>Ga0255055_10002276_pt1 | contig 13648 bp, 11 predicted proteins | sample JV7_2_27_MG_FD_188633 | JGI IMG/M metagenome (GOLD analysis project Ga0255055, IMG submission 188633) | Seawater microbial communities from Jervis Inlet, British Columbia, Canada - JV7_2_27 | ecosystem: Environmental > Aquatic > Marine > Inlet | place: Canada: British Columbia | collected...
AACGACTGCAGACGGACCCCGAATAAACGTCATAAAGCGTGATTCCCGGCTGCCGACAAATCCCCAAACCAGCCTGAACAGGAGCAGGCTAAGGATCGTAAAGCCACTCCACTCATGATACGGCATGGCATTGCCACCCAATTTTCCGGTTACAAAAGAGATGATCACAAAAAAAACCAGCAACCAGTGAAACAGCCGCGTCGGGAAATCCCAGACCCGGACGCTTCTTGGCGGCCTTTCAGTGTCGGTCTTGTTGAGTTTGGCATCTTGCATAGGAATAAACGCTAATCCAGCGGAGTGGCTGACCCAGATTAAATCTTCTCCAAAACGTACTCACGGGTGCCCAGTTTGATTTCTTCCGCGTAATCGAGTTGGATCTCCCAGTCGACTTTCGGGTAGATGCCTTTGAATTTGTCTTCACCGGGACCCGTGTTTTCCATCAGGCAGCTGCCCGGCAGCGCCCTTTCCTGATTGACCAGATCCACTGAAGCCTGATCAATTGCCACCGGATCGATTGAAGCCACCACACCGATATCCCTGACAATGGGCGCATCGTTAAACGGCACACAATCGCAGGCCGGCGACACATCGGTTATAAAGTTAACAAACAGTGACCGGCCTTTTTTACCTTTCAGCACTCCCAGAGTATATTCGACCATCTTTTCTAAAAACAAAGGCACGGACTCATTCCACTGAATTTTAATCGCTTCATTCGGGCAAACGATGACACACTCGCCGCAGCCGATACACTTATCGCCGTTGATACCGGCCTTGTCTTCAACCACTGCAATGGCTCTGGCGGGACAATGTTCAACACACTCGCCACAGCCAACGCAATCTTTTACTTTTACTTTGGGCGCCACATCTGCATGCTGGGCCATCTTGCCTTTGCGGGATGCGCAGCCCATGCCCACGTTTTTGAAGGTACCGGCAAAGCCGGAAAATTCATGACCTTTAAAATGCGCAACTGAAATCAGCGAATCGGCCTGTATGATTTCCGTTCCGATATAGACCCTTTTAAAGTGCTTTCTATTGACAATCACCGCCGTCTCACTTTTGCCGCGCAACCCATCGGCAATAATGACCGGAGCATCCACCACCGAATAGGCAAATCCGTTTTGGACGGCGGTCACCAGATGCGCGGGGGCAGCGCTGCGGTTTCCGGCGTAGAGCGTATTGGCATCGGTTAAAAATGGAACTCCGCCGGCTTCTCTGGTGCACTGGACCACTTTGCGGATAAACACAGGGCGGATATAGGCTGTATTGCCGATCTCGCCAAAATGAAGTTTAACCGCCGTCAGACCTCTCTTTTTTACGGTTTGGTCAATTCCGGTGAATTTCAGCAATTTTCCCAGCTTACTAACAAAGTTCTCCTTGTATTTTGCCCTCATATCAATAAAATAGACGGTACTTGGCATAACGATCCTCCTTACAAATAAAAGCCTCTAACTCGTGCAAATTGAGATAGCATAATAAATAAATTGGGAAAAGAAGATATAAAATCGGTAAACACCATCTTTTTACAGACCATTGAACATATGGATGCCGAGGGTTGCAGCGGCAACCTGCTGGATGTGCTGGAGGTATTGGCTTCAAAAGAAAATCGGCAGACCTATGAAGACCATCGATTAAAATGCGCGACCGCTGGACTGATCGCCAATCAAGCCCTTAAGGTTTTGATGATCCCGCCGCAACACCGCACCAGAATGGAACCCATCCTGAATTCCCTGCGCGAAATTCGTTTGTAGTTCTTTCACCGCAGACGCACGCACCCGCCCTCCATCGCGAGCCGCTCCATTCGGCCCGAGCTCATGGCCGAGGGCAGGTGAGGCGGGCGTGGTCTACCGAATAAAATGTCTGTGGCTGTCTGTGTGGGTCTGTGGCTAATTAAAAAAATCCTGTCTATTCCTTAACCCGAAAAAACGACTCATCAAACTCGGGCCTGTCCTTATAATGCCTGAAGAAAAAGCCCGGCAGTTCATCCATGTTTTCAAATAAACCCGGATCCGCTGCAATGCCGGCGCGGTGCAGTGCATCAAGCATGGATTTGGGTGCCGGCGGACAGCCTTTGACCGCTATCATTTCCCGGATGTCCGGATTGTCTTTGTGGGCCTGGTACATGCATTTGCCGAGCAGAATCGTTTTTTTCATGCCGGGGGTGGGCTGCATGGATTTGCCGGTCAGAATCTCGACCGCATCCCAGGCTTGACCCTTCCAGGCATAACGGATCGCTGCCAGCATCACACCGTTCACCCCGGAGCAGTAGGTACACATGGAGAGGTCGTATTTACGGTAAAACACCCCTTTAAGCCCCTGCTTTGCCATAGGCACCGGCAGGATGCCGTCGTCGGTTTCACTGTATGGAAAATCATATTCGTGGAATTTACTCAGGCCCTGGATGTCCTCACCCCGTATCTCGATATCGGAAAGATCAAAGGACCGTTTGCGGTTGTGGGCGGCATGCACCAGATGGGGAACATTCTGGGGTTCATGGCCGAGTAATTTCGCCCCCACCAGATCTGCCGCAAGTACATCGGCAGAGGCCACTAAAAGATTGCTGCGGTGCACACGCCCGTCCGGGCCGGGACCGCGTTCATTGGTATAAATTCCATCTAAAAGGGTGAACATGGGCGGCATTTTATCGGCCAGCCTGGCCACCTGGAAATGAAGGTCTTTGCCCGGCGTCATGGTGTGGCAGCGTTTGCGGGAGGGAATATCAATGCAACCTTTTAAGTTTTTTATTCCCAGACTCACAACCGTCTGGTTGTGGGCTTTCATCACCGGCAGATCAACGACAAAATCACTCTTTAAAATATCGCTGTTAAAGCTCAGCTCGACACCCTCGCCGAGGTCTACTTTTTCAAAAGGCCTTTCAAAAACATTAAAATACTTGATGCCGTATTTTTGTTTGAGGACGCTGTATCCCAGGGTCTCAAATGCATGCGCCAGGGTTGCAGTATCTTTGGGGTTCATCGTCACCATCCCCTCCCCGATGGTGATATTATCAACTCCGCGCTCTTTGAGCAAAATGATGATATCCTCGACAATACGGGAGGTGGTAATAACGCCCCACTTGGGAAAGGCAACGGCACGGGTCCAGAACACAATATTGGGCTTGATAAAAACTCTGGCCCGAGCGGGCATATGGTCCAGACCTCCCGCCATCTCAACCGCTTTGCGAACCGATTCGGTGGGCTTTTCATACTTCACCACCGCAACCCTGTACTTCCTCATTAATACTCCCCTAACCCGGACAAGCCGGAACCAAACAGGTATCTTTAGTGGTTCATCTTGTCCGCTAAATTCGAAATTCGAAGCACGAAATTCGAAACAAATCCTAAATTACAATGTTACAATGACCAAAACAACAACAGTAGGGTCGGCCTCCGTGCCGACCCGGGACCGGCGGGCACAGAGGCCCGCCCTACTTTAGGCCGTCACAATTTAGCCGTCTGTGCAAGTCTGTGTGTGTCCGTGGCCAATTATACAGCCAAATTGAAAAGTTCGGCTGCGTTGCGGCCGCAGACCTGCTGCATTTCATCTTCTGATAGCCCGGCAGCTTTCATCTCATCAAAATACCGTGCCGGCGGCAGAAGTGGAAAATCACTGCCAAACAGGATTTTTTCCACTCCAACCAGTTGAATCGCCAACCGATATACATCCACATCGTACAGATAGGGCGAGGCGGCCGTATCAAAATACACATGTTTTAGGCTCTGTTTGATTTCTTTTTTAAGAAGACTGAAAAAAAACAATCCGCCGCCCCAGTGGGCCAGAACAATTTTATTTTGGGGGAAGGTTTGAATCAACTGATAAATTTGTGCCAGAGTGTTGGGGGTTTTTCCGGGATAGGAATGCCCGATGGGCTCGTTGGTATGAATCATAACGGGTAGATTTTGATCCCTGCAAATTTCCATGACAGGCTCCAGTCTGCTCAGAGCAGAATCTTCAATTCCGGATTGGTAAAAGGCCAGTTCTCCGATTCCGGATAGCCCGTTTTTTTGCAAACATCGACGGGCTTCTTCCTGTGCTCCTTTGCTGAAGGGATCAAAACAGCCCAAACCGATAAATCGGTCCGGGTAACGGTCGACCACCTCACGGATATAATCGTTGTGTCGTTTATAAAGCCTTGAATTTTTCCAGGGAAATCCAAAAACAACGGCTCTATCTACCTGACTGTCATCCATTGCAGCCAGCATTTCCTGCGCACCGATCAGCTGCGATTTGGTTGATTGGTATAGTTTTTTAAATGCGGGTTCATCAGAAAAATACTTTTGCCTGTTTTTGCGGATTTCCTCTGGGAATATATGGGTATGGGCATCAATAATCATCAGCGATGATCATAATTCAAAATAGGGTATAAAACCAGTCAAAAAAAACATCACTCCAGTACTCCAGAGCAGACCTTATCAAGCATGATTATCACGGGATTTAATTTGAACTAAGAAAATGAAAAGAAGGTATTTGGAAAAAAGTTAACGGCTAACTGGTTTTTTCCAATTAGCCGTTAAGGAGGAGAACAGATGAAGAAATTATTAGGCTGCACATAAGCAGGTTGCAAATTCCTTGCCAAAAAATACTCCACTTGCCCATATTATTTAATATTTTTATTTTTACATTTAAATACAGATAGTTATAATTTCATTCGTTCAGGTTGCCATTTTTGTAAAATCATTTTTAAGAAAGGCAAATGAGCGTTCCGGTTCATAATTTTTAACCCGTATCAGCCGCAAATTGAAAAACCTATTGTATTTAAAACATTTTTTTACTATTGAGTGAGGTTCAAAATTTTGAACCCTGGGTTTTAATCATCATAAATAATTGAGTAACTCACCGACAATATTTCTAAAATTTAGGTTTACAGTTTTGAACTGTACGCCGATTCCCGCTAAGGATTCCGCCTTCGCTCTGGCGTGTTTTGCCGGGATAAAAAGGCGAGATACAAGATATTGTATGCGAGTGATTGTCAAACAACAAGTGACCATTAGAGCATGAAATCCGAAAAAGAGCTAAAAAAGAACCCCATGTTTTTGTACCTGGCGGTTTTAACTATTTGTTCCAGCATCGGTTTGCAGGCCTGGCTAACGCTGTTCAACAATTTCGCTGTGGAAGTTGCCGGTTTGGCTGGAAACCATGTCGGCGTAATTCACTCGGTACGGGAAATCCCCGGATTTCTGGCGCTATTGGCGATCTATATCATCCTGATTATCAAAGAGCACCGACTTTCCGCATTGTCGGTACTCATTATGGGATTCGGGCTGGCAATCACCGGCTTACTGCCATCCTTTGCCGGGCTTATTCTGACCACCCTGGTGATGAGTTTTGGCTTCCACTATTACGAAACCACCAACATGTCCCTGACACTGCAGTACTTTGACGAAAAGGTCTCTGCATGGGTTTTCGGCAAACAGCGCAGCTATTCCGCCGCCGCAAGTATTGCGGTGGGCCTTGCAATATATATTCTGGCTTTTTTCTTGAGCTTTTCTCAAATCTACCTGCTCATCGGCGGGCTGATCATGGCCGTAGCCGTCTGGGCATTAAACCAAACGCCGGCTCAACAGGAGCTGATCCCCCAGCGCAAAAAAATGATTTTGCGCAAAAAATACTTGCTTTTTTACTTTCTGACCTTCATGGCCGGCGCCCGCCGCCAGATTTTTATGGCCTTCGCAGTCCTGCTGATGGTCCAGAAATTTCATTATTCAATTCAGGAAATTACGATCCTTTTTGTGATCAACAATATCATCAATTATTATTTGAGCCCTTTGATTGGAAAAAGCATCATTCGCTTCGGGGAGCGTAAGGTTTTATCCCTGGAGTACTTCAGCCTGGTATTCATATTTATCGCTTATGCGACCACCGGTTCTAAATGGTTGGTGGCAGTCCTTTTTATTCTGGATCACATCTTCTTTAATTTTTCGATCGCCATTCGAACCTATTTTCAGAAAGTCGGAGACCCCCGGGATATCGCACCCAGCATGGCGGTAGGGTTTACCATCAATCATATTGCCGCTATTTTTCTGCCAGCCCTGGGAGGATTACTATGGGTTATGGATTACCGAATTCCCTTTTTCGGAGGCGCCGCCATGAGTATAATCTCGTTAATCGCAGTGCAAAAAATAAGCGTGCATGATCATAGGGCACCCCCCCCCACCTCATAGCGTCATCGCGTCAGAATCGGATCTTCACCGCTTTCCATAATAATGTTCCCAATGACGGAATTGCGGCATAAGTGGTTGTAGAAAAAACGTTGAATACCTGGACGTTTTTTTGACAACCACTAAAAACGCTGAGACCCCTCTGGACTTTAGCAGAATATATTCTGTCTGATTTAGGGCGTTGGCCTAGCCATCACCGCCCTCAACGCGAAATCTTGACAGCAGCATATTGATGCCATATGGTGAGCCATGGACTCCGTAATGAAAGAAAAAATAGACAAAGTTCTGGATACGGTCAAAGAACCGGAAACCGGATTGACCATGACTCAATTGGGATTTGTGGAACGCATACGCTATAATGAAGAAAAAAGGAAACTGACGGTCTTTTCCTGCAATCTCAAACCCAATCACAAATATTGCTGCACCGTTATTCAGGGACTGCTTATTTCCGGCACCATAAACTCTCTGACCGAAGCTTTTCAGAAAGAGTTTCCGGATCTAGCGGTCGAAGTTGTCTGATAAAAGCCCCCCTGTATTCGGGACCTGGCTCATTACGATTTGCCTTGTAAAAGCCCCCATTAATCCATACGAGCCGCAATAAGAGGATACGGCTGATGGCGAGCCTCTATCGGCCAATATTTTCAGATAATCCGCATGCCTGCTGATTAATTATTGTTAAGCTAGAGCTAATAATTATTTAAAAATATAAGTGCCTAAAATTTATACATTTTTATCAAAAAAACAGCCGAAATCAGAATTTCGGCTGTTTTTTTGATTTTTGGTATAAATTCCAAACCATCGCACGGTGTCAGATGAAAAATGTTAAAATTTTATTGACTTTTTGCTAAGCATACATAAGGATTCTGAGCGGTAAAACAGCCTTTCCATAAACGCTAAAATGGATTGTACAAATCCGTGCTCCAAAAAAATTCATTTTGGAGAAATGGAAGGTGGCCAGGTTTTGTTTAGAGGTTTTTAACAAAGCTTTGGTTTTACCAGAACCAAAGGAGGAGAAGGTTAACACTAACCGAAAGGAGGAGCTATGGGTGCTTTAGCGATTATGGTGCTGGCATTTGCCGGGTACATTATCATGTACCAGTTGTATGGTAAGTTTATCGGCGCGAAAATTTTCGCATTATCCGGCGCCGCCAAGACCCCTGCCGTTGAAATGGAGGACGGGGTCGACTATGTCCCCACCAAAAAGGAAGTGATTTTCGGTCACCATTTCACCTCGATTGCCGGAACCGGTCCCATCGTCGGACCGGCCATCGCCATTATCTGGGGCTGGGTGCCGGCCCTGCTATGGGTGTTTGTAGGCAGCATTGTGATGGGCGCGGTGCATGATTTCGGTGCCCTGGTTATTTCGATGCGCAACCAGGGAAAATCGATTTCCGAATACACCGCCAAGTACGTCAACAACCGCACCAAGATTTTCTTCTTCATGATCGTCTTTCTGGAATTGTGGATCGTGATTGCTATCTTCGGGCTCGTGATTGCCGTTGTGTTCGCCATGTATCCGACAGCGGTGCTGGCGGTCTGGCTGGAAATCCCCATTGCCATTTATCTGGGCTATTTGATTTACAAGAAGGGCGCTAACGTGATGATGTGGTCGATTATTGCCGTCATTGCCCTGTACGTAACGGTGTTCATCGGTGCCTACGTGCCGATCAAGATGCCCGCCATCGCCGGAATACCACCCACCGGCGTGTGGACGATCATCCTGCTGGCATACGCCTTTATTGCATCGACCTTGCCGGTTACCACCCTGCTGCAGCCGCGTGATTTTATCAACTCCCATCAGTTGATCGTTGCCCTGGTATTGCTCACTCTGGGCGTTTTTTTTGCGGGATTTGGCGGCCGGCTGGAGATCGTAGCGCCGGCAATACAGCTTTCACCGGCAAAGGCGCCACCGATGTGGCCGTTCTTATTTATTACGATTGCCTGTGGAGCCATATCCGGGTTTCATTCCCTGGTATCCTCGGGCACCTCGGCCAAACAGGTACGCGATGAGCAGGATTCCCTGTTTGTGGGCTATGGGTCCATGTTGCTGGAAGGTGTGCTGGCAACCCTGGTGATCATCGCCGTTTCAGCAGGAATCGGCCTCGCCTATACCACCAAAGACGGTGCCACCTTGACCGGCGCAGCTGCCTGGACCACCCATTATTCATCCTGGGCTGCCGCAGCGGGTTTAGGGTCCAAAATCGCTGCCTTTGTTGATGGATCGGCCAATATGATTGCCACCATCGGTATTTCGAAAAAATTTGCGCTGGTGATTATGGGTGTATTTGTGGCCTCCTTCGCAGGCACCACCCTGGACACCGCCACGCGGATTCAACGCTATGTGATCGCCGAGCTGTTCGGCGGCTTCAACCTCAAGGCGTTGACCAACCGCTATGTGGCAACCGCGGTGGCCGTCGGATCGGCCCTCATCCTGGCATTCGTAACCGGTGCCGGTGGAAAGGGCGCGCTCAAACTGTGGCCGCTTTTCGGTGCCGTCAATCAAACCCTGGCGGCCCTGGCCTTAATTATTATCACCCTGTATCTGAAACGCCGCGGCGGGTTGAAATGGTTGATTTCCGGCATCCCGGCCATTTTTATGGCGGTCATGACCGTCTGGGCCGTAATTCTCAACCAGCTTAAATTCGGTGCCGGCGAGAATATGCTGCTGACGGTGATTAACATCTGTATTCTGATCATCGCGGTCTGGATTGTGATTGAAGGTGTCATCAAATTCTTTGCAACCGACGAAGAACCTGCTGCACCAGCCGAACCGGAAATGGCGTAAACCATCTTAGTGGAAGTATCGCCGCATGGCGATACTTCCACGTTTTACTAAACCCCTGCAAGATTCGATCATCCTGCCGGTATTTTTTTGATAGGGATTCACTCAGAGCCCACTTGAGATACTTTTTTTATGACCCATGACTTAAAACGCACCTATTTTACCCTCCTGCTGCCGGCGGTTGCGGGTTTTATTTTGATTTTTGTCCTGCAGCATTTCCAGCTGGTCAGTTTTAATATCCCGCAAATTCCACCTATACTCTACGCCATTATCTTTATTGGCTCGGTCTGCTTTGCGGTGGCCCTGCCGATTTTTTACCGCACCGTATTTGCGAACAAAAGGCGCCATCAAACCCGTACCGCTGAAGAAGATTGGCTGAAATTTGAACGCAATCTGCTATATATCGCCATGGCAACGCCCTACGTCGCCCTGCTTGCCCAGATTTTACAGCTGCCCCGTTTTCATCTGGGCGGCGCGATTATCATGGCCTTATATGCGGTGTATTATTACTATCCTTCAAAAAGACGCATCGAGTTCGAACGACGCGTCTTTAGAGTAAAAGCCTGAAATAATTAGGACGGAAAAAGTCGTTCAGATGAAACCATTTCTAAAATGGCTCAAAGCACAAATCATCGAGGCATTTAAGATCAGCGATGAGGTCATGCGCGGCAAGGCGGTCGAAACCATCGAGCATGAAGTGGCCGAGCTCGATAATATCTTCGGCATCCTGGTTTTGGGCGCCTTTATCGGCATTCCCTCACCACCGATTCACATTACCATGGAGCTATTACCCCTGATGGATAAAGAACTTAACATCATGCTGGACAAGGTGCTAACCGCCCATGATCCACTGGGCCACCTCTTTTCGGTATTGGGTATTGATTAATTTATCACCACAGAGACCACAGAGCACGCAGAGCAAAAAAAAATTAGATCAAAGTAGTAAATAATGAATATTGATGAGACAAAAATGAAACCGCAGCTTCTTTTTTTTATCGGCAAAGGCGGGGTCGGAAAATCAACCATCTCTGCCTTGACGTCGATCTATCTGGCCTCGAAACCCCATAAAACCCTGCTGGTCTCCATGGACCCGGCCCATAATCAACGGGATATTTTCGAGCAGAATTTTTCTGAAAAACCGCAACATGTGTCTGAAACTTTAATGGTCAAAGAGGTGGATACCGATTTTTGGATAGAGAAATATCTGAAGGAGACTACGCATCACATCAAAGAAACCTATAAATACGAAAGCGCCTTTAATCTGCAAAATTATTTTAATGTTCTGCAGTTTTCACCGGGCTTGGAAGAATATGCCTTGCTTTTGGCCTTTGAGGACACCCTGCATAAATATAGCGATCATGATTTTATTGTCTTTGATATGGCGCCCACCGCCCTGACTCTGCGCTTTTTTTCACTGCCGTTTATCACCCTGATCTGGCTGGAGGAATTGCTGACCCTTCGCAGCCAGATTTACAAAAAAAAGGAAATTATTTCCAAAATAAAAATCGCCGGCAGAGAAATCGAGCAGGATCGGGTGAAAGCCAAGCTGAAATCGTTGATTGGCAACTATGAGCATCTACAACAACACTTTTTATCCGAAACAACCAAAGTGAATCTGGTGATGAACAATGACAAGTTGTCGTTTTCGGAAGCCTTTCGCATCCGGCAGAAGTTATCCGATATCAGTATCGCTATCGACCGTATCGTCATCAACAAACTCGTGCAGGATGAAAGCACCACAGAGATCGAAAACGAATTTAAGGAGCAAAAAATAGGAAAGCTCCGGTTAGCACCAGACGGCCTGACCGGTTATGAGGTATTGAAAAATTATTCTGCGGCTAATTCGGAATCGTTTCATACCTTATAATGGTTTCAAGGTTCAGAGGTTCTGGGTTCAAGGGTTCAGGCTTTTGCTTGAATGGTTTCAACCCGGAGCTCGGGCCGAATGCATGACTTCGAGTGAGCCTCAGTCGAACTCCTCATCGCATGCTGGCTGCCCTCTTCTGTCCTCCGACATTATGTCTGACCTGTTACTGCTGTAACTTAACCTTTGAACGTTGAACCTTTGAACCAGGTGACGGACACCTTTATCTACGTGAAAGTAGACTGATAAAACCAAAACATGTTCTGCATATTACATAAAGACACCACACTATTCCCAGACCCCATCAATCTCGGCGCCGCATTGGCTGCATTTACCGTCTTTGATTCTTAGAGAACCCACCTGAAACCCCCAGCGTTCAATGACGATCTTTCCGCAGCCGGGACAGAAGGTGTTTTCACCGCTGTTGCCGGGCACATTGCCGGTATAGACATATTTTAGCCCGGCGTCCAATCCGATCTCGCGGGCCATCGTAAGGGTTTTTACCGGTGTAGGCGGTCGGTCGGTCAGTTTATAGGTTGGATGAAACCGGCTGATATGCCAGGGCGTTTCCGTTCCCAGATCTTGGGCGATAAAACCGGCTAAATCCTGCAGCTCAGCTTTATCGTCATTGAGCCCCGGAACGATCAAGGTCGTCACTTCAACTAAAATACCGCAGGACTTCATCCGCTTTAAGGTTGCCTGGACGTGCTTTAGCCTGGCGCCGCACAATTCTTTATAATACCGGTCGCTAAAGGCCTTTAAATCCACGTTGGCGGCATCCAGATACGGCTCGATCATCTCAAGCGCTTCGGCCGTCATATAGCCGTTGGTAACAAAAACATTTCGGATTTGGTGTTCATGGGCACTCTTTGCGGTGTCATAGGCTAATTCAAAAAATACGGTCGGTTCGGTATATGTGTAGGAAATACTGCGGCAGCCGGATTTTTTAGCGGCCGCCACCACTTCCTGCGGGGTGACGGTATCGCCCATGATCACGCCTTTATGATCGGTAGGCATCTGGGCAATATCGGCGTTCTGGCAAAATTTGCACCGCAAGTTGCAGCCGACGGTGGCAATGGAATAAGAAAGCGTGCCCGGCAGAAAATGAAAGAGGGGTTTTTTTTCGATGGGATCAACATGACGCGCTATGGCTTTACCATAGACCAGGGTCAGCAACATGCCGGACCGGTTTTCTCGAACGCCGCATATTCCCCGGCGGCCTTCTTTTATGACGCACCGATGGCTGCACAAGTTGCATTTGACCTTTTTGTCTTCTAAAGGATTATACAGGTAAGCTTCCATACTTACATTGCTCCAATTTCAAATTTACAAAATTCTAAAACATTAAGAGTCCAGGATTGGGAAATAGGTGACAAATTCGTTATTTCAGTTTCGGGTATTTGGGTATTGAGTATTCGAATTTGTTTCGGATTTCGAATTTCGGATTTCGAATTTTCCAAAACTTACCCTGTCGCCGCACCGCTCGTATCGCGGGCATCATATCGCATCGTAAGCGGACGGGTTCTAAATCTCGGGACCAGGGTCACGACCATCCCGGCAAACGCACCGAACGGGCCGCGCTGAATGATTTTAGACTGTTCCAGGCCGGCTGCAATCTTTCCCGATTGCGACGGCAATTGGCATACCGTCCGCCAGGATATCGGAGTATTGCCCAGGATCCTGCGGATTTTCTGCTTGAGTTCCCAGACACTGAAAAATTGAGCATGGTTAAAAATAGTCGGCGTAAACATTCCTTTGACCCGCCGCTGGATGCTTTTGATGGCATAACGGTTCAACACACCGATAAAGACCTTATCTTTGGCCACCCGGCAGGCTTCTTCAAGCGCTTTTTGAGGATCATCGACAAATTCGAGGGTCGTAAAAAGGCAGGCATAATGAAAGGAATTATCATCAAATGGAAGATCTTCGGCATAGCCCCGATAAAGGTCGGCTCGATTAGCAACTTTTTGAGATGCGATATCAAGCATATAAGACGAGGGATCGAGCCCGGTAACCACCAGTTCCATATCCAAAAAAGCATGCAGGCAAGCCCCGGTACCACAACCGATATCAAGAACGGAATCGCCACGCGTGGGTTGCAGCAGAGATTGCATCAGGCGGGTTTCAAGCTCAAATGCAATTTGGGACTCCGGCCTTTTGAACCACTGCTCGTAAGCCATGGCATCTTTGAAATCGAAAACGTAACCCATGCGAGGTAATTTAAGTAATAAATCGGACTTTATCAAGAAAAGAAACCGATAATCCGGCGGCAGGCGGCAGCAAGACGAACTTAGGGGCTTTGCCCCAATTGGAATGATGGAACAATTCCACTATTCCATCATTCCATGTGGCTTACAAAAGAATATGGCCACAAAAAGCACTATAATTCCAATAAATTGTAGAAATTCCGAAACGTAAACTATTACAACACGTCAAGCGTGCTTGGTTTTTATACCGCTTCCTATAATAAAGTTTGGGGCAGCGGAATTTCGGCATAAGTGGCTGTAGAAAAAAAACGTTTCAATACCGGAACGTTTTTTTGACAACCCTTAAATCCGACTTTGAATTTGCGGCAGTCCGAGGCGGGCTTTTCTATTTCCGGCGGGGTCGTTTTTTCTTTTGTTTAGCAGATTCTTCCGACTTTACTGCGGTCTTGGATTGGCTTTCCCCAACCCGCAACGATTGGGGCGCTTTGCGCTCCTGTCTTTTCCCGCCTTTGGCGGTAAAATCCGAGCCACCCGCTGTGCGGGTGGTCGTTGACTCATCGCTTTTTGGGTCTTGGGGGCCAAACCCGAATAATGCGCCGGGAAATGTGCGCGGTTTGGCTTTTTTTGATTGCGGTGGCGC
>Ga0255055_10002277_pt1 | contig 13647 bp, 10 predicted proteins | sample JV7_2_27_MG_FD_188633 | JGI IMG/M metagenome (GOLD analysis project Ga0255055, IMG submission 188633) | Seawater microbial communities from Jervis Inlet, British Columbia, Canada - JV7_2_27 | ecosystem: Environmental > Aquatic > Marine > Inlet | place: Canada: British Columbia | collected...
GAAACATAATCAGTGATTACACAGTTTATTCATGGATATTACGGCTAATAACTTTCTGGATAACATGTGCGATCGGTAATGCTGTCCGTAAAAATGTCCAATGCTGTTTTGCAATACAGATAAATTGAGAGAAACACAAATATCGCAATTTTGCAGATATGATATGGATATCTGGACCGTATCGCATTTTTAAATTAGGTGTCAAATCGCAGGCCCGAAAAATGCGGCTTTGAGGCAATAAAAAGAGCAAATCTATAGGCTCAGATTAGCCCCTCTGAGTTGTGATTTAAATCGACTATCGCAGGTTTTTCTGGGTTCCATAATTACCGATTTGTTGGAGATACATGAAATTTTGAAAGTGATTATTTATTGCAGATATATAGATACCCCAACCACTGTCTATCTTGCACTCAGGTATAGTAATCCAAAAAATTAATGTCCATTGATATGTAAGAATTTGGTTGGATATGTGAAATTTCGATTAATTTTGGAAAATGGCGGAACCCACCAGCAGCAAGCTTTGTTCTTGATAACACTAAACTATTGATGGCATATCATTGCTTAGCAACAGGATACCCTGCGGCGTCCCAGCCTGAAAACCCATCGCGAAAATAATAAACTTTCTTATATCCCCAAAACACGGCCTTTGCAACTGCATAGGGCGAGCGACTTCAGGTCGAATCATCGCAATAAATGACGACATTCTGGTCTTTGCTCACGATCTTGGATAGCTCCGCTTCGCTGATATACTTAAGGTTTACAGCGCCGGGAATGTGGCCTTCATTCCAAGACCATTTGCCACGAACGTCAACGAACGGAACACCTCGGTCGAACAAGGCCTTGGCTGTAGCAACGTCAAGGGTTGCCGCACCCTTAACCTCATAAGAGCCTTCCATTCCAGAAACCAAATCGTAATGGTCACCGGCGAGCACCCAGGTAGCGGGCAAGATGGCTAAAAAGATACCTAAAAGAGTCAACTGCGTTGTTTTTGAAGTAAATCTTGCCATTTCGCACCTCCTTTCATCTTTAGCAAAGGTTTTTCGTCCCTGGTATACGTTTGGGTATCAAAAGACTTCTCTCGAAAGCCTCGACCCACCTTCAGATAACAAAATCTAATAATTGTTCTGATACTTCAAATTTACTATATAACGCTCGTGCAGAAATTGCTTTGCTCACGATCTGTTTCAAGTGGGAAACCCTGCCGAAGAAGCACCTCCAAAAGTTATGCAAGTTCTGCACGAACGTGCCCTATTAGGAAATCGTGAAGTCCCCTGCACGGAACCTGAGGTGGGCCACCCGTGCAACGCCGGTGAGGACATACCTGGACAATCCTCACGGCCGGAGGGGCTTACTCGTCCTTGATCGCGTCGCGTACTTTTTCCACCAACTCTGGGGTTAACTCGATCGTCGGGTGGACCTGAGCGGCGTGCGCCTGAATTTTCGTCATGACTTCGTCTTTTGTTTCTCCGCTGGTGCTCCAGTCGCAGTCGACCCCGACGTCACGGCAGGTGTAAGTCTTCGACATGGTGTCCTCCTCCGTATGCTGAGTGATAAGAAATCGCTTTAGGAAAGTTCGCTTTGCTTAAAGAATTAGGCTCCCAATGGATCATAGTCCTATTAGGAGCAAGACAGGCACATTTTGAGGGGTTTCTCCATTTAATCTCTATTTACTTTTTAGATTAAAGTTTACGGGAAACCAGAATCTGTTTCAGCGGGAAGAGTCGCTTCAAGAGAGAAGATAAATCCAAAAAGGAAGACTTGTTCCAGTTCAAAACCAAAAAGCACTGTTTCGCCAGTACCACATAGTGGTAATAGCTGTCAAGCTAATTTATTGAACTGGTATTGGAAATGATGTGATGGATGGGTCGGGATTAATAGAAAGCCTACTTAATTCGATAAAGCCACTACATGTTGCGGTTGCTTCTTTAACGGTAAAATTGCAGATATTTGCTGATAGCACAAAATTGCCTAAATTGCAGATAAATTGAGAATATCAAAGAAACGCCATAACCTTTGATATCACGCGCTTTTTGACGATATCACAACTTTTTCCAGGCTTTAAAAACCTTTGATAAGTTGGAGAACTGGTTTTAGAACTGCAAATACGCTTGTGATATCAGATGAAACCAGCAGTCCAACCTAATTTAGCCAGACCACTACATATAGTAGTAGACCATCATTTACTAAATTCACAGAAATAGGATTTGACCCACAGTAACACAATGTAGTAGGTAATTTTCGTTATATATTTCATTCTCCATCTGATCTGAAGCACGTTTTTTTGTGAAATCAAACCGGGTACTGACACCTCATGCCTCATTCCTCTAATACAATTTATTCTTTAATGTTCTATCTGTCCTAAACCTTGAAAAAGGGGATAACCCCATGACTGAAAAGGGTTTCAAGCGCAAACTCACCGCCATCCTTAGCGCTGATGTCGAAGGCTACAGCCGACTTATGGGTGAGGACGAAGAGGCCACCGTTCTGACCCTGACAGCATACCGAGAGGTAATAGGGACTCTCATCAATGACAATAAAGGGCGATTAGTGGACTCACCTGGTGACAATATTTTGGCTGAATTTGCCAGTGTTGTTGATTCGCTGCGTTGTGCCTGGGATATACAACAGGAGATAAAATCCAAAAATAGTGAATTACCCGAAAATCGCAGGATGAGCTTTCGTATGGGGGTTAATCTTGGAGATGTAATTGAAGAGGGAAATCAAATATATGGTGATGGGGTAAACATTGCTGCCCGGCTTGAGGGCCTGGCGAAAGAAGGCGGAATCTGCATTTCAGGTACGGCCTATGACCAAGTCAAAAACAAGCTCCCTTTCAGATTCGACTACGAGGGCGAGCAGACAGTCAAAAATATATCAGAGCCGGTGCGGGTCTATCGAGTAAGGATGAAGGCTGAGGTCGATATTCCAGAGTTGAGCAAAGAGCTTAAATTGCCCGATAAACCCTCAATCGCCGTATTGCCCTTCCTTAACATGAGTGCTGACCCTGAGCAGGAGTATTTTAGCGACGGGATCAGCGAGGACATCATCACCGACCTGTCCAAACTGTCGGGCTTGTTCGTTATCGCCCGCAACTCCAGCTTCATTTACAAAGACAAGCCCGTAAACCTACAGCAGGTGGGTCGAGAATTAGGAGTACGCTACGTGCTGGAAGGCAGCGTGCGCAAGGGTGGGAATCAAGTGAGGATCACGGCCCAGCTTATAGATTCTGAATCGGGTCATCACCTGTGGGCCAATCGCTTCGACCGCAAGCTGGAAGATATTTTTGCAGTACAAGATGAGATCACCGAAGAGATTGTAACAGCCCTCGACATAAAGTTATTAAGCGGAGAACAAGCCCGTGTGTGGCGTAAATCTCTGAAAAACCCTGAGGCTCGCGACTTGTATTATCGAGGCCAGGAAAAGTTTAATTGGTATACGAAAGAGGCGATAGCTGAAGCCCGGCAGTTGTTTGAGCAGGTGATCGAGCTGGAACCGGACTCGCCACTTGGATATGCTGGAGCCGCAGGAGTCCTTAGCGTAGAGGTATGGAGAGGATGGAGCAAAACCCCTGCCCAGTCTCTAAAATATGCCGCAGAGCTTGTACAAAAAGCAATCGTTTTAGATGATACCAACGCTGACGCCCATGCTCAATTGGGATTGGTTTATCTCGTCAACCGACAATTCGAGAAGGCAATTGCCGAGGCAGAGCGGGCTGTCGCCCTTAGTCCCAGTGGCGCTCGCGTTGCTGGGTTAGCGGTGGTAATTCATGTGCATTCAGGCATGCCGAAGGAGGCTATCGTGTTCGCTAAACAGGCTATCCGTCTTAACCCGGTCCCTCCGCCCAGGATCTTTAACATTCTGGGTGTTTCCTATCGAGAATCTGGACAATATAAGGAGGCAATTGCGACCTTAAGGGAAGGAATCGCCCGCTATCCAGAATGGGCTTTGTCTCATTATGCTTTGGTTACTGTTTATTGTGCGACAGGGCAGTACGAGGAGGCTCGAGCCGAAGCGGAGGAAATCCTCAGGATCGACCCCCTGTTCTCTCTGGAACAACACACCATGAGACTGCCTTACAAAGATCAGGCTGTTAATGAACGCCTGCTTGCCGACCTACGCAAAGCGGGGCTGCTGTGAGCGGGCATAAAGCCAGATGAAATAAAACGATATTGATGAATTTCATAAAATGGTCCCACTATATATTGGGGTTAGTGCCGAAAGCGGATATTAAAGATAACTTGCCAGAAAACCAAATATCAGCTGGTTGCAGATATATTGAGAGACTGTCGAAAAGTCCAAAAATGGTGATTTTAGCAATTTCGCATGTAATAAAATCAATGACTTACAAGCATCAAATTCACCGATTTAGGGTTTTTCGACAGTCTCTGAGAGTATCTGTATTTTGCCAAAATTACAGATATTAAACAGATGTACGAAATCCTTTTAGCTTTCAAAAGCAAAGGGTGAACTACTTTTGTCCATTATAGACCGACCTGGCTTTTGAGTCGGCTCGGGCTGTCATGATGTTTGCAATCAATTTTTCTTCTATGACATAATCAAACCTTTATTATCAGACATTGCGAACCTGGCATCCCCTGTGAACAATGCTCACATGCCACGCCAGAACCCCAACATCCGGATAATCCTGATTATGTAAACGAAAAAAATTGTGGGCAATCATCCCGCCAGCCCTCGGTTTTATTGCGGACGGAGCCGCTTATTTAGGTGCAAAAAAATCCCGACGGTGAACGTCTATTTTTTGATTTTCTGATGTGTTCCCTTCGTGATTTTTTTGCGTCTGATTCCGAAGCACCGTACACGCACGAGTCTGCGGTATCACTTGACTTCGCGGGTCGTGCACTTCGATTTTGCGCTCGGAGCGCCTCGCATATCGCGGATGCGGTTTTGAGGATGATAAAATCTGGAATATGATAATTTAATAAGAAGGTTATTGCAGCTAATATTTATCTTTTAATAAATCCATGTACCCTAATTTCTAAGTGAAATCACCCATTTTGATGGCCGATAAAATTTTGCAGAATTGTTAGCTTTTCCAAATCACTTATTATGCAAAACTTTATAGAAGGTAATAAGATCTTGCTTCAGATTTCTGCAGGGTCGAAATTTTGGTTGGTGATTTCCATTACATATCTGTAATCTTGGAAAATTTAGGTTTTATCATCATATCTAAAATATTTGTGAGATATTCAGATTGTGGGAACATAGCCGTTATGTTGCCCGTTTTATTATGTTGTGAGATTTAATTCCCCATAATTTCATTCCCATGTGATTCCTGCCTTAAAAATTTAAAGCTCCATATAATTCTTTTCATTCCTACATAAAATCGAATCTATCAGCATTGCCCATAGATAGCCCTTTAAAATATTGTAAAATCGTTTTCTCTTTTTACATCAAAGGAGAATGCGATGTCAAAAACACCTACCCGCAAGCGCCCCTGCCGGATATGTAGACGCTGGTTTGTGCCCAACGCTCGATTAAAAGACAGGCAGATGACCTGCGGGACAGCTAAATGTCAAAGACAATGGCATAAGAAAAAGTGTGCCGAGTGGAACAGAAAAAACACGGATTACTTTAAAACCAATTATCTTCAAAAAAAGATCGATACCGCTACACAATGCAGAGGTGATCCAGAAGCATCAATGCCTGCAAAGCATATGGATAAGGTCCCGGCAAGCCGGATGCAGACAGGAGTGCCGCTTGAATATGTCAAAGAGGTGATCGGTGTTCCACTGGTTATCATTCAAGAGTATTTGGCTCAACAACTAGATCGGCGATGGCACAAAACAATCCATGCGCACTACCCTTTCAATGTCGCAGCGAGCAGCCGACTACCCCCAAAAGCATTTTCAAGAGGTGATACGAGCTTAATTAATTGTAATCATTAGACATATTCACCGACTACTGCTTTTTTGATTTTAAGAGGTGATAAGGGTGTAACGCATTGAATATAATGGATAACTCAACCGACTACTCTGGAAAGGTTTTTAAGAGGCGATCGACAATCAAGCAACAGATTTGGTAGATTACGCCAAAGGAGTCGGTCATGATCCCAAAAAAGGTCCTCAACCCGCAAAGGGTACGGCAAATCAACGGTGGTTTTAGCTTTATCCCTCACCGGTTTGTCTTCGATGGGTTCTTAGCGGCCTTGGGCCAAAAAGAACTGCTTCTATATCTGTTTTTGGTTGTGGTATCGGATCGCAACGGTCTGTCTTTTTACAGCTATGACAGCATCTGCACGCTGCTTGAACTGAACCTTGACGAATATATAGCATCCCGCGACAGCCTGATTAAAAAAGATCTGCTCGCCTTTGACGGCACGCTTTTTCAGGTGTTGGAGCTGCCGCAAAAACCTTCGCAAGTCCCAACGCCCTCACGCCGGTCAGAGAATGAAAACCCTGTGCCCATTGCCCGAGTCATCCAACAAAGCCTTAAAGGAATCCACCATGAGTAAGACACAATCTTGTCAATCCGAGCAGTGGATGCAAAGGTGGTGTCGAGACCACGGCTTGCCCAAAATCAGTCTGTCGTTGAGATGCCGCCTGCAACAGGTCATCGATGGGTATTTGCAGTGGATGAAAGACCAGGGCTACCCGGACAGTACCCGAGATGATCACCAGCTTGAACTGGAGCATTTTATCGCATTTGTGCAACACGGCCGTTGGATGTGGGATCAGATTTTTAGCTTCGATGTGCTGGGCTTGTTTAAAAAACAGGTCGGCAAAAGCTACGGCCGGGCGGTCAGAGGACTTTCCTGGTATTTGTTTGTTCACCAAAAAATTAAACGCCCCATCGAAAAGCACTTTGTGCCGCTGCCGCCGGTCTATGAGCAGTATCTGGGCTATCAGCTAAAAAGCGGGCAGGTAACTGAGCGCACCATCAAGCAAATCCGCCGGGTGCTGGCAGCCTTTTATCGGTACTTAAAAAACGGTGACATTGATCTTGGCACCTTAAAAATTGATCAGATCGATGACTTTTTGGCCCAGTTTTTAGTGGGCTTTGCACCGGCTACCTGTCGGCTCTACCGCGGTTGTCTCAAAGGCTTTTTAAGGTATCTGTACCACCACAAAAACGGCCGCAATCTGGCGCCGCTGGTGGTGGGCAGAAGATTATATGCCCACAACAAACCGCCAAAGTTTTTACGCCCCGACGAAGTTAAAAAGCTCTTTGACAGTTTAAACCTGTCTTGGCCTACCGCCATCCGCACCTATGCCATGGTGCATTTGGCTTACTTTTTAGGCCTGCGTCCCATTGAGATCCATAGCATCGGCTTGGATGATATCGGCTTTACCAAAACCGAGTTGACCATCAGAAGAAGAAAAAACGACAATCCCATTGTACTGCCACTGCCGCCGGCCGCACTCAAAGCCGTCAGTGCCTATATGATCGGCGCCCGACCCCAAAGTAACAACCGCGCGCTTTTTTTAAGCCATCAAAACCCCCACGGACCATTGTGTGCGGGGGCGGTGGCCTATTACATGACGGCGGCCATCAGACAGGCCGGGCTGACGGGAACCGCTTACTGGCTGCGGCACACTTATGCGCAGAATCTTTTGGAAAGCGGCGCTACAATTTTTGAAATTATGCAGATGCTCGGACACGATAAAATCGAATCCACCAAAGTCTATCTTCACATCCACATTAAACTGATGCGAAAGGTGCTCTTTGATGAATAAATCTTTTCAAAGCTTTATGGCCCCCCAATTAAAACAGTTTGCCGCCTACCGTAAACAGTTGGGATATGAGCCTGATTCGATCCGCTCCGTGTTGCTGGACTTCGACCGCTATTTGCAAAAACAAGCGATTACCGATCCAACCCAATTGACCCCGGCTTTTTTTCTTAAACTCAGGGCCGGCATCCATGAAGATCCCAATACCGTCAATCGAGTTTTGTCCGGGCTGCGCGCGCTGTTTGCCTTTTTAGCACGCCAGGGCCAGTATGCCCAAAACCCACTGGAGGATATCCCGGCCCGTGGACAGCGCTACTTTGTTCCCTTCATTTTTACGATGTCTCAAGTCGATCAATTGCTTCAGGCCATGTGCCAAACCATCCGGCATCGGCCACGATATTTTCTCTTCGATGTGGCCGTGTATTTGTCTATCTTACTGATGGCACGCTGCGGGATGCGCATCAATGAGCCGTTGCGCTTGCAACGAGACAATTACCGGCCCGATGAGGGGAGCCTCTATATTGAAAAAACCAAGTTTAGAAAAGATCGCCTCATCCCGCTGCCGGCGGCGGTCAGAAAAGAAATCGATGATTACCTCAAATTGCGAAAACTGTTCGCTGGCGATGATCAAAACCCGTATCTGTTAGCCCGCAAAAAGCAACGGGGCTTACATGAGAATCAGGTGCGCAACGTCTTTCATCGGGCAGTCAAAGCCATCGGCATCCGCCAGGAGCGTAAAATCATCGGCGACATGACCTTCGGCAAACCCGTGCCCCACAGCCTGCGCCACGCCTTTGCCATCAATACCCTAACTCAAATCAAAGCCCGCAGCCAAAATCCCCAGCATGCCCTGCCGGTATTGGCGGCTTACATGGGACATCGCAAATATCAGTACACCGGTGCCTATCTGAAAGTAAACCATGCCCGTGATCGCAGGGGGCTGATCGAATTTGCCAAATCCCAGCTGGAGGTCATATGAGACTGTCTACCGCCATCCATCAGTTCTTCAGCAAGTATTTGCCGCATATCAGAGCGCTCAGCCCTCACAGCATCAAAGCCTATCGGGATAGCTTTAAACTTTTTTTACCCTTTGCCGCCAACTATCACGGCATCAACATCAGCTCCCTTCAAATCACCCATCTTAGTGTAGAAGTAGTATTAGATTTTTTAGACAGCCTGGAAAAACAGCGAAAAAACTCGGCCAAAACCCGCAACAGCCGGCTGGCAGCCCTCAAATCACTGGCCAAGATGATCCGCTTTATGTATCCGGATCAAAGAAAACTGGCCGATCAAATCTTGAGTATTCCTCAAAAGCGTTGCCAGCGCCCGCTGATCGGCTTTTTATATCCCGATGAAATCGATCGGGTCTTACAGGCCGTGGATCTCAATAATGCCCTGGGGGTGCGCGACTACTGCCTTTTGCAGCTGCTGTATGACTCCGGTGCCCGGGCCACTGAAATCGCAACACTGAATCTGGATTATTTTAATGCCCACAACCAAACCCTGGCCATCTTAGGCAAAGGTAACCGCTATCGTCAAATTGAGCTGGAAGCTAAAACCGTAAGGATGCTCAACCTCTATATCGCCAGATACCGCCTCAAACCCAAAGCCGCCTATCAACATCGGCTCTTTATCAATCAGCACGGTAAACAGCTCACCCGTCACGGCATCTATCGGCTGTGTAAAAAGTATCTGCAGATCGCTCTGCCGCCCAAACGGTTAAAAGATATCAACCCGGTGCACAGCTTTCGGCATAGCTGTGCCGTCAACATGCTCGCAAAGGGCCACTCGGTCTCCGATATCCGAAACAAACTGGGACATGAAGATATTCAAGCCACCATGGTCTATTTGCAGCTGGATTTGTCCAAAAGAAAAAACATCCAAAACCGCTTTATCCAATATGTCCAATCTAACGTGACGCAAAATCCGGAAATAGAGGAACTGATCGATTGGCAAAACAAAGATGATATCATGGCCTGGCTGGACGATCTGTAAGCGTACACCGCTGAGCACCAGCCAATTGACTATCGGTGGGTTGTTACCAAAAGAATTATGTTAACTCACTCATCCGCAAAATAACCAATAATACTATTATGTTGCTGAAATTAATTGAAATATTGAATATGCAGGGGAAGTGAAGGATATTACAATACTATCGGGTAGATAGGTGGACTCGCAACATCATAGCCGAAGTCCATCATTCAGCTATTTTTCACATTGCGTATCGCAATCCAAAACTTACAAACAATTTCTATTCTTGAGTTCGTTTAATATAGATTTGTAAGTTCAATCAATAAGAGGTTTCCAAAGGAAGGGATTTTGTCTTCATAGCCGTAAGATGCAATTCTCAAAATTAGTGTATGGCGTTAGCTAATCTTAACCAGTACCATACCCTCTATTGAATAGTTTAAAGAATAAAATGGGCGACCAAAGAATATTTTTGAGATTCCCTGTAATTGTTGTTGCCCACTATATGAGGACTAATGGTCGTATACATTAGTCCAACGCCCGAATTTAGAAGCACCAAGGGTGACAGCGAAATTGTCCCTTTGCGCCCACATTTTATTCCGTCATTGTAGCAAAGCATCTGAAGTAAAGCCAACCATCTTTCGGACGCAAAGTTGAAATTGAACGACTTTTGGGAATGAGCGGAGGCTCAAGGGAGGACGCCCCTTGGTGTCGCCTGCAATAAGTTGTTATACGCTTACTCCGCAATCACCAGCATTTCAAAATCCTTGATGGTCAATTTGTGTTCACGAGAGAACTCACCAAGGTGAGCACCATAAATATCGATTTGCTTAAAGCCCAGAGTTTTGAGCAACCAGGTGATTTCAACTGGCATGTACCACCGTTCGTTGGTTTGTAGCGTCTTTTCATTACCATCATCGTCAACCATTGTAATTTCAGCGGTTTCACGGAAAGTCATGAGATTAAACTTCAGGTTCTCATGGAACGCATTGCCCTCTTTTTTTTCACTATTTAAAAAGTCTTGTACAGAGTTGAAGATAGGAAACAGTCCATTGAGCGTCGTGAAGATCAGCTTGCCACCACTGGCCAAAGATTTTCTTGCGTTCTGTAAAATTTCAAAATTCATTTCGTCAGTTTCCATCAACGGGAAACCGCCTTCACACAACATGATAGTAAGATCAAACTCAGAATTGAATGGGAGGTTGCGTGCGTCAACAACTCTAAAATCGATTTCCAGCTGTTCTGTGTGAGCTTTCTCTCTGGCCCGCGAAATCTGGGATTCGGAAAGATCTACACCAACAAAGTTTTTGTACCCACGTTTTGTCAGTTCAATTGCGTGACGGCCAGTACCGCAACCGATATCAAGAATATTCAACTGCTTATTATATGAAGCTTCCAGTTCGATAAAATCGCACTCACCCGATGTGCCTTGGGTGAAACATTCCTTGTCGTATTGCTTGCCGTAGTTTTCAAAAAGTGCTTCGTACCATAGTTTTTGCTGATTGCTCATTTTTAAATCACCTATCATTTTCTTTAGAGAAAGTTACAGTATTAATGCGTATAACTATATTATTATGAGACATTCTTATTGTCACGTTGAAGCTCAGAATTTGATGGGGCTGATAAAAGAGGAATATTGCCAATAGTCTTCAGCAAGCGCCAATCTATCAAAACCGCGAAATATTGGCAACATTCTTCAATATCCAAAATTGGGGATAACGTATGGGAGCCTAATCGTATTTGCGATGGTCTAAATTGTGTCTTCCGTGCCTACTTCCACAGTTCCAGAAAACCCCAGATTTATTTCAGGTTACATCTGCAAATCCTCAATTTTCAGCTTTATTGAGAAAACATTGGGATAATCTCTTGCCGTTTTTTAGGTTCCATATACAATTCCGTTATAAATGTATCTTTTGGTATTTCTAAGAGATTCGGGATATAAAAAACCGGAGCGTAGCCAAATTGCATTACCCCGGTTTTTATTATTTTTCCAAAGATAAATTCGTTACTATTTATTCTTCAAGTTGGCTAATAAATTGCTCCACTGATAACGTCTGCCCCAATAGCGGGAATATTTTCTGTTCGGAGTGATTTTGCTCTTCCTCTGAATTGGTAGCGGTAGCATCATTTATTACCGTAACCCCATAGCCCCTGTCATAAGCTGTACGGGAAGTGCTTTCAACACAGAAATTGGTCAGAAACCCACCAATAACTACGTTCTTAATATTGCCTTCCTTTAACAGTTCATCCAAATTGGTATTATTAAAGCCACATAAGGTGCACTTACCGCCGACAATCTTATCCCCTTCCTGCGGTTTTAATTCGTCGATAATCTCCGCTCCCCAGGTTCCCTCGCGAAAGGCATCACCATCAGCCACAGCTTTGACAATTCCCAGCATTTGATGATCTTCAAAATATTTTTCATTAAATACAAATGGGGAATGGATCACCAAAGCTCCTTTTTTACGAGCTCCCTCAGCCAGTTTTGCGGCGTTCGGAATTGTATTCTGGCGGGCAATTTCACCCTTAACGCCGTCATGCAATTTGCCACCCTCTTTGCAAAAATCGTTTTGAAATTCTATTAGAACCACTGCTGTTTCTTTTGCTTTCATTTTGTTGCCTCCTTTCGTCTTAGACAAGTTTAAGTTTTTTTAAAACGCCTCGTTGTGGAATTTTTATAAATTAATCTAATAGTTTCAACCATAAATTGGATATGAACGTGTTGCCAAACAGGTTTACAAATGGAAAATAGTTATTATGCTCTTGTTCATATAACAGATATGGAGGTAAAATAAATTCAAAATCCACCTAACACCGATCCTTGCTTTTTTTGTGCTCACCTCTGGGGGGCCCGAAAAGACCTTATTTGATAAGGAAGATTCTTTTTCAAATCTAGAGTTGCCAAAAAGATATTATATTTTGCAACCTTCAGAGAGGGAAAATAAGAATCAGGTTGAAACTAAAAAAGATTTTAACGATACTGTTAGTGCCAGTATCCGAGAGGTTACAGCCTACAATGTAGGGGATCCAAAACAAAACCATGGAAACCCTTGTATATCAGCAAATGGAGAAAATATTTGTGCTGCCCTTAATTTAGGATTTAAAAGATGTGCTGCCAACTTCGTTCCGTTCGGCACCCAACTTTATATTGCCCATTACGGAGTTTGCACTGTTACCGATAGAATGAATAGAAGATACCGGAATCGGGTCGATATTGCAATGAAGGTGACTGAAAAGGACAAGGCGCTTCAATTTGGATTGAAAAAGCTTAAAGTAACTATTCTAAGGTCGTCCGATCAAATATCAAAAATTCCCGCTGTATATGCTTTTAAATAAAAGATCTGATCGGCCATCCCAAAACAGCTGCCGTATTTTTCTCTCTACTCCTTGTGGTTTGATATTGTTAACCAAATTTTCAGATCGCGGGAACGATGACATAAATAGGAGGGAATCAGTTACTTTGTGGCTTTGATGTGCCAACCTAACAAATTTAGACCAACTCCAAATTAGAGATATCGTGCCTAAATCGCCAATTCTCAATTTATATGGATTTGTGAACCATACCCACAAAAATATCTGGCTTAAATGGTTTAGATTCCACTATCATATCAATTCTTTCCTTCGCCCAAAATGATCCCATGTAGTCTAAATCTCACAAAGCTTCTGAGCTTATGGGTCCCGGTAAAATTTTCTAAATCTTTTGGCTTTTCAACCGGGGACCTTAAGTGATTTTAAACTTCCAAGTAAAAAAGTGGAGATAAAACGGGGACAGAATTGTCTTTCAGTTTGGTAAAATTAAAAAAGGGCTTAGGATAATTCTCCTAAACCCTTTATTTATTTGGTGCCCGGGGCCAGAATCGAACTGGCACACCGCTCAGCGGCGAGGGATTTTAAGTCGGATCAACGCTAAATTAAAAAGTCAATGATGTCAAGCTATTGTTTGATATCATTGACTTTTTTTGTTTTCAAAAAGTTGGGAAATGTTAGGGTT
>Ga0255055_10002279_pt1 | contig 13642 bp, 12 predicted proteins | sample JV7_2_27_MG_FD_188633 | JGI IMG/M metagenome (GOLD analysis project Ga0255055, IMG submission 188633) | Seawater microbial communities from Jervis Inlet, British Columbia, Canada - JV7_2_27 | ecosystem: Environmental > Aquatic > Marine > Inlet | place: Canada: British Columbia | collected...
AGTGATATTCCTTTTAAACGGGTTGATATTCCATTTAAAGATAAGTTGTATGATCTGTTTGGCAGTAATTTGGTTTCTAGGACTCGGTATAAGCGTTTGATTGATTATATTTCTGCATCTGCTGTATTGCATCAGTTTCAACGTAAGATTGTTAATGATGTTGTTGTTGCTAATTGGTTTGATTTTGAATATGGTCGTTTTTGTTATAATAAGTTTAATAATAATAGTGGTGTTGTTTTGAATAAGATTGAAAAAGAGTTTCTTGATTGTCTTGATCTTTATGAGTTTAAAAAGATCAGTGATATTTCTTCTCATTTTTCTAGGAGTAAGCGTTGGATTTATCGGAATTTTGAAAGATTGAAGAGTTTAAATGTTATATTGGAGTCGTATAAGTTTGATGAGAATGCAAATAAAGAAGTCTTGTGTTTGTGTAAAAACGAGTTTGCTGTGTGTAATGATATTTTTTCTTCTAAAGAGCTGTGTGGTGATGAAATTTATTTCAATAGATTTAACGATATAATTGTTAATATTAATGATAATCGTAAGTTATATGATTTACCTGTTTTGAATTATTCTTGATTTGTCATAGTTTTGACAAATGTTTTATTAGTAGGGTTTTGACGTTTTGTCGGTTTTGACATGTGTGTCTTGTTTGTCGTATAAGTTCCCACATCAGCCCTAACTTGATTTTTTCTTTTTTCGTCAAAATATGATAACTATTGACATATGTTTTATATACTATTATTAAGATAAGAAATTGTATAAGAGGGGGAAGTATGAATAGAACTGTCCTTGCATTAGGGATAATATTCTTATTGGTTGTTATGAGTTTTACATCTATTTCTGGTAATCAAATTGATAACGATATCGTTGTTACTTCTAATATGGGTAATATCTTATATGTTGGTGGTAGTGGAGAAGGAAACTATACCAAAATACAAGATGCAATAGATGATGCTGTTGATGGTGATACTGTTTTTGTCTATGATGATAGTTCACCCTATTTTGAGGGGAATATTCTTATTAACAAGGCTATTAATTTGATTGGCGAGGATAGGGATACTACAATTATTGATGGTAAATATCATTGGGTGATAATCAATAATGTTCTTGTTGGAGCAAATATTAGTGGATTTACTATTAGAAATGGACATTTTTATGGTATAGGTGTAAGTTGGGGTAATTCTATTAGAATTTATGATAATAATATTTTTAACTGCGATATAGGGATACAAATTTATAATTCACAATATTGTTCTATAATTTCTAATACGTTCAAAAATTGTAATGATTCAATCGAGAATCATGATAATGATTATATTAGAATTTCTGATAATATTATAAAGGGATGGAGTACACCACAAACATTTTATAATGGTGAAATAGAATGTTTTGATAATTATAAATCTATTATCTCTAATAATACAATTATAAATTACAATGAGGAGGGTTATATTTGTTTATATGTACTTAGAACAAGGGATTGTATTATTAAAAACAATACTATTAAAAGATATGGGACGGCTATTACTATGCAAAATGGCTGTTATAATAATATAATTTCTCAGAATAATATAATTAACAATGGTTATGGAATTGGTTTTAATTATTTTTCAGGTTTTAATAAGATTATAAATAATAACTTTATAAATAACACTCAAAATGCTGGTTCTGTCCTTCTTTCTTTTAATAATTTTTTTGATAGTAATTATTGGGATGATTGGATAGGAGTAAGATTTCCACTGCCAATATTACAAAAGTTTCCAAAGATAATATTTGGTGGTTTTAGTCTTGGCATTGATTGGCATCCTGCAAAAGAACCATACAACTTTACCAATATACAAGGTTGTGGTATAGAATGAAGAAAATTATTGTATTTGGTGTTATTGTTTTGTTTGTTGGTATGTGTTTTCAACCAGCATTTGCAGTAGAAAACAGAGTATCTACTAATAAAGTAGAGAAGGTAGAGGATTGTGATTGTCAAGAAGTTAGTAATAGCGATTTTCTTATGATTAAGGAATTGTTGACTGAATTAGATGAATATACTAATACTATAATAAAGAGATTTGGACATATACCAGAAGTTAAAGAGAAGTGTCAAGAATTATTAGATGCAATCAACATAGATATTTCAACATTAGATGAACTCTGTACTGATTTAGATTTTTTAATTTTTGTTATTATGATAGTTGGGTTCTTTTTTTTATATTTAATGGAACAAAATGAAGGAACAATATGGGAACCTATCTTTGAGGGAATAGCATTTATAATTTTGTTATTTGATGGACCTTTAGTATTTATTTATGAAAAAGTTTTAAAATGCGGTGAATGGTGGCCTGATTATGAATTGGGTAATGAACTAGGTAAGCTAAATGAAATTAAACAGATAGTCTCAATTTAAGGGCAGATATAGAAATAGATATGTGACAATCCTTAACATATGTTTTATATACTACTAATCAGATGAGAAATTGTATAAGAGGGAGGAAAAATGAAGAAAAACAGGTTAAGTAAAACCCTTGTAATGGGTATAGTTGTATTATTTGTAGTTATGAGTATTGCACCTATTTCTGGTATTCAAATAGATAAGAAAATCATTAATCCATCTAGTAGGGGTAATATCCTGTATGTTGGTGGAAGTGGAGAAGGAAACTACAGTAGTATTCAGGATGCTATAGATAATACAAGTGAAGGTGATACTGTTTTTGTGTATGATGATAGTTCACCATATTATGAGAATCTTAAAGTGGATAAATCTATTTCTTTAAAAGGAGAGAACAAAGAAACTACAGTTATTAATGGGAATGATAGTGAAATCGTTGTTAATATATCTTCTGATAATGTGATTTTATCTGGTTTTACTGTTCTTAATTATGGTAACTATTCTTCTCACACTAGTATAATATTTATTGAATCGAATTACAATGTTATATCTGGGAACATTATCATAGTCTATAGATCCTATGGAATTGAGATCATTTACTCTGAATATACTACTATTTCAGATAACATTATTACTGGCAACACTTCCAAATCTTTTTCAGGCATATTTATATATGAAGGAAAAAACAACAACATATCTAGAAATATAATAAAAAACTTCCTTGGGGGTATAGCCTTTGGTTATTCCAATAACTATAGTATATATGGAAATACCCTAATTGATAATAGAATTGGTATAAACCCCGCAGGTTTTTCTATTAACGATGTAATCTCTTTAAATACTATTTCTGGTAGTATTTTCGGTATTTATGCTTTAAATTGTTTTAATTATAAAATAATCAAGAATAACTTTATAGGTAATCTTAGAAACGCAGGATTCGGCTACTACTTATTTGAGTTATTTGTATTTGGATTTAAATATAAATCAATAAGAAATATTCGTTCAACTATTAAATGGGATGGTAACTACTGGAATAAACCAAGAAGTTTGCCCAAGCCTATATTTGGAGAGTTACCACCAGCTTTAATTATTCCTACTCCTTGGTTTCAATTTGATTGGAATCCAGCTCAAGAACCATATGATATTCCTTCTATACAAGGTTGCGGTATATAATGAAGAAATTATTGGTAGTTGGAATAATTGTATTGTTTATTAGTATGAGTGTTTTAACCAGTGTTTCGTCTAAAGATATATCTATTTCTGATGATAAAATATTAGAAGATAACAACAAGAATGAACCATTAGATACATATAAAGAGATTTTTACACATATTGATGGATGGTGTGATTCTGTAAAAGAAAAAAGAATAGGTTATTATATTCACTTTGATGTTGAAATATGTTCTTATGATTTTGAAATAACTATAAAAGGAATAAGATTTCCTTTTAATTTTTTTAATGAGTTTGTTTATAATATAAAAGTACCATTTTTTATAGGTATTATTGCTGATGAAAGGTCCCCAGCTGTTGTTAAGGGTTTTGCCATTGGAAACATTGAATGGAGTTGATAGAATGAAGAAATTATTGGTAGTTGGAATAATAACTCTTTTTATTGGAATGAGTTTCATACCAACAGTAGCAAGCATACAACCTGAGGGTGTTGACACAATAGAAACGATTAGTAACGAAAAATTCAATGACACTTGTTGGCAATTATTTATATTTGGACGTATAAAGAATTATGATATAATTGAGGTTGAAGGAAAAGAATACATTTTAGGTATGGCAATACATTTAAGGAGCATAGTATGGAACTTTTTCCCAAAATACCCAAATATCCCCTTCATATTACCTGTAATTTGGCAGGAATTTTGTATACCTTATGAATGGGCAAAGATTATTGCTCCTATTCCCTCAGGGCGTTATTTCTTAATTGCTGAGGGCACAACCGATATATAAAATAGGACTTTAAGAGCAAAATTGACTTTAGGAGCAAACCTAATCGAATATGATTATTTATAATACGTTTTATAACTTATATATATTAAGTTAAATAATTTAAAATAAAAAAGTAGGGGTCTGACCCCCTTTTAAGGGGGGAAACCCTTTTTTTATCAACAATCTTGATTTGTTGGTTGCTGTTGTTAAGAGAATTTTGATTTATTTATGTCTTATTGATTTATTGTTGTTTGTTGTTGTGTTTGTTTATTGTTGTGTTTGTTTATTGTTGTGTTTGTTTATTGTTGTTATTGCTTATGGTTTTAGCTGATATTGTATAGTTGTTGTGTTGTTGTTTGTTGTTGTGTTTGTTTATTGTTGTTATTGCTTATGTTTTTAGCTGATATTGTAAATTGCAGTTGTAAGAATCAGTAGGTTATGGTTCTTTATCGTTGTTATGAAGGTTCAAGTTTATCTTGCGGTGACGTGAAGTTATTTATCGGATTTAGCGGTGTTCTTTAGTTAGATTTGGTTTCCAGATCGTATACAGTTTACTGTTTGCGGTGTTTCTTATTGTAGCAATTTATTGTTTTATTTTATGATTAGCGATTTATTTATTTTATTTATTTATTTTAGCGGTTCTGTTTAGAGTTGTTCTTTTGATTTTATTTATCAGCGTTTTTGCTTAGGTTTTTTGTGAAACAAAAATAGGTCTTTGTTTGTTGTTTTCTGCCTTTGTTAGAAATTAGGTTTGTTTATTGGATTTTCTTTTACCTTTTAAAATGAAAGGATTTCTTGCTATTGGTTTCTTTTTGTTATTTAAAGAATTAAGTTTGTTGTTTGGTTTGTTTTTCTTTGGAAACAATTGGGTTTCTTGTTATTGTTTCTTTATTCTTAAAAGAATTAGATTTTCTGTTAGTTCTTTTGTTCTGTTAAAAGAATATAGTTTGTATAGGTATCTTTATTGTAAAAAGGAAATGAGTAAAGGCTGACTTGATAGTTAGGTTTTATGATTGCTCCTTTACACGTGAGTGCTTTTGTTGTTTTTTTATGTATTTTTCTAATCTTAATTTTCTTTCTTTCATAGTTTTTGACCATTTAGCTTGTTGTTCTTTTGATAGTTTTGGTTTTTGTTTGTTAATTTCAGGTTTAGTTTTATGTATTTTTTTAGCAATTTCTATTCGTTGTTCTGAATCTTTCTTGATGGCTTTTTTAAAGTATTCCCAAAATTCTTTTTTTAATTTTTTAGGCATCATGTTCATAGTGTCTTGTATTAATTCATGGGTTTCATGGTCATGTTCTTCAAAATTAGATAATGTTTCTTTTTCCATTTTAATTTCTTCTTTTAGTTGTTGGATTTCTTTTTCAAATTTTGTTTTATCTCGATAATATTCTTTTTTTATTTTTTCTGAATCTTTTTTATAGGATTTTTTTAATTTAGTAAGTTTTTCATTCCAGTTGATATTGATTTTGGCAATGTCTAATTTTTCTTTTCTGAGTTTTTCTGTTTCTTCAAGTTGTAATTGACGGTCAAGGATATAATTACAGTGGTGACATATTTTTTCGTTTATGTTTACTTGCTGTTTGCATTTTGGACAAGTGGAGTCTTTTTTTATTTCTTCGTCAGTCTTTCCAGAGAGTTTAACAAGGTGTTCTCCGAGTTGTTTTTCGTTTAAGTGGCAATAAATTGAGGGCATATATGAATTTTTTCTCCATCCATATTTTTGCCTTAGGTTTGGTTCAGTAAGGAAATGTCCATCATATGTTGCAGATGTATGTCTTAGTATGTGTGGTGTTAGTTTTCGGTTAAAAGTTGGATATTTTTCTTTTGTCTTTTTTACTATTTTTTTGATTATTTCATTTATGGAGTTTGGATTGAAAAAGTCTCCATATCTATTTTTTCTTATTGAGTAGAAAAATGGGTGTTCGCCATTTTCTTTGAAGGGATGTGAATAGTAATAATTTACTAAGTTTTCTGGATAAATAGATGTTGTAATGTCTTCATTTGCTACTATTGGTATAGGTCGAGGTTTACCTTTTGATTTATTGATTGTTACCCATATTATAGATTCTGTGATTTTAATGTCTTTGTATTTTAGATATGCGATTTCTTTTCTTCTTCCACCTGTAGTTATAAATAGTTCAATTAATGCTTTGTCTCTTAAATTATCTGCTGAGTCTATTAGTTGATTTAATTCTATTTTAGATAGAATGTCATCATCTGTTTTAGTTGGCTCATATAGGATTTTAGAATTAATTTTTATATATTCAGCTAATTTATCTTTTTTGTAGAATTTTAAGAATTTTTTGAATTTCATTTTATATAATTCTTTAGTTGATGGTTTCATTCTGTCATTTGAAAAAATAGTGTCAATATCGGATGGAGTAAGTTTGTCATAATCCTTTTTTATTATATCTAAAGCAATATCACAAGCTGATCTATAGACTCTTCGTGTTTTTTCATTTTTAATACCTTCAGCTTTTAAATGAGTGGTGAAGTTATCTACTGCTTTACGATTTTTAGGAGAAATTTCTATTCTTTTTCTTGGCATAAAAAAAATGAATATGTAATAAGTATAAAAACATTTGTTTTTTTATGTTTTTGTAAAGGAAAACATTTATTCGCCTCTCTTTTTAATCCTTCCCATATAATCGATTACAATTTTTGAATGTATCACTCTTTTATCATCCAAAGAAACCGTAACTTCTGGTTTTATTTGTATTGCAAGGTATGGTTCACCAAATGAGGGAGGTGCTTTTATAATGCAATCTTCAATAGTTTTGTCAATATTTTCTTTATCATTTACACCAATCAAATCAATTATTTCTATTTGTTTTTGGAATCTATCGATAGCTTCATTATTTATATTTTCTATATAAGGAATTGCTCCTGGTGCATTGATAATTTTATTCTGTTTATCTATACCATTTTTATGTAATGCTAATATTGATGCTCCTGAACGATGACCACGAATTTCTTCACCACAGATAACAATATATCGTATATGGGGATTTGAAATTACATTTGCAACGATTTTTTCAACTCCGATATTTTCTGTTTTTAATGTACCAAAGATTGCAACTTGATCGGTAGGAGTATACTCAATATTTAAAAGTACAACAGCTACACATCCATTTGGATTACATGGTTTAAAGTCACCGCCCCAGGGATAATATTCTTCTTCCATTCTTTTTTTCCTCATCTTAATATTATCAAATTTAATATGGAGTAAGGCATATGTTATTAAAAAATTTTATAATAGTTTTAATTTCCTCTCCCACACTTTTATAAATACTTAATAATTACACTGTTCCAAGGTTTTTATATGGGGAAAAATGACAGCGATCCAGATATGATTGGGAAATTACCTGGAGTAGGACCTGCAACTGCAGAAAAGCTTAGAGAATCAGGATATAATGATATAATGAGTATTGCAGTATCTTCACCTTCTGAACTTGCAGATGCTGCAGAGATTGGTGAATCTACCGCATCAAAAATCATACTTAATGCAAGAAAACAAGCAGACATTGGTGGATTTGAAACAGGTAATGCTTTACTTGATAAAAGATCAAAAATTGGTCACCTTTTATCAGGTTCAAAAACCCTAGATGAGCTTTTAGGTGGAGGTTTTGAAACTCAATCAATTATTGAATTATTTGGTGAATATGGATCAGGAAAAACTCAGATTGCTCATCAATTATGTGTTATAGTTCAACTTCCAAAAGAGCAAGGTGGACTTGAGGGACATGCGTATTATATAGATACAGAAAATACGTTTAGACCAGAAAGAATCATACAAATGGCTGAAGCATATGAATTAAACCCTGATAAGGTTCTTGAGAAAATCCATGTTGCAAGAGCATATAATTCTAATCATCAAATGCTTCTTGTAGACAAAGTTAAGGAATTATCAACTGATACTCCAGCTAGACTGTTAGTAGTTGACTCTCTTACCGCACATTTTAGAGCAGAATATATCGGTAGAGGTGCACTTGCGGATAGACAACAGAAGCTAAACAAACATATGCATGATCTTTTAAGATGGAGTGACCTAAATAATGGTGTAGTATGTGTTACAAATCAGGTTTCTGCCAAACCAGATGCATTTTTTGGAGATCCTACCAGACCAATTGGCGGTCATATAGTAGGTCATACTGCTACATTTAGAGTATATTTGCGAAAAAGTAAAGGTCCAAAGAGAATTGCAAGACTTATCGATTCACCTCATCTACCTGAAGGTGAAGCTGTTTTTTCATTAATGAAAGAAGGAATTAGAGACTAAATCAGGAGAAAATAAGGAAAAACTTAAATGTAATCATAAATATTCCTTCCAGGAGGTGAGTTAATGGCATATGTGCATGATGGATGGACATTATATACGAGAGATGTAGAACTTAAAGGTGGGAGAACCCAAACAATTTATTTCTTTAGTAAGAGAACACCAAAGAGTGGTAATCCGTGCGATAAACCTGAAAACATGGTCGTTGGTGTAAACAAAAGAACAGGATTACCATATCTAAAAAAGAAATAAACAAATTGATTTGGTGCTGACTTAAAAGGTCAGCTCAACCTTCCTTTTTTTCTACATGATTATTGTATAGTGTTTAAATATTGTATTTTGTTTTAGGATTCGAGAAGTTAATGATATCGAAAATTGGCTTTATTGTTAATCCTATTGCAGGAATGGGAGGTAAAGTAGGTTTAAAAGGAACTGATGGTGTGTTAAAACAAGCAGTAAAACTCGGCGCCAAACCAATTTCTCCAAATAAAGCCATTGATGCAATTAAAGAATTTATCTCAAATTTTTCAAAAAGGGATACAATTCAATGGTTTACATGTTCTGGAGAAATGGGCGGTGAGGAACTAAAAAAAGCAGGTATCAAAAATATTGAAATAATCTACACTCCAACAAACAAGGTTACATCTTCAGATGATACAAAAAAAGTATGTAAGCAATTTCTTGGAAAAAAAGTTGATTTGATACTTTTCTGTGGTGGAGATGGTACAGCAAGAGATATTTTTTCAATAGTTGGAAACAAGATCCCAATTCTAGGTATTCCCTCTGGAGTAAAAATGCATTCAGGAGTTTTTGGTATTAACATAAGTGCATCTTCAAAAATGCTTCATGAATTTATCAACAAAGGTCTTACCATTGGTGATGCAGAAATTATGGATCTTGATGAAGAACGATATCGTAGAGGGGACTGGAATATCAAATTATTTGGAATTGCTAAAGGAATTATTGAACCTACTTATGTTCAAGTCGGTAAATCTGTGTTTGAGTCAGTTTCTGATGATGAAATCAAAGATGAACTAGCAGATCATATTATAGAGGAAATTGAACAAAATAGGGATTATTTATATTTATTTGGATCTGGTGGAACCGTTGATTATATCGCAAAAAAAATGAATATAAAAAATACTTTACTAGGAATTGATGCAGTTTATAATAAAAAAGTAATAGGAAACGATCTTAATGAACATGGGATTTTAAAACTATTTGAAAAATATCCAAAAGCAAAGGTTATTTTAAGTCCAATAGGCGCTCAAGGTTTTATTTTAGGACGAGGCAATTTACAACTTAGCCCAAGAATTATTAAAAAAATTGGACTAGATAATATAATAGTTGTTTCAACTCCATCAAAGCTTATAAATACTCCCGTAATTCGTGTCGATACTGGGGATAATAATTTGGATCATCTTTTTGCAAAAAAAGAGTTTTTTATGATTGTAATAGGTTATCGTTTAAGCCGTGTTGTTAAGGTTCAAACCAATAATATGTAATGATTTTACTCATTCTCCAAAATGCTTATTAATAATAACAGGATACTGACTTTTTACAACTGAGGGCGGCCATATAATGAACGATATTAAAGATGAGATTGTTGATTACCTATCTCGAAAGAAATTTGTAACACTTGCAACTACAACACCTGATAGTAAGCCACTAACTCATACACTTGCGTATGTTAGTAAAGGACCAAATATTTATTTTTCCACATCTAAAAAAAGTCGAAAGACAATTAATATTCAGAAAAATTCCAATGTAGCTTATTCTGTATATAACGAAACCGAACATCTCGATGAAATAAGATCTATTCAAATGGAAGGAAATGCCACTAGGATATCTGATAAAAAAGAAACAGAAGAAATTCTTAAAATGTTAGGACAAAAATTTCCGACAATGTTGCATTTAATTTCTCATCCAGATAACTTTATTATTAAAATAACTCCAAAAATCTGCTATTTCACTGATTATGTCAAACATGCTGGAATTCGAGAAAAAGTTGAATATTAATAATAATATTAAAAATTATAAAAGTAACAGGTAAAGTATTGATTTATTTTATAATTATAAACGTTGCATTATTAGTTTAAATATTTGTAAAATAGTTGGATAGTTTTGAAGGAAATTTAAGAAGGATTTGTATACAAATTTATTTCTTGGCATTGTAACAGATAATTCTCCCCAATCACTTTCTGCACCAAATTCATCTCTAAGTTTTGCCCTGATTACATAAGTTCCTTCTTCATCCCATGTATGAGATGCACATATCTCTTCACCTGAGGCATATGGTCCATCCCAATCATTATATTCACTATCTCCCCACTCCCAATAAACGTAAACGCTGTTACCATCAGGGTCAACAGCTGTGTCAATACAGTATTCATATTCAATACCAACTTTTCCATTTAGAGGACCATTAATATTTGGTGTATTTGGCGGATTATTTTCATATTCATAGAAACGCAGACTTGGATCACCAAATAGATTTGCTTCGTAGTACACCCATCTGATGCATGATCGTCCAATTATTGGCAAATTATCCTCTTTTGAGTCAGAATTTGCTCTACCCATCTCAGGAATTCCTTCTCCAAATACTGCATCCCAGTATTCTCGATGAAAGCGCTGCGAATCCCCATCAGTGCTATGTGACCAGAACCACCCATATCGCGCATTCATAATTACTGCAAAAGCACCTGTATCAGTTTTAACTGTGAAATGCTCTGCGATACAGTCTACATAATCAACATCAAATCCTCCAGCCATGCAGCCTTGAGAGTAAATAAAACAAAAATCTGTATTAGAAAGATCATAACAATCTTCGTAATACATTTTCATTGCATATTCATATGATGAATGACCAAGATGATTTATTATATGAACTCCATCATCAATAACATTCATAATTTCTTGTTTTGGCCAATCATTATATTGCCAATCACGATCATATAATTCGATTATATTATATTCATCTGTTGGAAAACCAATTGTTGTATATCCATCATCTGTACAAGTATCTTTAAATTGATCTAGGTAGTTTCCACCCCAAGTTGCTATACCATGGTCACCCATATATTCACCAGCCATGCACACTCGTTGTAGATATTCGTCCTCTGGATCTTTATTGATATATGCAACAGTTTTTGTAACAAAATTATTCACATCACTTGCATCATCAACACATGCACGACCTACGTAAACATCAGCATAGAGATCTACATCTCCTCCACCTTCTCCATCCTCTGGTTCACCCCATTTGTTATCACCATCATAATTATATGGTCCATCTAAACAGGAATAATACAAATCAGATGGCATATATGTATCATAAAGAGTGGTATTTTCGTCCATACCCTCAACCCATAAGATTCTAGCTGTTACAACATCTGCATCGCCACCCAGAAGCACATAATTAACACCCCAATTCGTATATGCATCTCTAATATAATCTCGGATATCCTCTGTATTAGAACTTCCAACATCAGTTAATGTCTTAATAACAGTAGATTGGCCCTTTGACTCATGAGCATCTTTTAGTGGGACAAAACTTGATTTAAGAGAATCTGTAGTTAAAATCATTAGATCATAGCTATCAAAAAATATTGGTTCTTGATGGTTACTTGGGAAATATAATTCAGCTGTTTGAGGATTATCAACCTTTTTCATAACCTCGAGTTTATCTTCATTTAAACCTCTAAAAAGATCATTTGGTGAATCTAATGTTGTTTCAACAATTACACTAAGATCTTGATAATAAAAAAGCTCACCACTGACAGGATTATATTGAACTGGATGTAGTAACAGAACTAAAATATTAAACCCTCTGAAGGATTGAATACCAATTTTTGTAAATAATCTTCCAGGGAATAAATCATTTTTTTCGTAAATTTCCTTATTTTTAATAAGTTTTTCAGAATATTTTGCATTATTAATAGGGATAGATTGACCGATTGGATCAATATCAAAGGTTTCTCCAAGTTTAATCTTAGTATTTCCAATCACTTCAATATTTGTGTCTTTTGAATTAGGTGGCAATAAAATAAAAGCCCCTTTTGAAGGCAGATTTGGTTCTCCCGAATTACTTGCTGTGTAACATTCTGGAAGAGTAATTCTATTGTAAAAATCACCATCAATTTCAATAGTAGAACTTATTGGAGTATCAAATCTATATGTTAATTGTAATATTTCGGTCTCGTTATTATTAGCTTCTACCATAAACGAGCTAGATAGAGTTAATAAAATTGTTATAAAAAGTACTGTTTTCCAAGGTTTTGAAATATTTTTATTTTTTCTATTATTCATTAATCTCCACAATAGATAAATACACATTATAGTTTATAAAATTTACAATCGTTAATTATCATAATATATTCAATTGTGAAATAATATAACGATAAACTTTAATATTTTAATTTGTTTCACACCAAATTACTAAGGTTTATTATGGGAGGTTATCTATGAATCGAAATCCAAATGCATTTTTAAAAGAAGAGTATGAATATCTAGTAAAGAATAGCTTTGACTGGAAACTACGTATTTTAGAAACTGGTTCTACTCCACATTCTGTAGTAGATGGCAAAGAAGTAATAATGCTATGTTCAAACAATTATCTAAATCTAAGCAATCATCCAAAGCTCATAAAAGAAGCAACTGATGCTGCAAACAAATTTGGAGCAGGATCTGGTTCAGTAAGAGCAATTGCGGGAACAATGGCACTTCACATAAAGGTTGAAAAGCGTCTAGCTAAATTTAAGGGAACTGAATCTTCTTTAATATATCAAACTGGTTTTGCTGCAAATGCAGGATTAATACCACAACTTGCTGGAAAAGGAGATATAATCATTTCTGATGAACTCAATCATGGTAGTATTATTGATGGTGTTCGATTAACAAAAGCAGACCGTGCCGTCTATAAACATAAGGATATGGGTGAACTGGAAAAAGTATTAAAAGATGCTGACAAGAAATATAAAAGAATTTTAGTAATCACTGATGGTGTCTTCAGTATGGACGGAGACATTGCACCTATGGATAA
>Ga0255055_10002280_pt1 | contig 13635 bp, 12 predicted proteins | sample JV7_2_27_MG_FD_188633 | JGI IMG/M metagenome (GOLD analysis project Ga0255055, IMG submission 188633) | Seawater microbial communities from Jervis Inlet, British Columbia, Canada - JV7_2_27 | ecosystem: Environmental > Aquatic > Marine > Inlet | place: Canada: British Columbia | collected...
ACACCCTTACTGGGGAAACTGATTCGTTTAGAAAAAAATCCCCAGCAATAAATTGCTAGCTACTCAAACAGGCCAAATGGTCGCTGGTTCCAAAAAGACAGGAACTGGAGGAAAGTCCGGGCTCCAGAGGGCAAGGTGGTCGTTAATAACGACTGTCCCCACATCCTCGGGATAAGGAAAGTGCCGCAGAAAATATACCGCCCTGAGCATGTCGAAGGGTAAGGGTGAAAAGGTGAGGTAAGAGCTCACCAGTATCTCAAGTGATTGGGATAGCTTGGCAAACCCCGCCTGGAGCAAGACCAAATAGAGGAGCATTGAGATGCATACCATCTCGTCAGGTAGCCCGCCTGAAGCTCCCGGGTAGGTCGCTAGAGGTACCTGGCAACAGGTATCCCAGATGAATGGCCATTGCCTGTATCATCAGATTCAGGAACAGAACCCGGCTTATGGCCTGTTTGAGTAGTTTGTTGTTGTAATAACGAGCGTCCCAACCATTGTTAAAACCGGGAGGATAATGTGAAGATTGAACGGAAAGAGGTTGAACATGTGGCTCAACTGGCCAGGCTTAAATTCAAGGAAGAACAGCTTGAGATGTTTATGCATCAGATGAACAACATCTTAGAATATTTCGATAAACTGCAGGATTTGGATACGAGTGGCATCGAACCCACATCCCATGCAGTTATAATGAACAATGTTTTTCGTAATGATGCGGCAGAAGAACTTTTTGATAAAGATCTTCTGCTAAAAAATGCACCAGCGAAGGAGAAGGGGTGCTTTAAAGTTCCTAAAGTGATTGAATAACGAGGGAAGCATAGAGGTTAATAGTGGAATTATACAGTCTGACTATTCATGAGTTACACGAATTACTCAAGAAAAGAGAAGTGAGCTCGAAGGAAGCTACTGAGTCTGTCCTTAAAAGAATGGAATCGATAGATGAAAAGGTTAATTCTTATATCACAGTTACTCATAAGCTGGCAATGGAGCAGGCAAAGAGAGCAGATGAAAACATAAAGCAGGGTAAAGTAAACACTTTGACGGGAATTCCTTTAGCCATCAAAGATATTCTCTGTATTAAAGGGGTTAGAACTACCTGCGGATCCAGGATATTAGAAAATTTTATTGCTCCCTATGATGCTACGGTAATTAAAAGGCTGAAAGAAAAAGGCGCTGTTTTTATAGGACGTACCAACATGGATGAATTCGCCATGGGTTCTTCCACAGAAACATCCTATTTTGGAACCACTCGAAATCCATGGAATCTGGACTGTGTCCCCGGAGGTTCCAGTGGCGGCTCTGCCGCGGCCGTATCTGCAGATGAATGCATTGGTGCTCTGGGTACCGATACCGGTGGATCAATCAGACAACCTGCTGCCTGTTGTGGCATGGTGGGGTTAAAACCAACCTATGGGAGAGTTTCCAGGTTTGGTTTAGTAGCCTTCGCTTCTTCTCTGGACCAGATCGGTCCTATGACAAAGGATGTTAAAGACACCGCCATCTTGATGAATGAAATATGCGGATATGACCACCGGGACTCAACTTCAGTAAATGTTGGGGTTCCCGATTATACACAGGTTTTGGGTAAAGAGGTTAAGGGAATGGCTGCAGGTATCCCCAGGGAATATTTTATTGAAGGAATGGATAAGGAGGTTGAACAATCGGTCAAAGAGGCGATAAAGGTATTGGAAAAATTGGGGATGGAGATTAAAGAGGTTTCCCTCCCCCATACAGAATATGCTGTAGCAGGTTACTATCTGATTGCCCCGGCAGAAGCCAGTTCTAACCTTGCTCGCTACGATGGTGTGAAGTATGGGTACCGCTCTAATGAGGGTGAAGGATTACTGGATATGTATAAAGCCTCACGTTCAAAGGGATTCGGTACAGAGGTAAAACGCCGTATCATGTTGGGAACCTATGCACTATCTGCAGGCTACTACGATGCTTACTATAAAAAAGCTTCTCAGGTTAGGACCCTTATTCGCAATGATTTTGAAAAGGTTTTTAGAGAATGCGATGTAATTGTCACTCCCACCACCCCTACTCCTGCATTTAAGATTGGCGAAAAGGCAGATGATCCCCTTAAGATGTACCTTTCAGACATCTTTACCATACCTGCTAATCTGGCAGGTATTGCAGGCATCTCCATTCCCTGTGGATTTAGCAGCAGGGGGATGCCCATAGGACTCCAAATGCTGGCCAATTCCTTTCAAGAGGAAAAGTTACTTAAGGTCTCCCATGCCTATGAGCAACATACTAAATGGTATCTTAAGAAACCGGACCTTAAGACTTAAGGATGGAATTTGAATAATAGCCTGATAATGGTTTAACCATATTATCCTAAGTAAATAATTTTCTTGACAAAAATTAATTAAATTGATATTAAAGCCTATCTGGAATGTTGTTTAGCAGATTACAGGCACGTAGCTCAGGGGGAGAGCGCTACCTTGACGCGGTAGAAGTCGGCGGTTCGAAACCGCCCGTGCCTACCACCCTTTGAGGCATCATGAAGAGCACTTTTTGTGGTGCCTTTTATTGCTTTTTATTAGTAACTATTCACCACAGAGATCGCAGAGTACGCTGAGAATAATATATTTGAATAAAAGCATAAATTCTTTTTTGCCAGTGGGTTTGGGAATTCCCACCCGGAAAATAATTCATCACCTCCTCGGTGAATAAATATAGTAAGACTGGATAGTTACATTACAAGCAATCATTCATTAAGGCAAAGAGATGTCACAAGAAGAACTGGTCAAGGTAATATTCCCTGATGGGGAGTCAGCAACCTATCCTAAAGGAATGTCCATTTCAAAAATTATTGAAACAAAGGGAGATGCACCCTCTTCCATTACGGCTGTTAAAGTTAATGGAAATCTACTGGATTTAAACTCACCACTTCTGGAGGACGCAAGGCTTGAATTTATCAGTTTAGACTCCGAGGAAGGGCAGGACATCTTAAGGCATTCTACCTCTCATGTCATGGCTCAGGCAGTTCAGGAGCTTTATCCCGGAGTTAAAATAAGCATCGGGCCTTCTATTGAAAATGGTTTCTACTATGACTTTGATTACGAAAGAACCTTCACACCAGAAGATTTAGAAAAGATTGAGGCTCGTATGAAGGAGATTATTACACAAAATCTCCCCATCAAAAGGGAAGCATTATTAAAAGAAGAGGCTCTAAAATTATATGAAGACAAAGGGGAATTATATAAGGTAGAGTTGCTGGAAGAGATTCCTGATGAGAAAGTTACTGTATATTCCCAGGGTGATTTCACCGATCTTTGTCGGGGCCCTCATCTCCTTTCCACTGGAAAGATAAAAGCATTTAAATTAACCAGTGTTGCTGGAGCCTACTGGCGTGGAGATGAGAAAAAGAAAATGCTGCAACGTATCTATGGAACTGCCTTTGCTGATCAGAAAAAGCTCGACCAGTATATACATCACCTGGAAGAAGCAAAGAAGAGAGATCACAGAAAGCTTGGAAAAGAACTTGAACTCTTCAGTTTTAACGAAGAGGTAGGAGCTGGGCTTATCATTTATCATCCTAAAGGCGCCCAGCTGAGAAGGATTCTTGAGGACTTTGAAGTAAGAGAGCATCTAAAGAGGGGATATCAACTGGCAAAAGGGCCTCAAATCTTAAAAGTGGATTTGTGGAAAAAGTCAGGTCATTTAGAAAACTATCGAGAATATATGTATTTTACGGAAGTTGATGAACAAAAATATGGGCTTAAGCCTATGAACTGTCTTGCTCATATGATTATCTACCAATCCAAGATTAGAAGCTATCGAGATCTGCCTTTGAGATATTTTGAATTGGGCACGGTCCATCGCCATGAACGGGCAGGAGTATTGCATGGACTCTCCCGGGTTAGAGAATTCACGCAGGATGACGCTCACATCTTCTGTACCCTTGAACAGTTGGACCAGGAAATCAAGGCAATTATTGATTTTGTAGCAGATGTAATGAAAATATTTGACTTTGATTTTGAGATGGAATTGAGTACCCGCCCCAAAAAATCAATTGGGAGTAATGAAGATTGGGAAAGAGCCACTTCCGCTCTTAAAAAGGTTTTAGATGAAAACAACAGTCCCTACCAAATAAATGAAGGAGAAGGGGCATTCTATGGTCCTAAAATAGACGTCACCTTAAAAGATGTGCTTGACAGAAAGTGGCAATGTGCTACTATCCAGTGCGATTTCTCTCTGCCAGAAAAATTCGATTTGAACTATATCGGCAAAGATGGTGAGAAACACCGGCCTGTGATGTTACATCGGGTGATACTGGGTTCTCTGGAAAGATTCATGGGAGTGCTTATTGAACACTATGCCGGGGCATTTCCTGCCTGGCTTGCTCCTGTGCAGTGTATTGTCCTCACTATCACTGATAAACATATCTCTTTTGGAGAAGATGTATTTAACCAGCTACTTTCTCACTATATTCGGGTGGAGAAGGACTTCAGAAATGAAAGCTTAAGACTTAAGATCAGGGAAGCCCAGTTGCAAAAAATCCCCTATATGCTGATAATTGGTGATAAAGAAGCACAAACAGGGGGAGTTTCCCCCAGACATCGCAGCGGTGAGGATCTAAAATTAATGCCATTGAATGAATTTGTTTCCCTGATCGAAAAAGAATCCCAATTCCCAGGATAAATATTCCTGGTTTTACCCCCATCGAAGCCCTCCCCTACCAATGGGGAAGGCAGATTGGAGTAGCTAACTAAGAAATATTCCATTAAACTTATTTAACATCAAAGGAGGTGAAAAATATAGCCAAAAAGTTAAGGATTAACGAAAAGATCACCAGCAAAGAAGTAAGGGTTATAGATCTTGGGGGAAACCAGATAGGTATCATTCCTCTGTCCGAGGCCTTAAAAATTGCAAAGGATGAAAGCTGTGATTTGGTTGAGGTATCACCTAATGCTTCTCCACCAGTGTGCCGAATCATGGACTATGGCAAGTTTAAGTACCAGCAGAGTAAAAAACTTAATCAGGCAAAGAAGAAACATTCCCAAAGCATAATTCATATTAAGGAGATCAAGATAAGACCTAAGACAGACGAACATGATTTCCAGTTTAAGATACGTCATATCAAAAGGTTCCTCTCTCAAGGGGATAAAGCTAAAATATCCCTCATCTTCCGAGGAAGAGAGATTACTCATCCTGAATTGGGTAAAGAGGTATTAGACAGGATTGCAGAAGAAACAAAAGATATTGGAGTTGTTGAACAACTTCCCAAGCTGGAAGGAAGAAACATGACTATGCTGCTTGCTCCCAAAGCTAAGCCAGTCGATTCATAAGTACGATGACGAACTAGTCGTCTAGTATAGTCAGAAAACTTAAGCATTTGAGTAGGTTTAATCAACGATACATTTTGCAAAGAGATACTGGATTCTGGCGGGAAAACGACTTAACATCTTTTATCCAGCATCAAGCATCCAGAAACTAGTATCTTAGAAGTCTCGTCGATTTGAGGCGAAGCTTCGCTAGGTAAGTTATCAAAATGCGTTATTGTATTTGCGAAGCGGAGCACTAAGCAATATCCCTTACATTTTACAATCAATGTGTATTTCTAAGAAATCTGTGCTAATTCTCCGTTAAATAAACAGCGGAGATTGAGAAAGGTAAGTTTATGCCGAAAATAAAAACTAATAGAGGCGCTGCTAAAAGATTTGGGGGAACCAAGGGAGGGAAAATAAAAAGGAATAAAGCCTATGCCAGTCATATCCTGACAAAAAAATCCCCCAAAAGGAAGAGATCCCTTCGAAAAGGTGGATTTATCGACAAAGCTGACACTAAAGCTATTAGGAGGTTGATCCCCAATCTTTAATTAGAGAATAGTGAAAAATCAATTATAAAAAGTATAAGGAAAGGGTTTTTTAAAATGCCGCGAGTCAAGAGAGGAGTAAAAGCAAGAAAAAGAAGAAAAAAGATCTTAAAACAGGCCAAGGGATATCAGGGTGCCCGTAGCACTCTCTATAAGAGTGCCAGGGAAGCAGTTGAGAGATCATTAAATTATGCCTATAGAGACAGGAGAACGAGAAAGAGAGATTTTCGCAGTTTATGGATCAGTAGAATCAATGCTGCCACCAGACTTAACGACCTCACCTACAGTCAATTTATCAAAGGGCTTAAAAAGGCTGACGTCATCATCGATAGAAAGCTGCTGGCTGATCTGGCCGTATCAGATCCCCAAGTATTCTCCAAGATTTCCAATATAGCAAAAGAAAATATATAGACTCTTTCATATTTACCCGCCATACTGTCATGAAAGAAAAGCTTGAGCAATTATCTGCCGAAGTTGAAAGAGCTTTGGCAACTGCAGAAGATGAAGACCAGATCGTAAAGGTAAGAACCCAGTTTCTGGGGCGCAAAGGTAAACTTACTCTTCTAATCAAGCAGCTGGGAACGCTCTCTGAAAAAGAAAGGCCCATAGTTGGTCAATTAATCAATCGGGCAAAGAACTCTATAGATCGCCAAATTAATCAAACCCTTCACATAGTTAGTGAAAAGAAAAGGAGAGCGATCCTCCAAGAGGAAACCCTGGATATCACCCTACCGGGAAGTAGATTCTCTGTAGGGAAAAAACATCCCATCACCCAGGTCACCAATGAGATTACAGCAATATTTACCACGATGGGATTTCAGATAGCAGAGGGGCCGGAAGTAGAACTTGATTTCTATAACTTTGAAGCCCTAAACATCCCCAGGGATCACCCCGCTCGAGATATGCATGACACCTTTTATATAACAGAAGAGGTGCTGCTGAGAACACATACCTCTCCCGTACAAATCAGAATCATGGAGAAGTTAAAACCTCCCGTTAGTATTATTTCTCCAGGAAAGGCCTATCGCCGTGATTCAGATGTTTCTCACACCCCCATGTTTCACCAAATAGAAGGTTTCATGGTAGGTGAGGATATTTCATTCAGCCATTTAAAGGGTATCCTTGCAGTATTTGTCCACCGGATGTTTGGGGAAGACAGTGCCATCAGATTTCGCCCCAGTTTCTTTCCCTTTACTGAACCAAGCGCAGAAGTAGACATTCAATGTGTCATATGTGAAGGTGAAGGATGCAGGGTATGTTCTGGTTCTGGATGGTTAGAGATACTGGGATCGGGAATGGTTCACCCTGCCGTATTTAAAATGGTGGGATATGACCCTCAGAAGGTCAGCGGCTTTGCCTTTGGTATGGGAATCGAAAGAATTGCCATGTTAAAATATGGCATTGACGATATACGGTTGTTATTCGAGAACGACGTAAGATTCCTGGAGCAATTCTGAACCACGAAGCTCACGAAGGGGCACGAAGGTAGAAGAGAAAAAACTGAACCACGAAGTATAACCAAAAACAAAACAAGCCATGTTAGAAACGAATGCTTCTAATAATGGTAAGTAGTACAACACGCAACTCGTAATAACAATCTCCATGTCAAAGACTGATAAACCATGCAGGTAAGTTTCAACTGGTTAAAAGATTACATTTCCATCGACCTTGACCCAGAAGAACTGGCCGATCTCCTTACCATGGCCGGTATTGAGGTTGAAAATGTTGTTAAGATAGGTGATGGTCTTGATGGCGTTGTAGTTGGTCAGATTACCGCTGTAAATCCCCATCCTAAGGCAGATAAATTATCGCTATGTAATGTTGATACTGGAAGTGATACCTGTTCTATAGTTTGTGGAGCAACTAATATTAAACCAGGAGATAAAGTGCCTCTTGCCCAGATTGGCACTAAACTATCCAGCGGCATTACCATAAAAAAAGCGAAAATTCGTGGTGAGCTCTCACAGGGAATGCTCTGTTCTGAAACTGAACTTGCTTTAGGAAATGATGAATCAGGCATCATGATACTCCCATCAAACACGAAAGTAGGGCAACTTGTTGCCCCGGCCCTGGGACTTGAAGACTATATTCTTGAGGTTAGCTTGACACCAAATCGTCCAGATTGTCAGAGTATCATAGGTATTGCCCGGCAGGTTGCTGCCTTTACCCACCAAACTGTTAGCTTACCCACCATAAATATCAAGGAAAAAGGCGAGGATATTAACCAACTCACTTCAGTAACTATTGAAGACCCGGATCTCTGCCCCCGCTACTCAGCCCGCATCATCTCTCAGGTTACCATTGGTTCTTCCCCATTCTGGATGAGAAGACGATTGGAATCCTGTGGAATAAGATCAATCAATAATGTGGTGGATGCGACCAACTATCTTCTTCTGGAAATGGGCCAACCTCTTCATGCCTTCGACCTGGAGCTATTGGATCAGGAAAAGATCGTGGTAAAGCGATCCACTCCTGGTGAATCCTTTACTACACTGGATGGGAAGGAAAGAACTCTCCCTGAAGATGCCATAATGATCTGTGATGGATCCAAACCAATAGCCCTTGCTGGAATCATGGGCGGTCTTAATACTGAGGTCTCAGCAAAGACTACAACTATTCTTCTGGAGAGTGCTTATTTCACTCCTGCCGGAATACTCAGAACCTCAAAGAAGATGGGCATACGTACTGAATCTTCTCAGAGGTTTGAGAAGGGGGTTGATCCCCATGGTGTTACAGTAGCCCTTAATCGTGCAGCTCAGATGATTGCTGAGCTTTCAGGAGGTGAAGTCAACCCGGGATATATTGATAATTATCCCAGACCTATTACCCCACCTCCAAGCATTAACCTTAGCACCAGAAGGACAAATGCCATACTGGGAACGAATTTTACCAGAGATGAAATCAAACAAACACTAAAGGACTTATCCTTCACTGTTCATGATAGTGATGAAGACCAGCTGACAGCTATACCACCTTCGTACAGGGTTGATATCAAAGAGAGTATTGATTTAATTGAGGAAGTGGCGCAACTATCTGGATACGACAAAATAACAGCCACCCTGCCTCCCACCCCCAGCTACCCAGAAAAAGAAGATAAATCCTTACTATTAGAGAAAAAGGCAAAAGACAGTTTGAACCAGCAGGGCTACCATGAAATAATCACTTTTAGCTTTATTTCTCCGGTTGAACTGAACTGCTTAAATCTCCCTCCCCAGGATCATCGCCTGAAAACGCTTAAAATTCTAAACCCTCTTACTGAGGAGCAATCCATTATGAGGACCACCCTTATCCCGGGTCTTCTTACCACCATGAAGAAAAATATCTATCAGAAAAATCTGGACCTTAGACTGTTTGAAGTGGGTCAGGTTTTTCTGATGCAGGAAAAAGATAAGCTTCCTCAAGAAAAAAAGATGTTAGCAGCACTTGCCACCGGTTTATATCAGGAGGAAACCTGGAATAGAGAAAAAAGGGACATTGATTTTTATGATCTTAAAGGATGTTTGGAAAACTTCTTAAAAGAACTTCACATCACTGACTACTCATTTTCACCCTGTTCTGACAGTTCCCTTCTACATCCTTTTAAAGCCTTAAACCTCATAATTAACCGTGAAATTGTGGGAATTCTGGGAGAAACACACCCTCAATTGCTGGAAAATTTTCAATTATCCCAGAAAGCTTACCTCTTTGAGATTTCTCTCCCCCCCCTGCTTCCCCATTTCTCGGAGCACGGGAAATTTCACCAGTTGCCAAAGTACCCTCCTGTTTACAGGGATATTGCCCTGGTGGTAGATGAAACCATCTCGGCACAAAATGTATATGATACAATTTGCAAGTTTAAAAATAAATTTATTGAAGAAATAAGGATTTTCGATTACTATAAGGGTAAATCAATTCCGGAGGGCAAAAAAAGCCTGGCCTATCGACTAAAATACCAGGCTTATGATCACACCCTGACTGATATAGAAGTAAATGCGCTGCATGAAGAACTTGCAAAGACTCTCTATCAGCAATTAGGTGCAGAGATAAGGAAATGATTATTTTTGAATTCTGTAGTGAATTACTTTAATTTTAATGTAAAAGGAGGTAAGGAGAATGACAAAGGCAGATATTATCGAGAGTGTCTATGAAAAAGTGGGGTTGTCAAAAAAAGAAGCCAATACCATTGTTGAACTAGTTTTTGAAACTATTAAATCAAACCTGGAAAGGGGAGAGAAAGTAAAGATCTCCCGGTTTGGAAATTTTGTTGTACGACAAAAAAGGACTCGAAGAGGCAGAAATCCCCAAACAGGAAGTGAAATTGAAATCTCAGCCAGAAAGGTGCTTACCTTTAAAGCCAGTCCTGTTTTGAAAAAGGCTTTGAGTAAATAATTCATCTTTCTATCCATAATATTCAAAATAGAAGGGTTGTCTCATAGACAAAAAATTCTAGCTGTTTCACACACCACAACCATAAGAAATGTTGAACTTCAGCTTATGGATAAAAAACCTCTAATAAAAGAGTTTATTCCTAATAGGCTATACTTCAAGATAGGTGAAGTGAGCCAACTTACTGGAATAGAGCCTTACGTCTTAAGATACTGGGAATCAGAATTTAAAACCATCAAACCTTCCAGAACCAAATCAAAACAAAGAATATACCGCAAAAACGATATAGAGATCATTTTAGAAATCAAGAGAATGCTCTATGAGGAAAAACTCACCATTGCCGGAGCCCGCAAAAAACTGCAAGAGCTAAAATCTAAAGGGAAAAAGCAACTCCACTTTGACTTTAACAGTAGTAAAAAAGATCACCATAGTATTTTAAGAGAAATCAAAGAAGAGTTGAAAACAATCCGCAAAATGCTGGGCTGAAATTCCTCTCCATTTCGATCTTAATGAAGCTACTTTCTATCTTTTATATCACCCAACCATAGTTTCTTAAAACATGTTGCAATACATCTTAAGGAAATCTCTTCAACTTTCCTAAAAAATATATGAAGAAAAAATTATTTCATCCGATATATTAGGAAACAAGAATTCATAAATTTAATCATCTAAATTAAGCCTTTTAAAAGAGAAAGGAGAAAGAAACCCATGGAAGCTGTTCAAGAAAAGATAGTAGACATGACTGAACTCCTCAAATTTGCAATAAAAAGTGGTGCATCTGACCTGCACATCAGTTCTGGAGAATCCCCCATGTTCAGAATCCATGGTGATATAAGAAGGATAGACATGGAACCTTTAACTAAAGAAGAAGTACATACCATGATCTATGATATTCTGAATGACCAACAGCGGAAAACCTTTGAGGAAACTCGCGAGCTTGATTTCTCCATTGCCCTTGGTGAATTTGGACGATTCAGAGTAAATGTTTTTGTTCAAAACAGGGGAGAAGCAGCAGTCTTAAGAACCATCCCTAACAAAGTAAAAAGTTTTGATGAGTTGGGATTGCCCAAGATCTGCAGATCTATTTCCAAGGCGGAGAAAGGACTGGTTCTGATTACTGGTCCTACTGGCTCTGGTAAATCAACTACACTGGCAACTATGGTAGATTTGATAAATACTAACTTCAGCAGGCATATTATTACTGTAGAGGATCCTATAGAGTTTATCCACGAATCAAAAAGATGTCTGGTTAATCAAAGAGAAGTGGGTGAACACACAAACAGTTTCGCAAATGCATTGAGAAGTGCTTTAAGGGAAGATCCAGACGTGATCCTCGTTGGTGAGATGCGAGATTTAGAGACCATTTCTCTGGCACTAACTGCTGCTGAAACAGGTCATCTTGTCTTTGCCACTCTTCATACCAACAGTGCTCCCAAGACGATTGATCGTATTATAGACGTCTTTCCGGCAGGCCAGCAGGCTCAAATAAGAACTATGTTATCAGAAACACTTTATGCTGTAGTCTCCCAGATTCTATTAAAGCGGGCAGACAGAACGGGAAGAATTCCTGCTCTCGAAGTTATGATATGTATTCCTGCTATAAGGAATCTTATTCGCGAAGCAAAGACTGCTCAAATCTTATCTACTCTTCAAACCAGCCAGAAATACGGAATGAAGACAATGGAAATGTCAATAAAAAATCTGCTGGAGAGACAGCTTGTTTCTCCAGAAGAAGTACAACCCATACTGGCAGATCTAACAAAGGCGCCTCAATAAATAAACCGTAATTTCACAGTACCTCATTTGCAGGAGATCCATATGAATATCAGAGACTTATTAACTATTATGGCAAAACATAACTCTTCTGACCTTTATATTGCAGTCGATAGCCCTCCCATGTTCCGCATAGAAGGTATCACCAGACCCTTTGGTGAGCAGGCAATTACAGCTCAACAGGCAGAGGAAATATCAGCTTCTATTATGACCGAAAAGCAAAAAATAAAATTTGCTGAAACTCTGGAGATGAATCTGGCACTCCACTATCCTGAGTTAGGTCGTTTTCGTGTAAATATCTTTAGACAAAGAGGGTTAACCGGACTTGTCATACGCCAGATTAAAACAGAAATTGGATCTATCGATGAATGGGGGCTACCTCCTATACTAAAAGAGATTGGCCTTTGCAAAAGAGGTCTGGTATTAATAGCAGGAAGGACGGGGACAGGAAAATCAACTACCCTGGCTGCAATGATTGAGTACCGTAATGAGAATTCTACCGGCCATATCGTTACTATTGAAGATCCTATTGAATTTGTTTATCGACATAAAAAGATGATTGTTACTCAACGCGAAATTGGCATCGACACCCACACTTTTGCTAATGCCTTGAGAAATGTAATGCGAGCAGCACCTGATGTCATTTTGGTCGGAGAAATTCGGGATGTAGAAACAATGGAAGCAGTTATCACTTTTGCAGAAACAGGGCATCTGGTACTGGCAACGCTCCATGCCAATAATGCTAATCAAGCAATGGAAAGAATCTTGAATTTTTTTCCCCATGAAAGGCATGAACAGATTCTTCTCCAGCTCTCCCTTAATCTAAAGTCAATTATCTCCCAACGCCTCATCCCCTCTACTGATGGAACTAGAGTTGCAGCTATAGAAATCCTTTTGGATACTCCCAGGGTAAAAGACTTAATTTATAAAAATCAAGTTGCTCTCCTTAAAGAGGCTATGGCACAGGGATCTGGGGAAGGCATGCAAACCTTTGACCAGGCTATTTTCGATCTCTATAAACAGGGGAGATTAAATTACGACAATGCTCTGGCCTATGCAGACAGCGTTAATGACTTAAGATTGAAAATCAAACTCGATAAAACTAGCGATGAAAAGGCACCTGCGCCTTCGGAGGATAAGTTAGAAGAAAAATTTAGATTAAGACCTACTAATATCCACTAAATACCTGAAATTCTTCCTATCAAAACTTAACCCAAGCTAAGTTCATCGCCCCCTCGGCAACAATGCCGAGGGTTTTTTATTGGGAATTATGCATTGCATCTTTAATAATAATAAGTTAATCTACAAGATTAAGAACAAGAAAATCACAGATTTATCCACAATAGTGTCCAGTGTTTACCCATTTGGGAAATAACATCCATCAGAATGAACCCGGAACTTAATTTCATGTTGTTGCATGGTAGAAAAAGAACTTTTTGAACTTAGAAAATTGGAGGTAGGATCTTTTGAGAACAACTGCTACCTGCTAATATGCCTTGAAACCAAGGAGGCACTCATTGTCGATCCTGCTGCAGATGCTGAAAAGATTCTCAATGCTTCAAAAGGATTAAAGATTAAATACATTCTCATCACACATGGCCATTTTGACCATATCGGTGCCCTGGAGACAGTCAAAAAAGCAACACAAGCACCGGTAGGCATCCACGCCTCTGGTG
>Ga0255055_10002281_pt1 | contig 13632 bp, 11 predicted proteins | sample JV7_2_27_MG_FD_188633 | JGI IMG/M metagenome (GOLD analysis project Ga0255055, IMG submission 188633) | Seawater microbial communities from Jervis Inlet, British Columbia, Canada - JV7_2_27 | ecosystem: Environmental > Aquatic > Marine > Inlet | place: Canada: British Columbia | collected...
GAGTATTCTGCGCATGATATTTATGGCTGCATCATGGCCATCAAAAAGAGACGTTGCCGTAACGACTCTTACATTATGTTTGGGCTTATAAACTTCAACTTCAGGGTTCATGCCGCCTCCTTACACATCCAATGTATTTTTTATTTTCGGATGGGCACTAATAAGATTCTCATTCATCCGTTTTTTTAGAACACATTCCCAGGATTAACTTGGTCTGAAGGTTTATGTAGTCTTCAGTACTGTAATGTCGGGTCAAGAACCATCGCCGGAAAGTCCACATATGCCCCAGAACCACAATATTATGCGCCGTGAGCTCTATGGATCGTTCGTCGAGATTCGGAAGTTCGCCGGTTGAGGCGATCCGGGCCAGCGCTTCGATGAACAGTCCGGTGATGCGCAGCTCGTTTTCTAAAACTCGATTTTGCCATTGGCTTGGCAACGATTGCGTTTCCTGGTAAATCAGCAGGATAAAATCACTCATGCGGTCGCAAATCATAAAGTATTCCCGGATTACCTCCCGGAGAGCGCTTTGCCCGCCGGTGGCTCTCGACATCGCCATCGTCACGCCCCGTTCGACTTCAGCATGAATGGATTCGCACACCATATACAATATATCTTCTTTGGATGCGAAGTATTCATACAGTGAACCGATGGAAAATCCGGCGGCACTGGCAATCTGCCGGGTTGTGGTTTTATGGAATCCCTTATCGATAAACAGCTGTACGGCCGCGTCGGCAATCTGGCGTCGTCTGCGCTCCACCAGCTCCGGGTCTTTGACCTGAGTGGGAATATCTTTTGTTCTGTTCAGTTCCTCCATTTTAACCCCATGATATTATAATGTATTTATATGTAGCGGCACGTTTGCATGCTGTCTGAACGAGCGCTCAATCAATTAAATAACATGTCTTTTTTTTGCTTGTCAAGTTTTTCACAAGCACGATTTTTAAATATATTTAACTATCAGATATTATTATATTAAAAAGAATTTAAAACCGTTTGGAGGCACCTGATGAAAACTGTCTTTCAATTGGCTAAGATTAGACGAAGCAATGCTTTATGACTGAGCGCTCGTTCATAAAATTAAATTGATGCTATGATAAATTTTTTTCAACAACCCTGTGAAAGGGGCAGATCAGGTGGCGCAGGAGGTTATGTTAGGATTTTAGTTGGAGAGAGTTTCGATGGAAGTTTACATATTTTGTAAATTACATGCAGATTGAAAGTGGGTGCATGCCTGCCTCCACGCGGAGGCGTGAGACAGGCATGCACACAACCAGAATTTACTTGCTTATGAACCAGCGGCCATCTTTTATCTCGGCCACAAAAATCGGTTTGTCGGCATCGCCATCGGCGTTAAAGGCTATGGGTCCGACGATACCTTTAAAATCCTTGATGGTGCTGAGCCCTTTCATAATTTTTTCACGGTCCAGAGCAACCTCACCCGGATTATTGGTAACCCCCATCTTCTCCATTGCATATTTGAGAAAGTAAATCGCATCATAAACATTGTTGTCATACATGACCGGCTCGGGGGGTGCAAAGCCTTTTGCTTTGGCAACTTTTACGAATTTTTCAACAAATCCCTTGGGGGAAATGGAGTAATGGAAGGTGGCGGGCGCAAAGGTCCCCTCTACATCCTTGCCGCCTTTTTGCGGAAAGTATTCGTTGATAAAAGGGCTGCCGCCCACCAGATGCTGCTTGAATCCCTGGCGGCGCAGTTCCTTGCTAAAGGTAATGGCATCGAAATAGACGCCACCAAAGGCGATACCGTCAAATTGCATTGCCTTCAGCTTGGTAACCTGGGGTCGCATATCAAAGTCATTGGTCTGATAGGTGACGAAGGCGCCATCATTAACGACCGTAGTGCCCATTTTTTTAAAAACGGTCGGCAATACTTTGGAACCCAGAATACGTCCGATGGCATCTTTGACATCGTGAACCACAACCACGGTTTTTACCTTATAGCGGTTGATAAAGGCCTTTATGGCCACCTTGGCCATCTTGATTTCATCGATGGTGTTCCGGAAGGCATAAGGACGATGCTTTTTGGCCAGACCCGGCTTGGATGAGGCCTGTGAGATCATGGGGATGCCGATTTTATTACCCACCGGAAAGGCGACTTCGCATTCGGAGCTTGAAAAAGGCCCCAGGATAGCCAGAACTTTATCATCTTCAGCCAGCTTGCGAACCATGCGGGTGGCTTCCATGGGTTTGCTTCCGGTATCGTAAGTGACCAACCGCAGCGGAACCCCTCCGATACCGCCGGCGGCATTGATTTCTTCAATCGCTATCTGGGCTGCGATTTCGTTCTTTTTGGTCCAGTCGCTCCACATGCCTGTTAATCCAAAGGCCGCACCGATTTTAACCTCTTTACCCGCCAGCTTTGATCCGGCCCAGGCGACTTGAGAAGGGTGGAGGCAGAGGCCGGCTCCCACCAGAACGATAAAGGTTATAAATAAAACCAGTTTCCAGCCGCTTTTTGAACATTTTTTAGATTTGTTCATAAGATTTCCCTCCTTTTTTTGGATAATTACGTGTTACTCATTTGCCTGATTGCGGATCAGATCCAGAACCGATTTGGCTCTGCGGCCGCCTTCTTGATAATCCAGCCACTTCACCACGGGTCTGGGACGCTTGCCGCGGATCACATCATCCAGCCAGAGCAGGATCTTGCGCGCATGATGCGAATATTTTGCGGTTTTGACACCGATTCTGTGATGCAGCACATTCGGCCGGTTCCATGGGCATACAGTTACACAACGGGCGCAATCATTCCATCTTTTGGGATTTGAGCACCAGAATCGCTGGCAGGCTTCATCATCAAGCTGCCACTTTTCAACCCCCCGGACAACAACTTTGTCTGCGTGGGGGATGGCCTGGGAAGGACAATTCTGGGCGCATTTGCCGCAAATTTTGCAAAATTTAACAACGCCAATGTCGACAGGCGAATCCACCACAAGCGGAAGATCCGTAGTGACGGTGGCGAGCCGCTGTCTGGGACCGAGTTCACGCGACATCAGAAGGCCCAATCGACCCAGCTCCCCCAATCCGGCGGCTTCGGCAATGGGAACATGCTGGACCCACTCATTAATAAAAAAATGGGCCCTGGCAGGGTAGCCGAGCTCGCGAATATAGGCGGCAAGGGATACGGCGACTTTGGCGGCATTCAGATACCCCAGGCCGACCTCGGCGTTATCGATCCAGCCGGGGGCATAGCGCATGCGCTTGTAATCCATTTCCACGGCCAGAGATACGGCATATTTGTGAGGCAGATTAATCTCCTGACCGTCGCTGCCCTTGGCAAAATCAATCCGCAGACCGGTGTGACTGTAGATATAGGCCTGGTTTAGCTCACATATGCCCGCCAGGTCGGCTCCCAAAAATCGGGCCGCGCCCTTGATGATTTTCGCCATATGTTTGGGATCGATAACCTCTATCTTATTCGGATTCAGGGGCCCATCGGCCACCTTGCGCCAGGACCGCATGGGTACATTCATGGCTCTGGTTTCGGGAAAAAATATGCGTCTGAACGGATCAATGGATTCCCGGGTCCAACGCTCCTTAACTTTTTCGCCCAGCCCGCCGATGGCCGCCTGGGTGTGCATCTGGTTTCTCTGGTCAAATTTCTCCTGAAGGCCCACGATTCTGGTCGTAGGTTCCACTTGGGTTTTCATTTGTCTCCTTATAACACCATAACCAAGGTGTCAGTGTTCAGGTGTCAGGATTACGAACCTGATGACGCGAGAATTATCAGATTCTGCACTCTGTTATCTGTTTGCTGACACCTGAAACCTGACACCTGACACCCGGTATCTGAAAGATACCTTGAACCTGACACCGAAAATAAAACCGTGTTTTGTAATTTACTTGCGGGACGCAACACTAGAAAGGGATATCCTTTCTCTCGTCCACAAAGCGCTTGGCCTTATGGCCCCAGCGAGGCAGCGAGCCGTGTTCGAGTATTTCCACAGTCGCACGGATGTTGAGACCCAACTGGAGGGATTGGCTGATTTTATCCCGGAACGCATCCAGGGAGTTAAGATCCAGCTGTGGGACTGGATCAATCTTTACCAGAATTTCGTCGAGATCACCCTGGCGTTTAAATACGACTTGAAATTCATCAACGTCTTCAAATTCTCTTACGATTTCTTCTATTCGACTCGGGTATACGATGATGCCCCTGATCTTTTTCATGTCGTCCAATCGGCCCAGGACGCTGCCTTCCAACGCAAAAAGGGTGCGTTCGCAGGGACAGCTGCGGTCGGTCACAGCAACAATGTCCCGTGTCCGATACCGTATAAAAGGCGTCGCCCTTCTATCCAAATTGGTCAATACCAGTTCGCCCGTACCGCCGGGTCCCACGGGTTCATCGGTTTCAAGGTCCAAAACCTCCGGGAAAGCCCAGTCTTCGTTGACATGTGTGACGCCTGATTGAAATTCACAATTGTATCCCCAGGGTCCGATTTCGGTGGACCCCAGAAAGTCGAACGCTTTGCAGCCATAGGAACTCTCAATTTTATTTTTTACACCCGGGATCACCGCGCCGGGTTCGCCTGTGTGCCAGGAAAGCTTGATGCGGGCTTTCTTCGCAAGATCGATATCGTTTTTTCTGGCAGTATCAGCCATATGAATGGCATAGGAGGGGGTGGAGCCTATGACCGTGATCGGATAGGTGGCCAGGGCATTGATGCGTTGTTCGGTCTTCATGCCCCCTGATGCGAAAAGCAGGCAGCCGATTTCCTGGCAGGCATACCAGCCCGCCCAGAACCCGATCCAGGGACCAAAGCTGAATACCGGCATGACCATATCGGTCTTGCGAATTCCGTAGGCATAAAGCATGCGGGCATAAATATGGCAAAAATTTGACCAGTCCTGTGCCGTATCGAGTATTTTAATTGCAGTGCCGGTGGTTCCCGAGGTCATGTGCACCCGCTGGGTTTCCTCCATTGGAACTGCCAGCATACTGCCCCAGGGCGGATGGGTTTCCTGGTCTTTGCGCAAATCTTCTTTGGTTATAAAAGGCAGCCGGGTAATATCATCCAATGAGCGAATCTTATCCGGCGTGATATTCGCTTCTTGGAAACTCTTTTTATAAAATGGGCTATGATCCCAGGCGTGTTGAACGATGGCCTTGAGTTTGCGCTCCTGCAAACTCCTGAGCTCATCCCGTGATGCGGTCTCAATTTCAGGATCGTAATAGCGGCTCTCCATGATTCCTCCTTCGTAAAAATATGGATTTTCTACCTGAATTTTAATAACCTGGCCGCATTTTCACCCAGGATCATTCGTTTGGCTTCCTCATTTATATTTAAGCCTTGCAGGGCTATTATATTTTCTTTAATGGTGGGCACCGCCGGCCAGTCAGAACCGTAGATCACTTTATGCGCGATGCGCTCCAGTTCCGGAAAATAGGTTAACAGATTTTGCGGTGGCAGACCGGAAACTTCCATGTACACATTTTCATGAATCCGGGCCAGCGCCAGCGCTTTTTCATACCAGAATGGGCGCCCGCTGTGAGCCTGAATCAGCTTGAGTTTTGGAAAATCCACCGCCACATCATCAAGGTAAATGGGATCTCCGTATTTCAGGCGGGCACCGGTAAATATCGATGAGCCGATATGAAGCAATACCGGTATCGCCAGCTCCTGGGCTTTGGCGTACAGCGGATAGATTTTGGTTTCATTGGGATAAAAATGTTGATACGTCGGATAAAGCTTTAGGCCCTTAAAACCCTGATTGCGCACCAATTCCTCCAATTCATCAACCGGTTTTTCAGAGGTGTTCGGGTCGATGCTGGCAAAGGGAATCAGGCGCGGACTATGAGAGCAGAATTGGGCCACATCCTCATTGGCGGCGATTCCGGAAGTGATGGGCGCCAGTTCTGCCAGTATCACCGCATAATCAATGCCGGCCTCATCCATGAGGCCCACAAAGGCTTGCGGAGAAGAATAGGTCTGAAGCATCCAGTCCAGACGGTCGCCCCACCCGCGGTGCAGCAACTCCATATAAGCCGGTGTCCGGCTGCGGTAATAGGCGGTATGGACATGAAAATCGATAATCATGTTTGTAAATCCGGGTTAGCGGTTAATCTAATGTCATGTCCCACAAATATGTTACAAAAGTCGTAATGACTATGGTTTCAGGTGTCAGCAGTCAAATGGGTGTCAGGTGTCAGTGTTCAGGTGTCAGGATTCTGGCCTCCGACTGCTGGATAATGACCGTTGGTCGCTGTATCAGTTTTGTTTTTTCTGAAACCTGACACCTGACACCCGAAACCTGCCGCCGAAGGCCTGACACCCGACACCTGACACCTACTTTTTCCTGACACCTAAAATAAAAACGTGTTTTGTAAGTTACTTGCGAGACGCAACACTAAGCCCTGTACAGCGGCTTTAAGATGGCAGCAGCGGATCCGGCTGTTGCACCCGCTCCCGATCGATGGCGTAGCGCCTTGCTGCAGTCAGCGCTTTAACGGCGATCTGGGTGGTCTCGAAAAAAGGCATGTTCAAACCATCGACCTCTTTGAGCCATCTCTGCTTGACTTCGCCTCCCAGCGCCACGGTATAAATCGGCTTTTCAGGATGAATCTCCTTTGCTTTCTGGTAGACCTCCCGAATACCCTCAAAATCCGCGTTTACCAGAGCCAGAAGGATGACCAGCACGGCATCCACATTTTCGTCATCCAAAACAGAGTGGATCCCCTCTTCGTGAGTGAGCCGGTTTCCGGATCCAAGGGCAGCCCAAAGATCAAGTGGATTCATGACCGGTTGCCACTCCGGTATAAACTTTTTGATGCGTTCCTGGGTCCTGGGGCTGAATTGAGACAGCACAAAACCGCGCGCTTCCAACTCGTCCGAGGCCATCACACCATTGGCGCCGCTGAAGGTCACGATGCCGACCCGATTTCCCTGTGGCAGCGGCTGGTATTGAAATGCTTTCATATACTCTAAAAATTCCTCGAGGTCATATGCGCGCGTAATTCCATACTGTCGGTACGCATAATCAACTATGGTATCGTCAAGGGCCAGGGAACCGGTATGCGAGGCAGAGGCTTTGGCGCCTGTTTTTGTCCGGCCGGGCTTTAGCACCAGAATCGGCATATCCGCTTTTGCCTGATTCGCAATTGAGAAAAAGCGGCGGGGATTATGCATGCCTTCCAGATGCAGCGCTACCATCTTGCTTCCCGGGTCTTTCCAGGCCCACTCCAGATAATCACTTTCGTCCAGATCGATCTTGTTACCGAAGATGACGCTTTTGCCTACGCCGATGCGCTGAACCGTTCGTGCCATCACTTGATCGGCCACCGCACCGGCGAAGATCCCGGATTGGCCTCCCAATGCGATGGAACCATCTTCCCAGTTTTCAAACAGAATGAAACTGGCGATCAGTTTCTGGTCCATGTTGATGAATCCGATAGAGTTGGGGCCCAGGCAGCGGACGCCGGTCTTTTTAATAAGCTCGACCAGTTTCTGCTGTTCTTTTTTGCCTTCCTCTCCGGCCTCGGCAAAGCCGGCAGCTATAATTACAGCTGCTTTTACACCCTTCTTGAAGCAATCCTCAAACAGGGTCGGGACAAACTTGCCCGGCAGCAGAAAGAAGACCAGGTCGATATCACCCGGTACATCGAGTATCTTGGGGTATGCTTTGAGGCCGATAATCTCGTCGGCAGCGGGGTTGATGGGGTATACTTTGCCTGGAAAACCGTTGACCACAATATTTTTCAGCAATACGTGGCCGGTCTTCGTTGGATTGGTTGATGCGCCGATGACAGCCACGGACTTCGGCTCGAGGACGGCCCTTATGTCATTCAGGACTCCACTTTTAGCGACCTCTTTTTTAGCGTCCCCTTCTTTTTGTTTGAGCGTAATCAATGCGTCCAGTGCCAGAATTCGATCTCCTTTGACAACAAGGGGATTGATGTCCAGTTCTTCGATGTCCGCATGGAACTTGACTGCCAGCTCCGAAAGCCGGGCAATGGTCTTGGCCAGCGCCGCTCTGTCGGCGCCTGGCTGGCCGCGGTAACCGTCGAGCATCTTTGACCCTCTGATCTCGTCCAGCATACCGGCAGCGCCATTTTCATCAATCGGTGCCAGGCGCAATGTGATATCTTTCATCAGTTCGACGAACACGCCTCCGAGACCAAAGGCCACCACCGGGCCGAAAGGCGGTCGGTTGGCTACGCCTAAAATCGTCTCAATACCGCTTTCTACCATTTCCTGTACAAGAACGCCGTGGATTTTCGCATCGGTATGCTTCTCATTTATGGCATTCATAATTTCTCGGTACCCTTGGCGAACGGCCTCATCGTCCGCTATCCCTACCTTTACGCCACCGGCATCGGTCTTGTGCAAAATATCCGGCGATGAAATCTTCAATACGACCGGGTAGCCGAGTTTTTGTGCGCTTGATACCGCCGTTTGCTCACTGGTGGCCAACTCCTCACGCGTGCCGGCAATTCCCGCAGCGGCCAAAACCTGCTTGGCTTCAAATTCAGTAAGTTTGGTTCTCCCATCCTTTCGGACGTCTTCCAAGATCTGTTCAACCTCCGCCATTATGTTACCTCCTGAAGAAGTTTCTTTTTGCCCTAAATCATAACGCTTACTGGACGAAAATTTAGCCACTCGCCTGGAACTCAGTGCGAGATCATAAGCCATGGCGAGTGGCTATAAATTCACAAATCCGTTTTTGAACAACGTCGTCCTATTTGGCCATGAATTCCCCACTTTCGACGATCAGTGTTCTGACGCCTCCGACGCCGTCACCATTTTTGTCCATGGTGGTCACGCCGGAGATGCCATTAAAATTATTCAGTTTTTCCCAGCCCCGGCGGATTTTATCGCGATCCTTGGCCAGGTCGCCGGGTTTATTGGTAACCCCTTCTTCTTCCATGACCTTCTTGATGATATAAATATTGTCATATGAGCGGGGTCCGCCGTAAGGCGGCGCTTTGCCGCCCGGAGAACGCGCTTTGAATTTCTCAAGATACTTGACCATTCTGGGGTCGGGGTTGCCATCGATCCAGGCGGCCGTTGAACCATAATAGCCTTCTACAGCTTCTCCACCAATTTCGATCAGTCCGGGAGTGCTGTTGCAGGCGCCGCCCAGCATCGGTGCTTTGAGGCCCTGTTTTTTGGCTTCGATTGCAATTTTGGCGCCGTGTTCGTAGCAGGAGCCAACCGCAATACCATCCGGGTTCAGCGCTTTGATCTCGGTTATAAAAGGAGCAAAATCAAGGGTTTGAGTCTGGAATGTGAACATCTTCTTGAGCTCTATACCGTGTTTTTTGAATAGAACCGGCATGATTTTTTTGCCTTCGACCGTGGAAACGGCATCTTCCGAGTTGTAAAGGATAACTGCGGATTTGATACCATATTTTTCTTTCCATTTCGTCATAGCCGGGTCAAGCTGCTTATCGCTGGTCAAGGTGTTTCTGAATGCCCAGGGACTCAGAGCGGACAGCCCCGGTTTGGATGAGCAAAAGGAAATCATAGGCATATTCAATCGGTTAAGCTTCGGGAAGATAACCTCACAGACCGAACTCTGGCAGGGCCCATTGACCACAAGAACCTTATCCTGTTTGGCCAGTTTTTCGACCACCGGGATGGCAGGTGGTGCTTTACAGCCAACGTCGTACCACACCATCTCGATTGGAACACCGCCGATTCCGCCGGCGGCATTGATTTCTTCTACCGCAATTTCAGCAGAAATTTTTGCGGCCGTACCCCACTCGGCGCAGACCCCTGAAATTGAATAAATACCGCCGATTTTGACTGTATTGCCGGAAAGCTTTCCGGCTTCAGAGGACGGAACAAGGGCCAGGCTTACTACCCAAAAAAATGCGGCTATTACAATTGGAAACAAATTTTTCTTTTTTATCATGGAATCCTCCTTTCAAGTTGAAGTCATACTACCCAGACGAGACAGGTTCTGCACATCATTTAGTTCTATCACCTCCTTTTTTACGCTACGTGAATTTCTGTAAATCTGCGGTCACTAGAAAAATTATTATTTCATTTCACATCGGCAGTACTAAACCTGAACGCTTCTGCCAGTTTTCCCCAGATACGCCTTTTGAACGTCTTCGTTATCGCGTAAGGCCTGGCTGTCGCCCTCGAGGACAATACGACCGGTTTCCATGACGTAACCGCGATCCGCCACAGTTAGGGCCTGATTGGCATTTTGCTCCACCAGCAAAATGGTGTAGCCGTCTTTGACACGAAGCTCATGGATGGTTTCGATGATAAACTCCACTAAAACCGGCGCCAGGCCGAGAGAGGGTTCATCCATGAGCAACAGCTGCGGTTTTGCCATCAAGGCCCGGCCGATGGCCAGCATCTGTTGTTCGCCCCCTGAAAGCGTACCTGCATTCTGGCCCAGTCGTTCTTTTAATCTGGGGAATTTTTCGAAAACATTATGCAGATCCTTGGCGATACCATTCTTGTCGGAACGCAGGTAGGCTCCCATATCCAAATTCTCCTTCACGGTCATGCGGGCTAAAATCCCCCGTCCTTCGGGAATTTGAACCACCCCCATCTTGACGATCGTATGGGGCTTAACACCGTCGATCTTCTGGTCCCGATAGACGATTTGGCCTTCTTTGGGCTTTATGGCGCCGGATATGGTCCTCAAAAGAGTGCTTTTTCCGGCACCATTGGCACCAATTAGAACCACGACTTCGCCGGGGTGTACATCAATACTTACCCCATTGATCGCCAGAATACTGCCGTATCCGGCTGAGATGTTTGTGACAGACAGCATCGCTTTTACCTTTTTCTACCTAAATAGGCTTCAATGACCACAGGGTTTTCCTGAATCTCGGACGGTTTCCCTTCGGCGATTTTAGCTCCGAAATTGAGCACTGAAATCACATGGGATATTTCCATAACCAGATCCATATTATGCTCGATCAAAAGAACGGTCTTCCCCATCTGGTTGATTTTAATGATCAGAGATTCTAGATCCAGGGTCTCTTTTGGATTCATTCCGGCTGCGGGTTCGTCGAAAAGCAGCAAATCAGGATCCTGGTTGAGCGCCCTGGCGATTTCAACGAGACGCTGCTCGGCATGGGGAAGGTTGACGGCAATCTGGTCGGCTTTGTGGGCGATGCCCACGAACTCCAACCAGCGCATGGCATTTTCACGGGTGGTCTTTTCTTCCTCCAATTCCCGCAGGGAAACCCTGAAAAGGGTTTTTAAAAGCCCGGTTTTGGTCTTGCAGTGACTTCCTAACATAACATTTTCCAAAACGCTCATATGACCGAAAAGCCTTACGATCTGAAAGGTTCTGGAAATTCCCAGCTCGGCTCTCTGATGGGGTTTTAATCCGTTAATGGGTTTTTTTCGAAAAGCGATCTGGCCTTCACTCACATCGTAGATCCCGCTGATCAGGTTAAAGAGGGTGGTTTTGCCGGCGCCATTGGGACCGATAATGGCATGTAACCTATTTTCCTCAACTTCAAGCTCCACATTCATAAGTGCGCAAAAACCATCGAAATATTTTATAATATCTCTTATTTCAAGAATCATTTACCCTCCGTCTGATCCGGACTGAGAACCGCGGCGGTGTTTTTCCCAAAAAGCCGGCGAACGGCCTTTTCAAGGGCCTGCACGGAATCCAGACTGATAATTCCCTGAGGTCTGACAATCATCATTAAAATAAGCAGGGCACCGTACAGCTCCATGCGCCATTCCTGGATGAATCGCAAAAATTCCGGCAGCAGGGTCAGAACAAAGGCACCAAAGATCGGGCCCCAGAATATCTGGATTCCGCCAAAAATCGTGAACACAAGAAATTCAACGGAATGCATGACGTCGAACATGAGAGGCTCGATGTACTCCTGGTAGTGGGCGAAGATTCCCCCTCCGATACCGGCAATAAAAGCGCCGCTGGAGAATGCGATCAGCTTAACAGCGGTGATGTTTACCCCGATAACTTCAGCCGTATCCTCATCACTGCCGACCGCCTGCAAAGCCCGGCCCATTCGGGATTTGCGCAACCGATTAAAAAGTACGATGAATATCAGTACCGTCCCGTATGCATACAGCAGCGTGTGTTCCTGATAGGGGATGCCCGGAAAGCCGGCGGCTGCACCGATATAATCTATATTGATGAAGACCACGCGTACAATCTCACCAAATCCCAGAGTCAACAGCAGCAGATAAATCCCTTTAATGCGTAGTGCCGGAATTCCCAAAATAAAGCCGACTATCGCAGCACACATCCCGCCGATCAGAACCGCCGGTACGTAGGGCAGCCCGAATTTAGCCGTGCAGACCGCCGACGCGTAAGCACCAATGGACATAAAACCGGCCTGACCGATGGATATCTGGCCGGTCATAAAGGGTAGATAGAAGCTGAGGGCCATAATGATATGAATGCCTGCTAGGGTGATAACTGATATCAGATAATCCAAATCAATACCCCTTTTAACCCTGCGTAATCCGTGTTCCGAAAAGCCCGGTGGGCTTGAAAATCAGAATAAGGATCATGATGCCGAAAGAAAAAATGTCCTGTAAATTAATCTCGGTGGGCAGGATAACGATACTGAACACTTCCGCCAGCCCCAGTATCAGTCCACCGATCATTGCACCGACCACATTGCCCAGTCCTCCCAAAAGCATCACCACCAGTCCTTTAAGGGCAAAGGTAAGCCCGATAAAAGGAGAAATGGCGTGGAAGGACAACCCGATCATCACGCCGGCCGCTCCTGCCAGGGCCGAGGCGATCCCGAAGGTAATCAGAACGATCCAATCCACATTGACGCCCAAGTACCCGGCGATCATGTGGCTTTCGGAGACAGCGCGCATCCCTTTCCCGATTTTGGTTTTGGCGATAAAAAAATACAGGCCGACCATCAAAAACAAAGAAATCCCCAGTATAAGGACGTTAACGGAACTGATGAAGAACGATCCAACCTGGTAATTGGTGGTTCCGAGTGCGTCGGGAAAACGGGTCCCGAATCCGCCGAAGAGTTTTACGGCCAGGTTCTGAAGAATGATGGTAACCCCGATAGTGCTCAAAAGCGGTGCCAGATGAAAATCCTTTTTAAGCGGCCGGATCGCCAGCAAATCGATTAAAACGCCCAGGATTCCCGTGGCCAGCATAGCCAGGGGCAGGGCAATGTAAAGCGGCAGGCCGCTCCAGATGATGATATAGAGCCCCATAAAGGCACCGGCCATTAAGACTTCGCCGTGCGCGAAATGAAGAATTCCGAGCACGCCGAATATAAGGGTATAACCGATAGCCACCAGCGAATACGTGGCGCCCAACATCAGACCGTTGATAATTTGTTGAAAGATCATTTATTCCTCATTTGCTGAGCCGCTTCCATCACCGAATCTACGACCTGCTTGTATCCAGTGCAGCGGCATAAAACACCGGACATGTTTTTTCGCACTTCTTCCTCGCTCGGATTCGAATTTTCATTGAGAAATTCATATGCGGTCATCAGCATGCCGGGGGTGCAAAATCCGCACTGCAGACCGTGTTTTTCCCGAAATGCCACCTGAAGCGGGTGTAATTGCTCACCATCTGCAAGTCCCTCGACGGTCATGATGTCGGCACCGTCGGCCTGGACGGCAAACATCAGGCAGGAACGCACCGCCCTGCCGTTGAACAAAACGGTACAGGAAC
>Ga0255055_10002282_pt1 | contig 13632 bp, 16 predicted proteins | sample JV7_2_27_MG_FD_188633 | JGI IMG/M metagenome (GOLD analysis project Ga0255055, IMG submission 188633) | Seawater microbial communities from Jervis Inlet, British Columbia, Canada - JV7_2_27 | ecosystem: Environmental > Aquatic > Marine > Inlet | place: Canada: British Columbia | collected...
CAAAATATTATCTTGCTCTCGAGTAATAGGTATCATACTCGGATTATCAGTTGTTTTTAACAAAACCTCTCGTGCAATATCATAATCTTGATCTGTAGCTATTATGTTACCATTTGCGTCTGCTTCTCTTTGGTATTGATACAATGCCGCACTTGATTTTATTAAGTCAAGGAATCTTTTGTAATGTGTTCTCATGTATTTATTTGTAGGAAAATATTCTGGTATTTTTTCAGCATAAGGAATTATTACATTCACCGGTTTAAGTTTACTAATTGCTTCTGTTATTTTTATATCGTAACCATTTTTTTTACCTGTTGCGTCTTCAATGCTTTGACGTTTCATTATCTCAATTGTTTGTTGTTCGCTGCTATCGCAAAAACATATCGGGTAACGTCTCAGGTTTTCATTGTTTGGATTTACATGGTAAGATGTTACTATCATGGAGGGTTTACCATTGATTTCTATATCTACGGGATATTGTTTTATTAGGACTGTTGCTTTTGATCCACCACTGCTGAATACTTTAAAGACATCACTGTTTAGTAATGTTGTTGATATATCTTCGATGTAAAGTATTTTACCATTCCATGTCCATTCTGGTTCTCGTTTACTATTGTGCCAATATGTAAGAAGTTCTGGTGTAATTTTTGTTCTATATACGACTACTTTATCAGGTAGTATGTCCAATACTGCTTTTACAATCCAGTCTTTTCCTATTCCACTTTCATCATTTACATTTAGATTGCTAGATGTCGGTTTAATATTATTTACCAGTCTACAGTTAGTAACGATAAAAATACATTTAATTGTTTTAGTTTCTCCTACTACTTTTTTATTCTGAATTTCTTTTATTATAATGTTTAATAGTTTTGGATCCGTCAATAATTGATATTCTTCTGGTGTGATAACTGCAGGTATTTCTTCAGGCCCTGAAGCTCCTGTCGCTGGAATATTATAATTAATGTTGTTTTCTCGTATATATTTTTTAATTTCTAATACGCTTACTTCTGTATATTGACCTCCTGATATAGCATTGAACCAAGTTCTAAGAGTATTTGTATTTCTACCCTGTGCATGTAGATATTTATTCAAAATTTCTCTTTTATCAGTTCTATGATATAATAAAGCAGCTAGGTTTTTTTCAACTACATAATGTCTTTGTCCTTTTGGTAGAACATTATTGCAGCAATAATTAATAAGAAAATCATTTACCCAGGGGTTTTTCTTTAATAATTCTGTTGTATTTATTTTTGTAAGTGTATTTGATTTATTAATCTGTTTTAACAGGTTTTTAGGATATTCATTTTTTTGTTCTAATGGATGTATTCCTCTTATTATTTTATGTATTGTTCCTTTGTATTTTAGTTTCCAATGTGGATGTCCTATTACTGGGCTAAGTGTCCATCCCAAATTGGTTTTATCTAATTGTTCTTTGGCTCCTGATGGTATTATAGTATCGATCAATAGGTCTTTTGCTATTCCATTATTATAGTTAACTGGTATTCCTTTAATATTGTAAATTCGTAAGTATTCGCTCTTTCCTTTATGACTGGTAACGCAATATTTTATGTTCATTGCTCTGCATGATTCTTCTGTTTCTGCTATGAATCGTTTGTTTTTTTCTGGTGTGTCTTCAAATTCCATTATTATTGCGTCTTTTGGAGCTATCTGTAAAACTAGGTCTTTGCTGTAGTTTTCTGGTGTATATTTTTCTGGTTCGTTTTTGACTTGTGCTATTCCATCTTTGTTAACCCATACTTTGCTTTTATGTATAATTAATGGTTGATATTTGTCAAGTATGTCTTTTGGTGTGTATCGCCTATCTCCCATGGTTTCCTCCTTGTTCTGCTAATTTAAATTCTGTTGTTATGAAAAGACGTTCCTTACTGTTTTTAGTGCAATATATTAATCTAACATTTGATAAACTCTGGATAAAACGTTTAATCTCATAGAAATCGATTTCATCCTCAATTCTTACAATAAAACCTGAACTAAATGCCATTATTATCTACCTTTCTCTCTTATATCGGTCTTTTGACAAGTTCCTCATCAAAAAATCTTAATCCTTAATATATATCAAAAATCATCTTGTTTATGATATCAATAAAATTATTAAATGGAAAAAAATCCAGTTATCAAACCTCCTGTTTTAAGAAAAATTCATTTACTACTAATCGTATTGCTGCTGAACGTGAAATAGCATGGCTCTGAGCGTATTTATCTAATTTATGCTTTGTTTTATCATCTAATGCTATACTACAAATTTTAACAACCATTAAATAAAGTTTAACCATTTGGATTTTAAAAAGGGTGATATAAGGTCACCTTACCTTTAAAAAATCACCTTATTTGGTGAATAATATGGAGAAAGAAATTGGAATTTTGGGGAAAAAAATATATTTATTGACTTATGGTGGGCCTAAATTTATTAGTGAAATTTCAGAAATGTTATATGGAACAGGTAAAAAAAAATGTAAACAAGTTAACCGAGAAATAAAAACACTTGTAGATGATCGTTGGATAAAAAAAGTGGCAATGAAAGTTAATGTGAAAGATGGTAGGTCGTTTCAGAGAAAATATTGTTATGCAAATTCGTATCCATTGTATAACGAAATTAATAAGAGACTTAAAAAGAGAAACATTCATTTGGATAAAGAAAAAAAATATATCCCTTTTTTTAAAAAAAAGATGAATGAAAAAGGTGTATTAAAAAAATTTCTTGATGAAAAATTTAGAGAGACAGTTGATATGATTGTTTCTTCTTGGAATGTTAAAAATCCTTCATTTGGGATGGAAGTTATATTAGATGAATTAATTTGGGAATGTGAATATAACTTAATTATTGATTTAAATAAAACAAAAATGTATTCGAATATATTTAGAAATTTTCATAATCATAAGGAATATTTAAAATGGAAAGAAGACCGGTTACAAAAACTTACTTCAAAATGTTTTTTTGATCCGTCTATTGATGCTGAATATACTGAAAAATATCTTGGAAAAGATTTAATGAAAAAACTTAGATATTTATCAGATAGATCCCGCTTAATAACTTCTCATTTATTTTCGATGGCCCAAAAAATTGAGGTAGAACTTCGTTTTCTATTTGAATTTTATAAACAAAATGAGAATAGAATGAACTTTGATATTGATTCTTATTTTGAGGAATTATATGGTAAAAATACTTCTTAAAAATAATAAGAAAAAATAATATTAATAGATCTGCATAATAGATAGAATTTAATTATGTCTTATTTATAATCATTCTCTTTTTCTCAGGATCAATTGTTACCTTTACCTGTTCTTTTGGTTTAAATGGAAACTGCGAATCCTTGTAAACATCAGCGGGAATATAAAGAATCATTTTACCTTTTGTATGCTCCCAAAACCGTCCAAGTCCTTTTAATACCATATTTGGTCAACCAATGATATCAACTGTTTCTATCACTTGATATACTTGAACAATAATTTTGGTCAACTAATAAGGTCAACCAAAAAAGGTATATAATTCTTTAATAATTGTGATTAACGAAATAATTATTTAAGGGAGGAAAGTTATGAGAAAAAAAGTTAAACAGATGTCTTACCAATATAGAAAAAAATTTATGGGAAATTATGGAGATAAAATATGCTAAAACAAAAACATCTCGGGAGAAACAGATTAAGGAAGTGTTGAAGAAAAACAAAGAGGCACCTTTCCCCGCTAGAGAAAGATTAGGTTTTTATTATAATGCTAAGAAATTGATAGCAATTAATACACATAAAAAGCAATGATAATAATTATACTTTTTTAAAATATAAAATCATATGCTATAGTTTTATTCTTGCATATATCATTAATAAATCAAATTTTTTTAAGAGTTATTGTAATCCTTTTTTCTTTGCATATTCTCGAAGTGCATGAACAATCATATTTGATTTACCTCTATTTTCTTCTTTACAAATTTTCTCTAAGAGTTTACGATCTTCTTTACTTAAACTTACGGATATATAGCTCACATTTTTATGGTATTAATCTACACAATATAATATTTGTATTGTATTTAATATACTTTACAATATTTATATATAGTTATGTATGTATTGTAGCAAACTAAAGATGAAGAATATAAAGAAAAAATACATGATACTGGCTTTAGTTTTTCTATTAATATGTGTTGTATTTAGTGGATGTAACGAGCAGACTGCTACATCAATTTATGACCCAAATTATCATGATGAGGTTTTTCATTTGTTAACGATAGAACAATCAAAAAATTTATCCCAAAACTTAGATAGTATTGAATCAGCAATGAACCTTGAATTGTGGGAATTGTTGGAGAGAAGATGGGATGAATTCGAAAGAGATGTGAAAACATATCAAGAGCAAATGGATTCATATATCCTCTCAAATAAATGGGAGCTTATAGGAGATTATTATGATCTATATTTATTTGATTTAGAGAGAGCATCCTATTATGGTTCTACTGGTGCAGAATTCATGCAGAACCACGAAGAAATAAAAAGTAATCCGTATTATGATTGGTTCTGGTATGATGAGGCGAAAAACTATTTCAGTGAATGTAGCCATTGTTTAAGTAGAGCAACCGACAATCTTGATGAATGCAAGAGTTTAATTAATAGTTTATAATTCTCTTTTTTCTTGTTTTAGTAATTTGTTGAAATGAAATCAGATGTAAAACTGGATTTCTTGTTACAATTGTTATAATTAACATTTGTTATGGATAGATTTATATCTCGATTTTTAATTAGCAGTTTATAAATTTTATAAATTGAGGGAGGTAGAAAAAAAGAAATCGTAATTGTTTATATTAAAGACGAGTGATATTTATCACTATATATTTTTAGGAGCAGGTGTTATTGTAACTATAAACCAAAATGTTAGAAATAATAGTATAAATGACACAGGGTTTTTAACGAGCAGGGCGTAAATAAACTTGTATATCCTGCCTTGCAAGGATAAAAAAATAGAAAAAAGAATTGTATAATGGAGAAAAGAAAATGAAAATGAAAATATTAGGAATTTTAGTTTGTATGCTGCTAATTATAACTGCTATTTTACCTATAGCAAGTAGTATAGATAGTAATCAATCTAGAAATAGATTTGATGTTGTTGATCAAGAGCAGACAAAAACGGATAGTTGGATGGATTTGTCAAATGAAAATGCTCTGGCGCAATCATTCAAACCAACAAAGGGAAAATTAACGAGAGTGCAACTTAAAATGAGTGCAAGTTCTGACCTTTTTGAAAGAAAAATATATGTTGGGATCTGGGAGTCATTGGTTCCTAAGGTAGTAAAATCATGGGGTATGTTTGATTGTTATGCACCTAAGCGTCCATCAACTACTTGGATTGATTTTGATCTAGATGATGTTGAGGTAGATATTGGACAAACTTATTACATAGTTGCATATGATAAGGATAGTACCCAAGAAAATTATTATATATGGTGGTTTGGATCGAATACTCCGTATACTGATGGTCAGTATTGGAGCAACCCATATTATCATGAAGAACCAAAAAATTGGATGGGATACCCCCTTTCAGATTTTTGTTTTAAAACATGGGGTGAATCGATACCTAACCGACCACCACGAGTACCCAAAACACCATGGGGTCCACCTGTAGGGCAACCAGGTGTTGTTTATACATATTACTCAGAAACTACTGATCCTGATAATGATTGGTTAAAGTATAAATGGAAGTTTGGGAATTATGAAACTGACTATGATGATGGTGAACTCGAAAAATCTGGAGATACGGTCCAATACCAATATTCCTGGGACGATGAAGGTACATACTTGATTATGGTTAGAGCAAGAGATTGGCATGACTTAGAATGTCTCTCCTGGTCAGACGCTTTACAAGTTACTATTCCAAGAACCACACCATCTGGTTGTTTAGCTGGGTCACAAGTTTCAATGTATAATGGACCACCGGGTTACACTAAAAATATCGAGAATATTGTTGTTGGTGATGTTGTCCACTCCTATGATGTTATAAATCAACAGATGGTTCCTGCTGAAGTAGTTGATATACATGTTTACGGGTATGATTCCATTGGAAATTATTCAATAATCGACAATAGTCTCACAGTCTCATCTAATCATGCAATGTATCTAAATAGATCTAGAACCTATGGATTAGGATGGTTTGAAGTACAAGACGTAGTAATTGGTGATTTGTCATTAAAAAAAGATTCAGTTGAAAATTATTGCTACTGGGAAGAAATATCATCTTTATCAGAAAATCCAACTCAAGTAGGGATGCAGTTCTATGATCTAGAGCTTTTACCTTATGGTGCCGTAGCATCAGGTTATTGGGCAAATGGTATTCTTGTTTATAGTGTATAGTTTTTTTTTAAATGAAGAATAAGATATCATCTTATTCTCTTTTTTTTTATAAACAATTCTTAACAGATAATTTATTAAATTAACTTTTAAAGTAACATTTGACTATGTTTATAAAAAAATTAATTGATAAAATCTCTTAATATAACTTTAATTTCTTTTTTTTATTAAAATATGATACTTTTTAACATATGTTTTATATACTTGTAAATAGATAAGAATATGTCTGAGGGAGACATTATATGAATAAGGGTATTGTCCTTGGAATGGTAATTTTATTCATAGGTGTTGGTTTTCAACCTGCATTTGCAAATAATAATCTACCTATCAGAATGGCAGAGCAACAACCATTAGGTAAGACATTTATGAAAACATTCGGAGGTAAAGATATCGATGAAGGTTATTCTGTTCACCAGACCACTGACGGTGGATACATATTAACAGGAAATACTTGGTCATTTAGTACTGGTGAAGATTGGGATATTGATGTTTGGCTTATTAAGATCGATAATGCTGGTAATATGGAATGGAATAGGACCTTCGGAGGAACAAAATGGGAATTTGGTTATTGTGTTCAGCAGACCACTGATGGTGGATATATCATAACAGGATATACAAGTTCAATTCGTGCTGGTGATGGTGATGTTTGGCTTATTAAGACTGACAGTAATGGTAATATGATGTGGGATAGGACCTTCGGAGGGACAGGATGGGAATTTGGTTATTGTGTTCAGCAGACCACTGATAATGGATATATCATAACAGGATGTACATGGTTAAATGGTGATGATGATGTTTGGTTGATCAAGACCGATAGCGATGGTAATATGGTTTGGAATAGGACCTTCGGAGGAACAGAAAATGAAACTGGTAGGTGTGTTCAGCAGACCACTGATAATGGATATATCATAACAGGAAGAACAGAGTCATTTGGTGCTGGTTATTGGGATGTTTGGATGATAAAGACAGATAGCACTGGTCACATGGTGTGGAACAGGACATTTGGAGGCACAGATGAAGACAGGGGTTTTTGTGTCCAACAGACCACTGACGATGGATACATCATAACAGGGCTAACAGATTCGTTTGGTGCTGGATGTTATGATGTTTGGTTGATAAAGACAAATAACGCTGGTAATATGGTGTGGAATAGGACCCTCGGAGGAACATTTTTTGACTTGGGTTATTCTGTCCAACAGACCACTGATGATGGATATATTATAACAGGAGAAACAACTTCATTTGGTGCTGGAGAATATGATGTTTGGCTGATTAAGACCGATAACGCTGGTAATATGGTGTGGAATAGGACCTTCGGAGGAACAAGTAGTGAAACTGGATATTGTGTTCAGCAGACCACTGATGACGGATATATTATAACAGGAGAAACAACTTCATTTGGTGCTGGTAGTCATGATGTTTGGCTTATTAAGACCGATAAAGATGGAAGACCAAGAAACAAAGCAGTAACAAATAACCAATTATTGCTTAGGTTACTGGAAAGGTTTCCATTATTACAAAAACTACTGTTCTCCTTATAAATTAGGACTTTTGAGACAGAATCTCGACTTTAGAGACAAAATCGACTTTAAAGACAAACCTACAAGAAGTGTTAAATCTATATGGATAAAGTTAAATTAAAAATGAAAAAATAGTATTGTCATAATATAGCACGATTAAGACGGTGAAACTTTTAAAACAAAAGAAAGTTATCGATGAATTTGAAAAACCAACTAAAGTTTTTAAAGAAAAAAGGATTAGTTTTTGGGAAAAAATAAAGAAATTATTTTAAAGGTTGTTAAGGAGAAGTATTTATACTATTATCCGATTTAATCTTGTTAATAGAGGGAGGCGAAAGAAATGGATATTGAAAATTTCAGGTCATTACTTTCTGCGTTAATTGCAGCTTTACCCACTGTAATGTCGTTAGGTATTATTGCAATTCTTGCGTTTCCTACATCAAAAACGGGATTAAAAAATGAAAATTATTTTAAAATTTTTACTTCTTTCTTAATTCCTATAATTGGATTGTTTAATGTTGCAATTTTTTTTAATATACTTGCATTAACAAGTCTGGATGCCCAGGGATGTAATCCTTATTTAAGTTTGAGTATTGGTTTATCGATTGCATCATTTATTATTATGTCGTGGTATCTATTTGCTTATGTCCTTATTATTCCTAAAATTTGGAAATAAAAAGAAATTAAATGGGGAAAAAATATGATTGTTAGTACAACAAATACCATTGAAGGAATGAGGATAATAAAAACAATAGGGGCAGTAGAAGCAAAAAGCACATCATTTTCATTGGATGAGATAACAAGTGCTAGGAAAAACCTTGAGAAGAAAGCAGAAAGATTGGGTGCAAATGCAATTATTAATCTACAATATAAAAAGCCTACTCCGCTCCTTGGAGCGTTACATGCCTATGGGACTGCGGTTATTGTGGAGGAAAAATGACGAGATTCTGTCAGGAATGTGGAATTGAAGGAGGAATACTTGAAATCAGAAAAAGGGATATGCCAATGAGCAATCCTAAATTATTATGTAAGAATTGCTTTCGAACAATTAAATCAAAGGAACAAACAGAGTTAAACCAGATAAACAATTGGAAAATAACAATTCTAAGACGCTTTTTTGAGGGGGCATTAAAACAGCTTTGTAGAGAAGCTGGAGTTCCTGTTTCTGAAAAAAGATGGACAACTGCAGTTAGTAGAAAAGGTACAAGATATAACAGACAATATACTTACTATTTCACTCATGAAGAATTAGTTAATATGATAATGATCGGTGCTAGTCTAAACTTTATATTGGATTTTGCAAAGAGGAAACGTGTGCCGATACAGGAAATTGAAGCAGAAATTGATAGATATTATTCAAATAAAGAATTTAAAGAAAAGATACAAACACAAAGTTTTGATAATGAAAAATATAGTCAGATAATAAATTTAATATCTAATTTTAGTCCAATTGGTGTTAACTATCCAAATGAATTACCATATCAGATTGATCTTGCAAGATATTTAAAACAATATTTTCCAAATACAAAAGTAGAACTTCAAAAAGGATCTGCAAGACCAGATATTATAATTGATAATATCGCAATAGAGATAAAAGGACCGACATGGGAAAATGGATTACAGACAATAGCAGACAAATGCCTTAGATATCCACAGTATTTTGAAGGTGGATTTGTAATAGTATTATTTGATGTTAAAGTAACAAATCGTTATTTAAATGATTGGAGCAATGGTATCAAACAAAAATTTCCTGAGGTGACAATACTAAAAAAATAAAAGATAAATCTATTAAATTGTAGTTAGATGGAGGAAAAAATGTCTGATAACAATCCAGAAAAGGATTGGATGAATGATTATGAAATTCCAAAGATAGATGAAAACGAAAAATATGAGAGGTTTTATTACAAATGGAAAAGAAGAATAAATCTTGGTGAAAATCCAAATACAGCATCAAGAGATGCTCCAGAAGGGTTTACAGAATGGTTAAAATCTAATAGAAGATTAATAAAGTAAATTTATAGGTTTGAGGGAGGAAAGATGAATAAACACCTAATAATACTTGGAATAGCTGTTCTGCTCATAAATGTGGTTGGGTTGAGTGGATGTACACAACAAACAGCAACAGAGAAGGAAAACAATAACTCGATAACGATTGAAAATCAACCACCAATAATAGAGGAATGCAAGGTTGATTATTTTGACAAAGAAAGTTCACCTACAGTGTATTTTTTAGGATATGCACAGGACCCAGATGGTACAATTACATCTTATCACTGGAATCTCAGTGATGGAACAAAATCAAATGAACAATTTTTTACTCATACATTTCAAGAATCAGGGACATACTATGCAACTTTAACTGTAACGGATAATAATGGAGCAACTGACTCTAAAACCCTTGAAATTACTGTTAATATACAACCAGACGAGGATTCCGAGGAAGAAGAATGGAATCCTGAGTATGGAGTTAACTATACTGTAAACGTTATTTCTGTGATAGATGGGGATACTTTTGATGCAATATTTCCAGATGGAAGCGAAGAAAGAATAAGACTGCTTGGAATAGATACACCAGAGACAACAGCAAGTGAGAATAAAGAAAACGAGTATGATGATATTAGTGATTTATCTTGTCTGGCTTCTTATGGATTAGAAGCGAAAGATTTTGCAGAAACATGGCTGGAAGGCAATACTGTAATGATTCAGTTTGATTCGACCGCAGGTTTCAAGGGTTATTATGGTAGATGGTTAGCTTATGTATTTCTTATTGATGGTGCAGATTTCGGTGAGGAATTGATAACTAATGGATATGCTCGTGTATATACTGAGGGGACTTGTTCTAAGGAATCATATTATGTTACACTACAGAATCAGGCTTTGACTGACAGAGTTGGTTTATGGAGTTGTATTCCTGAAGAAGAACCACCTGCTGAACCTGAAGAAAACGATTTAGAAATTATAGAAGTGAATGCATTAGATGAATATGTAGTAATTCATAACTATGGAGAAAGCAGTGTCATTATGACAGGTTTCAAGCTCTATGATGATTCAAATTATTGGAAACCATATACATTTCCAACTGGGTTTACATTAGATACTGAGGCAAGTGTCACAGTTCATACATTTTCAGGAGTTGATACATCTACAGACCTTTATTGGGGAAGAGGTAATCATATTTGGAATAATGACCATGATACTGCTTATTTATATGATAATAACTATGAGTTAGTGGATTCCTATAGTTATTAAGAAATTATAGCTTTAAAGAGGGAGAAAAATAAAAAAAATAAAATTATAGATTTAGGGAAGTAAAAATGAGAAATAATTCAAAAAATAATAAAATCAAAATCTATTTAGAAATCATTGGTGCTATTGTTGTTACAGGTACATTAATATTTGGTATTTATATATATTTTGATACTCAGAAATCTCTTAGTGATTTGGAAGAAATGAGAATTAGACTTGAAAAATTAGATGAGAGAATTGAAGAAACTAAAGTTATGATAAAAGAACATGAATACGATAACGAAAATTTTTCTTTATATAGTGAATATTTAATTAACGCAACTATTGCATATAATAATGCAGTAGAACATTGGAATAACCATGATTTTGAAAAAGGAAATGAAAATATAAAATTAAGTTATAATTATCTTAATAAAATACCTATTACAATAGAAGATGACTCTACTGTTTGGTACTTATTAATCCTGTTAATTCTAATCATTCTTATAATCCTTGGTTACTTAGCAGGAAGAACGAAGAAAAAACCTTAATCATAAAAACCAGCGCAAAAGAGGAATATTAATTAGAGGAGTTATGAAGAAGGCGTTTGTTTGGGATCCTATTATGAGGCTATGATTAGAGCGTCTAAGGAGAAAATTTTTTCCCTATAACTAATATACATAATTTAATCTTTTTTTATCGAGTTAAAGGTAAATTTTTTTTTAAGCCCTCTATGTTTCCCAGATATATTTTTTTCTTTCATCTTTTGGCATATCCTTCGATTCAATATCCTCTAATGAGATGCCATATTCATTGATGTAATCTTTGAAGATTATTTCAAGTTCTTTTTTTATTTCTTCTATGATTTGTAAAAGTTGCTCTTCAATAATTTTTATACTATTTTGAATCTCTTTTGCCTTTTTGCTATCTTTCATTTTTAGAAAATTTTTACCATATCTTTTCCAATAGGTCTTAAATACTTCGCTTAACTGGTTATTCTCTATATCAGTTTTATCAAGTATATGACTCATAATCATATTTGGTAAATTTTCAAAATTAAGTTTATGCCTTTTCTGAGATTCCTTTGTTTTTTCAAACTCATTAAAAGATTGATTTATGAAATTATGAAATCCACATGATTCAATTTCGTTAACCAATTCTTTATATCGTTCTGAAAATTTTTCAACAAAATTATCATGACATTCTAAATCCTTTTTAAGAAATGGTCGGCCTTTAATGAAATTAGAATAAACGATTTCAACACTTTCATGATAAGAAAATTTGTCTAAATAGGTTTTATTTTTAAAAGTATCCCATGGAACTCCTTCTTTTTTAAAGTAAAGAATCTCTTCATTACAATGTTCAATGAAAGGTTTAATGATAAAACAAATTTCATCTAATTTATTCGGTCGCATTGTCCCCTTTTCCATATGCAACCATAATTTATGATTTGTGTAGGCATAGTATATAGTAGCTATAGCGACAGCAATGGTCCCTAACGCAGTTATTATTGTTGGGTGTTCAATTATCCAATTGATGAAGTCCATCCTTAAATCAAATACTTAGTTAGAATAATTAGGTTTCTATAGTTTATTTCATTGCTTAATGATTTATACAAAATAAAAATTTTTAAGGATTTTAAAATTAATCAATTTACTATAGAAGTAATTCCAAGTAAGTTTTAATATATTAAAAACTATGATTAGAGTTTCTAAGGAGAAAACGTTGCTATAATCACCTTTTATAATTCGATATAAACTACAATATTGATAAATCGGAATATGGTTACTGTCTTCAGTAAATATTTTAAATCACAATCTAGATTTGTAAAAGATGATTAATTATAATATTACTGGAATCAACTTATCGTTTTATTCAAAAGAAACAGAGGAATTAACTTTAAAAAACCATAAGCAAGAGATGAAAGATGTATCCTTTTATTATGAAACTTGGAATGAAATCGGAGATGTTCTAATTTCGGTATATAAAGATGATGATCCATTTAATATATTAAACTTTGAAACTACGGCAAATATTGATGCTTCAATTTTTCTTGCAACAAACGGATTTTATAGACAAGCAATTACTCTTCTTCGTTGTTGGTTTGAAAATAGCATGTTTAGTATATATTTTCACGATCATCCTGTAGAATTTGACAAATGGTATTCTGGTGAATTTATGCCTAAACAAATATTCATGTTAAATTTTAACGATTTTAAAAAGTATTTAATGCAATTTACTAACTTTGAAAGGTATAATAAGATTTATCAAGATAAAGTTAAGAAAAAGATACCAGCATTTTCATTTAAATCTTATGAAGATTGGGTCGATCGTACATATTATGAGTTATCTGCACACGTTCATGGAAGAGGTTTTCATAGAACAAGTTTAGCTAGTCTCACTTTCAAACTGGGAGAAGAGCGTTATTATAATAAGGGATTTTTTATGTTTTGGCACGATCTTTTCAGTCATATATTACAAATAATAATCATCTCGTTTTTGTTATACAATCCCCAGTTGACAAATCGTTTTTATA
>Ga0255055_10002283_pt1 | contig 13631 bp, 15 predicted proteins | sample JV7_2_27_MG_FD_188633 | JGI IMG/M metagenome (GOLD analysis project Ga0255055, IMG submission 188633) | Seawater microbial communities from Jervis Inlet, British Columbia, Canada - JV7_2_27 | ecosystem: Environmental > Aquatic > Marine > Inlet | place: Canada: British Columbia | collected...
TCCTGCCCACCGGACCGGGTGTCCGGGTGGATACGCATATTTTCAACCAGTATGAAATATCGCCGTTTTATGATTCCCTGATCGGCAAATTAGTCGTGTGGGCCAAAGATCGAGATATGGCGATTAAAAGAATGCAAAGGGCGCTTTCTGAATTCCAGATAGAGGGCATAAAAGTTACGGTCCCCTTTCATCAACGTGTATTTCAGGATGAGGATTTCATCAGAGGAGATATCGATACCCATTTTCTGGAAAAATTTGATGATCCGGGTTGACAATTATCTTAACGCAGGTGATTTCTTTCAGATTGCAAACCATCCGGTTTGAGTTAGGCCTGTTTCTGTAAAAACGCGATAGCCTCCACCATCCGATCAACGAGATGCGCATGATATTTCTTTCCAAGCGCTTGAGAAGCCTTGGTTGACTCCCCCGAGGTTCCGCCCGATTTTTCTGCCAATCTTTCCATTTCGGCCGGACTGCTGGGCACATAGCAAAGGGTATCGCCGGGATACCCTGGATCGACGTGATAAATTCGATTGTGCTGATGGGGGTTATCCCGGGCTCTTTCCATCTTCACCAGATCCGGGTAACAGTGCCACATGTGCGAGCCCTCGATCTCTTCCGCATGCCCGACTTCGCCCCAGTCCATATCGCCGGTGAATTCTTTCGACATATAAGCCGGGTCGAATATAACCACTTTAATCCCTAGCTCCCTTTTGGCTCTTTCCGCTGCAATCTGCATCCAGGCCACATTAACAATCCGATGACCATTTAGCAGAATAAATTTGTCGAATTTATGACTGGACAGGGATTTGATCATGTCAAAAGCAATCTCGATCAGCACCTCGGCTCTTATCGTAATGGTGCCGGGAAGCACCAGATGATGAGGACTCCAACCAAACCACAGCGGTGGCGCAACCAAAATCCCGGCTTTAAGGGCCGCCGCTTCGGCAATCGAATTGGCCACCATGGTGTCGGTTCCGACCGGTAGATGCGGTCCATGCTGTTCCGTACTGCCGATGGGAAGGATAATGGTACCCTGGCTCTCGGTGGTCTTCTGTTTGACATCCTCCCACGTCAGGTTCTGCAACCAAACTTCTTTTTCCAATTTCATTCTCCTTATTAAAAGGCTTTAAAAATCTGGTGGTCGAGTTCATGAGTCAACGACCACCCGCACAGCGGGTGGCTTGGATTTTACCGCCATAGGCGGTAAAAGACAGAGGCGCGAAGTGCCCCAATCGTTGAAAACAACGCGGTGGAACCGGGTGCCAAGCACCCGGTTTGGAAAACCCAATCAGCCGGTCTTGGTCTTCCGGCCGGGAGTCGTTTTGCGTTCATTAAAAAAAGGGGATAGGCATTTGCCTGTCCCCTTTTTGGATGCTGGTGAAAAATATTTTAACGTTTGGAGAATTGAAAACGCGCTCGGGCGCCCTTCTGGCCGTATTTTTTTCTTTCTTTGACCCGAGGATCACGTTTAACAAAACCGGCTTTCTTCAAAGGCATTCTCAGATCCGGATCAGCCAGGATGAGCGCTTTGGTAATGCCGTGCCGTACCGCCCCCGCCTGGCCTGAAATGCCACCGCCATGGACATTGACTTTCACGTTGTAAGCGTCGATGGTATTGGTTAGCTTAAATGGTGCTGCCAAATCCGACCGCATCGTTTCGATTGGGAAATAGTCTTCTACGGGCCGATTATTTATTGTGATTTCACCCGTTCCGGGTTTCAACCAGGTTCTGGCAATCGCATTTTTTCGTTTTCCGGTCGCGTAATAAAGGTTTTCTTTTGGCATTGAGTTCCTCAATTAATTAAATGTATATTTTTTGCTCTCTATGAAATTTTCAGGACCTCGGGCTGTTGGGCTTCGTGCGGATGCTTTTCACCGGCATACACTTTCAGCTTTTTGAAGATCTTCCGTCCGAGCTTGTTTTTAGGCAGCATCCCCTTAACCGCTGAGCGAACAAGTTCTTCCGGCTTTTTTTCCAGGAGTTCCTTAGCATTCATTTGTTTAAGGCCGCCGATATAACCACTGTGACGGTAATACATTTTCCGGTCCATTTTTCGGCCGGTCAAGACGATTTTAGCGGCATTAATGACGATAACCCAATCACCGGTATCTGCATGCGGTGTAAACAGCGGATTATGTTTGCCGCGCAAACGCTGGGCGACTTGCGAAGCAAATCTGCCAAGCACCGCCCCGCTTGCATCAAAAACGTACCACTTCTCCTGGTTGTCCGACCTTTTAGCACTGTATGTATATTTTTTCACTTTTCAAACTCCTCACATTAACGAATCCAGCGAATTTAAATAAAATATTAAGTTATGTCAAGAAAAAAATAAAACCGATCGAATTCGCCGGCTCTTTACATTCATATCGAAATAATTTTATAATCCAATCTAACTTTTTCCATCCAAAAAAAAAACAACCGATAAGGAAAGAATATGCAAAACCTTGAGATCGAGGTAAAATTTTATATTGCAGACCTTGAAGGCATACGAAACAAAATACTTAAACTAGGGGCCAAATCAAAAGGGCGCCTCTTTGAGACCAACATCCGATATGAAGATAAAATCAACAGCCTCATAAAGAAAAAATCGCTGCTGCGCCTGCGACAGGATGAGAAAACAACCTTTACGCTTAAATCCAGCCCGCCGGTGAAGAGTAAAGATTATAAAATTGTCAACGAACTGGAGGTCGAAGTCAGCGATTTTGCGACCATGGATCAAATTCTGAAAACATTGGGTTTCCACCCTGAACAAAAATACGAAAAATGGCGCGAAACCTTTATTCTGGACCAAACATTATTTTGTCTGGACAGCATGCCATATGGAGACTTTTTAGAGATCGAAGGTCAAGAAAAAGATATCAGGTATTACGCTTCCAAATTAGATCTGAACTGGCAAAAACGAATCATATTTAATTATCTATCAATATTTGAAATTATGCGAAAAAACCTAAATCTGGACTTTAATGACCTCACATTTAATAACTTTGAAACCGTCGATGCCGATGCTTTGGCTTTTCTGGATAAGTTGGAAGCGGGCGATTCGTAAACGATGAACAACCAGAGGACGGAAAACAGAGGTCAGATGTCAGAAAACAGATGACAGATGACATAAGTCAGACTCCGAATATCGAAGTTAATATATTTAGACCCAAATTGGATCAGATTTCTGTTCTCTGTTTTCTGTCCTCTGTACTCTGACGGCTGACCTCTGTCTTCTGATTTTTAAGATGAGTGCCATTAAAAATAATCAATTGACTCCTCACTCGAAGGCGTTTCTACTGAAGGCGTTTCTACTGAAGGCGTTTCCTCTGAAGGTGCTTCCACTGAAGGTGTTTTGTTTAAGAGCATTTTAAGCGACGGCGTCACCGTTGATGATGTTTCTGCCGAAGGTGTCTCCGCTGAAGGCGTCTCCGATTGCAAAGCGGGTAGAGGGGGCAATTTTATCGGAAAATCCTGTTGCAATACAAGCTCGCCGGTTTTTATAAATATATAGACGGCAGCGGTTTGAAACTCGCCCGAATCTCCGGGCGTCTTGGAGGTGAAACGCATCGTGCGAAAGCGCTGGATGGAGAATCTTTTACCTCTTTTCCCGGAAGGCTTATCCCCAACCAGATCCACCGCCGGTATTACCAGCCATTTGTGTTTTGGAAGATCATTGCCTTTTAAGACAACCACGGCATGACCGCTTATCTTTTGGGAATCCGCACTGGTATTTTTTATTTTGAACTCAGCATTTAGGTTTGCGCTGCCCGAAACACGCGAGACCTTAAAGTTCTCCACCGCCACACTAAACACGGGTCCGATATCACTGGATTCAAGCGCTGCGGGTTGTGGTAGGGTTGTTTCCGGAACAGACGGCATCTTTTTATTGACCTCCACCGTCTCTATTTTCGACACGGTTTGAGATTCAGGCGTAATCTGATCGTCAGTATTTAGTTCTGCCTGGCTGGGTTGGCTCTTTTGAGCGTTTTCTTTAACCTTTAATTCGGCTAACACCAAACGCGCCATCAGGATTTCCTTCTCGTGACGCAACGTCTCAATTTTATTCTGGATATTTTCAAAACGGTTTCGAAATCTCTGATTTTCATCAAGAATCCCTTTATTCATAAAAATAAGGACGGCCACCGCGCCAATCGCGACGAAAAATAATAACCCTGCTGCCAGGACAATGGATTTAAACCACTTTAGAGTGATAACATTACCGTGATCGCCGATGAATAAAAGTGTCCAGCGCCTGTCTCTCCCTGGACGTTTTGATTTTTTGGGGTTGGGTGAATTCATAATATCTTAACCTGCAGGGCATCTCCCTTTTGGGCCTTAAAATGTCGCTTGGCACTACCGCAATTTACCGCAATCTCAAGATAGTTGCGACTGCCGATCAGTGCCAGCGGCGAACCCGGCGCTGCGCTCGCGTAATTATCCGACAAATCGGAGATCACATGCGTGCTGATGCGAATCTGCAGTCGGTTTTCAGCGTCTTTTTGACGAAGCGTTTTCAGACTGTGTGAATCAATGTTGGTAATCAAGTTACCGAAACGATCAATCGATATGATCTTTCCGATAAGTACGCCGCTTTCTGATAGCCGACAATTCAAGTCCTCCAAATGGACGATGTCCTCGATGTCTATTTTTGTCCCCAGTTCCTCGAGTCCGGCGCCATTAACAATATGGGCGCCGATCGGCGCAAAAATATCCCGGCCGTGGAATGTGGCGCTAACGGGTTTGAGGAAATAATCAGCGTTATGTATACGAACAATCTTATCAGATTTTTCTCGATTCATCAAAAGGGTTAACACGCCATTGTCCGGTGCAATAAAAACATGCCCGGCGTGATCTATGGCCAGAATGTCACGTTGACCCCCAACACCCGGATCGACAACGATTAGATGCACCGTACCTTCCGGAAAGAAACGATAGGAGACCGGTATCAGATAGGCAGCCTGAACGATATCTTGTGGATCTATCTGATGCGTGATATCGACGATCGACACCGAGGGACAGGTCGAAAGAATAACGCCTTTCATGACCCCAACGTATTCGTCATCGATACCAAAATCCGATAAAAGGGTAATTATAGGCATAACGTACCGTGTTCCGGGTTGCGCGTTACGGGTTACGGGTTGCGTGTTGCGCGTATTAAAATAAGGATTTTCGTCCTTCAACCCGCAACTCGTAACCCGTAACTCGTAACTTATATTTTAACGAAACAACTTCCCCTGTACCCGAAATCCCAGATGCTTATAAGCAGCCTCAGAAGCCTTTCTGCCGGAAGAGGTCCGTAAAATAAAGCCGATTTTTAACAAATACGGTTCAACGATATCCACCAGCGTATCGGACTCTTCCTGTAAGGTGGCAGCAATCGCTTCAATACCTACGGGACCGCCAGTGTAAAATTCGATGATCGTTTTCAAGTAGCGACGATCAAGGTCGGTCAGGCCGCTTTCATCAATCCCCTCTAATTCTAAAGCACCCCCAACCGTTGCTTGAGTGATAACGCCATCGGCCCGAACCTGGCTAAAATCTCGAACCCGTTTAAGAAGCCGATTAACGATTCGGGGGGTACCGCGCGAGCGTTCGGCGAGCTCCTGCGCTCCCCGGGTATCTATTTCCACATTCAACAATTGGGCGGATCGCTTGGCAATCGTTACGAGGTCATCTTCACCGTAAAAATCAAGGCTTCTAAAAATACCAAAACGATCCCGCAGCGGTGCCGAAAGCAACCCGACCCGGGTGGTGGCACCGACCAGCGTAAAACGCTTCAACCGGTAGCGATGGCTACGCGCATGAATGCCCTTGTCAAAAACGAAATCAATGGCGAAGTCTTCCATGGCCGGATACATAAATTCTTCGACAGACTTGGGTGTCCGGTGGATTTCGTCGATAAACAAAATGTCACCATCTTCTTGATGGGTGAGTATTCCCACCAGATCGCCGCCTTTTTCGAGGGCCGGCCCCGAAGTAACCGTAAGATCACCGCTCATTTCGTTGGCAATGATATGGGCTAAGGTTGTCTTACCGAGACCCGGTGGGCCATGCAGTAATACATGATCGATGGGCTCTCCGCGCTGCGTGGCTGCCTGGATGGCAATTTTTAGCGTCTCGATGACCTCCTCCTGTCCAACGTATTCTGAAAGTTTTTCCGGACGTAATGATAAGATATCCGGTTCCTTATCCTCCGGCAGTGACACACCGGTGATAATGTCTTGTTTATCAGAAACATATTTAATTACATCATCGCTCATGGTTCACCCCGCTATGTTCGTTATAACCAATACCTAAAATGGACGAGCCGGTTGGAGGGAAGCGGAAATCCCGGTTTATCGGGGAATCGAAAATTGAAGATTGCAAATTGAATATTTGTGGATGTCGCTTCGCTCCGCCCTTTTTAAAATGGATCGTTCGACCCAGAGGCTCTCGACGGGAAGAATTCCTTAAATATTCAATATTCAATCGAAAATATTCAATCCTTACAAGACAGTCAAAATATTCCAAGACAATTTTTTTACCACAAAATGTAGAAAAATAACAACTAAGGTACTCATCTAGGTTTGCTCCCCGCTGTAGACCTCTTCCAAAAGCTCCTCGGGCGTCGTTATGGCGCTGTTGCGTTTCAAGGCACTGTTAATCATACGCCTGGCGTCGGCAGTCCGGTGACCGAGCTGATTGACAAGAACCTGTAAAACCTGCTCTGAGAAATCCTCCACAACCGGGATTTCCTTTTTATCGGCTTTACGGATGAGTGCAAATTTGCCCATCTTGCCTTCGAGGGTCGCAATGATCTTATGGGCGGTTCGCGTCCCAATGCCCTTGAGTTGCGTAAGGCTATGAACGTCTCGATTTTCTATAGCCCGTGCGACCTCGCGAACCGGAACACCTATGGCCTTAACGGCTTTTAGGGGCCCAATATCTTCAACGGAGATAAAAAATTGAAAAAACTCCTTTTCTGCCTCCAGATTGAATCCAATCAATATGGGTTTGGGTTGCCGATCGGTTTGTTGGTAAAAAATATACAGCGCGATATCGTCGCCCACTTTTTTTGTTACCAAACCCTCCATTACAAACGCCGGAAGTAGGATTTCATACCCAACCTGATTTGCGAGCACCAATACCCGTTCGTCTTCTTTTTTCAGAATCTTGCCTTCGATATAACCGATCATGTAATTGCTCCGCTGTCGCTTCGCAGTTGAAGGATCGCTGCGCTTAAAGAGCGTTTCACTCAAGGAGCGCTTCGCTTGACGAACACATTAATTTCCAAAATCAAGATGTGAGATCCCGCATATTGCGGGGAAGCAATCAACATTTTCACGATGCTTCCAACCTCGATCCGCCGGAGGCGGAGCTCCTCGAGACTCGAAGAGCCGGTCCTCAAGTCTCGCCAAAGGCGAGACGCTCCAGCGATATTTCAAATTATCCAATTCGCCACTAGACGTTATACCCTATTTCAAATCCTTTTTGTGATCGTCTCAACTTTATCTTGATACCGGTACAACCCGATAAGCGCCAAGCCCATTGCATCAGATGCGTGTACGGGTTTAATGGGAAGCTTATGGTTTAATCGATGCCGTACCGCCTTTTCAAGTTGTTTTTTATCGGCATTGCCGTTTCCGGTCAGAATTTGTTTGGCCTCTCTAACTGGAACTTCGACGGACGGCACGGCCGCATGAAATCCGGCCAACTGGATAACGCCGGTCACCTGCCCCAATAAGAGTCCCGACTTTGGATATCGGTTCAGGGAATAAACATCCTCAATGACCATCAAATCCGGATTTTCACTCTTCAGCAGTTGGAGAAGCTTTGAAAAAATCTTATCGAGGCGGCCGGGCAAGGAAGTGTTTTTGGAAGTGTGGATACTGCCGAAGGAATAGCTATCGATCTTTGCTCCAAACCCTATGACAATTCCGATACCGGTGGCCGCCAAACCAGGATCTATGCCAATGATCTTAACCATTCTCGTTTCAGGCTCATTTCAATGTCTTTAAAGTCTCAGCGGCAACCTGGGCTTCATTGGATTTGGGGTATTTTCGATTGAGTTCTTCTAAAATCAGCTTCGCATTTGCTCTATCGCCGATACTGGAAAACGCCAGACCCTGTTTCAAAAGAGCTGCCGGAACTTTGTTGCCCTGGGGGTATTTTTCAATTACGTTCTGATATTCCAGAATCGCTTTTTCATACCATTTTTCGCGATAGTAAATCTCGCCGATCCAAAATTGAGCGTTATCTGCATTTTTCGACTTTGGGTATCGCTTAATGAATTCTTGAAAACCCCTGCGGGCGGCTTCAGAATCACCCTGGTCAAATGCTTGTTTGGCAGATCGATAAATTTCTTCTTCCGAGACCGGTTTTTTTGCCGAAATCCCCGGAGTTGTCACAGCCACCGACTTCTTCGTAGATTCCATATTGAGATACTGCTCCATACTTCGGATATGCTCTAAATTTTGATCCATGCGTCGCTCTAAGCGGTCCAGGCTTTCTTGCCTTTTTTTCTCTAATCCTTCCGCTTTGCGTTGCTGCTGTTGCATCGAATGTTCCATTTCCTCAAGTCTGCCGCTTAGAATCCGAATATCTTCATTCATCTCTTCAAGCACGGCACGCAAACCGGCGGATTGTTTGCGCAACTCCTGGTTTCGACCTTCAATATCGGATTTAAGTGTCTGCCTTTGCTTGCGTCGCTCGGCATCACGCAATTCCATTTCGGAAATACGCGTGTCGATGGTGTTCACATCGGATTGAGTGGCGCATCCCCATGCACCCATCAGACACATTAAAAGAATATTGTATATCGCCAATTTTTTCATATTTGCTCTGTCGTTTGTTTTTACCTAAATTTTGCAAAATTCAGGTTTCATCATTGGTTTTAAAAAAAACACCCGCCGTTTAGGCGGGCATAGACACAATAAACAGCAAGCGCAGCGTCTGCCTTGCGCTTGCTGTTTATCATGAGTGTATCAAATGTTGGTATCATCGCCGAACTCTATCTGCTTTATGGCAGACAAACAGTTTTTATTCGGATACCAAATGGACCTAATTTACAACAAATTGGCCCCGTCTGTTTTTGGCCCAGCACTCCTCATTTTGCTGAGTACATAGCGGGCGTTCTTCACCGTAACTAATCGTCGTTAAACGCGAGGCAGCGATACCGAGATCCATCAGAAATGCTTTGGCGCTATCGGCACGTCTGTCCCCCAGGGCGAGGTTGTATTCATTCGTCCCGCGTTCATCAGCATGGCCTTCAATGGTCACGGTGGCCTTTGGATTGGCTCGCAACCAGGCGGCTTTGCGCATCAAATTGTCCTGAGCAGCGGGGGTCAGGAGTGATCTGTCAAAGTCAAAATGAATATTCTCCGCCATAATCATTCCACTTGTACCTGAGGGCGTCACTGGAGTTGGCGCTTTTGCCGGTGCTTTCCCCGGTGCCGGTGCCGGTGCCGGTGCAGCTGCAGGTGCAGCGCCAGGGGCTTTTGCCTGGGTCACTGCTTTCTTCTGACAGCCAACCATGAACAGCAACCCTGGAATCACCAGAAACAGCGCTATCATTAACCACAACTTCTTTTGCATTTTTCTCCTCCTTTCACATTCGGACGTCACTTAATTATTTAGATGGTTCGTTGACCACTTGGGGTTTGTCTGCTGACCGGCCAGAACAAGTAAACGCCGCTGGTCGGTACCATAAGCAGTCATCACATAGATTCTAGACGGTCCAGCGCGGCTTGAACTAAATGCGATCAAACTGCCATCCGGGGACCAGGAAGCGGCTTCATTATCCCTGGATTCATATGTTAATTGTACCGGATCCTGTCCGTCTATCCCGATAACATAAATATCATGCCCCCCGCTGACTGCAGAGGTATACACAATTTTATCTCCTCGAGGGGACCAACTGGGCTGCGTATTCTTGCGCCCTTCATACGTAAGCCTTCTGACTTTGCCGGAAACGATATCTTTGATATAAATTTGAGCGCTCCCGGCACGGTTGGAAACAAAGGCGAACTTTTTGCCGTCGGGTGACCAACTGGGCGTTACATCAATTCCCCGGCTTTTGGTTAATCTTTTAATAATTTTCCCGGATCCAGTCAACAGATAAATTTCTTGATCACCTGAAAAAGACAGCGTTGCCGCCAGTTCAAATTTTCCCGGCCTCCAGGCGGGCGTAATATTAATTCCTTGTTCAGAAAATTTTGTTTCCTGCTCCTGGCCCAGATTTCTAATGTACAGATCGGGGTTGCCGGCTTTATAGGAGGTAAAGGCCATCCATTTGCCGTCAGTTGACCAGGCCGGAAAGAGGGTGATGGCATTATTGTGGGTTAAACGCCTGGGATCATATCCATCAAACGCGCAGGTATAGATCTCCTTATTTCCGGTGCCGTTGGAGACAAATGCGATTTTACTTCCAAAAATCCCTCGATTGCCGGTAAGATAATTAATGACATCGCCGCAAAATCGAAGAATGATGCTGCGCTGATTCGTTTTGCTGCCCGTATACTTTTTGCCAATAACACGCCGGGCCTTAAACGTGTCAAAGAGGCGTAGTTCAACGGAAATCCTGTCATCTTTTGCTTCATAAAATCCGGTTACCAAGAGCTCAGCACCGACCACGGTCCAGTTTTGAAAATTCATCGTCGACATCGTGACACCACTTCTTTCCGGGTCGAAAAGAAATGAACCGCGGTCAAGGATTTTAAAATAACCTGTAAATTCGAGTGTATCGGAAAGAAAATCGGCGGCCGCCTCTGATAACTGCTTTTCTTCAGCCGTTTCGCTCACGTTTTTAAATAACGGTACCGCTAGCGGAATTTTGCGCAAAAACGGTTTCGTAATATCGATAACGTCATACTCAGCCCAGCATGTCGCCGAGCCGAATGTAATTAAGATAACGCCAATAATAAAGATGTAAAGTTTAATTCTTCTATTCATTCTTTAATCCTTTTGGACCAAAACGCAAACCAATCTTATAATCAGGGCGCATATAATCTTTTGGAAGCGCGGGCAAAGGATTTGATTTGACAAGGGCCTTATAGGCGGAGTCGTCTAAATACGCGTTGCCGGACTTTTTGTCAAACCAGATATCCTCTATTTCGCCGCTGCGTAAAATCTTGATGGCTAAGACCGCCTCCAGTTGGGTATTTTCACCGCCGAGTTGCTGTGAAAAAGCCCAATTTTTTTGGATTTGGTATTGAATTTCTGCCTGGTAAATTAAAATGGATTCCTGTACGCGTGCCCTGCCTGTTCCGAAGCCCCCTACCGGGCCTGCTCGCCCGGCAGCTGCTTTGCTGGAAGTTTCTCCCGAACCCTTGCCAACTTGAGATTCGTCTTCACCCACCTGACGTTTCAATCGATCAATAGCCGCGGCCACCGAATCGGTTCTGGTTTTTTCAACTTTCTTTTCAATGCGTTCGATGGCACTGTTGATAATCTTTTCGCGATCAAGGGTCTTTTTCTTCAACGATTTCTTGATCTTTTTCTTTTTGGGCGCCAGCGACACTGCTTCCGGAGGCTTTTTGACAACCGCAACCGGTTTGGGTTTCGGCTTGGGTTCCGGTTTGGGCTCCGGCTTGGGTTCCGGAATCTTAACAACGGGCTTCTGCGGAGGCTTCTTTTCGACCGGTTTCGGCTTTACTACCGCAGCAGCCGGCCCACCGGAATCCGGCCCGGGCGACGGCAATGATACAAGGCTGACATTTACCACCCCGGCTCGAAATCTAGGCCCTGAACCGAACTCCGGTGTAAAAATCAACGCTCCGATGATCACCACATGCAAAAGAAACGAGACACCAAAAGGAAACCCCACCGATTGGGAATTCGGGTCTTTCCCATGGTATCTTCGGGTGTAGGCATGTTTGGTATCCTTCATTATTTTTTAGATTTTGACTTTTTCTTTTGGCCTTCTTTTTCAAAGACCTTAGGCTCGGTGACCATGCCCAGTTTTTCCACACCGGCTCCTTTAACTTCGGCCATGACCTGAACCACCGTTCCATAGGAGATGTCTTTATCCGCTTTTAAAAATACTTCCCGATCGGAACGACCTTCCAGGATCTTTTTTAACTTTTCCCCCAGAAAATCGATGGTCACCTGAAAGTCATTGATGAAAATTTGATTTTTGGTATCGATCGTAATGATCAAATGCTCTTTTTCGGATTCCAGGGGTTCGGCAGTAGCTTCGGGTAGGGATACATCCACGCCTTGCATCATCATCGGTGCGGTCACCATAAAAATAATCAAAAGAACCAGCATCACATCAACAAACGGCGTAACGTTGATATCGGACATCAAACTGCCGCTATTTTCTCCGGCGGTCATGTTCTTCTCCTCTCCGTGCGCAGGATGTCGCGCTCGATGATGTTTAGAAAATCCGCCGAGAAGCTCACCAGTTCTGATTCAACCACGCGTATTTTACTCGTAAAAAAATTAAACGCGATGACCGCTGGAATGGCGGCGGCCAGACCGGCAGCGGTTGCAACCAGTGCTTCTGAAATACCGGGTGCGACAACCGCAAGGTTGGCGGAGCCCGTGCGACCAATGCCCACAAAGGAATTCATAATTCCCCAGACCGTACCAAACAAACCAATAAATGGAGCCGTATTTCCGGTGGTTGCCAAAAAGGGTACGTACTGGGTCATTCGCGTCATCTCGGTTGTAATCGCCCGGCGTAACGCGCGCTTGATGTTATCTGTTCCGGTAAATCTGGCATCCAGAGACATACTTTGGCTGGCGGCCGGTTTATTGGCGACCGGACTGGCTGGAGCGGCAGATTGGCTCGTCTTTTTTAGTTCCACATAGCCGATCCTGAAAATTCGAGCCTGCGGACTTGCATGCAGCTGCTTTGCTTTGGCAAACGCATTGGACAGATCCCGGCTTTTCCAGAAAAAATCGGTAAACTCGGCCGATTCTTTATAGGCCCTTCTGATGTAACGATATTTAATGAGAATGATTGTCCAGGACATTATTGAAAAAAATAGCAGCAGCAGCATGACAAACTTCACCATGGGGCCTGCATTACTGATCATATTGACGATATCAAGCTGAGCAATACCCATAAAAATCTCTCCATTTCAGAGTCTGGTTCAGGTCAATAAGAAAAATATGTTTAACAGAAGCCAAATTGTTGCGGTAAAAATTTATTGGAATGATGCCTTCCTGGCTAAACACTTTAAAGTATAATGAAAATAACTAGAGTGTCAACATGTTTGAACGTTACGCTCGGGCACAAATTTAAGGTTGCGTTTAATAAATTCCCTCAATATGGTGTTCGATGTCAGAGGTCAGATGTCAGAAGACAGAAAACAGAGGCCAGACGCCAGAGGAGAAAGAACAACGAATGGAGCTTGAGATCAACAAACTACCTGCTGTTATCTGCACTCTGTCATCTGACTTCTGACATCTGTTCTCTGTTCTCTGACCTCTGACTTATGCCCCACTAAAATACGATAGGTAAGGAGCTGTTATGAAGAATATCGCCAATTTGCTTTTTGAAGCCAAGATGCTCAAAGAAATTCCCCGCTCGGGATTTCATTTTCTCGGTGCCGGTAAAGAATCCATCGCGGAACATACGTTCAGCACAACATTTATCGCCTACGTGATGTCCCAGTTAGAACCCGACATTGACGCCCTCAAATTGATCAGCATGTGCCTG
>Ga0255055_10002284_pt1 | contig 13624 bp, 11 predicted proteins | sample JV7_2_27_MG_FD_188633 | JGI IMG/M metagenome (GOLD analysis project Ga0255055, IMG submission 188633) | Seawater microbial communities from Jervis Inlet, British Columbia, Canada - JV7_2_27 | ecosystem: Environmental > Aquatic > Marine > Inlet | place: Canada: British Columbia | collected...
AGATTTCAAAAAAATTAAAACCTATAAAAAACGGAGTAAACTACGAAAATCTGCGTAATCTGCGGATAACTATTATCCAACGGCGGCTTTGTCGGCATCGGCGAACTGCCGACATACATCCGTAAAAAGGAATCGTTAGCCGTTCTGGATCCTTGACACCAGTTGATCATTGACCTATTGTCCCACTCAATCAGTTTGTACCTGAATTTTGCATGAAAGTAGATGAGAATCTTTTTGTCTAATACAATAGGCCCCAGATATGCATTTACATTCTAAACTGCCCGATCTTGAGGTTACCATTTTCTCTGTAATGACACAGCTCGCCATTGAGCACGGTGCGATTAACCTTTCCCAGGGATTCCCGGATTTCGATACCTACCCCGAACTAATTACACTGGTGGAAAAGTATATGAGTGAGGGGCATAACCAATATGCCCCCATGCAGGGTGTCATGGCGCTGCGCGAACGAATTGCCGAAAAAGTAGACGACATGTATGGCGCCCAATACGACCCGGCGACCGAAATCACCATCACATCCGGTGCCACCGAGTCGGTTTTTGCAGCGATTTCCGCAATCGTACAGAAAGATGATGAAGTCATTATATTCGAGCCGGCCTATGACGCCTATGATCCCATTGTCAGATTAAACGGCGGCATTCCGGTTTATGTCCAGTTAAAATTCCCGAGATATAATATTGATTGGAATGAGGTCAAAAATGCCGTCAACAGCAGAACAAAGCTCATCATTTTGAATTATCCGCATAACCCCACCGGCGCCGTTCTGGCAAAGGAAGATATTTCAAATCTTTCGGAGATCGTTAAAGACACCAAAATCTTTATTGTCAGCGATGAAGCGTATGAGCACATTATCTTCGATGGGCTGCAGCATGAAAGTATGTCCAGACATCCGCAACTGGCCCGACGAAGCTTTGTTATCTGTTCATTTGGCAAAACCTATCACACCACCGGCTGGAAGATCGGATACTGTCTGGCACCCGAGCCGCTTTCAGTCGAATTGCAAAAGATTCATCAATACCTGACATTTGCATCCAATACCCCTATCCAGATGGCCTATGCCGAATTTATGCAAAACAAAGACCTGTATCTGGATCTGCCTGATTTTTATCAGCAAAAAAGGGATCAGTTTTTAAGTCTGACAGGCAAATCCCGCTTTAATCCCCTTGCCTGCAAAGGAACCTACTATCAAATGCTGGATTATTCGCATATTTCCAACGAACCGGATTTCGAATTCGCAAAACGCCTAACGGCCGAACACGGGGTTGCCGCCATTCCGCCATCAGCGCTTTATCATCAAAAGGATGATCATAAAGTGTTACGGTTTTGTTTTGCGAAAAAAAGCGAAACCCTTGAAAGCGCCGCTGAAAAATTATGTCAGGTTTGAGGTCAAACGGTTCCGGGAAATCAAAAATAATTCAGGCCCAACAGGTGCTGGAACGTCACATCCTGCACGGGATGGCCTGTGAGTGGAAAGCCGCACTGCTCAATTTAGAACCGATCAAACGTCAGCTCATCCCCAGACCGCTTTTTGGCATAAAAGATCTGCAGACCCGGTGGGGAAACTGGTCCCGGGAAAAACGTGAAATTTCTTTGAGTCGGCAGCTGGTGCTGAACTACCCCTGGGATTCGATTCGCGATGTTTTGCTGCACGAAACGGCGCATCAAGTTGCCCAACAGCTGTTTGGCGCATCTGTGCAAACCCCTCACGGACCGGCCTTCAATCAGGCCTGTAAACTGCTTCGAATTGATCCGGCGGCTTCCGCCAATTACCAACCACTTAAAGACCGCCTCTTGCAGAATCATGTCAGTCATTATGATAAGCGCATGCTGCGAATCAAAAAGCTGCTGGCCCTGGCTGAAAGCAAGAACCGTTTTGAGGCCGATGCCGCCATGACCAAAGCCCACGAGTTAATTGCCAGGCATAATGTCGAGATCAACCGCCACGAAGACAAGCGCCAATTTCTCAGTATTTTTATCGGCTCCCCTGCCCTGCGCCATCCCCGCGAGGATTACCATCTGGCCAATTTGCTGCAGGATTATTATTTTGTTTCGGGAATTTGGGTGGCGGCTTATGTCATTGAAAAAGGCAAGATGGGCCGGGTCCTGGAAATCAGCGGCGTCGTGCAAAACCTAAAAATTGCCGAATATGTACATGATTTCATCGGGCAGTTCATTGATGCCCAATGGCGTAAATATAATCAGGGAAAAAGATTGAACCGTTACCGCAAAACCGATTTTGCGGTGGGCATTATCGAAGGATTTCGCGACAAACTGGAGTCAAATGTCGTGAGTAAAAAAGCACAAAAAGACATTTTTGCCCTCATTCAAAAGCGAGATCCGCAACTGGAAAAATACTTCAAGTTCAAATATCCGCATACCGCCTCGGTGAAAAAAGCAGCTTCCCAACAGGACACCCGGGTTTTAAATGACGGCAAGAAACTGGGCAAAAAATTAGTCGTTGCCAAAGGAATCTGTGAACGAAAAACCGGTAAAACAAGATTGATCACAAGCAGGTAGTAATTTAATAATGTCATTCGGTTACATCATGCTTTATCATCACCGAAGTGTGCAGATTTCTTTCAGACAACAGCCTGAAAAATGGTTTTGGCGGCACACATGCCTCGGCCGGCAATGCGCCTTTTTCTGTAATTTCACCACTGGCAAGCAGCCGGCTGGTTACACCAACCGGTACGCCAACCGAATGCACACCGGTTCCCATCTCCCAGGGCTCATACGGATGACAAATCATCTCCAGTCTAATTTCCTGCTTCTGGCCATTCTTTGCGCCGGATACATCTACTCTGAGGACTTTGTGATCATTCGGTTTGGTTGTGGGTTTTGGCAGCTTGTTGGATAGCGCAATAAGGAAATCACGTGGAACAACAGGAGATCCGTTAACCTCGATAGGTTCTTTTGCGCCTAAACCAAGATCAATAAGAAATTGCAGTTTTTCTTCAAAAGCTTTAGGAAGTGCCAGTTTAAAGCTCATATGTTTAAGGCCTTTTGATTTAAATATTGTGGGTATCGTTATCTCCTCTGAATGAATTGTACAATATACGGTTTGGGTGCCCACAGGCTCCGGGAAATCAATCACTTCGCCGCCATAAAAGGGCGGAACTTCATTTAATTCGCCATCTTCAAAAATGAAAGCATTCATCATGAATTCATCAAGTATGGTCCCAAGTGCATAGGGAATGACCAGAGGTGTGTCCATTTGGGCCAGATTGACAATCCCATCACGGATGTATATCGATTCTACACGATCCAGCATATCAACTGCATATCGGCTCATGACATTGACAATGCCCGGTGCGCTGCCCATGCCCAAAACAGCTGTTAATCCCTTTTCAGTCCATTGGTCATTTAACTGCAATTGTTTTTTGGCGACATGAAACAAACCACCCATATCCACATAATTAACGCTTTCTGCATAACACGCATCCATTACTTTCAGGTTTAAATGGTGTGTCGTGCAATTTGCCAGCGTAGCACTGCCACGAATAATTGCTCTGAAATTGTCCGCATCGTTAATATTAACCGAAACAACAGAAGCCTTATTACTACACCAGCTTTTTGCTCGTTCTTCCACGAGATGTTTGCATTGTTCAAGATCAACCAAGACCATTTCTGTTACTTCAGGTGATTCAGCCAGATCCCGGATGGTACCGGTTGCCATTTTACCTGCAGCGCCCAATACTGTAATTTTCATTTCTTCCCCTAATCTATTGATGTATTGGTGGTTGATTTACAGATCTCTCCGCAAATATACTGTGATAAAGAAATAGCCGAATTGTTAAATGATATCAATATCACAAAGGATTAGACTGAAAAGCATCTCAAGTTCAAAGAGTGGAAAAAGCCCTTTTATTCTTCTTTCCTCTTTATCTTTATAATCATCGTGATCGGCTGCAATTGCTAATAGTTCCATCTCCGATAAATTCCCGCTGCCTAATAGTCTTGAAGGTGATAAATGAATTAATTTCAGTAAAATACTTGGTTTTAATTTGCCACGTAGACAAAGCAACAGTGATGTACCAATGAAACCTAAAAACAATGGTATTCTTGCTAAAATTGGGAAAGATAAATTTTGCTGACTTTTACAAAGCTCATTACTCCTTGATATTATTTTATCAAAAGAGAACAATTCGTCGTTGATTTTTAAATAGTTCGTATAGAATCCTTTTTTACTGATTCCTTTAGGTTTGTAAACCAAATTGCGAATATTAAAAAGAGAATGGTCATTACTTGAAATTAAACCTTTTGATTTCATTTCTTCTTGTAAATCTGTTCCAGGATATGGAGTAAGAATATTTGTTAAAACATGTAAAACTTTTGTTTTATTAATTAAGGCTATTAAAGAATCGATCGCTTCACGTTTAATTGAGTTGTCGTCAAATATGGTAGAATATATTACCCTTATTCCCTTATCGTGAATATTTTTGATTATCATTGAATAATCTTGTGGAGAATTCATTTTCTTTTTCATTGATTTCAAGCTTTCAGGTTCAAGGCTTTCAAATCCAATTAATAAATAATTACAATTTGATTCAGCCATTAGTTCTAATAATTCATTGTCAAAACCAATTGAACTATTGGCCTGTGTAAACCAGGTAAAATATATGTTGTTATCGTCTTGACATCTTTTAATTGCCTGACAAACAGCGACTGCATGTTGCCTGTCTATTGCAAAATTATCGTCTGCAAAAAGAAAGATGCCTTTAAATTTTCTTGTTTGCTTGTCACGCTTGTTATAAATTAACCCATATGTTTTTTTTAATTTTATAATGGAATCAATTTCTTCAATTACTTGATTTATGCTTTTTTTCCTTAATTTATGTCCGTTATGTTTTGTAACTGTACAAAAACTACAGTTATATGGGCATCCTCTTGTTGTCTGAAGACATGTGCAGACATAATGCCTATTCTTAACAAGGTCATATCGTGGTGGCAGGGAGGTTTTTATATCAGGGAATTCATCCTCTTTATAAAATTTTTTCAAATTATTATTTTGGCAGTCCTCAAGCATTTTAGGCCATATCTTTTCTGCCTCACCAATAACAACAGAATCAAAATATTCTGAAGCTTCATCAGGACACATTGAAGCATGAATTCCGCCCATAACGACTTTCGCTCCAGTTTTCATGAAAGCTTTTGCGAGCTTGTAAGCTCTTGGCGCCTTATAAGTCATGGCCGTTATGCCAACCAAATCATATTTTATATTAAAATCAATTTGTTCAACTTCTTCATCTATTATTTCAACTTGATGTTTAGAAGGCGTATGCGCAGCTAAAGTTGGAAGCGCTAAAGGTAATCCAAATCCCATTTTTATAAAAGACTGAAATGCAAACAATGGTCCGGCGATTGGGGCTCTATTTAAATCTCTTCCGTTATCTTGTGGGCTATTGGGATTTACAAGCAGAATTTTCATTTATCTTTTTTGGGGAGTAACTTTATACAAAAGATGGCGTCTTCTTTTTTTGTAGCCTTCTAATGGTTTATTGTTCTATTTACCAATAAAGATAAGAATTTGCTTTTTCAACGCGGATAAATCGAAAATGGTGAATTTTGTACCGGCTTCAGCTTCAGCCAACATATTGAGGCGCAATTTAAACACAAACAATAATCCCCAGGTAGGTGAAGCGGGCTTTATTGTCAATATTTATTTTTTACGCTGGTGTTGAAATTTTAGACAAATTCGAGCATAGCTCACCGGTTTGCCTTCAGCTGATTTTTTTTACAGGTAGATGTCAAGTGGATAATCGGCATCGAACTGGTAATCATCCGCGCCGGGCGATGAGTAATCATCATAGATGATAAAGATTTCAGTTGGCGGGCGTTTTGCCTGAATAACCAGCTAACCGAACGATGAAATTCACACAAGCTATTTTTCAAATCTAAAACCTTTGATTTCTCCAACATATCGGCAAAATTGACTGCCCTTCAAAACTTGTGATATTCACATCATTTAACAACATATCACATTATCAGCTTAGGTCTCATCTCCGATTTGATGACTGATAAATTTAATTTTGATCATTGCGAATAATTTGGGTCAACATTTAGTCAACAAACTGTAATAAACATCTCTGAATATAACAGCTTTTCACTGGGTTTCGTCTTTTAGTGAATGTTTTTATGATTATCTGAAAATGATTGTAATATTAAGTTACCCCAGAGTAAAAAAAGTAAACTGAGTTAACAACGATTAGAACTAAATGTACCTTGAATGAGTTTAAGATAAAGCGGCTGGTTTCCGGTGGGTTGATCACCAATTATTTTTGTGTGTCCAGCTGCCGGCATTGCCTTTATAATTGCAGTCCGTATTGGGAAAAAAAATATATAAGCTCGCAGACTGCTGAAGAAAATCTGCGCACCATCCGCAAGCTGGGGTGCTCAGCGGTGCACATCGGTGGCGGCGAATCCCTGTTAAGACCGGAAGAGCTCGGTGATGTACTGCAAATTGCTATGAAAGTCGGAGTGGCTGTCGAGTACGTGGAGACCAACTCCTCGTGGTTCAAAGATCCTGATTCTGCGATGGCCATTCTGTTAAATTTACGCAAACAGGGTTTGCAGACCCTGCTGGTGTCCATCAGTCCCTTTCACAATGAATATATTCCTTTCTCCAGGATTCAAGGGGTTATCGAAGCCGCCCGCCGGACCGGAATCGGGATCTTCCCCTGGATTTCAGATTTTATTGCGGATCTATCCGAGCTGGATGCGGCCGGCACTCACTCGTTAAAGGAATTTGAAGAGCGATTCGGCCAGGATTATGTAACGCATCTGCTTCAACGCTACTGGATCCATATGGGCGGGCGGGCACTGGAAACATTTCGCCCCTATCTTGCAGAAAAATCCGCTCAGGAAATTTGCGATGAAAATAGCGGCAGGTGCGCCGCCGAATTATTAAACACCCGGCATTTTCATCTGGATCTTTTCGGAAACTACATTCCGGGACTTTGTTCCGGACTTTCCATTAAAAGAGAAGACCTGGGAAAAGCGCTTCCTGCAGAAAGATACCCGGTTTTAACCACATTATTTCATGAAGGAATTCGCGGTATTTTCAAAATGGCACAGGAGGAATTTGATTATACACCCGCGAAAGACAGCTACATCAACAAGTGCGACCTGTGCACCGAGATCCGAACTTTTTTCGTACACAATGATTTTGGAGGTGCTGCAGAGTTAAATCCAAGGGAGTTCTACGAACAAACAAACATCATATAAAGCTTGCTGTTTACGGATATTGAAACAAAAAGGAAGCAATCCTTTAGACATAGCGTAATGCGCATCGGACAGAGCGGAGTTCAAAATCACGAAAGGTAAAGGCAGGAAGGATTACTTTATACCCCATGCGCTATGTCCCATGCTGAATTTGCTTACGATTTAGTGATAGGAACGAACGGCTTCCCAGCCCAATATCGCCAGCTTGCGGGCCACCCCGCCCCCATAATTTCCGAATTCGGCAGTTTTTCTTATGACACGATGACAGGGAATAACAAATGAGACCGGATTGCTGCCAACCGCATTGCCAACGGCGCGAGAAGCTTTTGGCATCCCGATGTGAGCCGCCACATCCTCATAGGAGACGACAGCGCCCATCGGAATCTTGATCAGCGCCTCCCAAACTTTGATTTGAAAATTTGTACCACTTAATACCAGATGGAGCGGAGTCGAATTTTTCCCCTCCGATGGGTTAAAAATCTTTTTGATAAGCGGTCGGGTAACATCCGGACCTTCAATCAATTTTGCATTTTGCCATCTATGCTTCAGACTTGCGAAAACCGGCCTGCGGTCATCGTTTTGAACGAAGCTTAAGCTACAAATACCTCGATCGGTTTTTGCCAGCATACATTCACCAAACGGGGTGGCATGATAGCCATACGCAATTTCAAGACCTTCTCCTTTGGCTTTGTATTCTCCCGGCGTTACCGCTTCACAGGTGACAAATAAATCATGCAGACGACCGGGGCTGGTCAGGCCTGATTCGTAGGTAACGTCTAAAAGATTGATCGATTCTTCCAGAAGGGTCTTGGCATACTCTTTGGTTAAAAATTGCAGAAACCGTTTAGGACTGATACCCACCCAGCGGCTGAAAAGGCGCTGAAAATGGTATTCGCTCACGTGAATATTTGCGGCAATCTGATTTAAACTCGGCTGCGAATGAAAGTTTTCAGCAAGAAACTGGATGGCTTTCTCGACGCGCTCATAATCAATAGAAGTCTGGGAAAACGCTTCAGCTGTCATTTTATTACCCCCCTGTCTGAATTTTCACTAAAAATAAGCAACATAAATAAAATTCGCCACCCGATTCTTGCTATTATGTATTTTTACTTTCAGACTTTATCATTCATTTTTTGAGAACTAAATTGCGAATTGTCTTTAAGTAACGACTTTAACAACCACCAGGGTCACATCATCCTCAGGAATAGCACCATGGCGGAAACGGTTCAATGCATCAATTATGGCAGCAACGATTTGTTTTGCGCTGCTTTCAGCACATTGACGGATAATTTCAAAAAGCGATTCTTTGCCGAACATTTCTCCCTTGCCGTTATGCGCCTCCCAGATACCGTCTGTACCAAAGACAATGATTTGTCCCCTGGTTAATCCCAGCTTTTGTTTTTCCTCGTATTGCCAGCTTTCATCGACCCCCAGGGCCATACCCGGGCCTTTTAGCTCCTCAAATATTTTAGTTGCCGGATCATAGAAGATGGCCGGTTCATGTCCGGCCCGCACCCAGCGAATCCTCTGGCTCCGGGTATCGATCTCGCTGCAAAAAAGGGTCATGAATCTGCCGGACTCTTCCACGTCCCTGGTCAACTGCCGATTTACATCCGATATAATTTGCGCGATATTTCCCGATAGTAAGGCGCGTTGCCGCAGTGAAGACCGCGCAGATGCCATCAACAGGGCCGAAGAAATTCCATGCCCGGAAACGTCACCCACCACGATGCCGATTTTACCCTGGTGCTGATCGCCCAGGTCGAGGTAATCATAGTAATCACCGCCGGTGCGCTCACAATAAATGCTCTGGCCCGCAATATCCAATCCGGCAATTTGAGGATCCGTTTTCGGTAAAAAATTTTGCTGAACCTCTTTTGCCAGTTCAAGGGATTGGCGCATTTTATCGCGCTCTTTCAGGCCTTCGGTCATTTCGTTGATCACGTCGCCGGTATAGCCAATTTCATCATTGGATGTAACCCTGACTTTCTGGTCGAAATACCCATCGCGGACTCTTTTCAAAACCCGGATAATCTCTTTTAAGGGCCGCGTGATATTCCCGCTTACCAGTATGGTTAATCCAATGCCGACACTGATACCAAAAATGGCGTTGGTCAGCAGCGTGGGTCGCAATAAATCCAAAAGCTGTGCCGGATCCAGATCGGCTCGATAGGTCCCCCGTAAGATAACAATAATGGCAAAGAAGGGGATTAGATTACAGGCAATAATCAAGGCAGCCAAGCGCGTGCGGATACGAATACGGAGTGTTTTCGGAGTTACATAGAGTCCGCCGTTCGGAAAGAAGTAGGGCACCATCAATTTTTGCAATACAAACTCCAAAATGAAAAATGCAGCGGTTACGGTAATCAATCCAATTAATATGTTCTGAAACAGGGCCCGGCCGATAATCATCTCGCCGGCTTTGTATGTATAGTAGGAAATGGGATAGACCGCAGCAGCAGCAAGCCATAATAAAAAATCAATTGCGATCATAAAAAACGGTTCATTAAGTAACCTTTGCCGTGCCTTGATTGCAATTTCCCGGGGTATGGCTTCTTTGCGGCCCATGAAGTTCAGATAGCGCCGAATAGGATGTTCGAACAATAAGGTCGCTGCCACAATGAACATAAAAGCTAACGGCTCAAAAAACAGTGCAAGACGAAACGTCAACCTTTCGATTTCCGGTGTCGGCGGAGAAATGGATCGATAGCTCAAAATAAAAATGATTGAGACACCAATCGAAATAGCAATTAAATTAAAAAAGAACATCTGGTTTTTGAGTCGGAAAAGTTTGAACCTGGACACAGCCTTTATCTCCTTTTGAGTATGAAATCTATTGCCTAATTTTCATTCATTCTTTTCACATTATCTTTTAAATTTCAAGACCCTTCATTTTTGTTAAGTATTTGAAATTTATCATAATTATGAATTTTAGATCTTTTGCACGCTTTTTGCATCATTTCCTGGAATAATAAGACGCGCAGATTTGCTAATCGGACATTACTTCAGCTCCAATTCACCTGCCACTCAAGCGATTAAACCGAATTCTGCATTTCTTATGGACCGCAATAAATGCGTCAACGACCACCCGCATAGCGGGTGGCTTGAATTTTCGGCCTATGGCCGAAAAGGCAAAAGCACGTCAGTGCTTTAAACGTTGTGGTTGGAACCGGGTGCGTAGCACGTGGTTTGAAAACAACCAATCATCACTTTGCGAAAGAAGGTGAGCAAAAAATGATCTCAACGTTACAACGGTCGTTTAAACTCAAAAAAGAATACACCGATGCGTCCTCTGATCTAAGAATGAATGAGTACGAGGTCGTCGCTCGATTATATTATTTATTAAACAACCTATCTGAAAAACAGCAAATCGATCTATTCAGGAAATTCTTAAACGGCAGTACGGCCAACTTTTTGTTGAAAATGGCAATTGATACGTCAAAGGAACAGAGGTTTATATTTATGAAACACCTGGAGGAGATGCAACCTGAAACCGAGAAGAAGGATAGAAGAAAACAAGCCCGAAAGGATTGCTTGATCAACGTCAATTTTAAAATTCGGGGACAAAAATTCAACAGCTATATTCTGGACATCAACAGCTCCGGCGCGTTTATCGAAACCAGCGAATTGTTTACCAGGGGGTTGAAAATGATACTTAATTTTTCGTCTCCCGAAGACCGCAAACCATTAAACTTAATCGGTGAAATCGTTTGGAGCAACCCCCGGGGAATTGGGGTGAAGTTTCATCATTTAACCCAAGACCACGCCAGGATATTAAAAACTTTTTCCGAAAAGACTGAAGAAATACTGGAAATAGCCAGCTAGCCGGTTTAGTTGAGTAGTAAATTGGTCGAATAGCCCATTCGTGAAATGAAAAGTTAAATGGTCAAATAGTCGATTTGTTAAATGGTTTATAATGGATTGAATCCTCTGACTAATTGACTATTCGACCAATCAACTATTTAACTAATTCCCGGATTAGATCTGTAATTACGTCTTTGTTAAATCCGCGCGAGTATAAAAACCGGTAAATTTTATCTCTCCTTTTTTTTGAATCCTCTTCTCGATTAAAGGTCTTCATTTTCTTTTTTAGCAGTTTGCCGGCATTTTCATGTTCTTCAGCTTCCGTGTAGTTTTCCAATAGAATTTTTTTGATGACAGCACCACTCAAACGCTTCTTTCTTAAGGCCATCCGGATATAGCGTTTGCCAAAGCACTTTTTTTTAAGCTGTGAAATATATACATGGGCGGTTCTTGGGTCATCGATATAATTTAAACGTTCACACTCCCCAATCACCGTGTCGATGACTTTGCTCGCAAAGCCCCGCTGCTGCAACTTCTGTTTCAATTCATATTTGGAATGATCGCGATGCGTCAGAATCCGAGCAGCCGTATTCATTGCGTCTGTCCGCGATGTGTTGGCGGGATTTGAAAAATTCTGTCTTCTGTTCTCGGTCATCCGACATCTGTTATTGTTGCGGCAACCACGGTCCCTGAACCTGATAGCCATCGGCAAGCAGCAAGCGGCTCATACCCTTCAGATGCGGTGCGCCCAGGAACGCAACGACTTCGCCACGGGCTAGCTCATCGCGCATGCGTTCATAAAAAATCTCATCCCGGTGATCGATGACGGTGTGATGCCGACTTGGAAATCGTATACCGGAAAGCCTCAGTTTTTCAAGATCGCCCTTCAAATAATATTTCACATACTCATTTGCAAGCGTTTCCCAGTGATCCACCTGCTTGAGAAAATAAATGATATTATCATGGGATATATTTTCCAGGACCTTTATTTGTTCCTCAATGGCTTCAAGAAATATGATTTTTTTTCCGAGCTCTCTGGCAACATTGAATCCCTCCATGTCGACCGAATATTTCCAGCCATTGCGCTTTAAATAAGTGGACCAGATCGTAAAAAATGCCAGCCAGGGATTCATGCCTTTCACCAGATCATAAACCGTATCTTTAAAGCTGACCTTACAAAAATGTAAAAGGTAAGATGAATTTCGGGTCCTGCAAACCGGGATCAAGGCACCGGTGATGCCGGCAATGGTCTCATCATCCAGCCCGTCAAAAAAGTGATCTGAACTTTCCCGGTCAATACCGGCCTCCCTGACCCTGGCCATATTATGATCATCCAGAGGGCCCTCAAACATCACCAGACGGGCATTTTCTAAACAGCGGTAAAGTGAATTTCGAAAACTGTAAGGAAAAAAGTGGGCCGTGCCGACAAGATGCGATACCTTGCCGTTTTTCTGCACCTCCCAGATCATTTTTAGCTTTTTTTGTTTAAATTTTCTGAATATCATGACTTTCCCAACGCGAAGATCGCATTCAAAATGGATGGTTTTTGGAAAGCCAGCTCACACATTTCATATCGACGGCTGGGTAAACCGCCCCATTTTTCCTTAAAACGACGGATACCCGCATTCACCGCGAGCCCGAGATGAATATAATCCTTGTTAAATTCCAGACTCATGTTTATCAGCTCAAATAATAAAAGATCCGATGCCCCCAGAACATAATTGGCCCTAGAATGGCAGCCAATAATGTAATTTGAAAACTGCCGGGCTTCAAAATCAACAACATAAAAAGCCGCCAGTTTATCTATTTTAGACCAGGCATTTAAAACAAACGCCTTATCGGCACGGACCACGAATTCCGGCATTTTAAACAACAGCCTTTTAACCCGGTCAGACGGTTGAGCACGTTCAATAAATTCCGCCATCAGTTCCTGATGGTCTTCCTGCATGCTGGAAGAAGACTCCACCCTTAAATTTTGACGTGCCTTTTTTAGATTGCGTTTCACCGGACTGCGGATGACCGTTTGTTGTGTCTGCAGTGTAAAATAAACATCACTTTCGCTTTCCTGGCAGTCTGAAGCCAGGGAAGACGGCATTTCCGGCGCGACCAGCGAAATATAATCAGGGCGGAATTTTTTCCTGACTTTAGAAAGAACAGCTTCAAAATTTTCTGTGTTGAAATTATCTTCCAGGGGATATCCGATCAGAATTATCCAGTTGTCTTTATGGCAAATAAAATAGTCATCAATTAAAAACGGCTCGCCGCCTGAAACAAGGGTCATCAAACTAATGCAATGCTCCGGAACATATGCATGTTCTAATATATATGCTTCTTCCTCGGAGGTAAGCATCGCCTGCCTTTTCTAATTTGTTAACTGCAGACGCACGCAGACAGCGCAGACAGTATTTTTGTTTTGGCTGATGTACCCAAAATAAACCTGCGTGGATCTGCGGTTAGAGCGTTTGTCATAATAACGTTCCGATACAGGCAGTTTTTTGAATCTTTTTTGGGTTATTAATAACGTCTAATATAGCTTGGTCCAAACGCTCTAATAGTTTTTCTTCATTTTTACAGACATAGT
>Ga0255055_10002285_pt1 | contig 13607 bp, 11 predicted proteins | sample JV7_2_27_MG_FD_188633 | JGI IMG/M metagenome (GOLD analysis project Ga0255055, IMG submission 188633) | Seawater microbial communities from Jervis Inlet, British Columbia, Canada - JV7_2_27 | ecosystem: Environmental > Aquatic > Marine > Inlet | place: Canada: British Columbia | collected...
TACGTCTCAAGTGGCAGGGCGATAGGGTGACAGAGTAGTAAACAGTGTAGGATCAGCCTATCTCTGGTGACATGTTCTGCGGGCAACAGAGCGATGAACTGTGTTACTTGCCAACAGCGCTCCGAACAACGGGAAGTGCTATTGCGCAAGCAATAATCATGATAATCCACCACGTCCACGTAGGCAGCCATTTGCCAGAAACACACCTATGCCTACCCCGCCCAGAACCTTGGCTGTGACGTATAAGAGCGCGTAAGGATTCGGCGAATTCCTTCATTCTTTCCCCGGACTTTCCCGCACTTTTCATGGTACTGACTTCGTACTCCATGCGCTGCGGTGCGTACTTCATATCCAGTTCGCTGCCGCTCTTCCTGCCTCCGCTCTTTCTTTGAGGAAAAGGGCAATGCACGTGTGCAGGGAAAGAGCGATGGTGAGAAGTGACCTGTGCAATGCAAGAAGATGCCTTATTACCCGAGTAGGGAAAGCGCGGCATTGTTCCTTCCGGTATGTAGAAAGATAGGCCACCATCATCTTCCGTGGTCAATCGATAGTCATTGAAAGAGAATAGGACCACCCGAGGATGGTCCTATTCTCATCTTGGAGGGTCCCTGTTTAGACAGGGCACCTCCGATGACTCTCACTCATAGACACACCTCCTTTTTGAAGGCTCACCTGAAGCTGTCATCCCCTACCCGCCTTCAAGTACATTATACCAGAGAAGACATCATTAGTCAGCGCTACACAATATGGACAATTGTGGGATTTCATCCAAAGCCGTTCTTGGGAGTAGACGCTCAGCAATACCAGCTATGTTGCACCGATCACGAACGCCCCAGTCGGGTTAACCAACGGACTGCCAGCTCAAGAAGGGATAGGTCTCACCATGAACTATATTCCGGATGTGAGCATCGTTTGTGACGCCCGCACTGACCCCGACTATATCCCACTGTTCGTCAAGCCCCTGGGTCGCTGTGTCGTTGAAGGTTGCGACGGCCACCATCTCCGCGGGGGCCTTGCCCGTGGCCCCATTGATCTCGTCTGTCTTTGTGATGGCTTGTTTGAGTTTGACTCCTGCCACCGTGTGTTACGCGACCAACGCTGTAGACCACCCAACTTCACCGGTTGTCCCGCCTGGCGGCGATGCTGTTGCCCTGTCAGCGCACGGAACTGCAGTTTGCCTGGAGCTACCGGGATGTGTGAACCGAGAGCTTGTCAACGCGCCCTGTGCCATATAGGATTCAGACAACATGAACGTGTTCCTGATCACGTTGCAGGCCGTATTCGCCCTCCTCGGTATAGGTGTTCTCGGCTTCCGGATTATAGGCAGGAAGCGGGTGCCTTCTCAGACGCTTGGCGTTCTTTCAACACTGGCCATCGACATCTCTCTGCCTTTGCCTGTGCTCGGCAATCTGATACTGGACTTCTCTCCGCGAGACTATCCGGACTGGTGGGTCATGCCGCTGTGGTGGATGGGTTTCACGGTGGTAGCACTGGCTCTATCTCTGTCGGCATCCTTTCTGGTGAAGAAGGACATATGAGGTGAGTTCACCATCAGTCTCCTCTACCAGAACGGACTGTTCTTCCCCATCCTGATCATCGCCTATATCTTCGGTCAGGGGAGTCCTTACCTGGTGACGCTGTTCTTGTTCATGATCCTCTTCCCCTCGCTGGTGTTCAGCACATATCCCTTGTTCTTCAGAGGGGGTGTGCGCAAGGAGGCGCTTAACTGGCGCAGAATCGTCAACCCTGTTCTTGTAGCCACCGTTGTCGGCCTGATCATCGGCCTCTTATCCGCCGGCGACTACATCCCTGATTTTCTCGTCACCATAGTCACTATGGTTGGAGCCATTGCCACACCACTGTTCATGTTGATACTGGGAGGGAACATATACAACGACCTTATGTACAGGGTGCAGGGTGGCCATCAATGGCACGTGCGGGAAGTGGTCAAGTTTGTGCTGGTCAAGAACTTTGTCTTCCCGCTCGTCTTCCTCGGCCTCCTTGTGTGGCTCCGGCCCGATTTCAATGTCGCCTTCATCATCATACTTCAGGCCGTTGTGCCGCCGATTACTGCAGCGCCGATCCTGGTCGAACGGTGCGGAGGGAATCGGAGAATAGCCAGCCAGTTCGTGCTTGCCAGCTTCCTTATCTCTATAGGCTCGATCCCGGCCTTCCTCTACCTGTTCAGCAGGTTCTTCCCCATATCTCTGTGATAGTGGAGGTCTCCGCTAAGGCAGTGCAGAAACCCGGCTTGCAGCCCGCTCTGCTGCCTGTCCTGTCCATCACTCCGACGGTTCCAGGTCCATCCTGTACCCATAGCCCGGCATCTTCCTGCCATCTACGTAGACTGCTCGACCGGTGACCCCCACGCGTCCGCATGCGATGAGATCGTGCACGCCGAATGGATATAGCTGCCAGTCGCCGGCCTTCTTAAGGGCATCCTGAAGGCTCTTACATACGGTCTTCATAGCTGCCTTGCGCTCGTCGTCGGCCGTTTTGTCAAAACCATCGTAGGAGGTAATACCGTGCTGCCCGGCAAACTGCACAACACTACTGAAGGCGAGTTCCAGGCCTTCGACTCCTTCTGACTCCAGTGCTCTGAGTGTCGAGCCTATCTCCAGCGGCCTGGACTGAGCTAGCACGGGCCCTGTATCCTCTCCCTTGTCGACGATGAAGAGAGTCGACCTGATCTCCCTGTCGCCCGCCAGTATAGCCTTGGCAGTCGGTATCCAGTACAGGCCCGCGTAGCCTTTTGTCGTATCACCGGGATGGACGTTCAGCATCCTTGGATAGTACCTGTCTACCGTCCAGTCGGTTGACCACTGGTCATAGCCTGCCAGGCAGACCAGGTCCGGTCTGCCTCCAACCTCTTCTTCTATGAGTTGCCAGACATCCTGTTCGTACTTCAGCCTGTCCGGGCAGTTCCTGGGAACGCCTGCCTTGCCGTACCTGTCTCTTGCAGCCCGGAGGTATGGCAGGTGGCTCAGTTCAATTGTCAGGTGCTTGTTGGCCCTGGCCTTTTGCACCCCTTCACAATCTGGCCGATTGGTGAACACGACGTAGTCATGGTCGGGATCCCGTTCTACGATCCTCTCGTAGTTCGTTCCCGAACCGGAGACGAAGCAGACAATGGTCATTCTTCCTCCATGCGGTTCCGGTGCTTGGAGCATCTAATCAGCACCCGGGTGTGCGCCCGAGCCCGTACACGGTGAATACCCCGTTCACCCGATCGCCAATCTGCTGTGCTGGTGCGATCAGGGAGGGCAGGCTACACTCCCGCGGCAGATCCTGTGCCGCCCTTCAATATCCTCACTGTCTCATCGGATGGGTTGTTGGGGATTGTGGCTATGGTCTGCCCCTCGTACTCGAAGACTTCCCTGTCATCATCAATGATCTCCCCGATCACAGCGGCTACGCCATTCTGCGAGCGAATGGCTGTAAGCACCTCGTCGATATCAGCGGGAGAGACCTGCAGGACCATCCTGGCCTGGGTCTCGCAGATCAGGATTTCCTCCGGGGTAAGCCCCTCTGCCTTGACCGGCACCGCGGAAAGGTCGACCTTAGCGCCGAGTCCGCCGTATCTGGCCGATTCGCAGACGGCTGCCCCGATGCCGGCAGCTCCCAGATCTGAGCAGGCGTGAATCTTGCCGGTTCGAAAGGCAGCCAGGCTGGCCTCCATGGTCCTTCTCTCTTCCTTGAACTGGGCCCTTGCGGGTCGCATCTCCAGCACGATTCCGGCGCGGAACAGGGTATCGTTTCCGTCTTCGGCCGTCTCGCCGATGATGATGATCTTGTCGCCGGCCACTTTGGCCGGCTTGGTCAGCGGTTCCTCGGTGACCAGCTTGCCGATCACAGCGGCTACTACCGCCGGCACAACGTCGCTGAATGAGGTGGAGAGTCCACCTCCGATGATGAACACGTCCATGGCAGCGCACATGTCTCTTATGCCCTGGATCATCAGGTTGAGCCTTTCCTGGCTGGTCATCGTCTTGCACTGGCCGCAGGTGCACTTGCCCGAGAACCCGCATGGACCGACTAGCACTTCTTCGTCCAGGGGCTTCGTGCCTATGAAATCGAGAAGGAAAAGCGGTCTTCCTCCCATGGCGGTGATATCCCGCATGGCGCCTCCCGCTCCGGTTGCTGCGGCGTCATAGGGCCTCGGCACGCAGGGAGAGCAATGGCTCTCTTGCTTGGCCACGAAACAGCCTTCTATTCCCGGCATCCTGAAGACGGAAGCATCATCGCCCGGTTCTACCACCAGTGCTCCCGGCCACTTCTCTCCGACCATCCGGTTCAGCTCTGCGAATGCTTTGAAGTCAACCGCCTGGTCAATGTTGTGATGCAGGTGGGCAAACAAAGCATGCATCAATGCCCTTTCAATAGTGTTCATTCTTGCCTCCTTCAGATACTCAGCATTCTGCTCGACGAACGGGCGGTTTTGAAGCATACAAGACCCGGTGCCGCAGGTCCGATAGCCGGAGCGCCCGTGCTCCCGGGAGGTGGGGTGAGATATGGATGAACATAGAAGTACCCCAAGCGGCCTCCCATTCTTTGGCATTCTCCCCTCCTCCTTTCGGCTTTCGCCTACTCAGGCTCGGTTCTTCGTCCACCAACCACTTGTTCGGCTGCTTGGGGTGTCTTAGAGAATATCATATTCGTCCGGGCTTGTCAAGTTTTTGCTCATGGCTTCGTGCTGCCGGGTTAGTTTGCGGCCGGTGGCCCTGCTCCGATCGAGTAGAGGAATCGCCCTATTTCTGATACAATTCTCCCTGCGTTAGGGTTTCGTGTAGCACGCATTGCAGAAGGAGGAGAAGATGGAAATTCTGAGAAAGCTCTCTGAGGCTCCGGGAATCCCGGGCAGGGAGGAGGCAATAAGGGCCATAGTCAGGGAAGAACTTGAAGCCCACGTGGACGATATCGTGGTGGACCGGTTGGGGAACGTGATCGCACATAAGAAGGGTAAGGGGCCGAAAGTGGTAGTGGCTGCGCATATGGACGAGATCGGGTTCCTCGTTTCACACATCGATGAGGAGACAGGCTTCTTGCGCATTGCGCCTGTAGGCGGGTTCGATCCGCGAACCCTGATCGCTCAGCGGGTGATGGTGCACGCCAAAGGCGGAGGCCTCTGCGGGCTCATCGGCACGAAGCCGGTGCATGTCTTAACCGACGAAGAACGGAAGAAGGTGGCGGAGATGAAGGATCTGTTTGTCGACATCGGCCTTGCCGGCAAGGATGCCAAAGAGCGGGTGCGCATCGGCGATCCAGTAACCCTCGTCCAGACTTTCGATGAGATAGGAGAGCTTGTCACGGGCAAGGCGCTTGATGACCGATTAGGAGTGTATGTGGCGATCGAAGCAGCGAAGAGGCTGGGCAAGCATGAAGCGGACATATACTTCGTGGCCACTGTACAGGAGGAGGTGGGATTGCGGGGAGCGCGGACATCGGCGTTCGCCGTTGCGCCGGACATCGGAGTGGCTCTGGACTCGACCATAGCCTGCGACATACCGGGCGTCTCGGCCCATGAGCAGGTAACCCGCCTCGGCAAGGGCGTCGCGATCAAGCTTAAGGATTCGGCCTCCATCTCCCATCCCGGTCTTGTTCAGTTCCTTATGAACTTGGCCGAAGAGCGGAAGATCCAGTATCAACTGGAGATACTGCCCCGGGGAGGGACCGACGCCGGCGCAATCCAGCCTGCCCGAGAAGGGGTGGCCGTGGTCACCATCTCGGTTCCTGCCCGATACGTGCACACCGTGGTGGAGACCTCACACAAGGCCGACATCGAGGCGGCGATCAGCTTGTTGGTGGCCTTCCTCGAGAAGTGCCACGAGGCCGACCTCCGGCTGTAGGTTCAGTTAGGGCTGCAAACGGCGACATCTGCGGGACGGAGTCCCTGCTAGGAACTGCTGTCCTTCTTCTCGTCAGCGTAGAAGCCTTTCAGCCTTCTGGCCATCTCTTCCAGGCGGCGGTCGACGAGGCAGTTGATCGTGCCCTCAGGATAGGTGCCGTCTTTCCCTTTCTCGCCGGCAGCGATGCCTGTCAGGATCTCGATGCCCTCGTGTATGGTGCCGGCTGAGTAGACGTGGAACTGGCCCTGCTTGACGGCGTCGATAACCTCTTCGTGCAACATCAGGTTCTTCAGATTCTGTTGCGGTATAAGTACGCCCTGCTCGCCGTTAAGCCCCTTCTCCCGGCATACTCTGAAGAAGCCTTCTATCTTCTGGTTTACGCCGCCTATGGGCTGAACCTCGCCCTTCTGGTTAACGGAGCCGGTCACGGCTATACCCTGCTTCAGAGGTCTCTCTGAGAGACTGGAGAGAATGGCGTACAGCTCGGCAGAGGAGGCGCTGTCCCCATCAACTCCCTCGTAGGACTGCTCGAAACATAGACTTGCGGAGAGTGACAACGGCTTGTCCTGGGCATACTTCCATCCCAGATAGCCGCTCAGGATCATGACACCTTTGCTGTGAATGGGACCGCTGAGCTGCGATTCTCGCTCAATGTTGATGACTCCTCCCCGCCCCAGGAATGTCTTGGCGGTGATCCTCGATGGCTTGCCGAACGCGATGTCTCCGAACGAGTAGACGCTCAGGCCGTTGACCTGCCCAACCACCTCGCCCTCGGTATCTATCATAATGGTGCCCCGGTCTATCATGTCCCGAATACTTTCATCGAGGAGGTTGTGCCTGAACAACTTTTCGTCAATGGCTTTCTGCACGTGCCTGGCAGAGATGTATTCGGCTCCGTCCTTTGAGGCCCAGTAGTTGGCCTCTTCGATCCAATCTTTAACTTCGGCAAACCTCGAGGATAATCTCTCCTGGTCGGCCACTATCCTCGATGAATGCTCTATGACCTTCGCAACTCCGCTGGGGTCGAAATGCCTGGCTTCACACTCCTCACAGCATCCGGATAGGAACGCGGCGTAGGCCAGCATGTTCTCCTCGGTTCTCTCGATCTGAGAGTCGAAATCGGCCTTGACCTTGAATATCTCCCAGAAGTCCTCATCGTACATGGATAGCATCTGATACAGGAGGGCATCGCCGGTCAGTATGACCTTGACCTTTATGGGCATCGGTTCAGGTCGTAGGCCCTGAGGTGCAATGAGCCCGAACTGCTCAAACGGGTCTTCGATTCTGACCTCTCCGTTCCTTATCGCCCGCTTGAGTGCAGGCCACACGCCGGGGTTGCTGAGAACGTCCTTCACCCCGAGGAGTACATAGCCGCCGTTGGCCTTGCCGAGAGCACCGGCTTTGAGCATGGTATGGTCGCTGAGGTACCCGCCGAAGAGGAATCGTCGCTCGATGGTGCCGAACATGTTGGCGAAGTTGGGATGGGTCTCATGAATGACCGGAGGACCCTCAATTCCCTCGTTGTCGACGAAGACATTTACCTCGAACGCCAGGAAGGGGTTTCTTCCTTCCATGGCCTGACTGACCGGGACTCCCAACACCGTTGGCGCAGGTTCGTCGCTTGCCTTGAAGATCTCCAGATTGTCGAGTGTATAGTCCTTGAGTCCGGCAAGGTATCGGGTCACCTTCGGCAGATCAGCATGCTTCTTGAGCAAAGAACCGAACAGACCGGACACCGTGTACTCCCCGATATCCTTGTCCACCTTCTGCAATCGCTCAGCCGCCTTCGTCTGCATGTCGCTGGCCGTTTCAAGGCTTGCCTGGAGCTTCTTGTGCAGTTCCGCTTGCTTGGCTTCGAGCTTCTTCCTGTCATCCTCGCTCAGAGCAAGGTACTCCTGTTCCTGCATGGGACGGTCGTCTTGAATGGGGACTAGAGCCGGTCCGGAGGGAGCCATCTGTAGGACGAACCCCTCGCGGCGGGCCTCGCCTGAAATCTTCTCGAGCAGCTTCTGCTGCTGAGCCTGCAGCTTCTCTACCGTCTTTTGCCTTTGGTTCTTGTACTCATCGCTGGAGAATGCCTGTCCAAGTCCGCTGCGGATCTTCTTCAGCAGATCGCTGATCTCCTCCCGAAAGACCTTTCCCTCTCCTCGAGGCAAGCTGGCTATCTGAGGACTATCGGGTTCCCTGAAATTGTAGAGGTAACACCAATCCCGTATGTCAACGGCTTCGCCCGCGGCCTCTCGTTCCTTGATAACCCTCTCGATATAGGCCTTCACCATGCTCGTCTTGCCTGTTCCGCTGATACCGGCCACGTAGATGTTGTAGCCTCTGTCTGGCATGTCTATGCCGAACTCCACTGCACGGGTGGCCCGTTCCTGACCTATGAACTCACGGAGAGGGGCCAGATCCCCTGTGCACTCGAAGTCGAACAGCTTGGGGTCGCATTTCCAACGAAGCCCTTTGACCGGCACCTCATACTTCTTCAGTTCCATGGGATCCTCCTTTAAGCTTTCTTGACAACTACTAGAGTGTAGCAGAATTCGCCTTCCGTCACTATCGTCCCGGTCCCCCGGTCTTCAGAGCAGTGCCGTGGCGCCCCTGCAGCGAGTGATAGAGCGTCCTTCCATCTTTCGTTCTCAGGCCATGTAGCTGAAATGAAGCAGAGACCAAAAGGCTGGTGATCTGAGCCCCGGCTAGCTGAGGAAGTTAGGTTTGGTTCAGCATGATGGCACGCACACGCTGAAGAAGAGGTGGATGTGTGTAGTTAAGGGAGACATAGAACGGGTGGGGTGTCAGGTTTGAGAGATTGCCGGCGCTAAGCCGTTTCAGCGCGTCCACAAGATACTGCGGGTCCTGGATTGTCGTGGCCGCAAAGCGATCGGCTTCGTACTCGTTCCTGCGGGACAGCGCGCGCACCATGACGGAAAGCACCATCTCCAGCGGCCTGTAGAGCAGGCCGAAGAACACGATCCCGCTGTAGATGGACTGCTGCTCCATGAAGAATGCGTCGTAGAGCCCGGTGCTACCCAGGAAGATCGATAGTATGAAGAACAGCAACCCGGCGTGAAGGATCCCGATTATGGTTCCCTGCAATATGTGCTTCCTCTTATGATGGCCGATTTCATGGGCGAGTACCGCTACCAGTTCCGTCGCAGTGTGTCTTCTTATCAATGTATCGAACAGGGCGATTCGCTTGTTTCGGCCGAATCCTGTGAAAAAGGCGTTCGACTTCGTGGAGCGCCTGGAGCCGTCGATGACGAAGACGTTTGCTATCGAGAAATCTACCGAATGGGCATAGGTCAGAATGGCTTCTCTCAGTTCACCCTCTTCCAGAGGAATGAACTTGCTGAAGAGCGGCATGATCCAGTTCGGAGCTACGTACTGCAGCGCCAGCGAGAACAGGCTAAAGGCGATCCAGCAGTATATCCAGGCGTGGTAGCCTGTGTATTCAAACAGGGCAAGAACGCCACTCAGCAAAGGAACTCCGATCAACACAGCAAGGAGAATCCCCTTGAGCTTGTCCATCACGAAAGTGCGTCCTGTAGTCCTGTTGAAGCCGAAGCGCTCCTCAATGACAAACGTGCGGTAGATGCCGGAGGGAAGCCGGACCAGACTGTAGCACATTGCCAGAATGCCGATGTAGAGAAGCCCGTTGACAATGGGAGCGAAGCCAAGGGACCGGACTGCCTGGTCAAGATGGTTGAAGCCCCCGGAAAACCAGAAGGAAAGCAGGACGGCGAGGCTAATAGTGCTGGTTATGAAGTAGAAACGGGTGTTGGTGCGGAGGTACTCCTGGGACCTGCGGTAATCGTCAGGCTCGTATACCCCTTCTAGAGACGCGGGCTGTTCTGCCCTCAGGGACCTGAGGTTGAGCACGTTTGCGGTGATCCTTATCGCATGCTCAACGATCATAGCGGTAAGGATGAAGACAAAGAACGGATTCGCCATTGCCTGCCCCGGTGTCGCACAGTCTACTACAAGGCCTTGAAGCTATCAAGCACCGTGGGTACAGCCGGCAGGGCCATCTCAACACCGTTGTCGGGCCGATCAGGCTGGGTTTGGTGCATGGGCAGATGGGTCCGATTTAGACCGAATGACGATATGCAGTAGTGTTCGGGCAGGACACCTCGTGGTGTGCGGCATGGTATACTATCTGCCATGTTCGTGGCGTGTACATTCCGTTGTGAGATCAGAAGGATAGGGATGAGGACTCCTTCTCTTCACGTTTCGTCCCAGTGGACAGAAGGATGCCAACGAAGCCAGTAGGAAAACACGATGACTATCGGACATAAGAGACTGCTGTATACCGCACTCGCTATCGCCGCCATCTACATCGCTACGCTGTCCTTCACACCGTATTCCGGTCACTTCGCGATTAAGGCGATACCGGCCATAGCTCTGGCCGTTCTGGCACTGCTAGGGGTAAGAGGAATCGCAGGCAAGCTCTTGTTTACAGCTCTCCTGTTCTGCGCAGCCGGCGATGTCGCATTGGCGCTCGAGGGTGATCAGTTCTTCGTCATCGGGCTGGGCTTCTTCCTTGTAGCCCAAGTCTTCTTCATAGCGACCTTTGCGCGGAGCCTGAAGCGAAGGAAGTCCAGGCTCCCCGTGGTTATCGCTCTGGTTGTCTATGCGGCGGCAGTGTCCACTGTGCTCAAACCTCACCTGGGTGAGTTCATGGTTCCTGTCTTCGTCTACGTGGCGGTGATAACTACGATGGGCATCTTCGCTGCGTTGCGGGCCTCGGAAGGCAAACTCGTCCTTTACGGAGCGGTTTCCTTCATCATCTCCGACTCGCTGATCGCCGTGGACAGGTTCGTTGCTGCAGTACCGGCTGCGGGCTATCTCATCATGATCGCCTACTATTCAGCCCTGTTTCTGATGGTTTATGGGTGTGTAAGAGATGATCGAACGTTGAACTCGCCGGGCACTCATGCCCGTGGTTGAGTGCGGTTGAGGATGACTGTTCTGACTGTGTTGCCGGAGGTATATCATGGCCAACGTGGAGACTGAGCGCAGAGGACGCGCGATCATAGTGACCATCAACCGTCCCGAGGTTCGCAACTGCGTGGATGGTGAGACTGCCCGACTGCTATTCGACGCCGTCCGGTCGTTTCGTGATGATTCGGCGCTCGACGTGCTTATCCTCACCGGAGCGGGCGATGTGTCGTTCTGTGCAGGGGCAGACCTGAAGGATGTGGAGAGCCTGATGGCGCGTCCGGGGGTCGACGAGTCCGGGCCGATGGGCATCTCAGGCATTACGGACCTGGAGAAGCCTACCATAGCGGCGGTCAACGGCTACTGCCTGGCCGGTGGCCTGGAGTTGGCCTGCTGGTGCGACTTCCGCATCGCCTGTGCGAGTGCCAGTTTCGGCGACCCCGCCCGCCGCTGGGGCGTGCCGCTCATCGATGGAGGTACACAGCGCCTGCCCGGGATCGTGGGCCTGGGCAACGCGCTCTATCTGATCGAGACCGGCATCGTAATCGATGCCGCCCATGCGTTGCGGATAGGATTGGCGCAGGAGGTCGTTCCTGACGGACAAGCTCTGTGGCGGGCACTGCAATTGGCAGGGAGTATGTCGGAATACCCCCAGGTTAGTCTGAGGAACGACCGCAGAGCTGTGCATGAAGGCCTGTCATTGCCTCTGGACGAAGGGATCAGGTTGGAGGCTGAGATCCATCGAAGCAGTCTTAGCGATTGGGAGATGGCCGATAGATTGCGTCGGTATGGTGAAGGTCAACGTCCGCCATTCCCCCGTCCGCCGTCTGAATCCCGTGCCTTGGAAGAGCGATAGTCGCTTCCCTTCGCCGGCGGCGCACATCCGCGGAATGAAGCTCACGGGACTCGACTGGATGGTGAGCTGGCCGTCATGCCTCGGTGGAGGGCTAGGAGTCAAACTGCCGATTGTGTTGCTGCGGACGATGTTGTATGCTACTGCGCAGGAATGGGGGTCAACAGCCATGAGGTTTGAGAGCAGCATCGAGATCAACGCCCCCGCTGAAAGAGTCTGGGCGCTGATAGACAGGCTTGAGGAGTGGCCGCAATGGATGCCGTCGATAAAGAAGATCGAGAGGGTTTCCCCTGGGCCTCTGGCAGTCGGATCGCAGCTGTCTGTCACGGCTAAGGTGAGCAGGCTTACGGTGAGCCTGCTGATGACGATCACTGAGTTCGTCCCGGAACGGACCGTGGTTATGCGGGGCAGGGCTCTGCTCACCAATCTGACCCGTTTCTACACCCTCGAACCTGTAAACGACAGAGCAAGGGTCACTGTTGGAGGCGAGGTCTCGGGAGCCCTGGCACTGCTGGCACGCCGTGGAGGACAGGCGATTTCGACAGAGATCGCCCAAGCAGCGAAGAAGAGAGTAGAGGAGTCGGGATAGCAGCTAGTGGCCCGATTCACCTGGTTGTTGCCCCGATGGATCAGGTAACTGGCGGATCATTCCGGTTGCCTGCACCTGTGGCGGACTAACATGCTACGTAAGACGACGAGTTCACCCGCTTCGATTCCTCTGAACTGCGTGGACAAGTGCCTTCTGGCTCTCGACGGCATAGATGAGCCGATGATCCTCTATGGGATCGTCAGGATTCAGGGCGAAGTGGATGCAGATAGGTTAAGCCGGGCCATCACCATTGCGCAAGAGGTCCATCCCGTAATGAGGACCATTCTTCGCACCAGGAGGCTCAGACCGGTTCGCGAGATCCAGGAGGACACCGGGACAGGGATGTTGACGGTGGCAGACCTGGCGCACCTCAAGGGCACCGACCGTGAGGGCTACATCGCCAGCTGGATGAACCTGCCAATGGATCTCCGCACCGGGTTCCCCTTCAGGATTCTTCTACTGAGAGAGAGCGAGACGGAATCGTCACTGGTCTTTGCCGTTCATCACTACTCGGCGGACGGTCTCCGCGCGCTGATCCTCGTCAGGACGGTCGTCGAAGCCTACAACAGCCAGGCCGGCAGCGATGGCCAGGCTGAGGCACCGCCTCCGGTTGCTGCTGAGGAGATGCGCACAGACCGCAAGGGAGACGAACTGCTGGAGTTCGCACACAGCCAGAGGGTGAAGGTCGATCACTACTATGGGAAGGTCCTGTTCAGCCTGTTTCATCGCTTTGTTCTCTCTACCCTGGCTCTGCCGACACGGGTGTTTCATGATAGATCCGGACGGTCACGTGAGCTCCGTTTCTGCTTTTCCGCTATTGACCCCGAGGAACTGGGGCGCATTCAGGCTAGAGCCAGGCTGGTCGGTGCCACGCTGAACGATCTTCTCCTGGCAGCATGCTACAGGGTGGTGGAGAAATGGAACAGCATGCACGGGAAGTCGAGCAACAGGATCCGCATTATGGCTCCGGTGAACATAAGCCCCAGGGGCTTCAGCGGTGTTGTATCCAATCAAGCCTCGTGGCTTTCGCTGTCAACCACGCCGGATGACAGAGCTGATACCATGAGGCTGCTCAAGAAGGTGAGATCCGAGACCTCCGAGGCGGCCGCGAACAGGATGGCCTTTGCCCTGGTTTACTACTTCTATTTCTGCTCTCGCTTTCCTCTGTTCATAATGGAACTGATGTGCAGGTTCCTGATGATCACCAGGACATATGTGGACACTATTGTGCTCACCAATATCGGCTCTGTATGGTCAGAACCGCGCTCCGAAGAGGCAACGGTGAGCACGATGGGAGATGCCAAGATACTGAACGTTGTCGGCTCGGCGCCCGTGGTGAGCCCGATGGGGCTCAGCATCGCTGCCGGCACCTACAACAGGACTC
>Ga0255055_10002286_pt1 | contig 13598 bp, 17 predicted proteins | sample JV7_2_27_MG_FD_188633 | JGI IMG/M metagenome (GOLD analysis project Ga0255055, IMG submission 188633) | Seawater microbial communities from Jervis Inlet, British Columbia, Canada - JV7_2_27 | ecosystem: Environmental > Aquatic > Marine > Inlet | place: Canada: British Columbia | collected...
GTTTTTAAAAAAGAACTTGAAATGATTACGACCCAAACTGCATTTGTTGCGACCATTATACTAGCATCGCTCGCACTGGTAAGAAGCTCTCCTAATAAATAACCTGCTTGATAGATTGTCACAGATAAGAGTCCCATTAAAGCTAAAATCTTCCAGTTCTTTTTTGCAAATTGCCAGTTTAAAGTTCCTTCCTTAATTCTAAGAATAAGAAAAAAACAAATAACTGCTAGGAAATACCGAATCACAGCGATCATAAATAGAGGGATAGTGGCTCCTCCATCTTCCCCTGAGACTACCCAACGTCCTACTGGCCACGTACCTCCCCAAATAATGGAAGTTATGATCATTAATAGATATGCGGTGATTTCCTGCTTTTTATTAACACCAAGGGTCGAATCCACTATTTTTTCACTCGTCATTGTGATTATGATAAATTGTTGATCGAATAAAAATCAAAAGATAGAACAACATAAGATAAAAATTAAGTGTAATAGAATTTCGTTAAATTGAAATTAAAAAAAATCATCCTAAAATTTACAATGAAAGGTAAAATTGCCCTTACTGCTCCCTTATAACCCCGTTATAATGAAAATTCCTTTAAGTCACATAATTCATGTCATTTTTCTAGCGATTTCATCGTGAAAGTCTGCTTTCACGATCTGAAAATTCAGCTTATTAATTTCCTATCAGTACTCAAAAAACACATAATTCCACCGTTTATTACGAAAATTGAGTGGGGGAGAGGGAATGGTACAAAGACATATATAATGAGAAATAAATAAGAATCCAAATAGGGAATGTATATAAGTCCAATAATGAATGTAGCTGGTAGTGAAAGCAGGATAATCATGCTACCTATCTTTATATCTTTTACTCCTATAATTGTTCCTGCTAGTGTAATTATTCCCGCAACTAAAAAGGGCAAACTACTGGAGGGGTAAATCCTAAATCCGGTATTGAGAACCATGAAGACAGTGATGATATATAATATCCCTCCAATAACACTTATAATTATTCCTGCGACTTTTAACTTTTTTCTTGTTTCCTGTGTTTTTAGAGTAAATTCCTCTGTATTCTCGCTTCTAAACTCCTCTTCAACATCTTTCTCACCATTTTGCTCTATATCGAAAATCAATATCACCTTTGATATAATACATTTTTGTCGGATCATTTAATAATATTAACCTAATTTTAAAGCAATTTCATCAAACTTTGATATTACAGATATTATTTATAAATAAAAACTATAAATAATGTTAACATTTAAGATGAATATCTTTAAAACTTTAAATTAGGAAGAAAAAATGATTTTTCAGATAAATTTGCTTACAGCGACTATTGTATTAGTTTTATACGTATCTGTATCGTTCATTCTGTTTATTGTTGGTATCTATATTATGCAAATATATGCTAGCTCAAAGAAGTGGGACGATTCTTTTAAAATTCCTTATAAAATTAACTTAATATGGTTAATAATGAGTCTAGCAATCGGAATTCCACTATCAATCCTCCTTCCAGAAAATCTCTTGATTGATTTCGTTAGGTTTGGTGTCAATATGATTATCGGCGTTATACTTACAACGAGATATTATAAGAAGAATAGGGTAGACGCTATTCAGTTTACTCTCGTTATTCAAATCGTATTATTCTTATTAGCAGTGATTTTCGGCTATATCTTTGGAATGTTAGCTATTTATGTTTTATCTATCTAATCGCAATTATAATTCTGAATCACAAAATACAGTACACTTCTTTTTGTTTTTTATAATTAAGCTCCGACAAAAATAGTATCACTCCATTTAAATTGTTAAAATTGCGAATCAGTACCCTAATTTTTAGATTATTCGAGATTCACAATCCGACTTATTTAGCTTCTTTAATATTGTACTTATTTTCCCATTTGTCGTAGGACATATTAGAAAACCCGCAGAGATGCTTAACTTTTTAAATAAGTTATATAACTATTAGTGTAGTTTAAAATAATTAATAAAAATTTTAAATTGAGGAGACGTATGTTTCTAAACTACAATAGTGAAAATTTGCAAAAGGAGGAATTTCAAGGGGAACTCCGGTGGTTTGAAACAGAATTTGACGAAATTTTTCAAAATAAATCTGTAAAGCTTACGGAATACGAGAAAAACTTGGCTAACTCTCTCCTTAACAAGCTATCTGAGTCAATTAATCAATGTCATGACGAAAAACTCCTATACGATTTAGTTACCACTCTAAACAATATCGAAGAAAAGCATCCTGAACTGTTCTAGAATGTTTTTCTTAGCTTTTTCTATTTATGATAATGTGATATTCCAATGGTATACTTTTTTTTATAAAGGAATAATGTTATACCTATATAAGTAATCTTGAGTAAGTTATAATTAGTAAATAACATATAGTGAATAGTACTTTGGCACTAGACGAAATTAAAAACAAGCAAGCTCTTGAACAGGTTAATAAATGTCTAGCGGAAAAAAGCAATAAAAAAGCTTTAACTCTCGTAAATAGTTTATTAGATAAAAATCCTTCAAATGAACAAGCTTGGCTTTACTTAGGTATAGTTAACCGGCGTATGGGTAAACTTGACATTGCTATTAAAAGTTTTGAAACTGCTACAGAATTAAATAATACTTTAATAGAAGCTTGGGGTTTGCTCACGATTTCATACATGGATAAAGGAGAACTTAAAAAAGCGAAAGATGTAATGAAAACTGCTTCGGATTTAAATCCACTTGACGAAAAAATCCAATTCTACCGCGATAATTTAATTCGCGTTTATGAGAAATTTGGACCTTTTTTTTAATGATTAAAGTTAAACCAGTTATCTGTAAAATTCTTAAGTTATCTAAATTTAGTATTTCTTATTTATTTAGCATTAAATCTTTAAGCGACAGGTAATTCTTGATGGCATATAAGGGAAAAACTACTATTGAAGGAAGAATAGTTGAAGTTAGGGGCGGCGAAAAGCGCATCTCTCGAAGTTATACCTATGGTTATATGTCATTAACTGTTCGAGTGGGAATTGAAATGTATTCGGTCTTAGTGAGCTCCTCAAAAGTAGATTCCTATGGATTTTTGCCTCGCGTTGGGCACTATATCCGCGCAGAAGGAATTAAATCGCCCTCCAATGACGGGTATCATGATTTCTCAATGAGTCATCTATCGTCTCTTGAACATATCGAACCACGAAAATAGTTAGCAATGCTCTTAATATTCAGTTTTCTACTTTTAAAATCTTTTTACCGTTTAACTCCACCAACTTCAAAGCTTCAATCTCGTAAAAATTGGATTTAAAGTAAGATTTATTTGATTCTGATCCTATTAAAGATGGACTACGGACTTTCATGAGTTTTTTTACGAAGTAATACCTTCCTATGTAAGAACCAACACACCACATTACAAGGAGTCGCGATTTATTCTTTTGGAGTTGTAAGCACCACTTATCTCTACAATCTTGTGAGCAAAAATGGTGGGTTTGCTGAGATTGAGATATATTAACATGCTCGACTACTTTTTTTCCAGGACTCCTAAGAGAATCACCGCAGTACTCACAAATCATCTTTGATCGTGGAGTAATTAATGTTTATTCTTTAAACTAAATTTTGTACCAATTAAATGAAGTATCTTTATTTAAAAGAAAAATCCTCTCAAAAAAAAGCACACCTATGAATTTTCTTTTATATACTCACAAGGATACGAATATATAGAAAAATGAGATCTGCACCGAGAAAAAAAATTCGAAATTTAGATTGGGGAAATTATCGGCATCCAGAATTTTTACGATCGCTAAGTATCAGCGTGAACGAGTTAAAATTCATTCGAATGTTTTTGAAGCGCGGTAGCGTGGAATTAGTTAATGAAATGCTCCGAGAAAGAAAATCTAAACAAAAAAATGTGCACAAAGATGATTTAACTAATTCTTTCGGACACATCCTTAAGAAATATACCCAATAAACAAGTTCCAAATATAAAAATATCATAGATCAATCGTTCTTAGTACATTTTTTTGAAATTAATTTTCTCATTTCATAAATACTCTCAAAAGCGCAAGTATTAATGTTACATTTTACTCTCTTTGTAAGATTTGATGCTAAAAGTGAATAATTTTAAATTGGATTTTTTATTAGAATTAGATAGAAATCTATTAAAAAACGATTAAGAATTTTAAAAAAAATAATATAAAAAAGACTAGAAAATTTTTGGAGAGAAAAAGATGGGAAATAAGCTTGGTATTACGTCTTTAGTTTTTGGCATAATTGGAGTAATAACTTTCATTTTCATGATGATCTTTTTACCTGTGTTAGAATCATACATATATATCATTCGTTTTATTACATGGATAATCACTGGTATTTTATTATCAAGCAGTAGTATTGTAGCGATAGTTTGTGGAGGACTTGGAATTAAAAAGGACGATTCACCTGGTTTGGCAATAGCAGGATTAGTGCTTGGATCTCTATGTGTCATATTGTTGTTATTTCCACTCTAATTGATTTCTTTTGATAGTATTGAAATTTTTTAGTTGGAGATAAAATTACCTTAGAAGTTGCTACTACAGATATTCTTGAAGGCAATTTTCGACCTGAATTAGCAGAAGTGGAAATAATAGAATGAGAGACTTTACAAGTAATAGATAAATATCCCACTAATTTCATCCATAGAGTTAATTCACTTAAAATAATATTAATATAGCGATTAATAAATTTAAATTTTTTAATGAATTTCACCCGCTCATTCAAGTTTAATTAATTTGTTGTTTGATTTTTGGGTCAAACCTTTGAGCAGACACTCCGATTCTCTGAGTTTTTCTTTTTTCTCGGTTTTTTCTTCTCATTTCCATCGAGTAATCTATAACATATTTCATTACGCCTCCAATAGTGAAACCTGCTCTACGATCGGCATCTTGAATATATTTCATTAATTCGACGATTTTTTCATCCGGAATAGGTCTTTTGAAAGTATAGGGAATCTCCTTTAATTCTGTCTCTAATTTTACAATATCTCGCTTATTTCGAACCGTTTTAAATTTGCTCTTCCAAGGCCACATAGCAGTGTGTTTTTTTGCTTGGTAATCGAACGACCCTGGAACGATATACATAGGTGCAGGACGAAACTGAACCGGGAGAGGACGTTCGATTCCACCCTCGTCAGTGTAAGACCTGTCAGAAAAGTGTTCTATGGTTTGAACAATGCTTTGGCAGTTGCTCGTTTCTTTTTCAATATCGCTAAATCCTACTACAAGCATCGCAAGTACGTTAACACCTGCTTGAGTTAAACGCTCTATAGTCTCCATGTTCTGGTTAACGCTCGTTCCTTTGTTCATTTCTTTCAACTCGGAATCAGAAAAGGCTTCGAATCCCACCCACGCGTCCTCAAACCCTGCTAATTTAGCTTTCCTCGCAAGGGCTGGTGTAATATTAGCTCTAAAATGAGTTCCAAATTTTATGTCCAAATTCTTCTCGATGAATTTATCGCATAGTTTTTCGAAGTATTCAAGATCGTCGTTGATTAACGATTCTCCGAACAACATAAACCGAGGTTTAAAATCTCGCAATATGGTCTCTACATCTTGAACTACTTTCTCCACCGATCGGGTTCTAAAACGCGGTCCAAATAACTTCCATTCCGCACAGAATTTACACCGATTAGTACACCCACGAGACCTATATGTTGAAGCAATTTGATAGTAAGTGTCTAGCGGTATATCGGTATAGTCAGGTGTGGGTAGTGAATCTAGATCGAGTTGTTTACTTGGCGAATAACAGTCCTTTTTTTGCTGGTCTAAGGTCATGACACCTTTAATTTCGGTCAGATTTATCCCAGTCGCGATTTCTAATAAGGGACTTTCTCCTTCTCCTATCACTAGTCCATCGCATATTCCTCTCTCTAGAAACAACTTAAATGCTTCAAAAGATTGGGTGATAGATGGCCCTCCCCACACGATTTTACAGTCAGGATTGTAATTCTTTAAGAAACATGACGAAATAACTGTTTCTGAAATGTTAAGGTAGTTTAAAGAAAAAGCAACCATCTTGTAATCTTTTAACTCCTCAAGAACGGTGTTTTTACAATACTTTATCATAGTTTCGAATCGTTTTTTCGTTACCTCAGGTGTCTCGAACATCCTTGCAGAATAATCTTTTACGATATCTCCATACATCCCTTTATTAAAGTCTAAATCTCGTTTTTTAACAATATCGTTCGCGATAGGAACTATCATTGGAAAATCTTGGTGGTTCATAATAAAATTGGTTAAATCTAATTGAATGAGAGGATCGAATATTACTTTTGGTAAGGTGTAATCGATAGTCCTAAAGTTAAAAACGCGGACTGGTTGAGAGTGGATTTTCAAATACGCTTGTAAGCAAGCCAAACCCAACGGAATTAAGCGATCGTTAATGCACGATACTTTTACTAACGCTAAAGTCATAATTTTTATGCATCTAATAATTGCAATTTTAAGTTGTTTAAGACGAAAATGACTTTTAATATTTAAAGAAAAAATTTGTTGTATCTTGTTATAAATAGAGATAAATCAAATAGAAAAAAAAAAGGTAGTACTAATTAATTTCGCTTTCTCCGGCGTTGAGACGTGAATAACTCAACATTTCGGATTATTTTTTCTCGATTGGGATCATGAGTTAACTGATCTCGGATTATTTCCCTAAGTTGGCTTTTAGTTATTCCCATTTTCTCAAGAGCAAAATTAAATCCTTGTTCGTTAAACTTTCCCTGTTTTATTAAAGGGGAGACCTGTTTCATTTTGATAACCCATTTTTTCCTTACAGCGGGATCTTGACGAATAAGTTCTGAAAATTGTAAAGCATAAGGAACTATTCCATATCGATTCAGATCGTAAAAAGAAGCTGCCATTATAACATGGCAACTAGTTTTAAGTGTGCTTGAATTTCCTTTTTTCACTAAATCTTTCGACTCAACAAGTTCAATAATCTTACTTTCTTCGTAATCTAGTACGTGGTACGGAAGCAGAATTCGAGGGAGGATGACACCTTTAACTTCTTCCTGAGTAATAAAATGGGTTCTATCCTCTTCGGTAAACGGATTATCCGAGAAAAATTGGGGCATCCATTCGTCTACAATCTCGTGTTGAGGGATTTCATAGAAATATCTTCTGATTTCATCGGGAGAATATCCAAAGAGTATCAAATCAATTTCTTGCTTTAAGGCTTCCTTCACTACTAAGGCATGGACTAAGTCGCTACATGCTTCGCACATAGAAGTTGTTAAACATTTATCTTCCGAATCTTGGTTTAAAAACATCCATTTGTATAATTTTGGGAATGTTTCTTTGGCACCATCGATTATTATGTGATCCACGCAAATCTTCTGGAGCGTGTCTCTTACGTTTTCGAACGCGGTGTCAGGAATAAATCCAGAATCGACTGTTACAGCAAGAGGGTTAAGATCATAATCGTTTACCATTTTCCAAAGAAGCGCGGTGGAATCCTTTCCGCCAGAATATCCTACGATGCAGTCATATTTCTGCTTCCCACGCCTCGCTTGTGCTCGTTCTATTACTTGTTGCCAATCCTCAAGGCCTTTTTGTCGCATTTCTTCCGTAATCTGAGTTTTCCACCAAGAAGGCGTTTTATACTTCGGGTCCTCGCAATAATTACATAATCCCGTGGTTGCGTTGACAGAAACACCTAAGCTTCCATCGAGTAAAATGCATTTTTTGCACATATGTTCAGGTTCTATCATAATCTATTCTTATCTTATTATTTTAAAGGTAAATCCTTCATTAGATAATAGTATTTAAACAAAAAAATTCAAAGAGAAGAAAAAAGATATAGCAAGATTGGGAATTAAAAAATAAAAAGAGATAACCGCATGGAATCCATTTATAAGACTAGATTTTCTTGTTACTACATGGGTTTTTTAATAGTAAATCATGTCGAGTTTTAAACTGAAAGTAATATTATTTGGAAGAGATTTAGTTAAGAATCGTATAATTCAACAAATTATCAAAAATCGGTTTGCCGCAAACTATAAACTAACAGTGGGGGTCGATATTCTCACTAAAGATGTTGAGTTCGATCTAAACGAGTTTGCAACTCTTTCACTCTGGGATATTGGAAGTCAACAAAGATTCGAGTTTATTCGCTCGACTTTTTATAAGGGGGCGGCAGGGATAATCTTATTTTTCGATTTAACTAAGGAAGATACGTTTACAGAAGTGCGAAACTGGTTTACAGAAATAATCCAGACTACAGGTAATAGACCATTTCTCTTAATTGGAAATTTTATTAACTTGCTTAAACAAGAGAATAATGTTCTTTTTAGGAGAGATGTTCGTGGATTTGCTGAAAATGAAGGTGGATTGTATATTGAAACCTCTCCAAATGAGATTGATATTGTGGAGGATGCGATTTGTACGTTAATCTCCAGAATTATTGATTTAAGAAGTAGAAATTAATTTTTCTTTATCCTTCTCCTGATCCTTCTTAGTAAGAACCTTACCATATTTCCAGCGAGAGAGTGCTTCAATTGGATAATTATTTACTTTCAATTTACGAAGAACAAAATTAAATAAGACAATCAAAACAAATGCTACACTCACGCTTATAGTAAACTCTATAATACCTATTTTGAGCATGATTATATACGTATAAACAAATGAAATTCCAAGAATTCCGTTAATAATTAAAATATAATGAATAAGATTAGTCATTTTGTTTGAATTGATTATATGTCGCTTTATAATACCCTCAATCCCAAACTGTAGATTAATAAAAATACTAAAAAAGGCAATTACTATTAAAATGACAGAAATTTGAGACATTAAGTTTGGAATCATAAAATAAATGGACAATGGAAAGGGTATTATAAAATAAATGAAAAATTGCTCTCTAAAAATGCAGAGTTGATAGAAAAAAAAGTTTATTAAAGCAACATCAATCGCTATAGCACAAACTGGCGCTGTTTTAGCGGGATTTGAATCAAGGATGTGAAGTACAAAAATAAACCCATAAATAGAAAAAATCGCCATGATAAGATTCAGTATTACAAATAATGCAAATAAAATTGAAATAATAATTTGTGGGGTTGATGGCATTGTCGGTTGAAATGGTGGAACAGGGAAAAAGAAATTTAACGGATAAAAATAAATTTCGTATACCCAAACAAATTCAAGGAAGACAGTAACAACTGTCAAGGTAATAAAAAATTGAAGCTGAAAAATAAAAACAATCCTATTTTTTAATTTTGCCCTCATTTTCTCAACTTACAATTGATTTATTTTGTTGCTTAAGAATAACAATCAAGAATCGCTTTTTAATAATTCTCAGATTAAAGACTTATAAAAAATGATTATTAATTGTCTTTTTGCTTAAGGTTACTTATGTTCTTCGCGTTTATTAAAGTTACTCTGAACTAATGTAACGATTTGTGAGAAATAAGGAAGAACCTTGAATCCTTAAATAATAAAGAAAAAAAAAAGATTATTATTTTATTTTCTTAAAATCCGCTTTTGAACAACATAATGCGTTCTTAGTGGCATTGAATGAGGAAAAATAGTCTTTACGGCGCGATCGCTGTTCGACCAGATAGTAGTTCCTTCAACGTAACGAAAACCGTGCAACCTACTCGTTATTTGTCCTATATTTTGTAAGGAGGAAAAGATACCTCGACCAGCATACTCTTTTTTAATAATTGCCGTATCGACATTTAAATGCGTGAGCAGATCTTTACTCCATAACTGGAATAGATTTGGGAGGGCCATTATTATCCCGACAAGTTCGCCGCTGGTTCGATCGAATGCTAATGGGCAACAAGGGACGATGTCGTTAAGGTCACATGATTCCCAAGCCTCTATAAACTCAGGGATTGACGAATATGTTCTTGGATCAAAATCTTCTTTAACTACAGCGCAATTTCCAAACGCAAGGGCGTAGGACTCCATCATTTCTTCAAATCGAGACTGACCTCCTGGAGCGTCAGCTAAAACCGAATGAAAAGAATTTTGAGCAAGGTTTAATATTTTAGAGCGTAATTTTCTAATCTCATTAGTAGGTAAAAAGCGCAACGCTATATCTTTATCAAGATCGTTTCCTTTATTCCAATTACTTCTGACTACTTCCACGCAGCTGTATTTAGACTCTTTTTTATAACCCAATTCCTGCAAAAACTCCAGAATTTTTGAATTTGGATCGTTGAACGCCACTCCATTAAGCATAGGAGCCTCAAAACCCTCGATTTGATAGCCAATGCCCCCTATAATTTTTGGAAAGTTGACAGGTCCCCGAACTTTTCTCAACTTGTTTTCTCGAACAAAATTTTCACACTCGCTCATTAATAGTTCACAAGAACGAAAATTCTTTACGTGGAGCCAACCAAAAGTTGGACATTTCATGCCGTAGCTTTTGTAATCGTTGTCTATTTGACAGACTACGAAACCAGTTATGTCTCCGTTTTCTTTTGTGTAAAGGAATTTTATTTTATAGTCTGGTTTCGAAAACCTTTCTGTAAAATAATCTAAAAGCTCTAACACAACCACTAGCTTCAGTCTTTCGTCTGGTACGTACAAAAGCTCTGTCAATACTAATTGAATCTCCGAAATATCCCGCGTATTGGCAACCGTAAGTTCTTCCTGGATTGGTTTTTCTATACTAATTTCCACTCTATAATCAACTGTTTATCTTTCTATAACAATTTAAGATATTATCTTCCAAAGAAGAACATATATAAAGGAAAAAATCTAAATTCACTAACTTTGTAACTCGTTCCACTAAATTCAAAAAAACTATTAAAATCCAAAGATTAGAGCTGCAAAACTACTTAACGTTAATGCTGTAACTAAAACAATTATTATTTTATATCGGTATTTTTCTTTCTGTTCAGTTAATAATTGTTTTCGCTTTATTATTTCCTCCGGGTTTTCTCCAAAAAAAATTCGCCTGGCAGCTCTAGTTTTTCCTGCATATGCTAACATTACACCCGCTCTCCTAGAGAGAATAGAAGAAAATGCAGAAAATTTTAGCGAAATTATAAGATAAATAACAGAAGGAATAAGAAGTAAAATGTAACCGGGTAAATCTGTTGATGTAGGAGAAAAATTAGTAAAGAATATTATAAGTGTTATAAATGTAACGATGAAATTGTTAAACGCAAATGCTCTAACTAGATAGATATTAAATGGGTTCCGTGATTTCCACAAAATTATAGCCACAAACGCGAAAAGAACAACTATAATCACATATATTAATGAAACTATCAGATTGTTTAAAAGAAAGATTGCAGTTAAGACCATACATAGTGCGATAAGGAATGTAAAAATTATATCTAGAATTTCGTATTTGTCTCTTGGTAAATCGTTCATGTATTTTAACTATGGAATTCGATATATAAATGTTGTTAATGAATCTAAATGTTAATTTGTAGATTTAATATGTCTACTAAATCTTGACCTACCGGAAGAAGCTCAGCTTGGGGAACCTCACCTTCAAAATAGTTAAAAACGACATAGTCCTCAAACACCTTTTCCGAAATATTATAGGTCCAACATGGTACTTTTTGTATTTCTATAATAACTTAAGTAATATCTTTTAAAGAAGAATATATTTAAAGGAAAAAATCTAAATTTAATAGCTAAATTCAATTACATAAATCCAATGGTTAATGCCATAAAACTGATTATAGGAAATAGAACACTTAAAACTATAATTAATTTATATCTGTATACTGTTTTCAATTGATTAATTGCTTCTTTTCTCCTCTTTTCAACCTCCAAGCTATCTCCAAACAAAGCGATGTCAGTATTTTTAATTTTCCCATAATAAGCTAACTCGGCCCCTGCATTTTTATCCAAGGGGCTTGGACTTCTATAAGACAAAATCGCAAGCAGAATATAAATCCCAGAAGGTAAAAAGAGGAGAAATACAATGCCAAATGGAAAATAGTTTGGAGTATCAGAAAAAGGAGGTCTCGTTAAATTTATGAGTGCTGCAATACTAAACAGGAAATTTGTATAAGCAAATGATCTGATTAAATATGTTTTAAAAGGATTCCGTGCTATCCAATAAAATATAACCAGAAAGGAAAAGAGACAGAATATAGTGACAGATATTACAGTAACTATTAAATTGAAACGAAGAAACAAAGGAGTTAACACCATACTTATTGTGAAAAGGATTGTAAAAATTAAATCCAGAATTTCGGATTCCTGTCTAGGAAGATCGTTCATATACTATATTGATAAAAAACGGTATATAAATATTCGTTTCTAAGTTAGATGTTGACTTGTAGATTTAGAATGTCTACTAACTCCTGTCCTACCGGAAGAAACTCTGCTTGCGGAACCTCTCCTTCGAAATAGTTGAAAACAACGTAATCCTCAAAAATCTTCTCTGATTTGTTGTAAGTCCAACAGGGCACGTATCCCCTAGCTCTAAACCCAAACTCGTAAAAAAGTTGTTGATGTTCAGGAGAGTATACAGAAACAAATACTTCACTATATCTAATGGAATTTTCCTTCATGCATTTTAGAAATTCCTCCAAGTAGACGTATAATTCCTCTAAACAATCAATGTGATACTTAGTTTTTTCAATGTTTTGAATGTTTGGAGTGTGTAAAAAGGTGAAATAAGATTTTGTTCCACTCAAGAAGAACTGGTAATATCTATAACCGTATTTATCGGTAATCACATCCTTCCTAAAATTCCTATGTAGCTCAGAAACCTTGTCGTAATCCAATGTTAGATCGGGAGAGACCAAGTTGAAACTTCCTAAGCCATAAAGGTTATCGCAGTGTAAAAAACTGTCAAGCGCATTTCTAATTAACATTGGCGTTTTGCGCTCCCTGTACGTACTAAGAGTTTTTTCCTGATAAATAACACCCATTACATCCGACTCGACTTGGTCGTAGAACACATCTTTATTTGGAAAGAACGCTACAGTGTTTATTCCGCAGACTGAAGTGATATACTGAGATGCTGCATGAGCAGTTCGATTTTCGCAATACCAAATTAAAATTTCTTTCTTGTAGGTGCTCCACATCCAAGTGTAACAGCCAATTATCGATTTAGTTACATCCAAAGTTTTTTGGTATTCTTTCTTTACCATGAATCCCCCTGTATATCCTTTTTTATGCTCGAAATCTAACGCACATCTAAAACAGCCCGCTACAGAGTCACCCACTTTAAAGAGAATAAAATGATGCTCGGGACTTTCAATCATCTTTCTCACTTTACGTTTATCTTCGATTTCCTTATAGGGATAAGTACCTTCATATACCTCTTTACAAATATTGGCTATCTCCTCTGCATCCCAAGGTTTTGCAAGTACGAGGGTAGGACTTATTTTATTGTTCCCCATTTTGCTATCTATCTGAAAATCTAAATCCATACCGTTCTCAAGGTCTAAATCTAATACATCCTCAAAAATTTCTAAAAATTCGTCTACGGAGTTCGGACTTAGCTTTTTGTAAGGGATCACTGGATAAGAAATAACTTTTTGAGTAATCATTTTTTAACTGGTAACCACTGTTATTGATTACTCTCACTATCTTTCGAGTATATATAAATGAAAAAAAAACACCAGAATTTACTCCCTATTTTTCTTTTATATATTTTTCATAGTTTTATCTT
>Ga0255055_10002287_pt1 | contig 13597 bp, 14 predicted proteins | sample JV7_2_27_MG_FD_188633 | JGI IMG/M metagenome (GOLD analysis project Ga0255055, IMG submission 188633) | Seawater microbial communities from Jervis Inlet, British Columbia, Canada - JV7_2_27 | ecosystem: Environmental > Aquatic > Marine > Inlet | place: Canada: British Columbia | collected...
AAGGAGGTGCCTGCCCTCCGTAGCTTAGAAGCGAAGGAGGGAACCAGCAAACCGGCTTACATCCGCTGAATTGCGGGCCGCATAGAATCCGGACATTGACTCAAGAAATATTCATCCGTCATACCTGAAATAAAATCCCGCACGATCTCAGCATTGCTGTGCGGTTGGATGTATGCCGGCGCCATCCCGTTTAAAAATCTGTTAAAAATCACGGATGAATAGACTTTGTTTTCAATATCAGCCAGGTATTTTTCAAAGAGAACAGCAAAGAGCTTCTTGAGCGTGGAAGAATGGCCTTTTATTTGGGGGTTTAAGTATATGTGTTTGAGATTGAATTTTTTTAATTGTCTTAAAGCGTCAGATACTTCCGTACTGAAAGCGACGTATTTTTTTTGAAAGCTGTTTTGGATCATATCGGTTACCAGATTAAATACGATGGTCCCGTTGGTATCTCCAAGGTATTCGACACATTTGGAGGGCAAATCGGATCGATTAATCAGATTCAGCCGGATGGCATCTTCAACATCGCGGCCAATATACGCTATGGTATCTGCCATTCGCACGACACAGCCCTCCAGCGTCATGGGGACCAGGGTTGTGTCAGGATCTTTTTTTTTAACGGATAACTCCTGCTCTAAGGTTTCGAAAGTCTTAGCGGTATCCGGCTGAAGCATTTTGTTATGAACCTCGCCATCATGACACAAAATGCCGTCTAAAGTTTGCAGCGTGAGGTTCCAACCGACCCCTTTGCGTTCTACTTTGTCCAGAAACTGAACGCTTTGAACATTGTGTTGAAACGAACCGATACCATGGGTTTTGCACAGCGCGGTGAGATAGCGCTCACCGTCATGACCGAAAGGGGCATGCCCGATATCATGTCCCAGGGCAATCGCTTCAATCAGGTCTTCATTTAAGCGCAGGAAACGGCCGATGGTGCGGGCGATTTTAGAAACCAATTGCACATGCAGAACCCGGTGGGTAATGTGGTCGTTTTTAATCAGGTAAAACACCTGGGTTTTATCGATATAGCGTGCATAGGCATGCGCATGCAAAATTCGATCAACATCTATCGAAAAGCCCTGTCGATAGTCGGTGTCCCCGCGATCTTCGACTGCCCGACGCGTGGCATCCTTGTTTAAGGTTGCCAGCGCTGATAGCCGCCCAGCTTCCTGCTCATCCAGAACGCTCCGGGCGAGTTCCAATGTATCTTCATCAAATTTCTTCATTTTCAATCATGGATTCCATCAACCGGTCGTAATTAAGACCGGCCTTTCGAAAACCTTCTCGGCCGTACTTCATGTTGGCTTCTAAAACGTAAAACTGACCGTTGTGCTCACAAATATCGATTCCGACATCATCCCAGCGACAGGCACGGGCGACTCGCAAAGCCAGATTGCAGGCTTCTTCGGGGACACCGTCCAGATCGATGGTGCCGCCAAGGGCCACATTGCTGCGGTATTCATTCTGAGCGGTAATACGCCAGTAAGCATGGACAATGCGGTTGCCGATTACGACAACCCGGATGTCGCGATCGATCGGCAGGTATTCCTGAATATAAGCCGGACCTGCCAGGTCGAAGTAATTGCTCAGTTCTTCTTCGTTGCCGATCAAATAAACGCCTCTTCCCATTGCGGAGCCCCGGGCGATCTTCGCAATAAATGGAAACTCAAAATACTGCAGGATTAAACTTTTCTGCCGTTTCCCGTAAAATACCCGCGTCCGCGGATGACAAATCTTGAGCAATTCAAAAAGGGCAGATTGTTTAATTTTATCCTGAACACACTTATAGGTGTGATAACTTGGGAACGTGGCTTTACCCATGGCGTCGAAAAGATCCGCATAAAAAGTAGTTGGGTAATAAATCTTGTCTGCATTGCGGATGAGTTCAGCTTCTTGCGGGCTGTAATCGGAAAAATTCGCCCGAACTCCCAGAGTAACCACATTCTTGCAATTCCTCAAGCGGACTTCCAGGGCGATGGCCTTGGGGTTTTTTGTCATCCTTAAAGCCCTCATCTTCTATTCAAAAAGATTTTGTACCATTTCCAGACCTCTTTCGGTGTGACTGCCGGACCAATAGACTTTCCCGCATTTTAGACAGGTTAGAAAGTGATCGTGGGTTTCAAAAATATAATCCGGCACCCTGCCCCACAGAGAATCTTTTTCGGCGCTTACGATCGGTATATTGCAATGTAAACACCTTGAAAAGGGCCGCGTTTGCGCTGCCTTTAACCCAAGTTCCAGGATGATTTGCTTTAATTGCTCAGCCCAATGGTCGGAATGAACAAAAATCAATTTAGCGATGGTCGACTGCCTGCGGATATGCCGGGTACGCGTTAACAGGATCCGGTCATTTCCCAACTTTTCGATAAATTCCCCGGCGGCGATTTCAGACTCATAGAGCGTATCAAAACCAAGCAGTCGCAGCCATTTGGCCAGCTTGCCAAGCGTTTTTTCAGCTGCAAAACAGGGTATCATGGTAGCAGTACCTGACCCAAGGTAAATTAATTTTGGAGTATTGGAGTACTGGAGTGTTGGAGTAATGGGTTCGTTTTTCCGTTGCGTGTTACAGGTTACGAGTTGCGGGAAATGCACATCAGAGTTCAATTTGCATTATTTTAACTCGTAACCCGGAACGCGAAACTCGAAACGCTTAAATTTCAACACTCCAATACTCCATCGCTCCAATACTCCAAGGCCAAGACTTTCAAGAACCATTGCCGCTAAGCTCCTGATAGGCCTTTTGGATTTCCTTAAAACGAATTTCCGCAAGCGCTTTAAAATCATCTCCGAGGTGCTCCAATTTGTCCGGATGGTATTTGAGGGCAAGTTCCCGGTAGGCTTGCTTTATTTCTGCTGCGGATGCGCTTCGGTCAATTTCCAGGATGTGGTATGGATCCCAGGGAGTCGTACCTGCGAAATTTTGTTCGTATGAACGCGATCGCTGTTGCCCGGAATAATTACCGCGACTGTTATTTTCAAACCCTTTGTCGGTTTGGTGGTAAAAACGATTGTAATTCGCGTATTTTTTTTTCTGCGATGCAAGGTATCTCCATACCAGTCCCCAGATGATCAGATCATCGATCCAACCCCAGCCGATTATAAAATCCGGTAAGAGGTCATAAGGATTAAGGGTATAAAGCCCGGCCAGTATTAGAAAGATTACTTTCCACATTTTCAGACTGGAACTTAAAAATATCGAATAAGAATAGACGTGTTATCGATTAAAAGGATTTACCTGCTTCCATAATAAAGTAATACCGGTGAAATATTTTACGAGCAAGTATAATGGATCGCACGCTGGGGGTCAATGAAAAGCCGATTTAAAATAAGCGCAGGAGTGTCAGAACAACTATCTGAAATTTAATCACTTTGTAAATTTAAACTGCGATGCTACCGGCCCGCGCCATTGGGAAAATATCATTCAAGTAAATACCCAGATTCCCGATAAAAGAATAGTGGTGCGGTCTCAATCGCATGCATCGGTCGGATGGATATATTCGTTAGTATATGTAATAATATCAAGATTATATATCAGAATCAAAGTATAAAAAACTTCGCCTTTGGTCCCGAATATGATAAAATGGAATAAGAATAAGGATAGCTCAATATGAAAATACGTCAGGCGATTATTCTATTATTTCTATTGATTGCGGGGATCGGTGGTTTCTTTTTAAAGGGGTATATGGACACCGAAGTTGTCGTCCTAAAGGTCGGCACGGTGATTACGGTAAATAGGTCCTGGGAATCCGACGGTTTCGTTTATTATGAAATTGAGGATGAAGTAAATTTTTTCAAAACCCTTGAAGTCGAAAATTTCGGGAAACCGGATTTAGAATCAAGTCTGCGACGTGTAAAATTTAAACTATCCCGCATTTTGGCCAAAACCAACACCGAGTTTAAAAGCTTTGCCCAAGATACATCCGATTCGATAAGTCAGAATTCCGTTTGGGTTATTGGAATCCTTTCCGTCACAGCCCTTTGTATCCTCGTGTTGCTGGTTGTTCACCTGATAATGGGCCGTCGCTTGGCCCAGGTCAACGCGACCCGGCATCGAAATGCTGCGGAGCCTGAGGTCACTTCTTACGAGGAGGCAAAAGACGGTATCACCCAATCAGATATCATCAACTATTTTTTAACCCTATTTAAACACCAGATCGGAGCAAATCCACAGGCTCCGATGAATATCAAATCGTTAAACACAGCATCTTCCGGGCCCAATTATGTTTACGAATTGCGCATAAAACACCGCGGAGACTGGGTCAGACGCCGGATGACCATCGGTCCCATCGGGGAGGAGGCCGGTAGTAAAAGTAAGTGTTATTATGTGATCTATGACGCGCATCTGGTGGTCAAAATACCAGCAAAACCCATTAATAAGTTTGATTACTATATCAAAAGTATCAAAAAGGAAGGTCAGATCGTTGACAAACTGGCGCCGAAGGAATGCATTATCCCGCGGGTTTCGGTGGTTCTCAATCTTATTCACAAATTACCCAATAGCGCCAATTTAAGTGCTGATAAACTTGAAGAAAAATACGTCGACTGGCTTCGCCGCAAGACCGATTACCAGAAATATTTAAAGATCAAAAATACGTTTGTATTTTTCATGGATTTTTCAAAATACTATTTTCTGGGACACATCGTGGACAATTTGCACGATGTTAAAAATGCCGTCGCCGAGGAAATGATTGCAAACGCCGAGACCATTTTTGATAACCAAAAATTCCGTGGAAGATATGGCAAGGACAAAGAAACCGTCGGTCTTGAGATTCGGCAGGTATACAACGATTGTCAGGCGGCTATTCGCCAGTTTCTAACCGACTCCGGCGTTCCGTCGGATGTGTCAATGTTCCGCATTCAAACCTGGTTCCTGACGCATTTAGCCGACAAAACAATTGCAGCCAAGGAAGCCGGTCTTTCGGAAAATCTGGTTCAAGAATTGAATCTATTGATCGAGGTCACTTTCACAAAGCGCATGAACGCGGTAAAGGCCTACCGAAACACCATCAAGGAATATGTTCATAAGATCCGCTTTGAACAAAATAAGCCCCAGATGGCCGGCATCATAACCAATCTGCTCGAGCTTCTGGCGTGGCTGCGCACCAAGCAGATTGCCATGCGGGATTTGAAACCGGACAACCTGCTGGTTGCCGGCGATCCTTCCAAGTACCCCCTGTTTTTAATGAACGCCACGGATTATGAACTTGGAATCATTGATGTCGAGACCGCGGTGGACTTCGAAAAAACAAAGGATCAAAAAGTCAAGCAACCGTTGCTCGGCGGAACGCCGTTTTATGCAACACCGTCGCATTTTTTCAGCAACATGATTTTATCTGAGGCATTTCACAATTTAAATCTAATTTTGCATTTACAGGATTGGCACGCCACCCTGGTGATGGTTTTCAAAACTGTGACGGGTGAATTGTTGTTTGAGCAAACCGCCAAGTTGTTTGCCGATATCCGCAATTCAATAAAGTACGGACAGATGAAAGGCTTGCTAGATACCGAGATTGTCGCCGATGTCAGCCGGGCGTTCTGGCGCCGCGCCTTACAAGAATTTCAGGCGAAAATGAATCAAAAAGAAGATGCCTTGAAATCCATTTTTATCGATATCCCCGAAAATGCGAAGCAGATGTTTAAGCAGGTATTGGCTAAAGATATCCAGGCCACGGCTTTAAAAATAAAGCAGTGCATAAACATGAATAGTCAGAAGTTTTTTGGAAGTCCGCAAAGCCAGGATCTTTTACTCAAAGCATCTCCTGAAAAAATTAACCAGTTACGGGCTGAATTTGAAAACAAGATCAAAACCCAGCCGAATTCATCCGCGAATCACACCCGTGCCGTTCCATTTCTAAAATATCTGCGTACCCTGAAACAGCACGGCGACCAACAAAAACAGCTCTTAAATAGACTGGCGCAGCCGCATTCAAAGCTTTCGGCCCACACCCTGTTGGGTTTCATGTTTAATAACCTTTACAAATCAATGTTTCGAGAGGAGTGGTGGGTGAAGACGGTCGCTGAGAAAAATTTTTCCGATGCAGATGTGGACGAAGCGACCCTTCAGGCAACTGTTCCGAACTGAGATTAAAACAACTCAAAGCCGGCTGAATCATTATGCCCCTTTTCCCTTCCGGCATGTGATCACCGTTATTCTTTTTGTTTGACAGCCTCAATCTACCCATTGTATTCTAGAAGTGGTTTCAAAACCCCATCTGAGGCCCAATGACTGCGTTGCAGGCCTCCGATAAATGCTCACATACCCAATGTATGCTGCGCTTTCTCGATCGGCCTGCGCCTTGCCCTTGAACCTGATCTGAGGTTTTGAAACCACTTCTAATACTGTTAAAGTAGTAAAGCAGTATGGAAGAATTCTTTGAAGACATGGTTTTGCTTACTTTTGTCTTTCCTTCTTACCGCAAATGCATAACAATCATCGTCGCAGCCAAAATTTAAGCAGGACCCAGGGGCAGGTGCTGGTCAGGTTAGCCCGGCATACCCTTATGGACCGCCTGGAAAAACAGATCCCGCAAGTCGAACATGATTCCTTAAATGCCGCCTTAAAAGATTCCTGTTTTAAATCATCTTGCGGAACCTTCGTAACACTAAAAATCAAGGAACGCCTGCGGGGGTGCATCGGCAATCTGACATCCGACACGCCACTGGCATCCGGGGTTCGCCGCAACGCGATTAACGCTGCCTTTCATGATCCGCGCTTTGCGCCGCTGGGCACCTCGGAACTAGACCGGGTCGAAATTGAAATCAGCATCCTTTCGGAACCGCAGCCTTTGAAATACCGTGACGGTGACGATCTGATCAAAAAGCTCCGACCCCATATCGATGGCGTCATTATTCGCAAGGACCTTGCCAGTGCTACCTTTTTGCCCCAGGTATGGGAACAACTCCCCCGGCCGCAAGATTTTCTGACCCATCTTTGCACGAAGGCCGGACTTGCGGCAGATTCCTGGCAGAACCCCGAACTTGCAGTCTCAACTTATCAAGTCCAGTATTTTGAAGAACATACCGGCCGGCCCTAACGTCTCACAATTTTTATAACATAACGGAAACATATAGCTTTTGACGAGACCAGTATTGGTTTTATGCCAGTTACATGGAATAATGGAATGCTGGGCACGAAGTGAAGCTTTAGCGCTATAGTGGAATAATGGGTTAGAAAATTAGACAAAATACTTATTCAATCCACTCTTCCATCTTTTCAGAGCTGCCCTTCCCCTGTCCTGATGCGCTGATCCATCGTTTGAATTGCAGGACGAATTGAACCCAATGTTCGACTGGAATAGCCGCAGTATGGTAATGGATATATGATGCAGGACGAAGCATTCGCCGTATTTAAATCCCATGAATCATGATATTTTTCAACGCGATGCCTTACAGGCCCAATATTCCATTATTCCATACTTCCATCATTCCAATCGCACGACCTAGAGGCTCTCGACAGGTGGTGGGCGAAGCGGACTACGTTATAGCTTCATCCTCTTCATCTTCCTGCTGGGAATATGCCCGCCGACGGATAATCTTTCGAATAAATCCAAATATCGTCAGCAGCGCAGCCGATACGAAAAGGATTTCATAGAGGTGAATGGAAAGGTAGGTAAACCAGTTGATATTCTTTTTGAGATGCGCGCGCCACTGATATTCGAACACATCAAATGAAGTCGCAAAACGAATCTCGAAGGCGGATTTGAAATCATAGCCCTGCTGCAGCAGCTTCAAAAAATCCAGGATAGCCTGAGAGCCATACTCGCGGTTCAAATATTCCAGCACGCTTTTGCTCTGCTCATAAGCCAGTATCAGGCCATTTTTGTCCCGGGGAAATTGGTGCTGCAATTTTTCCAAATCGAAGTCGGTATCAGACAGAATGGCGGCCGGCAAAAGATCGCGTTTGGCATCCATGATGATGTCGGCCAGACCGTCGCTGGCCCACTGACAAACTCCTTCATCCAGCCACCGGGGCAGATTATCATCTTTGATGTAATGGTGGAGCAGTAAATGACACAACTCATGTTTGAATGTCGTTTGCAATGTAAATGGTGAAGTATTCATCTTTGAGTGGTCGATCACCACCACCTTCTTTTTCGGCAGGGCATAGGCCACAACAAGCTCATGTCCTGCCATTTGCCGGAATCGTTTTCGATCATTGAGCAGCACCAGGGTCGGTCGAAAGTCCAGCCGCCACTGAAACGATTTTTCAAGCTCCGGCTTTATGACGGAATACGCCGCCAGCGCTTGCTGCGCGGTTTGCTCGAGTCCCGCATCATAAACAACCACAAGTTCTCTGGTCTCCAGAATTGTTTGTTCGACAGCAAACACGTAGGAAACCATCGACAACAAAAATAAAATCGATAAAATTGCGCGCTTACCCATTTTTTTTCTTAAGGGGATTGAAAAATCTATCCGTATTTTGTAAATTCCTTTCGGGGTAGAACACTCGGGCTGCCTGTTTCTAAGCTACAATGTGATGAACTATATCCAATCTTCACATATAAGTAAAATTGGTTTTCAAAAAGCATTAGCGCTGAACGCGTGAAATGCGAACCTTTCGATCAAGGAGCGGTTATGCCAGAAATTCGCAACCGGACGATTCGAGGCCTGACGGTCGGAGATACGTTTACCGTATCACGACAATTTACCGAAGAAAATGTGATGACCTTTGCTGATGTGACCCGGGATTATAATCCGGTACATTTCGATTCGCGCTTTTCAGGCGCAAAAAATTTCAAGGACCGGATTTGCCATGGCCTGCTGGTGGGCAGCATCTTGACTCAAGTCGGCGGGCAGATTGGCTGGCTGGCCTCGGTGATGAATTTTCGATTTAAACAGCCGGTCTATTTTGATGAGACGATCAGCTGTCACTTTACCATCACCCATATCGATGAACGCCGGAGGGCCCGGGCAGAAGCCGTCTATTTAAACCAGGAGGGCACCATTGTTTTGGAAGCTGAGTTAGAAGGCATCTTGCCTGACGATGCCGAGCGCCGGATTTTAGATGCCATGGTGGCTGAGGGTGACCCGACCAATAAAGTAAAATATTAGGACTGATGCTGTTTTGAAGATTGAGGGGCAGAAACTTTTGTAGCCGCGCTCGATCCGGCGGATAATCCCGCCGATTTGATCATCTTGGAACGCCCCTCAAATATGGCGCCTTCTTTAATATCAATCGAGGCTGAGGTACAATCACCGATTAATTTGCCGGAGGGATGGATCTCCAGTTGTTTGTGCGCCATAACGTTTCCCGCCACCTTTCCCTGGATAACAATGTTTTTAGCTTCCAAATCGGCTTCGACGATACCGGTGTTGCCTACAAAAATATCTCCGGACAGTTTGATGGATCCTTTGACAGAACCCTCGATATGGAGATTTTCGGGTCCCTGAACTTCACCATCGATTTTTACATTTTTGCTCAATAAGGATGTGGAATCGGCTGTATTGTCTTTTCCCATTAATTTAGCCCCTTTTTTAATTCGATCCGTACATCGTTCATATTCGTGTTTGTTTTGACGGTCTTGCCATGGCCGCGATAACGCCGGAAGTTTATTTTGGAGTCGATTTAGCTGTATTTTGAAAGGCCGGTGCCGCATTAGCGTCGGCAGGCTTGGACGCTTGCGGAGATCTGCCGCTCATCGTAATCTCGCCATCAAAAGAAGCACCTTCCGTGATGGATAGGTTGGGCGTATTGATCTGGCCTTCAATTCGAGCTGTTTGATCCAAATGGACCCGCTCCCGGGCCACCAGGCTTCCCCGTACATTTCCATTGACCGATATGACGTCTGCTTTTACCTCACCCTTGATTTTGGCCGGCTGGGCGATTTTTACGCGGCCTTTTAGATTAAATTCGCCGTCAAGGGCGCCTAATATGATAACATTGCCATTGCCCGAAACCCGGCCCTTAATCTTTAAATTTTTACCAAAATAGGTGGTTTCCTTCTGCGATGTGGTTTCCTTCTGCGGTGTGATTTTCTTCTGGGATAATGCTGCTTGGGGACGCGGCGACTTGTTTTCTTTTTTCTTCTTACCAAATAACGGCATTAAGTTACTCCTTTTCCATTTAATTATTTTTATAAAACGGATTTAGGTTTCATTATATATCAAAAAACAAAAAATCAACAGCTAGTGTTTGCAGAATCTTCATTTTTTTGCTCCCTGACAACTTCTTTTTTTTATGCTATAGGTTGTAAGTTCCTTAAGGGAGTGGCCTATGAAAAAATCTATCCTCGCCTGTACTTTCGTCCTTTTTTTCACGTTCTTTGCCGATGCGGATACCGTTTCGGACTCTCCTGAGTTCAAAAAGGCCCGAAATCAACTGGTCGAAACACATATTAAAGCAAAGGGCATAACCGACGCCAATGTTTTAGCTGCCATGCAAGCTGTGACCCGACACAGTTTTGTGCCGTCGGACCTTCTGTCGGTCGCTTATGCGGATCGACCGCTGCCCATCGGAGAGGGGCAGACAATTTCCCAGCCCTATGTTGTCGCGCTGATGACCGAAATCCTTCAACTTGCGAAAGATCATCGTGTCCTGGAGATCGGAACCGGCTCCGGTTATCAGGCCGCAGTTTTGGCGCAGGTTGTCAACACGGTTTATTCTATTGAGATTAAAGAAAAACTGTATCATCGGGCGAGCAAGACCTTAAAATTTCTCGGGTACCACAATGTTAAAACCCGTCACGCTGACGGTTATTTTGGATGGCCGCAAGCCGCTCCATTTGATGCCGTTATGATCACAGCCGCCATAGACCATATTCCGCCTGCGCTGCTTAAACAGCTGAAGGACGGCGGAAGACTTGTGCTTCCGCTGGGAAATCCATTTAGTTACCAGAATCTTGTTTTAGTCACCAAACAGGGCGATGATCTAACCGTAAAGCAAATTACCGGCGTTCTTTTTGTGCCCATGACCGGCTATGCGCTAAAAAAGTCTTCACCTTAATTGCAATGATCTTTTGTGCCGTTTTCCTCATAGGTTTTTCAACCCTGGCCTTTGAGGTTTTGCTGACACGGATCTTTTCGATCGGACAATGGAATCACCTTTCCTTTATGGTGATCAGTATTGCCCTGTTTGGCTTTGCTGCCAGCGGAACTTTGTTAAGTATTCTCAATGCGCGCCGTGCCGGGAGTCCCCATTTTTTATGCGCCCGCAAGTCAACGGCAACCCTCATCGTTGTATATACGTCAACGACCATTCTCGCATTTATCGTCCTGAACAACCTTCCGTTGGATTATTTCAGACTACCCGTTGAACCGATCCAAAGTGTTTATTTACTCATCGCTTTCATTGTTTTAGCGCTGCCATTCTTTTTTTCAGGCCTCATTGTTGCGTTGGCTTACACCCGATTGCCTGAAAAGACCGGCTGGATCTATTTTGCGACCATGTGCGGTTCGGCCTGTGGTGCGATTTTTCCGGCTGTGTTGCTCCCTGTTTTCGGCGAAGGTCGACTGGTTATTTATTCCGCCCTTATTCCGCTGATTCTGATGCCGGTAATTCTTGGCGGCCCGGGAAGAAATCAGCCCGGGACCAGAGGTCAGAAATCAGCCGGGATCACCTTGGGATTTTTTAGTCTTGCCATTTTTTTAGGGGCGATCTATCTGGTGACACCCTATGGTGATGCGCTAATCCGGGTGAAACCCTCTGATTACAAAGCCATTTCCCAAATTATGCAATTTCCAGATACGCGCATCGAGAAAACGTTTACCCATATCAGGGGACGCACGGATCGGGTCACCAGCCCCTATATCCGCTTTGCTCCGGGCTTGAGTCTGCGGTACATGGAAACGATAGCGCCCCAGGGTGCCATTTTCAAGGATGGCGATAATCGCTTTGTCTTGTATCCGCCGGGTTTCCCGGAAGGCACCCGGTTTGCAGAATTTAGCCTGCCTTACAGCGGTTATTATATTCGCCCAAAAGCGCAGAAAGCACTCTTGATTTTACAGGGGGGCGGATCGGCCCTACCGAGTGTTTTGGTTTCAAAAATTAAGGATGTTAGCCTTGTCGTTGATAACCCCGCGCTGGTCGAAATTTTAAACAATCATTACGGTCTGACGGTTACCGCTCAACCGCCAAGAGTCTTTTTGTCGCAGACCCCAAGGCAATTTGACATCATTCATATAGAAAACTGGGGGACTTCGATTCCCGGTTCAGCCGCGCTCAATCAAGACCATCTTTACACCATCGATGGGCTTTTTCAATACCTGAAACACCTAACGCCGGACGGTCTGATTATCATTACGCGAAGACTTTTGCTACCACCGGCGGACAGCCTGCGCCTGTGGGCATCCGCCTATGAAGCTTTAAAGATGATGGGGGCCAAGAATCCGGAAACCCATCTGGCGCTTCTGCGCAACTGGAATACCTTTACCCTGCTGATTTCCAAAAAACCGTTACAGGATGTGACGCGCCTGGAACACTTCGTGCGCAATCTTAATTTTGACCTCGTATATCTTCCCGGTATCACCTCAGAGCAGGCCAATCGTTTCAACAAATTTGAGGCACCCTATCATTTTATTGAAATCAATCGATTGGCAGCCGCCTACCTTAACGCCAAAGAAAAAGCCTATTTCAGATCCTACCTTCTCGATATCCGACCCCAATCGGACAATCGCCCCTTTCCCGGTCGCCATTTAAAATGGCTGAAGTTAAAATTGCTCTACCGAACCCTGGGCAGCCGACTTTACGCCCTGTTGATGTCCGGTGAAATTGTGGTCGCGGTGGCTTTCATCGAAGCACTGGCGGTCACCGGTTTTTTGCTTATTCTGCCGCTTTTTTTTGTGAGCCGAAATGATAAAAAGCCGTCCATTTTTCAGGTACTGTATTTTTTCGGGGTTGGCGCCGGATTTATGTTTATCGAGCTGTTTTTTATCAAAAAGTATATTCTTCTTTTCGGCGATCCGGTTATCAGCTTTACCGTAGTGGTGGCTGGTGTTCTCATTTTCTCAAGTTTCGGAGGCGCATGGGCCCAAAAAAAGGAAATTGATATTTTAAAACCCACGCTTATTTGTCTGGCGGGCGTCCTCTTGCTGGCCTTTTTTACGATCAACTTGCTTGTTGAACAGCTTCTGCGGCTTCCGGGCCTATGGCGATATTCGGGGGCTGTGCTGTTATTATTACCCATCGGGTTTCTGATGGGGCTTCCCTTTCCGCTGGGTATGCGCGATATGCTCACTTCCCCCACCCAGCGCGCATACGCATGGTCGGTAAACGGCTGTGCTTCGGTTCTAACCTCGATTGTATCCGCCCAATTGGCCCTTGTTTTCGGGATACCTTTCATTTTGGGTTGTGCGATTGCGGCATATTTTGTAGTGATTTTAAGCTGGCAACAGATTAACCGTAATTGATAAGGTGGTTACAATCCAAGAGAACCTATCATGGAAATCAAAGTTGAATGCTATGCCGGATATCGGGGAGCCGAAACCCCGCGTGTCATCTGGTTCAAGTCGCGCAAAGTCGAAATAAAACAGGTGCTCGATCGCTGGCTTGATCCGAATCACCGCTATTTTAAAATATTAGGTGATGATGGTGATACATATATTATTCGCCATGACATGAATACATGGGTTTGGGAGTTAACATTTTATCAAGAGGCAAAGA
>Ga0255055_10002288_pt1 | contig 13596 bp, 14 predicted proteins | sample JV7_2_27_MG_FD_188633 | JGI IMG/M metagenome (GOLD analysis project Ga0255055, IMG submission 188633) | Seawater microbial communities from Jervis Inlet, British Columbia, Canada - JV7_2_27 | ecosystem: Environmental > Aquatic > Marine > Inlet | place: Canada: British Columbia | collected...
GTCGAGGTGACATCCTGTTTCACCATCCCTACCACAGCTTTGACAGCTCCATATTGCATTTCCTGCAATGTGCGGCGGTTGATCCGCAGGTACTGGCGATCAAGCTGACCATCTATCGCACCAGCAGCCAGTCGCCCATCATCCAGGCGCTGATGGAAGCGGCGCACCAGGGCAAGCAGGTTGCAGTGCTGGTGGAGATCACCGCACGCTTCGATGAAGCCCCTAACATCGCCTGGGGCAAGCAGCTGGAGCGGGAGGGGGCGCACGTGGCCTACGGTGTCGAACGCTTGAAAACCCACGTAAAATTGGCCCTTGTCGTCCGTGAAGAGAAGGACGGCATTCGCCGTTATGTTCACGTGGGGACCGGAAACTATCACAACGTCACTGCCCGCATTTATGAGGACATGGGCATTTTAAGCTGTGACCCGGAACTGGGAGCTAATGTTGCGGCTTTGTTCAACGAACTGACAGGCGCCACGCCGTCTCCGGGCTATGGCAAATTAATGGTCGCCCCACACAATCTGCGCGAGTCCTTTATCGAATTGATCCGCCGCGAAATCCAGCACCGCCAGGCAGGCCGTCCTTCAGGCATTCACGCCAAAATGAATCAACTCCAGGATGCAGGCATGATTCGCGAACTTTATCGTGCCGGGCGGGCGGGCGTGCCCATCAACCTCAATGTTCGCGGTCTGTGCTGCCTGCGCGCGGGGGTCCCCGGGCTATCCGAAACCATTCGGGTCTTCAGTACCCTCGGTCGTTTTTTAGAGCACTCACGCATCTATCGGTTTGAAAACGGCGGTGACCCGGAGTTCTTCATCGGTTCAGCCGATTGGATGCGGCGTAACCTTAACCGCCGCATGGAAACCATAATGCCCGTTACCGACCCCACTCTGAAACAGGAGTTGGAGCAGACCATGCAAATTTACGAAAACGACAACTGCTCGGCCTGGGATATGAAGCCTCACGGCCGTTACAAACAACGACGTCCACGCAAAGGCGAAGAACGCCGCGCCGCTCAAGAAGTGTTCATCAGCCTTTTCGCCAAGCAATCAAAGAATAGGGGCAAGGTCTGAGAGCGGTTTCATAATGCCATCGAATGTCCGACAGCGGCCATCATCAGTCGTTTCCAGGATCCGTCTTCAGGATTTGTTTGAAAAAACAGCCTGTTAAAGAATCAACTCATGCAAAATAGTTTGAAATTCAAATTGCCGGATGGCCATGATGAGAAGCAGTTCATCGGCAAATTGGCCGGTCAATATGCGCTCAAAAAAGAGCCGGCTGTTGCTGAGAGGTTTACCATCTGCGATACGTTTGATTGGCGCTTATTTAATAAATCGCTTGTCTTGTATGCGTCTGGAAATCGACTATTTTTGCGCAAACTGGCAAAAGACGAAATCCTACATAGCGCTGAAATCACGTCTTTGCCAGTTTATATATGGGATTTTCCGGACAGTGGACTAAAACGGCAGTTGGCCCCGATCATAAAGATGCGCGCACTCTTAAGGCTTGTCGAAGTCCAATCCCGATCAATGCCTTATTGTATCTTGAACCCCAACGAAAAAACAGTGGCCCGATTGGTTTATGAAGAAATTCGGCCGTCGCGTAATAAAGATGCGCCGGCGGTGACCACTCATTTGTGGCTGAAACCCGTCAGGGGATATCCCAAATATGCGCGCAATCTAGTCAAACAATTCCAAGCGGCCGGGCTTACCGTAAGTAAAAAAGAAGATATATTCTTTAAAGCGCTTGAACTCGTAGATAAAAAGCCGGGCAGTTATTCTGCCAAATTAAACATCCAACTCGACCCTGATATGCGCGCTGATGAAGCAACGAAAGTCATTTTGCGCTTTTTGTTGCATGTCATGCGCATCAACGAAGCCAACATCGAGAAGGACCTTGATACCGAATTTTTACATGATTTCCGGGTTGCTATTCGCAGGACCCGCTCGGCATTGGGCCAAATTAAAAATGTGTTTCCGACACGGACAACCGCTCGGTTTAAGAAAAATTTTGCTTCTGTGGGCAAACTCTCCAACGAATTGCGGGATCTGGATGTCTACCTTCTCAATGAAAATACCTACAAAGCGATGCTCCCGCCTGTTTTGTGTAACGACATTGATCCTTTATTTGACTATTTACGGAAAAATCGATCAAAGGCTTTGCAGAAAGTCATTCGCGGTTTGAAATCAAAGAAATATGCGAAGATTTTACAGGATTGGGAAACATTCTTAAACAAGCCGCCGCAGGATTCGGCAACGGTACCTAGTGCAGCGCTCCCTGTAATCGATTTAGCCCACAAAAGAATCTATAAGAAGTACAGGGGTGTTGTTAAAGCCGGCAACCTGATCCTTAAAAAAACCGAAGATGAAAGGTTGCACGCCCTGAGAATTGAATGTAAGAAACTGCGATACCTGATGGAGTTTTTCGCCAGTCTGTTTCCCCGAAAAAAAATTAGTATCTTGATTGATCAATTGAAGAAATTGCAAGACAACCTTGGGGACTTTAACGATCTCTGTGTTCAGGAAGAATATCTTCGGAACATTGCTGAAGAACTCCCCGCAGCGCATCAGCAGTCAAAAAAAACACTTATAGCAATTGGCAGTCTGATTGGAACATTGGAAAAAGAAAGGCAGATCGTAAAAAATGCGTTTGCTAAAACCTTCACAGACTTTGCATCGTCTGAAAACCAGGAGTTATTCCGAGAACTTTTCGCCTCCAAAGCCTAACCAAACGGGTGTTTGATGACAACGCTGGCACTTTACAGTAATAAAGGCGGGGTGGGCAAGACCGCCGCCGCAGTAAACCTGTCTTATCTGGCAGCACAAACCGGCGCTAAGACCTTAATCTGCGATCTGGATCCTCAGAGTTCCGCCACCTATTATTTCCGGATAAAACCCAAACTGAAGTCCGGGGCAAAAGGGTTCATTAAAGGCGGCAATCGTGTTTTTAAAAGTGTGAAAGGCACAGACTATGCAAACCTGGATCTGCTGCCGGCAGATTTCTCGCTTCGCAATTTAGATATCACCTTTGATAAATTGAAGCGTTCAAAAAAACGGCTGGGAAAAATTTTAAACCCCTTTAAGGATGAATATGATTTCATCATTCTGGACTGTCCGGTTACCATCAGTGTCCTGGCCGAAAATATTTTGAACGCTGTTGACTACGCTCTTGTTCCCCTGATTCCAACAACACTGTCTGTGCGAACCCATCGGCAACTGCTGTCTTTCTGCAAAAAGAAAAATTACGATACCGCTAAGATTTATACCTTTTTTTCGATGGTGGATCGGCACAAAAAAATGCACCTGGAACTCATGCGCAAAGTGGCAAGGGAGTTTAACGGAGTTTTAAAAAGCCTTATCCCGTATTTAGCGCAGATCGAAAAAATGGGAATTTACCGCGCACCGGTTGCGGTCTATTCACCAGAGTCTTTGGCTTCAAAATCCTATCAAAACCTGTGGGAAAAAATTCAAAAAACCATACTTTATCCGGAGAGACGTTAGTCAAGCCATGTTTCGAAAGCTGTGTATCGATAATAGTAATTCAGCATGTTCTTGCAAAAGGAGAATCGTGATGTAAATTTCGGATTTCGCCTTCTCTACCATGTAGGATAGGTGTTCAAACTCATACTATATACCATCTTTGCATTAGAATTTATGAGACGCGGCAATATAGAAAGGAGTTATAAATGAGCCGGTTTGTTATGTTGTCGGGACCGTCGTGTGTGGGCAAGGGACCCCTTTATCATGCATTGCGTAAGTTTTATCCTGATCTGGCAGGCAGACTACAGCAGGTGGTTTTATACAACAGTCGTGATCCAAGGCCCGGAGAACTGGAAGGCGTGGACTACTATTTCCGGCCCCGGGCTGAAATCGAGGAACTGGCGCAAAAGCCCGGATTCACATCGGCTATTGTTCGTGGAGATTTACAGGCCATCGAGATCGCAAGTATTCAAGCGATCCTCAACCAGGATAAGGACGGCTTTTTTGAGGGCAATCCTTTCATTCCGGCCAAGCTCAGCGAATTGAAGGAATTACAGAAAATTCCAACGCTTAAGGTTTTTCTCTCTCCTCTTTCCCAGGAGGAGATTGTTTTCCTTAAAGACCCGCAACAGCGGACCAATCTCGAAAAATTATTGCCGGATATCATGCGCAGGAAACTTTTACGCCGCACCAAACGCCAGAAAATCAATCTCGCGTTAAAAGATTTGGAAAACATCGAAAAGCGCGTGGCCAGCGCCATCGTAGAGTTGAGAGAGGCCTGGAAATTCGATTATGTCATTCCCAACCACGATGGAGAAGACAGCGAACACTGGGATGCTTTTTACTACCCGCTAGGTGATGCGCGTAAAGCCCTGCTGAACTTCGCAGCGCTTCTCCGGGGCGAGACGCCTCCAGGTGTGGAGCGCTGGGAAAAGGATCTGGTGCCTTAAACACAGATTGACCGCTATGATACGCTCGATATCAAGGTTTTCGTTGAAGAAGAAAGGGGACTTTAGCAATGGCATCCTCAAATGAAGGCAGAATTTCCGCGAGAGCCTAAGCATTTTAATACAAAGGAGAAAAAAATGGCAAAAAAAGCAAAAAAGCTTTGCAAATGGAAGTCGGAAGATATAACCAAAAAACTGGGTAAATTCAGTGATATCGTCCGTAATCCTCAATTCGTATGCACAAAGTGCGGCAGAGTGGCGGACAAAAAAAAGTGGTTGCACAAACCCACTGCATTAAAGTAGTAACCTAATTGTACAATGCTCAATTAGGTGTTATCTGTTATGGGTTATTGGTTTGATAGAAATAGATTTGAGGATGATATCCATTCAATTAGCGAATAACAAATAACGATTAACTATAAACGCTATATTTTCGTTCGTCTGCCAGCGGTGGAAAATCATGAAAACCCTTTATCTGGTCAGGCATGCCAAATCGAGTTGGAAATATCCCAACCTGGATGATTTTGAAAGACCCTTAAACAAGCGCGGCCGCAAGAACGCTCCCTTTATGGGGAGGATTCTTAAAAAATTAAAGGTGGCTCCCGACCTTGTCATATCCAGCCCGGCCAACAGGGCTGCCATGACGGCCAGAATGATTGCCGCTAAGATAAATTACCCTCTCGAGAAAATTCGATATAGCGAAATCATCTATGAATTCAGTGAAGATGCTTTAATCCCTGTTATTAAACAGATTGATGATAGCGTAAATAAGGCTATGGTCGTCAGTCATAACCCGGCAACAAATGGTTTGGCTAATTATATTGGTGACCAGCCGATCGGCAATATTCCAACCAGCGGTGTATGTTGCGTAGAATTAGATATTTCATCATGGGCAAAAATTAGTAAACACTGCGGCAAATTAAAATTCTTTGAGTTTCCCAAAAAGCATATGTCATAATTGCCCGGAGAAATTACACCTCAACTTGTGTGTCGTAAAGTGGATCTTGGTTCAAATCAATTAAAAAAGGAGGGAAGCACTATGGCAAAAAAGAAAGAAAAGAAAGGCAAAAAAGACCCGGCAAAGAAAAAGGCAAAAAAGAAAGCCACAGCCAAGAAAAAAGCCAAAAAGGGAGGTAAAGGCAAGAAAAAGAAATAGAAAAATCATCCGTCCCCAAATCGATGCCGCAGCCTTCGGCTCCATCTTCATCGAAGGGCGAGAAATCGGAAATGATGTCATCCTGAGGCTGGATGGCTCCATCCAAAAACGCAAGAAAAAGCTGTCCAAAAGGGTTTACGGCACCTCGCATACGATTTCCCGCGAAGAGGTACGGTTCATCTACGAAAAAGGGGCAGAGCTGCTGATCATCGGAACTGGCCACTATGGCCGCGTGGAGTTATCGGATGAGGCCAGGAGGTACCTTAAAAAACACGGATGCCGAGTAAAGCTGGAAGCCACGCCTGAGGCAATTCATGCCTGGAATACGGCGGGTGAAAAGACTATCGCCCTATTCCACGTGACCTGTTAAGGACGATTCCCGGGTCGCACGAAGTTCAAGGGCAAACCGGCCCATTCGGCTGGACTGCCCTTTTTTTCTTTTGATTGGGTGTTTCCAAACCCGCACCGGCTAAGGCACTGCCGTGCCTTTGTCTTTTTCCCGCCTATGGCGGAAAAATCCAAGCCACCCGCTCGGAGGGTGGTCGGTGACTCGGAGAATTTGGCCGGTGTCTGGTTACCAACGGTGATTACTTCAATTGCTTCTTTTGAAAACTATTTATATTCGCAAAATGAGGCTCCGTTTCGCACACAAAGAATGCATCTGCATTTTTAGGAGAATTGAAAATGGCTAAAAAAATGGACAAAAACACCCTGTTGGTTGCAGTCGATTTTACCTCTTTTTCGGAAAAGGCCCTGGTTTTTGCCAGCGAATTGGCAGAAAAACTAAACGCCGAGCTGGTGGTGCTTCATGTTATCCATGACCCTGCAGAAGCACCGGGATTTTATGCCCACAAAGGCAAAAAGAAAAAATTTCTCCGATCCATGGAAGAGGCCGCAGAAGAAATGATGGAGGAATTCCTGGCAAAAATGCGTAAAGATCATCCGGATCAGCTGCCGATTAAAAAAGCCGTTTCGCTTCTGGTGGTCGGCACGCCGGTAACGCGGATTCTGGAAATCGCTGAAAAGGAGCAGGCCAAAATGATTATCATCGGCAGTCATGGACGTACCGGACTATCTCATTTGCTGGTGGGTTCAAAGGCCGAACGGGTGGTGCAACTATCCCCCATTCCGGTAACGGTCGTTAAAGGCTCAACCAAGAAGTAAAAAATTGTTTTCCTCTATTTAAAGGAGATGACAAATGAAACCGATATGTTCTCGTCATCCATTCAAACTGGGATTGCTCGGGGTTTGTATTTTTTTGTTGTTCTCACCTTGCTCTGCTTTGGCAGAAGATGCCTCAAAAGCAGATGAAATCAATTGGTTTTTCCTGGGTGTTGGGTTGCTCGGTGGACTATCCCTGTTTCTTTATGGGATGGAAAGAATGAGCGACGCGCTGAAGAATGTGGCCGGCGAAAAAATGAAGGATATCCTGGCGGTGTTGTCTAACAACCGTGTTATGGGGATGATTACAGGCGCGATAGTGACGGCCGTTATTCAATCCAGTTCGGTGACCACGGTCATGTTGGTCGGTTTTGTAACTGCTAACTTGATGTCGCTTTCTCAAACCATCGGCGTGATTCTGGGCTCAAACATTGGTACGACCATCACGGCTCAGATTGTGGCATTTAAAGTAACCAAATATGCCTTGCTGCTGATGGCAGTCGGTTTTGGAATGCTTTTTTCCTCCAAAAAAGAAAAAATCCAGCAATACGGATATATGATCATGGGGCTGGGAATGATTTTTTTTGGCATGGGTGTCATGAGCGATGCCATGCGCCCCTTACGAACTTACCAGCCCTTTCTCGATCTGATGACCCAGATGTCCAATCCGGTATGGGGTATTTTGGTGGCTGCCATTTTTACGGCTTTGATTCAATCCAGTTCCGCAACCACGGGGGTGGTTATTGTACTGGCGATGCAGGGGTTGATCACCCTGCAGGCCGGAATCGCGCTGTCGTTTGGTGCCAATATCGGAACCTGTGTAACGGCATTTTTAGCCTCTATCGGCAAACCGCGCGAGGCGCTGCGGGTATCCATTGTACACGTACTCTTTAACGTTGTCGGCGTGCTGATTTTTTTGCCCTTTATTGGACCGTTTGCAAAGTTCGTGGTGACCATCTCCCCCTCTCCGGCAGAAGGCCTGACCGGGCTGCAGGCCGCTGCTGCGGTGCTGCCACGCCAGGTAGCCAACGCCCACACCATTTTCAATGCCACCTGTGCCATTATTTTCCTTCCGCTTGTCACTTATTTTGCCCGAATAGTCTACCGCTTGGTTCCGGATAAGCCTCTGCCGGAGGTTGAGGAAATCCAGCCCAAATATTTGAGTGACATGCTGTTGCACACACCCAGTTTGGCTCTGGATGCCGCGCGGCATGAAATCAAGCGCATGGCAAAACGGGTGGATCTCATGAATACTGCCATGATGCCGGCCGTATTGACCGGGAGCAAAGAATCGCTGCAGGCCGTGCGGGAGATGGATGAAGAGGTCGATGTCCTTTACAAACATATTGTCAATTATCTGGCAAGCGTCAGCAAACTGCAACTGAATGAATACCAGACTCAAAAAATGCTAAAGCTCATGGGAGCCGTCAATGACCTGGAGCACATTGGCGACGTGATCGAAGTCAATCTGGTGGACCTGGGAGAGCAACGCATTAAGCAAGGCTTCAAGATCAGTTCGGCAACCCAGAAGGTGATAAATACCGTCCATGTTGTTGTTTCTGATGGACTGAAAGCAGCCGTGAGGGCGGTGGTCGATGAAGACAAAGATTTTGCTATGCGAGCCATCTCCATGAAAACAGATTTGAGCCGTCTGGTAGAACAGGCTGAATTGCATCAGGCCCAGCGGCTCGTTTCCGAAGACTCCGGAAAATTCGAAGCCTACAGCGTGGAAGTAGACATTATTGAAAAACTCAAACGCATTTACTATCACGCCAAGCGCATGGCCAAAACCGTAGCATCAGAAGTAGACGAAGCGGTGGTTGCGGAGGCGGCGTGAAATGGCGCGCCCGTCCAAAATTGAAGATTTGATGAAGCTTCTTGGCGAAGTCGGTCGGGAGCACATATACAGGCCGATTTACGATCACAAATCTAATTTGCTCGTGGAAGGTACGGATCCGGCAAGAGATGAGCTGGTAAGTGATTTTTCAAAGATTAACTTCCAGGGGAAATCTGTACTCGATTTGGGGTGCAATTTTGGGTTTTTTTCTTTTCTGGCGCGAAGGTTGGGGGCCTCAAGAGTCCTGGGTGTTGACAATATGCCGCAGATCATCGAAGGCTGCAGACTCCTGACTTCAATCTATGGACTGAGCAATATCGAATTTAAGGTCGCGGATTTGGAACGTCTGAAACCGGGCGACGAGCAATTTGATATTGTGCTGCTTTTTGAATACATCGGTAAAGCCAGCTTGAAAAAGAATAAGTTCCGCACGCTGCTGTCAACACTAGCAAGCTTTTCGAGAAAAAAGTTGCTCCTGGTCATAACACCCATTTACATCATACAGGAGGAGTTAGAAACCGATCCTGGCGAGCTGGCGCGGCATTATTCGGACAAATATATGACCAAAGAGTACTTTGAACTGTATTCTTACATCAAAGAACACCTGGCTGAAAACTGGATTATGCAACCCATCTCCGCGATACCGCAATCCTACCAGAAGGGGAAAAAATTGATTCAATTCCTCAGGCGAACAACCCATTAGAAGAGAGTCTTCCAATGAAAAAAGGAACAATTTTATTCGCGCTACTGATTTTCGTCTTGGCAAATGCCATACCGGCATGGTTTGTCTATGCCGCTGAATCTAAGGATTATGTGCAGCCGCCTATTACACTTAGTGCTAAGGATGTTCTTCCAAAGGATCTGCTTCAAGGGGAAAATTACAGAGTCGAGGATAAAGTTAAAAATGACGGGCTCATCAACGCATATTCTCTTTCAACGAATTATGGCCCCCTGACAGTGGAAAGTACCGCCGAATTGTTGATCCGCATCACCGAGCTTAAGGCCCTGACGGTCATGGAGGAGATGGATCGCAAAGAAGTCTTTGGCGATGCTTTGGCTGCAGGTGCTAAAGGGACGGTAAAAGGGGCTGTCGAATTGGTAAAATCGCCCATTGAGACGAGCAAAAATATTGTCAAAGGCACAGGACAATTTTTGAGCAACGTGGGTGATTCTATTTTCGGCGATGATCCTGATCAGGACAATGTCGTTAAAGTTGCACTTGGATACGATGTGGCCAAGCGGCAGTTTGCTTTCGAGTTCGGCATCGATCCATATACCGACTATGATCCTGTTGTGGATCGATTGGGCGAGATCGCCCGTGCTGCTGTGGCTGGCGGTTTAACACCTAAGGTGGCCATGGCTGCTGTTGACCACAAGGTGGTGCTTGCCATGCAGATTTCGGGTACCGCCTATGGCATGATGCAATTGGTGCGTGACAACCCGCCGGGTAAACTTAAAGAGCTAAACCGGGAAAAACTTGAAAAAATGGGCCTCGATGAATCTCTGATTGAGGCGTTTCTGGATAACTATCGCTATAACCCTCAAGAAGAAACACTTTTAGTCGGAGAACTGGAACGCATGCAAGGCGTGAAAGGTTTCGATGTATTTATCAGCAAAGCAGATCTGGCAACAGAAGAGACGATTGCCCTTTCGTACCGCATCCGCGCCCAGATGATGGCCGGCTACCATGCTAACGTGGCGCCTGCTAAACGTATTCGAAACATCGACGGTGTATTAATTTTAGAGCGAAAAGATGGTGTTCTGGTTTTGCTTGCGCCTGCAGATTTTGTCGTCTGGACGAAAAAGTTGGCGGACAAAGTCAATGCGTTTGAAAATAGTATCAGCAAGATGACTGATATTTCCGGCAAAGAGCTGTGGATAACCGGCAAGTTCGATAAGATGGCCCGGGTCAATTTTGAAAGCAAAGGTTGGAAGGTTAAAGCAAACGCAAATGCCATTCTTCTAAAAAATAGGGATTGATCTGAGAATTTTAAATCTATAATACAAGCGAAATTTTACTTTTTTCTAAGTTCCGGCTGAGTTCCTAAGTTTACCGGTCCTATCGCCCCGACAAATAAATTATAAATCACGGTCAGGTTACACCCTTTACATCTTCGATAGAGAGGATGCCGACCAGCCGCTCCTCCTCCAGCACCGGAATATGGCGGAAGTGATGTTTGGTCATCAAAGATAGACATTTTCTCACTTTCTCATCAGGGCGGGCATGAATGACCTCCGAGGTCATTATTTCCCGAACCGTGGTATCTTTTGAGGCTTTGCCCTTGAGGATCACCTTGCGGGCGTAATCCCGTTCGGATAAAATTCCCACCATCTTTCCGTCTTCGAGCACCACAAGAGCGCCGATTTCTTTTTCGGCCATCAGCTTCAATGCATCGTAAACGGTTGCATCCGGCGAAATGGAATACACATCGTGCCCTTTTTGATCCAATAGCTTTTTAACCTGCATAATAATTTTCTCCCGTCTAGAGCGTTTGTCAGAATAATATTCCGATAGCGGTGGTTTTTTGAATCTCTTTTGGGTTATTAATAACGTCTAATATAGCTTGGTCCAAACGCTCTAATAATTTTTCTTTGAAATGAAATGTTTTTATCGGCTTGGTCCAAAAACGCCTGATAGGTAGCCGAGTCGGAATGGGATGCCTCAATGGCGAAAAACGCTCCGCTGCGCGGGCAGACCATACCGATGACATTGATGCGCAGATAGCCGCCATTTCCGGTCACCCGGGCTTTTCTGCCCTTTTTGTCCCAGCGTTTTCGGGGACGCGCATCCCCCTCAAAGCCTGACTCGTCGGCAAACCAGATATCCACATCGGGCCGCTTTTTGACAATCAGCCCGTCGACACCGCATTGATTGAAACATGGCACATCGTTCCGTAAAAGTCTAGATAGAAATCGCAACCGGTCAATAATGTTATTTGAAATTGCCGAATGCGGCTGTAAGCAGCCCTGAGGAAATTCAATTCCCTTTTTCTAAACTATCAGTGATCGCAAGGAAAATATCCGTATCCCGAATCAGACCCACCGCTTTATCACCATCATAGACTGGCAGCACGCTTATTTTATTTTGAACAAAGGTTCTAAGTCCCTCCTCCACGCTGGCAGAAGCATCAATCGTTACCTTGACTTTCAGCATAATATCCTTGACCATTAATTTATCTGGTAGTCCGCCAATTTGCGGGAAATAATTCTCAAGAAAACACATGAAGTCCAATAGTCCCAAAAGCTTATCATTTTCATCGGTCACAAGCACGGCGCGCGGACCTACGGCGGTGTGCATACCGCCAGCCAATTCGCTAAATGATGTTCTTAATGATACGGCCGCTTCCCTCAAAGTGGCGTCCGGGGTAATCGTTGCGTAATTTTCAATCGGGATCATTCTCTCTTTGATTGTCTGTTTTAATGGCATGGCTTTTCCCCTATCCGGGTAATTCAGTGGGTTTCAATAAGTACTTTTCTAGGAATCTGATTTCCTCAATACCTGTTATCAAAACTTCGGGATCGGTCTGAAGTTCTTTTTTAGAGATTTTACCTTCATAATCGATTCTGGACAGAAGATGCTTGATGCAGTTGAGTCGTGCCGATTTCTTATTGTCGGATCGAATGATCGTCCAGGGAGCAAGGGTTCGGTTGGTTTCGTTCAGCATCTGGAACTTTCTGACGGTATAATCATCCCACAGGTCTTGAGCCATTCTGTCAACCGGGGAAATTTTATACTGTTTCAACGGATCGGTCTCTCGCGAGTCAAATCGAGCCAGTTGCATATTTTTGGAAACCGAGAAGAAAAATTTGAATAAAATAATGCCGTCCTTGACAATCATCTCCTCGAGCATGGGAACATCTTTTAAAAACCGCTTGTTTTGCTCATCGGTGCAGAATCCCATCACGGGTTCAACCATGGCGCGGTTATACCAGCTGCGGTCGAAAAGTACGATCTCACCTGCTGATGGAAGTTCTTGAACATATCTTTGAAAATACCATTGAGTGCGCTCCTTGTCGCTGGGCGCTAAAAGGGCCACGACCCGGGTGCCCCGTGGATTCAGATGTTCAGTAATCCTTTTGATCGTACCGCCTTTTCCCGCAGCATCCCGCCCCTCAAATAACGCCACGATACGCAATCCCTGACTCTTGACATGCTTTTGCATTTTCAACAGTTCGATCTGCAACTTGTGCAGGTCCTCTTCATAACCAATGGTGAATTTTTTTATCCAAACGGCCTGACGGCTTTTCTTTTTGGGCTTATCCTTATTCTTAAAGGCGGTGTGTTCTGATAATTTCATCTTTAGCTTTTTGGGTTTTTTTTCATCTTTTGTTTTTACCTCTTTTTTTGCTTTAGTGTCAGTTCTGGCCTTTGTTTCAACAGTCTTGGCCTTTGTTTCAATTTGTTTCGATTTTTGTGGTTTTTGTTTTTTCGGTCTGGGTGTCTTGTTGTTATCTTTTTTCATCACTACCCCCTCTAATTTACAGGTGAACACAGAATTCAAAAGCCGAAAAGGTCGAATTTGCTTTTCCGCGAGAAAATGCAATTTAAGCAGGTTCGGCACCTGACGCTAGATCTCCTGTTTTGCAAAGGTAATACGCCATAGAAGATTTAATAATTGACGACGATAATCCAGGTATCATACTAGGGATTTACCATATTTTTTTCGCTGGGTTTTCATTATCTTTAATTCCCGATCACCTGGAATAACAATATCGGGATCCAGGGAAAAATCCAGTTTGCGGTTTCTGCCTCTGTATCGCACCCGGTTGAGGATGACCTTCATGGTTTCCCTGCGGGCCAGATGCTTATCGTCGGATCGGATGACGTACCATGGCGACTTTTTCGTATGCGTCTTTTTTAACAGCATGAATTTTCTTTCAGTAAATTCATCCCACAGGCTCTGGGCCTGCAGGTCAACTTCCGAAAGTTTCCATTGCCTTAAGGGATCGTTCTTTCTTCTATCAAAGCGCCGCGCCTGTTCTTCTTTGCTTACCGAAAAATAGAGTTTAAGCAGG
>Ga0255055_10002289_pt1 | contig 13595 bp, 9 predicted proteins | sample JV7_2_27_MG_FD_188633 | JGI IMG/M metagenome (GOLD analysis project Ga0255055, IMG submission 188633) | Seawater microbial communities from Jervis Inlet, British Columbia, Canada - JV7_2_27 | ecosystem: Environmental > Aquatic > Marine > Inlet | place: Canada: British Columbia | collected...
AGGGCGGCGGCCAGGACCCCCAGAAGCTCAATGATCGGCATAAATAAGGCCAGGACGTGTATCTGCCGCATGCCGGCCAGATAGTTATCGTGATTTAACCCCTGGAAGTTTTTGTAATTTTCCGATTCCCGACGCATGAGTTGAATGACGCTGACGCCTTCGATGGTTTCGGCAAAACGGGTGTTAATTTCTGCTATTTTAATTCTCAGGACCCGGAAAACATCACGGGCCTTTGCTGAGAATTGAATGGAAGCAAATACCACAATCGGCAGGACGGTAAACGAGACCAGCGCCAGCTTCCAGTTGAGAACCAGCATTACCGAAGCAATCCCCACCAGCAGGAAACAGTCTTTGAAAACCAGAGAGATGATTGAGGTAAATAATTCATGCATATTCTGGACGTCATTGGTCACCCGGGTCACCAACCGGCCGACCGGGTTGCGGGTAAAAAATTCAATGGCCAGATCCTGTACCTGAATAAAAAGTCTCATCCTCAAATCATGCATGATCATGTGCCCGCTGTACTCCATAATCATTTTTTGGGCAAAATTGAGAATAAAATTAAGAAAAACGATTATCAGGAAGATGACCGCCATCATGCCAAGACCCGCAAGATCCTTCTGGCGCAATATTTTCAGATCGGATTTTTCAAGGCGCACCAGTTCATCAAATGAAATAAAGGCTGTTTGGTCTTCAATTTGAAACAAGGCGCTGTATTTTTGGACAATATCTAGTTGTCGGGGGCTCTTCAAATCCACTCTAAGGTATCTTTTGCGGTTTCCATCGATCCGGATATCCGCTGCGCCCGCACCTGTTGTTTGCGGAACGATATAGCGGTCAATTGCGACCTTAGTCACATAGGGCAGGGCAAGATCCAGGGCGGTGATGCCGATCACCAACAAAATTGACCATAATATTAGAAGCTTATATGGATGGATAAACGGGAAAAGGCGTTTTAACAGCTTGACATCGTACGTTTTGCCCAGCTGAGTTTCCTCAAAGTATCCGTAATCAGGATGCATTTACGCCCTCTTCATATTCCTGAAGTTGAAATGCTCTGGCATAATATTGATGGGTTGAGATCAAATCCCGATGGGTGCCCTGTTCGATGATTCGTCCTTGTTTCAGGGCGATAATTTGGTCCGCAAAGCTTACCGCAGAAATGCGATGGGAAACGATGATGATCGATTTTTGGCCGATCATGGATTTGATGGTGTCGATAATTGCAGTCCCGGTTTCCAGATCCACCTGGCTGATGGGGTCATCCAGGATTAGAACAGCAGCCTTCTGGAGCAGGCAGCGGGCTAAAGCGACCCGCTGCTTTTGACCGCCTGAGAGAATAACTCCTTTTTCACCGACAATGGTTTCAAATTCATTTGGAAAGGAGCGGATCGTATCGTAAAGCGCTGCTTCCCGGGTAATTTTTTCCAGCAGGGACTCTTTAACCGACGGGCTGCCGAAAGTGATGTTTTCCCGGATGGTTCCCGCAAACAGGAAGGGTTCTTGGGGCATGAACGCGATATGCGATCTTAAATTGTCAATCTTCAATGAGCGTATATCTTTACCATCAAGAAAGATGCCGCCCTGTGACACGTCGTATAGTCGGGGGATTAGACTCAAGAGCGTCGTTTTGCCGCTGCCTGGAGGGCCAACGATACCCAAAACTTTTCCCGGCTCCAACGCCAGACTGATCTTTGAAAGCACCGGTGTGCTGCCGTTACTCATATGGTTGTAAGTGAAGTCAACTTTTTTAAATACAATCCGGCCTTGAAACTGTTCCAGCATTACCGCGGTTTTTGAGTTTTTGATTTCAGGGCGCGTTTCCAAAATTCGACTGATCCGATCCAGCGAGGCGCGTCCGCGCTGAATCAAGTTGGTTACCCAACCCAGTGCCATCATGGGCCAGGTCAATAATCCCAGATAACTGATAAAAGCCACAAAATCTCCCGGTGTAATGGTCTGGGCAATCGTCTGCCGTCCCCCCAGATACAATACAATCGCCAGGCTGAAATTGGTGAACAGAAGCATCATGGGGAAAAAGCAGCCCACAATTTTCACCAGAATCATGTTTTCTTTAATAAAGTCTTTTGAGACTGTCTCCACCCGCGCAGCTTCCTTTTCTTTGCGGTTATGGGCTTTAATAACACGAATTCCGGCAAAGCGTTCCCGGACAACCTCGGTCAAATCGGAAAAAGTGGCCTGAACGCTTTGATAGCGGTGGTGCATTTTTTTACTAAAAAAACGGGTGCTGATCGTAATCAGCGGCATGGGGATCAATACAAGCAGGGTCAGGGTCACATTGATATAGAGCATAAACCCGATGGCGGCGGTTCCCAATACGATGGCATCGTTGAGGGCCACCATCCCCATTCCGGTTGCCATTCGGACTTGCTGGATATCGTTGGTCGCGTGGGCCATTAAATCGCCGGTTTGGGTTCGATCGAAATAGGACGCCGACAGGGTTTGGATGTGGTCAAAAAGGCGGTTGCGCAAGCCCTCTTCAACGCGCCGGGATGTTCCCAACAGACAGCGCCGCCAAACATACCGAAAGGCGCCGATCAAAACAGCAATGACCGCCATGTACATCGCATAAACCAAAAGTTTTTTTAGATCGATTTGCAAAGCGGTCAACCCATCAACCGTCCGCTTGATGATGCGAGGAATGAAAAGCTGCAACATGTCCACAATAATCAGACTGAGCAGACCGATGGCAATTTTCCGGCGGTTTTCTTTAAAATATGGTTTGATTAGGGCGATGGATTTCATAATATTGGTCTTTTAATGGTTATTTTTGTGCATTTTGTGGCAAGATCTTTTTGTGTAAAAATCAAGTTCCCAAAAGAAATGCCTAAAATTACAAAATGCCTAAAATGCCTAAAGTTGAGGTATTCTACCCGTCGAGAGCCTCCCGTCGAGAGCCTCTGGGTCGAACGATCGATATTATTAAAAGAAAAAAGCAAGGTATGCGATTATATTCATTTACTGATTTCTGGTTTTCATGCTGAAAATACCAGGCGTTTTAGGCATTTTAGCTCACTTTAGACATTTTCCGGTTTATCCGGGCTATATACATTTTAAATGCAGTTGATGACAAAAAGGGTATCTGCTTGAAAATATATAACATCCTTTCTTTCGTTGACTTCGCCGAGGTCGGTTGTTATTGTAATTTTTATGGAATCAGGAAGTATAGTTGAATACATAGACCGCCAGAAAATTATGTGCGCAGTCGTTCTTGAAGTCAAGAACCAGCGGTTACGCTTGTTAACCGAAAACAATCGAGAGGTCAACCTTTCACACAGACGTTTGCTGCACAAAGATAAAACACGCCTCGATCTCTCTCAAGGCCGAGATCAGATGGTCGATGCACTTAAGCAGGTTGTTCAGAAGCGTCAGGAATTGATCAAGAATGTCGATATCAAAGAATTGTGGGAAATCCTGAATTCAGAACAGAATTGGATCGATCTGGCTACTATGACTGAATTCTGTTTTCCGGACAGCCCTTCAGGGGACCATGAATCCGCTGTCATGCGCGCATTATTTAATGATCGGCTATATTTTAAATTCAGCCCGGATGGATTCCTCCCCAATTCCGAAAAACAGGTGGAGCAGCTCGCTGCTCAACGGAAAAAACAGGAACGTAAGAACACGCTCATTGAAACCGGGGGCACGTGGCTCAAAAGGATGTTGAATTCTGCTGAATCTGCTGATCTTGAATTGCTGCCCGATGAAATCCACCAATCGATTGAAATTCTGAAATCCTACTACCTTTTACAAAAAGATAGCAAGCATTATGAGATTGCCCGGGTCATGACCGCCAGAGCCGGAATTGAAAGTACGCACGATATTTTCCGGGTCCTTGTAAAACTGGGCATATTTGATGAGGATGAAAACCTGGAATTGCGTCGCTACGATGTGTCCCCTGATTTTGCGGAAAACATTTTATCCCATGCAACGCAAATTGTCAGCTCAAATTCTATGGGCGCAGTGGGCGACTCCCGCAAAGACTTGACCCACATACCTGTAATGACCATAGATGGCCAGGGAACTTTAGATTTTGATGATGCCATTAGCATCGAAGAAATGGGTGATTCATTTCGGCTGGGTGTCCATATTGTCGATGTGGGTCACTTTATCCAAAAAAGCGACGTTGTTGATCAGGAGGCCCGTTTGCGCGGCAGTTCCATTTATATGCCCGACCAAAAGATTTCCATGTTGCCGCCTGTTCTGGCCGAAGGCCTCTGCAGCCTGAAAGCCGGAGAGTTGCGGCCGGCCATCAGTATTATGATTCATCTGAGTCCGATGGCTGAGATTGTGGATTATGAAATTTCTCAGAGCCTGATCAAAGTCGAGCACCAACTCACCTACTATGATGTCAATATTAATGCAGATGAAAATCGAAATATGCTCATCCTGAGAGATATTGCTGGAAAATTTCGCAAAAAAAGACTGGATGACGGAGGCATTCATATCACGGTTCCGGAAATTAGTGTCTGGGTCAATGAAAATCGGGAAGTGTCCATCAATAAAATCAATCGCGAAAGCCCCGGCAGGATGCTGGTTTCCGAGCTCATGATCATGGCGAACTGGTTGATGGCGAAATATCTTGAAGATCGCCAGATCCCCGCCATATTCAGATCGCAACCCAAACCCCGGGAGCGGTTATACAAAAATCATGATGGCACTCTATTTCAAAACTGGATGCAACGCCGGTTATTGAGCCGTTTCGTTCTAAGCGCCAGACCCGAATGGCATTCGGGTCTGGGCCTGGACGCATATGTTACCGCCACTTCTCCCATTCGGAAATATTCCGACCTGGTGACTCAGCGGCAGATTAGAGCCTCGCTGGGGCTGGAAAGTGCTTACACTGTCGAGCAGATTGATGAAATCATTCAATCCCTCGAACTGCCGATGAGCCATGTTGGCAGGTTTCAATACTCCCGGCAGCGGTATTGGCTGCTCAAATACCTTGAAAGTCAAGTTGGACAAAAAGAAGAAGCCATCGTACTGAATCGGATCCGTAGAAATTACCAGATCCTTTTAACCCAATACATGCTCGAGTGCGATCTGCCGATATCGAGCGGCATCGAATTAAAGCCGGAAGATTTAATACAGGTTACCATACAGCGGGTGAGTGCCAGGAAGGATGTCATTCAAGTAGCCATTGGCTAATCGATAGCATAGAGCAAAGCGCCAAGCGCATAGCAGGTAAAATGATATTTCCTCTTGCTCGCATTTTTAAAGAGTTCTAATTATCTGTTACCCATCCCCCATTAAAATTTTTAGTCATAATAAATCTTTAAAAACTCGAAATCCGAAGCCCGCCTGATTATATAAAATTGGCCGAAACAAATACGAATACCGAATGACCTAAATTCAAAACGATTTGCAATGTTTTGAGCATTCGAATTTCGAATTTCGAGTTTCGGATTTAAAAGCGCCTTCTGGCAACTTTAAAAGGATGTTTGAGTTTTCAGCTTTATTTATAATTTTGACTTACTTAACCGATATGACCGTTCCGTTGGTGATCCTTTTGAGTTCGTCCGGAGTCAGTCTAAAAACGGCGTGGGGTGTTCCGGCGGCGGCCCAGATTTCTTCATACTGCAGCAGATCTTCATCAATAAAAATCGTCAGTGGGTGCTGATGACCGACCGGTGGGACTCCGCCAATGGCAAAACCGGTCATCTCGCGGACAAATTCAGGACTGGCCATTTTTACGGGTTCAGATAGTTGCTGACCGATGACTTTTTCATTTACGCGATTGACACCACTGGCAACCACCAAAATGGGCTTTCGGGACCTTTTGCTTTTAAAAATCAGCGATTTTACAATCTGCCCCACTTCACACCCAACCGCCTGGGCGGCATCTTTTGCGGTTCGAGTCGTTTTCTGCATTTGCAAAACTTCGCAATTCAGGCCCCGGGCTTGCAACACTTTCTGCACTTTTTGAGCGCTGGATTTTAATTCATCACTCATTTTTCCTCCTTGCTGCGTCTAATACAATGTTAATTATATGAATTTCAGATATTTGAAAAGATTTGCGCTGCCATAAACCGATTGGCACCCGAAATATTTTTCTTGACTAAATAATAAATACTAATTACATATTCATATTATAAATAAATAATATTCAGGAGATCAGAGCTATGGGAATCCAGGAAAGGAAAGAAAGGGAAAAGGAACGGCGACGGCAGCAGATTATGGTGGCCGCTAAACGCGTATTTTCTGACAGTGGATTTAATAAAGCCACTATGGAGGACATTGCTCAGGAAGCCGAACTCAGCCCGGGTACGCTCTATCTTTATTTTAAAAATAAAGAAGAACTCTATGCCTCTCTTTCCCTGCGGATACTCCAGTATCTTCTAATCAGAGTCGAACACGTTAATGAAGAAAAGGATTCTGGACCTGAGGACAAGTTAAAGTCCCTTGTAGATGCCATGTACGATGTTTACGAATTCGACCCGTTAATCATCATCAATATGTTTCATCTGCAATCGAGTGAAACCCTCAAGAATTTATCGCCGCAGCTCATGTCGGAAATTAAAGAATTGTCGCGCAAATCGCTTGGATCTATCGCTCAAATATTCAAAGAAGGCGTGGATCAGGGGATATTTGTTGACCGCCACCCCTTGGCTCTGGCCGATACCTTCTGGTCTCTGTTTTCCGGGGTTGTTTTGTGGCTGACCAGTAAACGGATTATCAATGAGAAAAAGGATTATCTAAAACAGACCCTGGATGTTGCTTTTGAAATCTTTACCCGCGGTTTAAGAAAGACCTAAACTTATCAGGTTGGCCGGTTCAACGGGCGCAACCTTAAAACAGTTTTGTAATTTCATCCACTTCAAAGGCAGGCCAGCTTATCTGCCTGTTTTTTCTATAAGCATTAACTCCCTGACCTCTTTCCGTTACTTCTCCGATGCAGGCTATTTCAATACCGGCATCACGAATACTTGCCATAAGCTTTTCACAACCCTCCTTGCGGCAACATATCAAGAGACTGCCGGAGCCAATAAGCCCTAATGGATCGATATCCAGTAGGTCACTTATTTTTCGAGTTTCGGGAAAAACTGGGATTTTGTCTGTATAGATCTTGATCTTGTGACTGCCGGCAATACTCAACTCTTCGAGCGCCGTTGCCAGCCCGCCTTCAGTGACATCATGCATGGCACTGGTTCCCCTGGTTTGCGCGGCAATTTTCGCTTCGGCCATGACGCTAATATTATCCAAAAACCGGCTGCAGCGGTCTATTTCCTTTGCAGTCATACCCATTTTATTCAAGCGCTTGCCAAATTCCCGGGCAATTATGGCAGTTCCTTCTACGGCAACACTTTTGGTTAAAAAGATCCGGTCGCTTTTTTCCATATTGCGTTTATCAATTAAGTCATGCTTGGATACGGTGCCGGCCATCATCCCAGCAATGATCGGTCGGGCAACGGCATCCGTGATTTCAGTGTGACCGCCGCACAAAATAATACCCCATTGCTGGCAAAACGCTTTGAGTTCGTCGATCACATGCTGAATTTGAGACGCCGTAGTGCCACACGGAAAAAAAAGCGTGGTCAAAAACCATTTGGGAGTCGCGCCGGAAGTAACAATATCATTGGCGTTGACCAGCACGGCATATTGCCCGATGGAATCCTTTGCAAATGTAATCGGGTCAGACTTAAGAACCAAAACTTCTTTGGATTCAATATCAACGGCCGCAATGTCTTCTCCAACACCGGGGTTAATCAGAACGCTAGGGTCGTTGAAGATAAACTGATCCAGAAAATCTCGCAAAAGGTTATTCGGCAATTTCCCGGCCGGAAGCGGCGTTCCCATGCGAACGATGTCTTTTAACTCCTGGATATTTTGGATCCCAAAGTCACGGGTTAAGGCTATCGGTTTAGATTTCTGGTGTGAATCCATAAGAACGGTTATGGCACCGGCCCTTTGACCGGCTTGAATTTGAGAGACTTTTGTCGTTACGATCATAAGGTTTTCGGCCGCTAGGTTCATCTTTTCTGCAGCGATGTCGATTAAATTGGCTTCCGGGGCCAACTGCAAGAATTCAGCGCGGCTGATGATGACCTCTATATCCGCCGAAGGAATGGATCTAAAAAGCCGGAGGACGCGCCGGGCGGCTTTGCGGCTCATGGTGCTGATAATTCCCAGCCGTAGATTTTTAGATTTTAAAAATTGGATGGTTTCCAGAACAGCAGCATCAGGGTTTAGCTTTGCAACCACCTTTAATTCCTGAGCTTCAAGATCCGAGAGGATCTGCTTTGTTTTAGCAGATTTTGGCAGGTTTTGAATATATTCAATCAGAGCGGTTTCCAGTGGGCAACCGCTAGCCGCCTTTAGCTTCTTTTGGGTCTGCTGGCTTTGCTGAACAAGGGTTCCCGCTAAATGAAAAAGGATCGCTTTGATATGAATTGGCCGGTTTTCCATAGTTCGTGATCAAATAAGGATAAAAACAGCTATTAGAGTGTTTGGATCAGGTAATATTGGACGTTATCGATAATCCCAAGAAGACTCAAAAAACCACCGCTATCGGAACGTTATTCTTGCAAACGCTCTACACACAAATTGTGTTTCCATGACAGAAAGCCGGTCAAATGTCAAACTTCAAAGATTATTCAAATATCTTGAACTCAATTGGCTTTTGCAAAACCGGCCGAATGGCTAATTGTCCGATAATTTCCGCCAACTCGGGGTCTTCATCCCCCCACCAATTTTTCGCGGCCTGAACCTTTCCCTTTTTGTCGATCACTTTTACGGCCCAGTTGCCGTTGTTTAAGATATTATTTTGCTCAATAAGAACCTTTGAATTCTCGAGTATAAATCCGCCGGACTCATTTTCTGTAATTACGGAATCTTTTACGGAAAGCTTGGCTTTACGAGCCGCAATTCCGGTTTTGCCGGAAGTTCGGATTAGACTTTTGGAAATTTCCGCCGTGCCTTCTTCCAAAACGATTCCCCAGACATTGTTCTGGAAAATACAGTTTTGCAAAAATACCGTCGAATCTGCGGCTCTCAGACCAAATTCGGCATCGGAAATTTGAGCGTGCTGAATTTTATTCTGGGTGTGACTCTGATCTAAAAAAATTCCTTTCCAATTCGAAGCACCTAGACCGGCAAAACGAACCGGTTCGGCGTCCGTGCCGAGGATTTGGAGTTCTCCTTTTACGATCAACCCAAGTCTGAGAAACCAGATGACCGTGCCGGGCATTACGGTGAGCCTGGCGCCGGGCAAAACGATCAGGGCATCCTTTACAAGGTAAGGGCTTTTTGTCGCATTTAATATCGTGTCATTGGATATGACAGCGGGCAGCAATGTCGGTGCACCTATTTTTATGGGGCCCAGGGTGTCTATCCATTGGCTGCCGACACCCTTTTTGGATCGAAGATACCCGATGATGCGCCCGTGCGGTAACCGGTCTTTCGGTCGGATTCGATAGGTGCCTATGTAGACCCCCGGTTCTTTTTCTTTCAAGGAAAGATTTTCGATTAACGGGGGGATACTCCAGCTCGCAATTTGGTTTTTTTCACCGATCAAGACCACTTTTAGGCGATCCCCGGGTTGCAGCAGTTTGGCGCTCCCGTTATGTACCAGCGCCTGGATTCTGGGTGGCGGTTCGGTCACGCCTTCAGGATTTGGGATGGTGGCGATCATCTGCATACACAGCTCGGCGGCTGCTTGAAGGTGAGAAGCCTTCTGGTGACTGATGGCTGTTTTGACGATTGCCGCGGCCAGGCCGGTAAGACTTAAAGGCACCTCGCCTTCTTGCAAGCGAACACTATGCTCGAGTTCCCAGATAACCTGCCCGGAGTCACTGCGAACCATTTGTGCTTTGAGGGCGGCCGCATTATCAGTATACACCAATGCATAGGTCTTGCCTAAATTGAGAACTTCTCCGAATATAACGGCATCCACGCCCAAAAGCTGCCCCAGCTGCGTTGCTGAAACCGACTCACCTGCCGTAATTGCCTGGTACAGATCATTTCTCTTCAAGTTGTCGTCAATTACAAACGGTTCGAGATCCAGGTAATTCAAGGAACTAAAAAAATTGTAAAACATCTTACGAACGATATTGCCGGCTTCGGGATTGGATGTTTTGTTGACAAATGGAATTATCGCCACTTTGCGGGGGAGTTGCTGCTCCTCAAGTACCGTGGGAGCGGGGGGCGGTAACAGCATATCTTTTAAGGCACAGGAAGTCGCCCCCACTGCCAAACAGATTATTATCGATATTGAAATGACGGCATTTTTCATTTTCATAGGATTTAGTTAATTTTGTGCGGATCCAGTATCCATAAACTTAGTTCGCTTCGCTCACAATTGGAATGATGGAAAGATGGAATACTGGGCACGCAGTGAAGCTTTAGCGCTATATTGGGTCTTTTTTGCATCGCTTTAAAGATATCATGATTCATGAGATAAACCCATCATTGATCGAAAAAACATCAACCGAGGTTTTAAAAAGCTCAGGGTTTGGCAAGACGCCACTGCCCTTTATGTTTTGACCATTATTCCAAAATTCCAACACTCCATTACTCCATGTAGGCGACATAAAGACAAGTGTCGTTAAAAACTTCATGGTTTCAAAATATTATAGAAATTTCGAGACGTAGAAACTTACCAGGGGGTGTCAGATTTTTTTTCACCCTCCTGCTCCTCAAATAGATATTTCATAATCCTGGAACTTTCAGTGCCGGATTCTTCCAGCAGGCGTTGAATCTCTTCGCGTTTTTCATTCTGCTTTTGATTGGCGGCAACCTTCCTGTCTGAATTTTGACCTCCTTTACTGGCGGCAACTAATTTCTGGCGACAGGCACTTATTTTTTTCTTAATGTCAGGAGATTCAGGATCGATGATACTGTAACGTTCAAAATAAGAAAGCGCCTTGGACCAGTTGCCTTTGATAAAATAGCCTTCTCCGTGTTCGCGATAGAAGGTTTTGATTTGTTCGATGCGCTGAAGCGCCCTTGCATGATCGGGTTTTACAGCAAGGACTGCCTGATAAGTTGCATATGCGTTTTTGTTGACCGGGGTAAGGTAACGTCTGGCAAGAAAGTGCCTTTCAGCCTCTTTGAGCAATTGCGCCACAGTTTGTCGCTGACGGTTTTTTTGCTGATAGGCCAGCCAAATCCGGCGAATGGCCTTCTGGGCTTCTTCAAAATAGAGACTGTTTTCTCGTATGGCCGAATACTCTCGCAGCGCGGATTGGTTTTCATTTGAGGATTCTAGATGTTCACCGAGAGATAACCGATAATAATCCAGACGGTCCCAAAGGGGTTCTGCTTCTTTGCCACTTCCATGCTCCGCCAGGTAGGCTTTTAAATACTTTTTTGCTTTGTCAATATTCCCATCTTGGGCTTTATCCTGGGTAATCGCCAGAGTTATCTGGGCAAGCAGGTCTTTGGCGCTTTGGGCACCTTCGGGCGAAAGATTGGTGTGCAGCAGAAATACAAGGGTATCCCTGGCCGGTTGATAATCACCCAGTTCAATCTGACTGGCGACCGTGTCAAGCTTCTTCTGAACTTGCCACGGCGTATAGGCATGCACATAAAGCAGATATCCTGAAAAAATAATGATCAGCATTGCCGCCAGCCAGACACCCCGAGTCGAGCGCACTTTTTTGGTGATGATTTTTTGCGTGGCCTGACGGGTGTCGGACTTCTCATCTGAAATAAAAGTGAGAGCGAAGGTACCCAGCCGGAGTTGATCCCCCGAAAAAAGGCGTTTTTCGGTTATATTATGCTCGTTTAGATAAAGGGGATTCGTGGTGCTGATGTTTCTGGCAACATAGCCGTACTTGTGCTTTTCAATAACGCAGTGCTTGCGCGAAATCGAAGGGTGAATCAACTTCAAAGTAGCTTCATTTGATCGTCCAATAATGAGTTTTTCCATCTTGAGAGGGATGATCCTGCTTTTGCCGGAGGATGTGGTGCACACCAATCTAGGCCCTAGCGTTTCTTCTGACGGTGAGTCCAGCACCATGGTTTTGGCCTCCATCGAACCTTCATTAGAAACTTGTTGTCCTTTCTTCGAAAGCTCGATCAGAAACTTGGTTTTACCCAACCCAATTTCATCCCCGTTATTTAAAAACTGTCCCCCGGTTTCGTGGCCATTGACGAGGATTGGCTCTTGTCCCAGATTTTTAATGAAATACTGGTTGTTTTTCGTTCCCACTTTGGCCTGAACATCGGAAATATGAGGGTCCACAATCACAATTTCACACTTCTTCGACTTGCCGACCAAAAATTCCTCTTTTTGGGTTTCAAAATACTGTTTAGGGTTGGTTTTTTGAATCAATTTAAACATAGGCCTCACCGATTATTGGCAATCCTCTCTTTATGCAATATGGAATAGGGGTTAGGGTGAATTTTGTATACCAGATATAAGTTTTTATCGGCATTTTTCCGTGTGGCTTTAATAAGATGACGCATTATTTAATGATTTTATTCTATTCATTCTTTTGGATGGTTTTGGTTATTTCAATTTTTGTCACAAAAGCTGACAATATACGGCGTGCTGGGATTGAATATTGATTGTTATATTTATATAATTAGTTGAAATAATTTAATATATAAATATAAGCGTATTTAGGCCTGTTTATTGCATCTTTTTTAAGTCGATTTTAGAAATACGAGAGGGCCAACGACCACCCGCGTAGCGGGTGGCTTGAATTTTCGGCTATAGGCCGAAAAGGCAAAAGCACGTCCGTGCTTTAAACGTTGCGGTTGGAACCGGGTGCGCAGCACCCGGTTTGAAAACAACCAATCAAAAGTAGAATTTACTCGTGAAAAAGCCAAACCCCGAGTAATCGGGGGACGGAAAGCCACGGGTCCGCCGCAGGCGGATCGCCGGGTTGCCTGAGAAAATCGTAAATAGCCGGGCTGCCTGGAAAAGGCAGCCCGGTTTTTTATTAAACACGCGGGCGCGGTGCAGGGTTTATTATCGATTTTTTAGGGGGGGCGGTTCTTGGTATCAGAGGCGGGCTGGTGGTCCTTTGATCCATGGTTTACTGAAAAAAGGAGGTCATACCATTGGTGGATTCAACTAGCGCAAGAAAATCAGGCAAAAGTTCAAGGGGGGATCGAGTCAATCGTTTTTTAAAATATTTGAAGGTGAATAATGCCTTTAACGGCTTGCCTGCCGGCGACGCTCAGGGGATAGCTCTGAGATGGATGATACTCGTAATTTGTCTTATGATTTTAAGTAGTTGTGGGATGAAACTTCCATTTGTCAAAGACAACGATGGGTCAAACCAGAGGGTGATACTCAGCAATCCCCCCAAATCCATCGCGATTCTGCCGTTTGGCAATAAGACCGAGGTCGAGGATATCGATGAATTTGTGCGCACGACTTTTTACAGTCATTTGACTCCGCATCCATACCGAGATATTGAGTTGCACGAAGTGGATCGGAAACTCAAGCGCTATAATTTGATGAATTATGATAAGCTTCGTAATGTATCGGTTAAAAGGCTGGGTCGGATTCTGCGCAGCGATGCCGTTGTCCTGGGAGAAGTAACAGAGTTTCAACGCGTATATGCAGGTATCTATTCCCAAATGGCAGTCGGAGTGTCTATTAGCATTTGGGATACCCGAAC
>Ga0255055_10002291_pt1 | contig 13587 bp, 12 predicted proteins | sample JV7_2_27_MG_FD_188633 | JGI IMG/M metagenome (GOLD analysis project Ga0255055, IMG submission 188633) | Seawater microbial communities from Jervis Inlet, British Columbia, Canada - JV7_2_27 | ecosystem: Environmental > Aquatic > Marine > Inlet | place: Canada: British Columbia | collected...
GGAAGGTGGCCTGGAGGCCCTGGTGTCGATACCCGACAGCGACCTCTGGGACGCGTCGTTCGGTGAGGCGACGATCGAGGAGAACGAGATTCGCATCGGTTCGTGGGCTCTCACATACGACCCGAACGGAAAGACGCTCACGGGCCAGCCTCCTCCCACGCTGGTCCCGATCTATACGATTCCCGTCACGCTCACCAGAACCGATCCTCTTGAGAAAAGTCCGCGCAGGGCAGTCTCGGCGCCGACCGTCGAGCCGCTGTGGACCTTCGCGACGGAGGGGCCGATCTGGGGTGGCGTCGCGTTTGTCGACGGTGTCGCCTACGTGGGTAGCGACGACGGAGACCTCGCCGCGCTGGACGGCCGGAGTGGAGAGCTACTGTGACGGTTCGAGACCGGCGGAGCGATCCACACGGGGGCGCCGGTCGTCTCGTCACCCGCGCTGATCGACGGGAGCGTCGTCATCGGCAGCCGCAGCTACGACCTGCTGGCACTGGATGCGGCGGACGGCGGACGTCGCTGGAAGTACTACTGCTGGTTCTCCTGGATCGAGTCGTCGGCGACGGTCCGCGACGGAGTTGCGTACATCGGATCATCCGACGCCGCAAAGCGTTGTGGCAGTACCCGGTGCAACGGCAAGGTGACTCCACAATCTGAGGCTTCGGGTCTTCGCCGGCGGCCGGAGACGAGTTGGTCTTCGTCGGCGGCCTGGATGGAAAGCTCTACGCCTTCGCCCAGTCGATTTCCGGCGAGTGAAGATCGAAGACGATCAGACGAACCGCCGCCACATCAGCCCCACGCCGAATACGATGAAGACGGTGGCCAAGAGCGCCCACGGATTCCCCGGTGCGCGCCGCCAGGTGAAGACGGCACCGGCCTGGCGCTCGACCTTCACCAGCGAAACGGTGAACCCGTCGGTGAACGTCTGAGCCATGTCCCGCGCGAGCCACGCGGTACGCTCTCCGGAGACGACCTGGGCGAGCATGCCGTGTGCGCCGCTGTCCCGTAAGTCGGCGAGCCGCACGTCGCGCCCGCCGAGCCGGCAGCGTTCGCCGGGTCGCAGGCTACAGCGTTCGCCGGCAGCGGCCAGCACGGCAACGGGGACCGCGACGGGACGCTGAAACAGAAGAAGATCAGCGCCGAGGCGGCCGGAAAGCGGCTCGTTGAAGCCGATGACGGCCTCGTCCACCGGCCCGTCTGCCGAGCGCAGCTCGACGGTAGCCCGCATCGTCCGGGGCATGCCGTCGGGAAGCCGCTCGACATCGACCGAGAGCACACGGGCCTCGCGCCCGTCGGGTAGCGCGCGCCAACTGCCGTCGAGCAACAGGCCACGGTCCTCGCCGGCCACACCGCCGACGAGGTGCGCGAAGAGTGCGACGAGAAAGGCAACGTGGAGAAACGCGGCGGCGTAGGTCTGAGGATCGCGAAAGCCGCTACGCCACTTGGCGGTGACGCTGTGCCACGTGGCAAGCGCGGTGTTCAGGCCGTAGAGCCCCAGCACCGGTAGCAGCAGATAGAGCCACAGGTGCGCGGGGGAGGGCGAGCGAAAAAAGACACGAATGTCGTCGAGCCGCACGCCGGCCGAAGCACCTCCGCGCGTGGCGGCGATCACGAACGAGCCGACTGCGAGCAACAGCGTGGTGGCCAGACCACAGCAGATGCCGAGGCCCTGCGACCTGAGCCAGGCCCAGCGCGAGTCCTGGCGCACCATCGGTCCGGGATCAGAATGCATGGCTCGAAGCACCGAAGAGAAACGACGTCCCGACGTAAGCGATGAAGACCCAAAGTACACCGACGAGGGCCAGCGCGGGTCGCACCCACGGGCGTCCGGCAAGCGAAGGCGTCAGTCGAACGTGGATCAGCGTGGCGTAGTGGAACCACAGAATGACCGACCAGATGATCTTGGGGTCCCAGAGAAAGTAGGCTCCCCAGGCAACGACACCCCAAAACCCTCCTGCGATCATCGATAACGACCACAACGCGAAGCCCTGAAGCGACAGCCGATCGATCCGCCGCATCCAGTCGCCGTCGCGGTCGGGATCGAAGAACCAGACGAGCGCGGCGGCGCCGGCCGCGATCCACAGGCCGTAGGCCAGGAAGGAGAGAGGCACGTGCACCGGGTACCAGACGGTCCGCATCAGCGGTGGCGGGTACCCGAGCTTTATCGGAAAGGTCAGAGCCGCGGCGAACGCGGCGATGCCGGCGCCGAGCAGCGTGAGGTCGTACAGCCGGCGAGGTCCCCAGGTGAGCAGGGCGATAAAGGCGATGCACAGGGCGGCGCCGGAAAACGACTCGAACTTGTTCGTCAGCGGCAAGAAACCGATGAGCCAGCCCCGCCCGACGCTTCCCGCCAGGTGCAGCGCCACGCCGGCGCCGAGCACCGCGCGTGCGGCCCGCGGAGCGACGAGACGTAGGACCCAGGCCAGTGCGTAGGCCGTGGCCGCCAAGTAGTACAGCGCGTCGAGCAGAGGGTGTGCCTGCGCGGTCGGGTCGGGTGGCGGCAATGGTGCGGATTGCATGTGCAGGGAATCGTCCTAATCGGTGGGCAGCTCGGCCTCGAGCTCCGCGAACCAGTTCAGCACGAGGCGCAGAGATTCGACAGGCTCGGCCTCGGGCAGAATCTTGATCGCCACTTCGCGGTCGAGCGTCGTGTCAATCGCCTTCCAGACCACACCCATTCCGCCCTCGCCGATCTTGTCGACGAGGCGGTAGTGCAGCAGCGACTGTCCAGTCTCGACGGGCAATCCTCGATCCTCGCTCTGAGTGCGGCAGATTGTACGGCAGAATCGCGCGCGCGCGCGAACTCGGCCCCCGGCCTCTCGCTGGCTCAGGGAGGCGGTTGGCAGGCGTCGATTCCCGTCGAGGTCGTCGGTGTGGCGTAGACCCGGATCCACGGATCGCCGGTGTCGGGAGCGTCCCCGAAACCCCAGATCGAAAACGGAGCAGTTTCGCGCACGACGTAGTACATCCGCTCCAGGGGATGAGCGTCGTCCCCCAGCGTCAGGCGGTTCCACCCGTAGGCGTACTCGACGCAGGCGAGGTTTCGCAGGATCACGCAGTTGAGCGAAGTTCCGCAGCCCGGGGCCAGGCTCAGCTCGGTCAGCGAGCCTTTCACGACGTCATAGGGTCCGCCGGCGATTCCCTGGTCGCTGCACGCCCCTCGACTCATGCGGATCTCGGGGTCTCCTCCGGTGTCGACAATCTCCAGGCAGGCCGGGGCGGGCTCTCCCATCGCCTCCGAGAGGTAGCTGAACATCACACCGACCTGCCACATCTCGCCGGGTGCGAGATCGCCAGCGGTCCACTTCAGGGCCCCCCCGACCTCGTCCTGCTGGAGCATGGTCTGGTTTCCCAGTGTGTCAGCCTCCACGTCGCAGTGCACGCCCTCGACTGGTTTCAGGCTGCCCGTGGTCGGGTCGAGGCCGTTATCGCCGGGCACGTGACCGCGGTAGGTGCCCAGCCCCCAGTCGGACGGCATCAGCGAGGTCGAGATGCCGACGTGGTCGCGAAATTCGCTTCCGGTCGGAAATCCGTCTATCAGGCCCGAGTTCAGCGCCGTCGCGGTCAGGTCGAACTTGTAGTTCACGTGCGCGCCGACCATGTATTCCGTGTCGTCGTAGACCATGTCCGCCGTAGGTGTCTCGGCGTTCGACGGATGGACATGTACCATCTGATAGAACGAAACCCCGCTCAGCGTCTCCGTCGAGATGTTCTCGAGCGTGTAGCGGAAGTGATAGACGTAACGGTTGCTGAGCTTGTAGGTGGCCCCTCCCAGGGCTCCCCGGCCCATGGCCACTCCGGTGCCGGTGTCCTCCAGATCGTGCTCCACGCCGATGCGCAGCACGGGGTTGACGATGCTCGACCGGCCCTCGAGGAAGCCGTCGTTGTCCGGATCGCCCGGAAAGATCGGCGCCTGCTCGGTCACGAAGGTCGAGTCGCTCTTCCATTCCGGGTAACGGGGGCAGAGTTCGGTCCACATCGGCAACATGCCGTTGTAGGCGACGGCGGTCATGAATTCGCCCGACAGCAACTCGTGCAGCGGTGCCGCGCCTCCCGGATCGCGGGGATCCCAGCGAACGAAGGGGGGCATCGTGACGATGGCGAAGTCCGAGTACCCCGAGGGCGTCAGTTGAAGAAACGAGTCCGGGCCTGCATAGGTTCCGATGGGAATCGCGTTGAGCTCTTCCGCGTCGCAAACGGAGACCGCGGTCGCGCACGTGCCCCGTGCCGGGGTCGCCCATCCGCCCAGCGCGATCGTGACGATAAAAAGAATGATGAACGGGCCGAAGCCGGTCTTCTCTCGCGCCATGGCTTTCCCCTTCCACGCGCTGCTTGCGCCGCGAGCTGGCGATTCAATTGTCGGAGCTTGCGCTTCTCCCTCTCTCTGCCTCTCTTTTACGATGATCCGGCTCGCAGGTCTCGCGAAAAAGCCAAATCGGTCCAAAAAGCCTCAAAACCCTCGATTCGGCTGGGCTAAGATAGTTCTCGGGTGCGCGGCGGGATGCCGCGCGATTCGCTGGGAGACGAGGGTCATGAAACTACAGGATCGGGTGGCCGTCGTGACGGGTTCGGCGAGAGGGATCGGCAAGGCGATCGTACGAAAGTTGTTCGATGCCGGCGCCAGGGTCGTCGTCGTGGATCTCAACCAGGACGACGTGGACAAGACGTGTCACGAGATTGCAGAGACCTCGGGACCCGAGGCCGGCGAGCGTATCGCCGGATTCGATTGTGACGTCTCGAAGCCGTACTCCGTGGAGACGCTGTTCAAGTCGGTCAAGGACAGATTCGGCAGCCTGGACATTCTGGTCAACAACGCCGGGATCACCCGGGACGGCCTGTTCATGAGAATGACCTACGAGCAGTGGAAAGAGGTCATCGACGTCAACCTCAACGGAACCTATCTCTGTTGCCGGCACGCGTTTTCCATGCTGCGACGCTCGGAGTGTGGCCGGATCATCAACATCTCCAGCGTCGCCGCGGGCGGCAACATCGGCCAGGCCAACTACGCGGCATCCAAGGCCGGGGTGATCGGTTTGACGAAGACACTCGCCATCGAGCTGGCGAGACGACACGTTACCGTCAACGCCGTGGCTCCGGGGTTTATCGACACCAAGATGACGCAGTCCGTGCCGGAGGAGGCCCGAAGGCACTGGATCGACAAGATCCCCGCGGGCCGGCCCGGAACCCCCAACGACGTCGCCGAGGCCGTGCTCTTTCTCGCCTCCGACGACGCGTCCTACATCACCGGCGAGGTCCTGGAGGTTTCCGGCGGGATGAACACTCCCGAATCCGTCGCGGCCAGCCTGGGCATGTCGGGTAAGAGCGGCTGATTCGACGACGATGAACTCCGAGCGGCACTCCGGCTTCGATCCCTTCGCGCTCGCGCGGCCCGACCCGGCACTTCTTCGATATTACGTCGTGACCACGCTCGTGGCGACGCTGTGCTTTCTGCCCGTCACTCTCATTGCTCTGTTGCCGAGCCTGTTCAAGTACCGGACGCTGCGATACCGTTTCGACGACGAGGGGGTCTCGATGGCCTGGGGCGTGCTGTTCCGCCGCGAGATCAACCTGACCTACCGACGGATCCAGGATATCCACGTGACGCGGAATTTGTTCCAACGCTGGATGGGCCTGGCGACAGTCGCGATCCAGACCGCCTCGGGAAGCGCCACGCCCGAGATGAGCATCGAGGGCATCCTCGAGGTAGACGAGCTAAGGGACTTCCTCTACTCCAGAATGCGCGGGGCCCGCGGCGATGCCGAGGTCGACGAAAAGACGAGCGAACCCGCCGACGAGGCGCTCCGGTTGCTGCGCGAGATCCGGGACGAGCTCGCAGCCCTTCGTGGCCCGCGCAAGACAGCGGGATCGCCCAGCGGGGATACGAAGTAATGGCCCGCGAGAACGAACCGGCGCAACGGGCCTACCGCGGCATCTGGGCGGTGCTGGCAGGATGGTTCAAGGTACCGCGCAAACCCCCAACGTTGCTGGCACTGGGGGGAGAGGGCGTCGAGAGCTTCAGGCCCTCGCCCGGTTTTCTCGATTACCTCAAGTTCCAGTTCTGGATCGCCCTGCTGGCGGTCGATCTGGCGCTGTTGGTTTTCTGGTTCGTTCTGCTGGTCAACGAACCACTCGCCGGCATTCTGCTGGCTCCGGTCTTCTTCGTCGTTGCCGTGTTGCCGGACATTCTGGTCTACGTGGCCCTGCACCTGCGCTACGACACCACGTGGTACGTGATGTCCGGGCGCAGCCTGCGCATTCGCCGCGGGATCTGGATCATTCGCGAGACGACGATCACCTTCGAAAACGTGCAAAACGTGGAGCTCAAGCAGGGGCCGTTACAGCGTCACTTCGGCATCGCCAACCTGATCGTGCAGACCGCCGGGGGAAGTGGCGCCAAACCGCAGCACGGGCAGACCAACCCTCACCTGGGCCTTGTCGAAGGCATCGGCGACGCCAAACGGATCCGCGACGTGATCATGAGTCGCGTGAGACTCTCGCGGCGCGCGGGTCTCGGAGACGAGCACCCGGACGAGGGGCGGGCGGCGAGCAGCGGCCCCGTCTGGACGCCGGAGCACCTCGAAGCGCTGCGCGGCATACGCGACGAGATCGCGGCTCTGGAAACCGGACACTCCGTCGGATAGTACCCGTCTCGCACCGATTCGATGATCAGAATCGTGAAGAGTTGAGCACGATGTCGGCGTCGCTCCATGCCGCGTCGAAGCGCTCGCGAACCGTGAGCGCCTCGTCGTCGCGATCCTGGGCCACGAGGCTCCGCCACAGGCCGTAGAGCGCGTAGCCGTTCTCGCGGTTCTTCTCCAGGTCCTGCCAGAACACGGCCTCGGCCTCGACCGGGTAGCCCGCCTCGAGCAGAACGGCTCCAAGCGTGTGGCGAACGGGGTAGTACCAATCGGGGGGTTCGCCGTAGAGCAGGCTGTCCTCGAGCCGCACGGCCCGCTCCAGGTGACCCAACGCCTCGTCGTAACGTCCCCGCTTGGCGGCGATCTCGCCGGCGAGCACGTTGTCGGCGATCTTCAGCAACTTGCTCGCATTGCTGAAGCCGATCAGGACCTCGGGCGTCTTCGGATCGTCGGCAATCTTGCGTAGGGCAGTGCGTTCCTTCTTGGCCTTGGCTACCGCGCCGCCGTGGGTCTGGGCCATGCCTCGCGCGTAATGCCAGATGCCGGTCATATAAAGAAGATCGTCGCGCGGCGGCTGCCCGGCCAGAATCTCGTCCCACATGCCGAAACGGACCATGACGTACAACGGCATGCTGAGGAAGGTCTGGTACAGGCCCCAGACGTTGCCGTGCATGTCCTCGGGGACGCGGGAGGCCACCTTGCGCGCGGCCTCCAACGCTTCCTCGCCGCGGCCCTGCATGATCGCGGCCCAGGCCAGGAAGTGAACGTTGTGCGGGTAGTAGTTGAGCGGGTAGATCCCTTGAGCGCGGCACTGGGTGATGTAGCCCTCGTCGGCCTCGGCCGCTTTGGTGTTGGCGTCGAACGACTCGGCGTAACGGCCGACCTGCATGTAGATGTGTGAGGGCATGTGCACGAGGTGGCCCGCCCCCGGCGCGAGGCCCCGCAGCAGGTCGGCCGCCTCGACGCCGCGCTGGGCGTCCACCGGCTCGACCAGGTGGATGTAGTAGTGCAACGCTCCCTCGTGCTCCGGGTCGCGCTCCAGGACCTGCTCCAGGACACCGAGAACCACCACCGTGTTTTTCCGGGGGTGGCCGTCCTTGGTCCAGTAGTTCCAGGGTGAGAGGTTCATCAGGGCCGCGGCGTAGAGGGTCGCGGCATCGTCGTCGTCCGGGTAGCTCTCGTGCACCCCGCGCATGGCGTCCGCGTAGGCCGCGTCGAGCGGCGCCCGGTCGGCTTCGGAATCTCCCGTGTAGCGTTGGGCAAGGGCCTCGATGTAGGCGCGCTCGGCCGGCGTGACCTTGTCCTTGAGTGCCACCGCCGACTGCATCGCTTCGTAGGCCTGCTCGACCACTTCCGGGCGCATCGGCAGGTTCAAATTCGGGCCGAGCACCAGGGCCCAGCCCCAGTAGGCCATGGCGCAGTCGGGGTCGAGGCGTGCCGCTTCCTTGAACGCGCGCAGCGCCTCCTGGTGATTGAACCCGTAGGTCAGCTTCAGGCCCTGGTCGAAGAAAAGCTGGGCCCGTTCGTCACCGGTCGTCACCGTGTGGTGGTGTTCGCCGAGTCCTTCCAGTACCGGCGCGATCTGGCCCGGTGCCAGGCGTGGATCCTCGCTCAATGCGCGCTCGTCGTGCCGGTTGTGGTGCTGGGCGGCCGCCGGCGCGGCGACGCCCAGCGACACCAGAATCGCGAGCACTTGGAACGCCCTCGTGATGCTCGTGGCTCGTCTCATGGTAAGCCTCATCCCGCTCACGGCGATCTTCTCGACGAGGCGGCAGCCAACAAATGCCCTTCCGGGCCCGTTACTCAGTCCGTTCCTTCCGACCGCATGCGGCAAATTATAGAGCAAAGATCGATGCGCCCCGGCCCGAGAGCTGGGGATTTGGAACTGTCGCGTGCCGGACCTAACTTTGTCCGTGTTCGAACCTGCTGGACGGAGGATGGCATGGGAGCGAAGACGAACGAAAAAGCCACGACTGCCGAGCAATCCCAACCGCGACGCGCGCGTTTCACCGTTTCCACGAGGATCGTCACCGACGACGTCATCTCGGATCCGCTCGTGGCAGAAAAGCCCCGCTTCATCGTCGACTACGACCGTTACCTTCAGACCCTCTGGGAAGCCAATCCCGAGCTGCACCGCATCTTGAAGGAAAGCCCTTCCCTCGAGCTCGCGCGGGACGGGATCTTCGCCTACCTGGACCGCGCCGAGCGGGCGGTCTTCGATCTGGACAACCCTTCCCACATTCTGGAGAAGGCAACGGTTCGAGAATGCATCCGTGTCCTCAAGAGCATCATCGGTCCGATCAACGAAAAGCGGACCGAGTTCAGTGCTCTGGATTGCCTGTGGAAGCTGGCCACGGAGCAAAGGGGGGATTCGACCTGCGAAATCACCGTCGGCTTCGTGATGGAGTTCATTCACCTGTTCCGCGGCGTCGCGGGCAAGAGCAACATCTATCGCGAGCAGGAAGAAATTGGCAAGGGGATTCCAGAGTTCCTGCGGCTCGAAGGTCGAGCGGCTGCGGTGGAGCGCTCCGACATGCTCGACGAGATGGGCGGCACCCTCCGCAAGTATTTCAAACGCTATCCCTCGGGCCTGGATCCGGAGGTCGTAAGCTGGCGGAACAGGAATCGCTCACGAATCCTGCGCTACTTCGATGCAACCGAGGAGGATTGGCAGGACTACAAGTGGCACCTCAAGCACCTGATCCGCAACGTCGACGTCGTGCTGGATCTGATCGAGCTCTCCAGGGAACGCGAGCTGGCGGTGAAGAAAGCGCGGACGACGGGCCTGCCGTTCGGGATCACGCCGTACTACCTCTCCCTGATGGACCGCAATCCGGCGATCGGCTACGACCACGCCGTGCGTGCCCAGGTGCTTCCCGCCCCGAACTACGTGGATCAGGTGGCGAGCCACAAGGAAGACCGCGGGATGATGCTCGACTTCATGTGTGAGCACGACACTTCGCCGATCGACTACGTCACGCGCCGCTATCCTCTGATCTGCATTCTCAAGCCGTACAACGCCTGCGCCCAAGTCTGCGTCTACTGCCAGAGGAACTGGGAGTTGGACGAGGTGATGGCCCCGACCGCCATGGCCGACCCCGACGAGATCGACCGGGCGATCGACTGGATCGCCAGTCAGGAAGCGATCGGCGATGTGCTGATCACCGGCGGGGACCCGGGCATCATGCCCGACGGTGTGCTGGACAGGATCATGGGCAAGGTTGCCGAGATCGACCACGTCTACCGCATACGCTTCGGGACGCGAACGCCGGTCGTACTGCCTCTTCGCTTCACCGACGAGCTTTGCGACCTGCTGGCGAAATACCACGATCCCGGCCGGCGCGAGGTGGCGGTTATCACGCACTTCGAGCATCCGTACGAGATCACTCCTGAAGCGAGGGATTCCGTCGCCAGACTGCGACGGCGAGGTCTCGGCGTCTACAACCAGCAGGTCTTCACCGTGGAGAACTCGCGGCGATTCGAGACGGCGAAGCTCCGCCACGATCTACGGCTGATCGGAATCGACCCCTACTACACCTTCAACATGAAGGGTAAGAAGGAGACCGGGGACTACATGGTGCCGATCGCACGGCTGCTGCAGGAGCGCAAGGAAGAGGCGCGCCTGCTACCGGGTCTGGACCGCACGGACGAACCCGTTTTCAACGTCCCGCGTCTGGGAAAGAATCACCTCCGCGTGGGGCAGGATCACCGCGTGGTCATGATCCTCGCCGACGGTTCCCGGGTTTACGAGTTCCACCCCTGGGAAAAAAACATCACGCCGATGCCGCCCTACAACTACGTGGACGTGCCGATCTACGAATACCTGGAAGAGCTCGCGGCCCGGGGCGAGGACATCCGAGACTATCGGACTATCTGGTACTACTACTGATCGGCCGTTCCCGCCGATGCCCGGGTCGAGCTACGAGGCTGGAACGACGTAAAGAAAGATCGGCCTTCCCTCGACCTTGATCCTCTTGACCGGAGTCCAACCCTCAATCTCGTACCTGTGTGAAACAACCCGCGTGCCCGGGGCGAGTTTCGCGGAAAGCACCGGTCTGAGCCTTCTGTTGACCTTGGGATAGAGATACATCGTGACGACCGTGGCCTCGCTGAAGTCCAGCTCGAAAAAATCCCCCTCGACGAATCGCGCTCGATCGGCCACACCGGCTTCGATCGCGTTGTCGTTGGATTGCTCGACGAGCTCGGATTGGACCTCGATGCCCACGCCGCGAGCCCCGTAGGTCGCGGCAGCGGCGATCACGATGCGACCGTCGCCCGATCCGAGGTCGTAAACGATGTCTTTCTCATCGACTTCTGCCAGCTCGAGCATCGCCGTGACAACGGACTCCGGGGACTCCAGAAACGCGACATCCGGCCCGCTCGCGTGCACGGAACCGACCAGAAGAGCGGCCACGAAATAGAGTCCGGAATATCGGTTCATTCGCTACCTCAACGGTCTGGATCGCTCGCCGATCTTCGACTCGACCTGATTTTATACGCCGAGGGCGTTTCGGCAACCCTCGACCGGCTCCTAGGACAACGGCCCCCTGCGGATGACGCGCTCGATCGCGTCGGCCTCCGCCGCGGGCAACGTCGCCTGCCCGAGTCCCAGCTCGAATATACGCGCGACGGTCGGCCGGAAGAGCAAGACGACGATCATGATTGAAAGAACCGTCGTCGCGGCGCTCGCGAGAAGGATCGGCGTGAGCAAGGAAAGCACGATGGCGGGCATCTCGATGAAGGCCAGGATGATCATGTTGTAGCGGGCCCAGTTTCGTAGCCCGAGGGCTCCGATCCCGGCAATCAGGTGCCATAGAACGAAGGTCAGGCAGCAACCCGCCAATCCTGTCGCCGCTAGAAACCCGATTGTGACCGGCACGTCGGTCTGGAAGATCTCGTCGAATCCGACGCCACCTACCAGCAGAACGACGACCAGTGCGACAGCCGAAAGAACCCAGCAGCCCGCCATCAGGAACGAGTATGCAGCCAACCACGTGACGAACGACGGGCGGGTAATCGTGATCGTTCGGGTCGGCGTGTCCACGGGCGGTTCGCCCCCGGAATCGCCTTCCGCATCGAGCAGTTCCAGGTCGGCCGTGACGTCGCTGGCCAGTTGGTAGCGACGAATCGGCTCCTTTTCGAGCGCGCGAAGCACGACGCGGTCGAGCCGGATGTCCATCCGTACCTTGCTCGAGGGAGGATCGAAGCGGCCCAGGGGAAGCTCGCCGGTGAGCATCTCGTAGAAGACGACGCCCACGGCGTAGATGTCGGCGCGGTGATCCACGTCGAGGGGATGCTCGATCTGCTCGGGCGCCATGTAGGCGGGCGTTCCCATCACCTCGCCCGACCCGGTCAACGAGACCCCGTCCGCCCGGTCCGGCTCGAGCAGCTTGGCCAGGCCGAAGTCCGCGATCTTCACGCCGCCGGAGCGGTCGAGCAGGATATTTTCGGGTTTGATGTCCCGATGAACGACTCCGGTCTCGTGGGCGAACTGCAGCGCGCCGCAGATCTGGGGCACGAGGGCCAGCGCGTCGTTCGGTGACAGCCGCCCGGCCTGCATCACTTCGCGCAGGCTCGCCCCGTCCACGTATTCCATGATGAAGTAGTACAGACCCTCCGCTTCGCCGAAGTCGTGAATTCCGACGACGTGGGGATGGGACAGTCTCGCGAGCGCACGGGCTTCCCGGCCGAACCGCTCGGCGAAGGCTGAATCACGCACCCGGTCGGGATCCAGAATCTTGAGGGCCACGAGACGGTCCAGCCCGGGCTGCCGTGCCTTGTAGACGGCACCCATGCCCCCGTGGCCGATCAGCTCGAGGATTTCGAGTTGAGGAAAACGCCCGGCGAGCTCCGCCGGTTCGGGCGGTACGAAGCGCTCTCGCCCGGCGCCACCCGTCTGGGTGGCGCGCTGGCTGGCCATTCCCTGCTTCATGACGCAGCGAGGGCAGAGTCCGGCGGTCACCCCGTTCGACGGAATGAACGAACCGCACTCCGGACACTGTTTCTCGTTTTCCACGGTAGTTGCTCCTCGGGATGTTCTTGTTCGCACCGGGGGAAACGGAAGCCGGTCCGAAAGGTTACAGCCGCTGCCCTAGCCGTCGAGCGCCGCATAGAGGGCTCGAAATTCCGCGTCGATCTCCTGATGGTTGGACACGGTCTGGGCGATCTCCTCGCGCAGGGCGTCTCGGAAGCGCTTGCGAAGACGGTGGATCGCGACCTTGACCGCCAGCTCCGAGAGACCCAGCTGCCGCGCGACCTCGGCATGGGGGACGGGACGTTTCTCTCCGGACAGAAAGACTCTCAGTGCCTCGAAGTGGTTCGCCTTGCCCGAACGAACGTATCGCTCTCGCAAGCGCGTCAGGGCTTGATCGATCACTGTGAGGGCCCACTGCCTTTCGAAGATTCGCTCGGGTGTGAGATCGTCGGTCGGCTCGAAGCCATATCGATCCTCGGCCGCCTCCGCGTCGAGAGATAGAGGTGCCACGCCGCCGCCCCTCTTCTTGGCCTGGTTCCTTACCCGTTCGTCCGCGAGGAAGTTCCTGAAAGAAGCGAGGAGGAAGGACCGAAACCGTCCCTTGCTCGGGTCCACGTGACGCAGGGCATCCCTTTCCAGCAGGTGAGCAAAAAAGCCCTGTGTCAGATCCTCGGCTTCCTCCGGTGCGGACCCGCGTGAGCGAACGAAGGCGTAGAGCGGAAACCAGTACAACTCGCAGAGAGTCGACATGGCCTCGTGGGCCAGCGGCTGGTCCGTCTCGCGGGCGGCCAGCACGATGCTCCACCTCGTCGTCGCGAAGCGGGATCCCGCCGTCACCGGATTCAATCCTTCGAGCTTGTGCCGCGGAAACGGTCCTGCTCGTCGGCGAACAGAACGTTGAAGCTGGTCAACGAGCCGTAGCAGGCCGTGATGTAACCCTGGAACTTGAGCTTGAGATCGTCGGGCAGCTCGGCGCCG
>Ga0255055_10002292_pt1 | contig 13583 bp, 9 predicted proteins | sample JV7_2_27_MG_FD_188633 | JGI IMG/M metagenome (GOLD analysis project Ga0255055, IMG submission 188633) | Seawater microbial communities from Jervis Inlet, British Columbia, Canada - JV7_2_27 | ecosystem: Environmental > Aquatic > Marine > Inlet | place: Canada: British Columbia | collected...
TTATTGAAGGTGAAGAGGAAGTAGGTTCACCTAATTTAGGTTATTTTGTGAAAAATAACAAGGATTTCGCTCTAAAAGCCGATGGTTGTATCTGGGAGTTCGGAGGACGAGATGGAGAAGGTATTCAACAGGTTTATCTGGGTGTTAAAGGGATTCTTTATCTTCATCTCAAAACAAAAACAATAGGTAGAGATGTCCATAGTGGTTACACTCAATTTGTTGATAATGCAGCTTATGAATTAACTTGGGCGTTAGCTGCACTAAAAAATAGAGAGGATAAAATCTTAGTACCTGGTTTTTATGACAATATCGAAAAACCTTCAGAGGAAGATATGAATATTATTGAGGAGTTTCCATTAAAGGAAAACTTGTTTAAAGAGAATTTCGAAATAGATGCTTTTAGAATGAATCTAACAGGATTGGATTTAAAGAAGAAATATTTCTTAGAACCTACCTGCAATATATGTGGGCAATGGAGTGGTTATCAAGGTCCAGGAGGAAAAACAGTCACACCTAATGAAGCATTTGCCAAAGTTGATTTCAGATTAGTACCTGGTCAAAATCCAAATGATCTTATTGAAAAAATCCGAAAACACTGGGATGTAGATAATTTTCAACATATCGAGATTTCTGAATGGGATGGTTATCCAGCAGCTAAAACTTCAATCAATGATTCTTTTGCAGCATCAGTAGTTGAAGTTATTAAAGAAATTGAAGGTCATGATCCTATTATCTGGCCTATGGTTGGAGGATCTGGTCCAATGTATCTTTTTGAAGGTGTTCCTTGTATTTCAATTGGTTGTGGGCACTCTAAATCTCTTGCTCATGCTCCTAATGAGAACATTTTCATAGATGATTTTGAGATAGGTATGAAAACCATAGCAAAATTAATTCATGAATTTTGATGTTCTCGGGTGGGGGTAAGCTTTTTATTTATTTGATTTTTTCTTCAGTCCATGTGTGATACGGTTGTTGCTTTAGGAAACTCAACTAAAGATGGGAGTGTTATTTTTGGTAAAAATAGTAATCGAGAACCAAATGAAGTTCACAATATAGAGTTTAATCCAAGACGACAATATAAACCAAACTCGGAAATAAAATGCACTTATATTACAATCCCACAAGTAGAAGAAACATATGAGGTTTTGCTTCTGAAACCCTTTTGGATGTTTGGTTGTGAAATGGGTAGCAACGAATTTGGAGTAACTATTGGTAACGAAGCAGTCTGGACTAAAGAACCAGTAAGGAAAATAGGATTATTAGGAATGGACTTAATACGATTAGCACTTGAACGCTCAAAAACCGCATTGGAAGCGCTTGAAACAATTACGGAATTATTAGATAAGTATGGTCAAGGAGGACCAGGTAAGCGAAAAACAGGTATGGCTAGATATTATCATAATTCATATATCATTGCTGATTCCGAGGAGGCTTGGGTTTTAGAAACTATAGATAAATTTTGGATTGCAGAGAAGGTTAAGGACATTCGAACAATTTCAAATACACTTTCATTAGGCGATGAATATGATCTTATTCATCCATCACTTATAGATTTTGCAATTAACAAGGGCTATTGTAGCTCAGACAAAGATTTTCATTTTTCAAGATGTTTTATTCCTAATTTCAAGATTTATCATGTTCTAAAAGATACTCAAGAAAGAGCCCAGGTTTTTGCTAGAGCAAAAGATAGACAACAATGTATTACTTCGTTTTTACTTAAAAACAAAGGAAAAATCACCCCAAATGATGTTATGTCCGTCTTTAGAAAACACAATATAACTCCAGAAGAAGAAAAAAAATGGTCAGCATCAAAAGCGAAAGCTAAAAGCCCATGTCAACATCATACTAGATTAACAGTTCCAGATCAAACTATTGGAACACACGTTGCACATCTAAAGAAAAACGTTCAAATTCATTGGGTTACTGGATCTTCAGCTCCATGTACTAGCATCTTTAAACCAATCTTTTTACCAAAACCTGGATTAGTAGTGAATCTGAGACTTGGAGATGAAATTTATAATCCAGAAAGTTTATGGTGGCATCACGAAAAACTGCACAGATTGGTTTTACAAGATTACAGGAAGAGACTTAATTCGTATCAAGAAGAAAGAGACAGTATGGAAAAACAATTTCAGAAAAAAGTCAATGACATCTTAGCTAATATACCGTCCACTCCAACAGATGAAGATTTGAAAAAAATGAAGAAAGTAACAAAAGATGCTTTTGAAATTAGTCGAAAAAAAACAGAAGAATGGATAAACAAAGTACAAGCACTGCCATTTGAGAAAAAAGCAAGTTCATTTTATTTAAGAAGATGGAATCGATTAAGTAAAAGAGATTTGTTAAATTTAGACTAGATAGTGCGCGAATTCAGAGGTGCCGTTCTTCTCATGGTAATTAAACTCGAACGGTAAAACCTTCATCACCATTCACGCAAATAGTAATTAAAAAACACCTAAATTAACATTCCTTTTGCGATAAGTTTAATTTATATCTCTCAAATTTAGTTTTAATGATAGAAAATATTACAAGGTTTTTAGACAGAAAATATTCTGAAACGCAAAAAACTCATCAGTTGTTAATGTTATTTGATCGTTACAAAAACATGAATAAAGAATTGGTAGAGGAGTTTCAAAAAATCTACTCCCGACCCATAAACCTTATTGTTTCAGCATTGTACACTGCTGATTATATTCTAACTTCCTCAGAAGTCAATTTTGAAATGGAAGACGATGTGAGGAGAAAAGAGATTATAGAATTCTGGTCAACATTGACTCTTCAAAATGAAAATATGTGGTTTGAGATAACTAATCTAGTAGCTTTTACATACAATATTGCTTCAATCTGTCGAAAAAGATTTTACTATCTTCTAGATAGAGGTGTTGTAAAACATGTAGCTGCTGCATTGGTTTCAGATTACTTTACACGCCACCTAATTACATTCGTTTCTAGTAAAGGAGGATTTCTACCACTATGGTGGGTAACCTATCTTGTAGATACTGCACTGTGCATGACTGTCTTCTCAAAAACACAAAAGAAATGGACAGGTATGCAAGGAAGTTTGCATTCAAAAGAACCAGGACTTCTAGCACAATTGATAGCAAATCATTTTGTTCAAGAAACAGAAAAAGAACCAAATCCTGCTGTACCTGTTCCTTACCTACATGAATCAGCAGCTTTCTATTATATGAAGTGGGTAAGAGATGAGGTTAAGTGTGACAAATTTGAAACTATCGTATCCGATAAAGCAGCTCAATTGGAAAAAGTTTTCAAAAATTGTGTACCTTTAATGAACACAGACAACCCTCACATCTTAAAATACCTGAGAATTGCAGGAAGATATTCTACTTCCTCTCCAGAGATAAACATGTTTATGGTTCATGCCAAGAACGAATTCGCTGAAGGTTGGATTGGATTATTAAGTCCTATTGATGACATAAATCTAAAGGAAATTGAATCACTGCTACAATTGAAATTAGAAGATATGAGATCTTTAGATTTCTTTAGAAAAGAGTTACCTCCTGTTGATGTTTTCCAAAGGAAAAAAGAAGAAAGAGAAATAGTTGAAGAAAAAATCGACATAGAAGAAACAAAAGGATTCTTCAAAAAAATGCTTTCTATTTTCAAGAAGAAGAAGAAAACAGCCCCTAAAGCAAAACCAGTAAAAGTTGCACACCCCATTGATAGCTGGATAAGATTCATCTTAGATGAAATTCTTCTAATTAGTGTTTCAGGTATTAATCTGGGGTTGGAAATTTATGATTCTTATAGAGAAGATGATTTTGTTATAAGCGGAGTAATAGAATCACAGAAAAAGAAAGAACAACCAGCTTTTGTTGCAACTGCTGCAGTGGAAGGTTTGAAAGACGATACTCCCCCTACAATTTTCTATTCCGAAGAATCTGTTGCTTTTCCATCAGAGTTTCTAGACCCAATAATTGAACTGATTGATGTATCCAAGATTTTTATCCATGCTTATAATGGAACAGAACCTTATTCTCTAATACCAGAGGAAGCATTCTATCAGGATAAAAACTATGAAGATCGATTCAAACTAGTAGAGTTTGTAATGGCTGAAAAATTACTTGTTGGGATTCTTGGAGAGAAGTATTCTCAAACAGCAATGACTTATGCAAAAGGAGAACCTGTTTATCAGAGAAGATCTATTCTTCGGAAAGCTAATGAATTGCTTAGTGCACGAAAAACCTTCAATATTGTGGATGCAGGAAATAAGACTTTATCAAGAGAAATCAATTGGAATGATGTCAAGAAAAGTTATGAAGACAAACCTCTTTTCTATCTCAAATAGGTTTATTTCCATTTTCTTTTTATTTTCTTCTTTGCGGATAAAACTATTATAAACTATTTAATATAAGAAACGAATTTTAGAATGGATAACCTAGGATATGGGTTAGGGGTAAGCATCTATGAATGAGCATGAATCAAGTGCAAAATTCTATTTCTTGAGAGGTAAAGATGACTTCTTTAAAGGAAAGTATCAAAATTGCATTAGAGATCTAATTTATGCTCAAGAAATGTATTCAACAATGGGAGATAACAAACAATCAGCTGAAAGCTTTTTCTTTTTGGGGGAAGCTTACTACAATTTAAAACAGTTTAGTCAAGCAAGACAGATGTTTTCCCAAGCATTAACAAGATATAAACAAATCAATAACCTAAAGAGAGTTGGAGAGTGTGCATTCTCTCTTGGAGAGATTCATAGAAATCAAGGTGAATTCAAATCTAGTAAACAATACCTATCAGAAGCTATAGAGGTCTTTAAGAAATTAAACGATTTAGAAAAAATAGCTGATACATGGAGAGAGCTTGCAAATACCTATCAAATAAGTCTAGACGCAGGATCTTCTCATCCAATGCACATAGTTAATGCATATAGTAATGCAATCACTATCTATAAGAAACTGAAGAAGGAAGCAAAAAGAGCTGAAACAGAACTAGACCTTGGTCATGTTTTAGTTTCTCAATCTAAATTTGATGAAGCGTTAAAAACACTATCAAATGCACTCAATTATTATTCCAAGAAGAAAGATGGAGATACAGCTATCACATTATTGATTCTTATTGGTCGAATATACTTCGAGATAGGTAAAAAATCAAAAGCCAAAGATTTCATGAATAAAGCTGTCATTCAGATGAAAGATGCTCGCTATTCTGCAGATAAGATTCAACGCTTAAAAGATACAATTATCTCAATGTTTTAGTAAAGATTATTTAATTAGAAGAAAGGAGTAAAAGTAAGTTCTATTTCATCACTATTAGTTAGGATTTCAAGATTCTTAAATCTTTGAGGAGATCTTACTAAGTCATAAATAAAACGGATAGAGTAATCTTCTAAATGTTTCTTAGATTTAAGAGAATCTGGGACAATCTGACCAATGATTTGGTATCCAGAAAAAACCTTCTTCTGTTTCTTTAGATCTCTTTCTGACATGGTTGTTCCAGCAAAAAGAAGAGAAGCAAGTTCATCATCCTGTGTAACTGCATTTATTGTAAATAGTTCAAGATTTTCTAAGATATCTTCTCTTGATTTTTGATAACTAAATTTCACTATGTTCTTTTGAACCACATACCTATCTTTGATACTTTCCAATATTCTATCACTTAGAAAATTCTTTTTAATAGAAAAAACCGCGTCTGAATCCACGACAGCATTTTGATAATCAATTTTCTTTCCTTTTTCTCCCAATAAATTCGATTGATTAGTTTCAAGACTCATATTCTTTAAGTTTTGAGAGGTTTGAGGAGAAGAAGCTAAATCATATAACATTGACACACCTAGTATATTAGAAAGTGAGTATGCATATCCTTTTCTAATTCTTCGTTGTTCCGAATCACTTAGGTGTTTAACATACTCTAGTGCTTTTTCGAAATACATCAAAGAAATTTGATACTCTTTGTAATTTGCTATCCCACTTGCTACTGCTGAAAAGTATAATGGTTTTTTATTAGGAGGTAATTCATCAATGAATGAATCTATTTCCTTTAGTGCAGGTTCAACTATCTCTTCAGAAATTTTGAGAAAACTTGAAAGAATGGATATTCTTCTGGTTGCTTCGAAATCATTTTTCAGTAGTTTAAGTGTCCGTAGAACAACGCTGACTCCCTTTGTAATAGTTTCTTTATTCTTAGACACTGAAACTAAACTAGGATTTTCTGAAAAAAGCTGAAGAAAATAATCTGTAGGCATTAATAATTTCTCATTTGGATATGGTTTCTCTACTATTAAATCCATGATATTTTTACAGCGTTCTACCGCTTTATTGAATTCTTCTTTGAAGAAATGCATCAGACCGATATTTACATCACAAAAAACAATATTTTCATAAAAATTATTTGTAACTGCAACTTCTCTTGATTTCAGCAAATAACCCATTGCTTTATCTTTTCCCACAGTTCTATAGATTACAAACATCATATTGAGAATTCTAATCTTTAATCTTGGATCATCAAGTTTTTCTGCAAGATCTTCTGCTTTGACTACTGCTCTTCTTGCTCCTTCATAATCATTAGCTAATAGAAATGAATCTGCTAATTGGAGATAGAAAGTCACATGCAATCGCTTAGGTACTAGAGAGAGAAGAGTTTTAACAGATTTTAAGATAATTAATCCTTCTTTTCTTAATTCCTTATTGAAAAGCTTCTTACTTTCAGTAAGCATATATTCAACAAAATCTTGAATTGAAAGAGTTTTATCCAAATCTAGTCGCGAAAGTAGCTCTTGAAACAGCCTTGTATCTTTAACTCTATCAACCAAACTAGGTGGTTTTAGAGTCTTAAGATAATTAAGAAGCACTACAGTCATTAACATTCAGTAAAAATAGGTAATAAATTTGTTTTGTTTCGATAGAGGAAAGAGGATTCAAAATGACCATTACTTGAATTTCTTCTTTATTTCACCAATGAGATTTGATATTGTAACAGTCTTTTTCTCTTCTGTTTCTAAATCCTGCAATGTTACTTTTTTCTCTTCCAAATCTCTTTTTCCAACAATTACCATTAATGGTATTTTTCGAGTTCCAGCATCTTGCAATTGCTTCTTTAAATTCCAGCCAAATGGATTGAAGATTATTTCAAATTCTTCTCTTAACATATTAGCAATCTCAGCTGATTCTTTGAATACATCTTTTGATATTGGTGCGACATATACTTTAGCAGGATGGGAATATTCTCCAATTCTTCCAAGTTGTTTAAGTATTGAAAGTAAGACAGTTTCTCCCATACCAATACCTGTACAAGGTATTAGACCTCCACCAAAGCTTTCAACAAGTTGATCATATCTCCCACCACCTGCGATAGTTCTAACCACTGAACCTGTTCTATCAAAGAATTCATAGACTATTCCTGTATAATATTCTAATCCTCTTGCAATAGAAGCATCGTATTCGCAATTTTGAATTACGTCAAATATTTTCAAATAGTCAGCTAGCTCTGACATTTTATGTAAAGCAGTTAGTGCTTTTTCTCCTAAATCAATTTCACTCTTAATTCTCTCTATAAATTCATAGGGAGTATCCTTTATTGAAGCAAATTTGAGAATTTGTTCTGCCTGGAATTCTGTTAATCCTATTTTCAACAGTGCTTCTTTAATTGTAACAGCTGCAATTTCATTTAGATTCTTAGCAAAAGGTGCTGTTGTTGTATCATCAAGTAATTTCTTCCCAATATTCTTTAAATCAGGATCTTGCATCCAAACAGTTCTTAACAGTAGGGATAAGTCATCAGCTTTATCCTTTTTAACACCATTTTGAACTAACTTATTCTTGATATGATCTTGTAGATACTTTTCTCGAGAATCTATAACACGGATTACTTCTGCTTGATCATCTATTCCCAAATGCTCAAGAAAGCCTTGAACAAATTCTCGACTATTGATTGTACAAATGAATTCTTCGTCTCTCAACCCAGCTGTTTTGATAATACAAGTAGATAGAGCAATAATTTCAGCATCAGAAGCAACATGGTCTATACCAATTATATCTGCATTATACTGGAAGTGTTCTTTGACTCTACCTCTTTGGGGTGTTTCATCTCGAAATATGCGAGGGATAGTATACCATCTCATTGGTTTGGGGTATCTTTGATGTTGATTTGCAATAAGCCTTGCAAGGGTAGGTGTTTGTTCTGGTCTTAGAACTAGTTTTCTATTTTCTCTGTCAAATAGTCTGTATGTTTCATCAACTAGAGCTTGACCTGACTTATGTTCAATTAACTTAGCAAATTCAACAGAAGGACCTTCATACTCTTCATAACCAAACTGACGAGAGATATCATGCATAATATCTAATATTTTCTTAATTTCAGCATAATCTTCGGGATAAAAGTCTCTAAAACCTTTTATTCCTTTCAGAATTTCCTTTAGTTCAGAGTCCATTATTTAATCAAAAAAAAGAAAACTTGAGAAGTATTTAACCCTATTGTTCAAATGTAACAAAAGAAGATTTGAGGATTTCACAAACTATCAATTATTGAAATCTCGAACATTGGTTGTTGTGTTTCTGACCAAAATGTCTGATTATCTATCATGTACCTGACAAGGTAACTTGTTAAGTCAGATTCAGATAACTTCTTTCCTTTCTCGGTTCTTAATCCATGTATTTCTTTGACAAATTCTGTAAGCAGTTTCATGAGAAGGTTTGAACCTTTGAATTCTTCACACTTTGTTGTTACAAGCCAACAGGATGTTTGCGCATCTGCTGCCATGACTATTTGTCTCCCACTTAGTCGCATATATTCTAGTATTGATTCATCACCTGAAGCAAATTTGTATCTTATGACAGGAAAAATACCCTTGTCCATAATTTCTACATTTGGTGTTCTTATTCTTGCTTCTACAATACCTTGATCTGTTTTAATGTAAGCTACAAAATAATCTACTGCAATCCCAGCACTAATTAAATTAGAAATAATTGCATTTGCTAGCCAGTTAAAAGTCTTATTCAAATTTTCACCTGTAATGGGTGAGATTGAGAAACATTCAATGTCATGCAAATTATTTGGAGATTTAAACATCTTTGAAATTGATTCAATTGATTTCTTATCAATGGGTTTGTCCCATACGTTTATTAAAATAAGAACAGGGGAATCTCTTTTGATCCATTTTAGAGCACGAACAAACCAATTTTTGGATTCATCTATGGTTTCTTTTTTGGTTGCATCAACCACATATATTAGGGCGTCGGACTTAGAAATATAGCTACGCCAAAGGGATTTTCTAAAAGGCTCTTTCCCCCCCAAATCGGTCAAACCTAACCTAAGTCCATTGATTTTGACAATTTCTTGATTGATGCCAAAAGTAGAATAAGTTTCAGAAATTTCTTCTCGCAGAAGCTTGTTAACTATCGAAGTCTTCCCTACTCCATCTAAACCAGCAATAGAGACATTCATATCTCTACTGGACAGTGTCCAATTATCTTTTTGATTAGACCCCAACAATTGCCTTCACATCTACTGTTAATTCATACACTTATAAATTATGAATCGCCAGAAATCCCCTTAAGTATACTAGCACAGACTTATCTTAAAAATATTTGCAGAAAGGTAATACTAAAGACTAATTGTGTGAAAATTACTAAAATAAGCCAATTCTGTTAAATTTCATCGTTAGGATTGTTTTTTAAAAATTTTTCAAAATCGTAAAGTATATATAACAATGAATCAAACCTTCAACCGAAAATATACTTAAAGAAATCTATGAGGTAACCACAGATGTATGGAACACCTGTTTATATTTTAAAAGAAGGAACCGAAAGAACTAGAGGTAAGGATGCACAGAGAAATAACATCACTGCAGCAAGAGCTGTTTCAGAAGCAATTCGATCAGCTCTAGGTCCCAAAGGAATGGATAAAATGCTTATAGACAACTTTGGAGACACAACTGTAACAAATGATGGTGCAACAATCCTCAAGGAAATTGAGGTTAGTCATCCTGCAGCTAAATTCGTTATTGATTTAGCAAAGACTCAGGATCAAGAAACCGGTGATGGTACAACCACTGTTGTTGTAATTGCTGGTGAATTGCTAAAACAAGCTGAAGAATTATTAGATTTGGAAATTCATCCAACTTCTATTATTGAAGGTTACAAACTTTCCCGATTCAAAGCAGAAGAAATTCTGAAAGAGATGGCGATAGATGTCACTTTTGAAGATGAAAAAATACTCGAATTTGTAGCACAGACTTCTATGGCTTCTAAGATTATCAGTGGTGAAAAAGATGCCGTTTCCAAGATTGCTGTTGAAGCAGTAAAAGCTATTTCTGAAGAAAAAGATGGTGAAATGTTCGCTGATATAGACAACATTCAAATTCAAAAGAAGAAAGGCGGAAGCTTAACTGATACCGAACTTATCGATGGGATAATTCTTGACAAAGAATTTGTTCATGCAGATATGCCAAAGAAAGTATCTGGTGCTAGAATTTTACTTCTGGATAAAGGTCTTGAATTAAGCAAAACAGAGATTGATGCTAAAATCAATATTACCAGCCCCGATCAAATTCAAGCATTTTTGGATAATGAACATGAAATGCTCAAAGAAATGGCTGATAAAATAATCGCTTCTGGAGCTAACATAGTACTATGCCAAAAGGGTATTGATGACATTGTTCAACATTATCTTGCAAAGAATAATATCTCAGCTGTTCGAAGAATAAAGAAGAGCGACATGGAGAAATTATCAAGAGCAACTGGTGCTCAGATTACTACAAGCTTAGATGATATTGAAAAATACATAGGGAAAGCAGAACGAGCTGAAGAAAAAGCAATTAGCGATGACAATATGATTTTTGTAACAGGCTGTGATAATCCTAAAGCTGTTTCTATTATCATTCGTGGTGGAACAGAAATGATTGTAGATGAAGCTGATAGAGCTATTCATGATGCCCTATGTGTTGTTCGTCAGGTTATTCATGACAAGAAAGTTGTACCTGGTGGTGGAGCTCCTGAAATTAGAATTAGTCAAAAATTAGGAGAATTCGCTATGGGTCATTCAAGCAAAGTTCAACTTGCTATAGAGAAATTTTCCAAAGCAATAGAGATAATTCCAAGAACTCTAGCTGAAAACGCTGGACTTGATCCAATTGATGTTCTTTCCGAATTACATGTTCAACATTCAAAAAATGGAAGCGTATTCGGTGTAAATCCTTTTGCTGCTAAAGTTGATGATATGTCTAAACTTAATGTTTGGGAACCTATCTCTGTTAAGAAACAAGCAATAACCAGTGCAGCAGAAGCAGCAGAAATGATACTACGAATAGATGATGTTATTGCTGCAAAAGAGCTATCAGGCGGAGGAATGCCTGGTGGTCCTCCTGGTGGCATGGACGAAGATTACTAACTTCTCCCTTCTCTTTTTCAACAAATATTTTTTATTTTTCTTTTCAATAAAATCTTCTACTTTGTTTTTTTACGTACTTCTGCTGACCAAAACAACCTTTTGTCTTTTCTTTTCTGTATTTTGAATTCTTTTAGTATTTGGTCCCAATTTTCTTTAGTCATGTAACTATAAGATCCTCTAGCAACACTAATGTACGCGAGACCATTTGGTTTGAGAATACGTTTTATTTCTTCCACTGAAGATCCTTGTTGTTTTGGTGCTACACAACACAACAATCCATTAGCAAAAATAAAATCTATAGATTCATCCTTTATAAAACTCAAATCAGCAGCAGATGCAGCATGTGCTTCAATATTTTGAAAACCACGTTTTTCCTTCTTTTTTTCTAATGCTCTTATAGACCTTTCATCTGAATCAACAGCATACACTCTACCTTCTGGACCAAGAATCTTAGCAAAATGGAGCGTATAGTATCCTGGACCACAACCGAGATCAGCAACCATCATACCTTCTTTTACATATGGCTCGATAATTCGTTTTGAAGGTTCAAACAATCTTGCAATAATATGTCCTATGATGGGGAACTGTTTATCTTGCTTTTCTTTTTTGGTATTCATTTCCTTTACCTACTATGAGTCCATTATTGTTATAGTTCCATTTAATATTTTAGTACAAATTGAAATTTCAAAGAAATGTTGTACTTTAATGCCTAACTATATGTTTTGAGTGCTTTGGTAATTTTATCTAACATATCATCAGTTATTTTGTTTGATTCAAGTTCAACAATTGAAACCCAAGTTGAATAAGCTGCCTCCCTTACTTTCTTATTCCTATCTTCCATACCCTCCAAAATAGCATCCATAACATCAGGTGATATCTTGATGATGCCTTCTTTCTTTATTTGTTTTGAAGTGTAGGACATGTTCCCCTATGAATTTTCTTTTATCTATTTAAAAGCTTTTTCCGATTGTAACTTAAAGCCGAAAAATCATACAAAATGAGGATTTTGAATAAAAAGGAAATAGGAGAAAGAAAGGGAAATTACGAAGTGGATTCCTTCACTCTTATCGCAACTTGTTTTGCTAGTTCCTTTGCTTGATTCAGCAGCTCTTCAGTTGGAGCACCTTTGAATTCTAGTAAAGGTTCAACAACTTCCCAATCTAGGAATTCTTTAACATAATCTGCTGCTTGCTTTAAAGCTCTACCACTCCACATTGATGATCCAAAAAATCCAACGATACGTTCTTTGAGATCTTTCCTCTTTAGGAGGTGTAGATAATAGGATGTATTTAGAAATGGACCCCCATCATAGGTTGGGAATCCTAAAATAACTCCTTTGTATTTCCAAGTTTCCTTTATCAAGTAACTGAGGTGATCAGTTGAAAAGTTTAAGACTTTAACAGGAAGCCCTTCTTCTCTTATTCCTTCCACAATATGGTTTACAACCTTTGCTGTATTGCCATACATTGATCCCCAAATGACTGTAACGCCAGGAATAGCCATTCTATCTGATAGCTTAACATATAAATCAATGATTCTTTGAGGATTTTCTCTCCAGATAATTCCATGTGCTGGAGCAATAATTTTGATATCCAAAGTTCCTAATTTTTCCATAGCTTTCTTAACATATTTAACATATTTAGCTACAATGTTACTGAAATATCGGATTGTTTCTTCATAGAAAATATCAGGGTCACATTCGTCATCAAATAAACCAAAATCCAGTGCTTTATACGAACCAAATGCATCGCATGAAAAAAGAATCCTATCTTTGGTATCATAAGTAACCATTGTCTCAGGCCAGTGAACTAAAGGATCCATATAAAATACTAATTCTCTACTTCCCAGGTCTAGTTTTTCTCCTTCTTCAACTACGTGAATATTTTCAGTTAATCCATAGAGACTATCAATCATACCTTCAGCTTTTTTGGAACACATAATGGTAGCGTTTGGAACCTTCTCCAAAAGACGAATTAAAGAACTACTATGATCTGGTTCTATATGATTTAAAATAATATAATCAATCTCGAATGAAGTAACTTCCTCAACTTTTTTCAGAAATTCATCAACAAACAGTACTTTTACTGTATCAATCAAAGCTGTTTTTTCACCTTTAACGATATAGCTATTGTAACTAACACCTTCAGGAATGGGCCATAATCCTTCAAAAAGATCAGTTTCGTGATCATTAACACCCACATAATATACTCCAGATGCCACTTCTTTCATTATTA
>Ga0255055_10002293_pt1 | contig 13579 bp, 9 predicted proteins | sample JV7_2_27_MG_FD_188633 | JGI IMG/M metagenome (GOLD analysis project Ga0255055, IMG submission 188633) | Seawater microbial communities from Jervis Inlet, British Columbia, Canada - JV7_2_27 | ecosystem: Environmental > Aquatic > Marine > Inlet | place: Canada: British Columbia | collected...
CGATTCACTCCAATCTGGGAAGCCACGACTTTCACGCGGGTGCGTTCGCCAATCCGGACGATACGATCGTCGACATGCGAGAGTTGTGGTGGGGAACGACCGAGGCGCTGGAGATTCGGCAGCGAGTTTACGACCACGCGAACAGTCGCTCGAGTCCATTGGTCGAATGGTGCGATTTTCTGGATGGGCCCGGAGGGACTCCGGTCGGTGGTGGATACTGCCTCGATCGCATGATCTGCGACGAGACGGTGGTATGGGACCAGACGGGCAGTCCATACATCTTGACCACGGACGTGATGGTCTGTCCGACGGGGGTGCTGCAGATCGAACCCGGAGTAGAGGTCCGGGCATTCGAGCACCCGGGAATCGGCATCGAGGTGGCGGGTCAGTTGGACGTGAACGGGACGGTGTCGGAGCAAGTGACGTTCGCCCCGGACACATCCACTCCGGCGGCGGGGGCCTGGGAAGGATTGAGCTTCCGGTCGAGTGCGATCGGCACGATCGATCATGCGACGATCGCCTATCCGGTGGACGGCGTGAACGCGATCGACAGTGCCGATGTGTCGTTGACGCAGGTGACGTTGGACCAGAGTAGCGACAGAGGAGTCGAAATCACGGGTGCGTCGGTGGCGACGCTGAACACGGTGACCGTGAACCAGAGCGGGAACAACGGTGTGGAAATCGGCGGTACGTCGGTGGCGACGCTGGACACGGTGACCGTGGACCAGAGTGGGGGCGACGGCGTGAGAATCACGGGTGCGCCACAGGTGACACTGAACGCCGTGGCGGTGAGCAACAGCGGAAACGACGGTTTGTTCGCGGAGAATTCGTCGGGGACATTGAACATCACCGACTCGGCGATGACCGGTAACGCTCTCGACGGCGTGGAGATCTACGGGCCCATGGGCGTGACGGTGGACAACCTGACGCTGACGGGAAACAGCCGGTACGGTTTCACGATCTCTGGTGGCGGTGGTGTCGGGATGTCGGCGACGTTGGCGAACGTGACATCTCGTCAGAATCAGACAGGGCTGTACGTACAGGGATATGTCGGGCCGCTGGTGCTGAACGTGTCGGGGAGCACTTTTACGGACAACAGCGAGTACGGGGTCTACGTGTACCGGTATTCGGGGGACAATCCGGAGCTGACGATCACGGCTTCGTCGATCCACTCCAATCTGGGAAGCCACGATCTGTACGCGGGCTCGTTCTCCGACCCTTCTTCCGCGATCATCTGGGCGCCCGACTGCTGGTGGGGGAAGACGGGGCTTGTGCAAATCCGTAACCGCATTCAAGACTACGAGGACGATTCTTCGAGCCCGCGGGTCCACTTTCGCCCGTTCGGGGGCGACTGCGACCCGGTGCTCGGCGAGGACCAAGACGGCGACGGGGTGGGCGATTTCGAGGACAACTGCCCAGCGCTTTCCAACGTTGAACAGACGGACATGGACGGCGACGGAATGGGCGAGGCATGCGATCCCGATCCCCAATTGGAGCCGGCGGGAGATTGCGATGGTGTCGGTGACGACCTCGACGGTTATGCAGATGCCGACGGCGACGGCTGGGGCGATCCCTGCGACTTCCAGCCGACGAGGTCCGATTGTTACACCGGGGCTCCCGAGGTCTCCGACGGCCGGGATAACGACGGGGATGCCGCGTTCGCCACGGGAGAACTCACCGATGCCGACTTCGATCTGGCCTTGGCTTGGGGCGACTGCGACGATGCGGACCCCGAGGTGTACCCCTGCGCCTGCGAGCGGTGCGTCAACCTTGTGGACGACGACTGCGACACCTTCATCGACGGAGTCGATTCGGATTGCGGAGACAATCCGTATTGCGTTCTGGTGACATCGGCCGTACCGGAGCCCGATCTGCACGTAGACAAGAATGTTTGCGGTGGTGCGAATCCTTCCGGTCTGTTCGAGGTCATTCGCGGCGTGACGAGCGGACTTGCGATCGCAGGCGGCTCGGTGGATCTCGGCGATGTGGAGTGCGTCGACGGCAGCCTGGCCTGGGACCGGGTCACCGACTACTCGATCGATCCCAACCCGGCGTGCAATGATCCAGTGGTGTTCTACCTGGCCCGGGACGGTGGAGCTTCGGACTTCGGATCGGCGCACCCAGGTGGTGAGCCGCGGGACACTATGAACCCCCTGACGCCGTGCCCGTAGTCAACTGCGGGGGAAGTCGTTCTGGCCGACCTGGTCTCCGCGATCCACTCGGTCGATCAACAGACCGGTCCCGTGCTCGTCGGCCCAGCTAGCTGCAACGACGACCGACAATCACCACAGCAATGAGTTGTCGAACATCCGACGCTTCTGCGTCGTCTGAGTTCTTTGGACCCGTCGGCTGTACTTCACGCCAGCACCTGAGAATCTAGGATCATTCTGGTCCTTTGAACGGAGGGCGCCGAGATTGATATAGCTATTGGTTGTGTGTATATGGAAATTGTCCGGGTGTGACATCGCGGTAGGGGCGGAGGAAGCCGATTACGCCGGGCTTCATGCTGAGTGCTGCGAGCGATGACCGCTATCGGCGTTCCACGCGAAGCCCCACCGCAAAGGAGTGACGACATGCGAGCACGGGGGATTGCTGGAACAATGCGCTTATCGGTTTTCCTACTTGCCGCGGTTGCGTTGATTTGTACATCACCGATCGCGCAAGCCCAGACGCCGCCAGAGCGCGCGGTAGATATCGAACGCGACTCTCGACCGGAAGTGGCCCGGTTCCGCGCACAACTGGTGGATTTCAGCGGGGCGATGGAATTGGCGCTGCAGCAGTATCTGGAGGTGAACGCGTCGGTAGTATCTGACGATCCCTACTATCAGATGCACATCGAGATGATTCAAAAGGCGAGGAACGCTTTTGTCCGGGCCCGTCACATTCTGCCGGCCGCTTCGGACAACGATATCGAACGGATGAAAGAGGCGTTTGCTCTGATTCCGCAATTGACCTCTTCGACGAAGAGTTATGGCACAACAACGGGTCATGACCTGAGGATGCGACGACACCGGGGGCCCCTATCGGCCTGGCCGAAGCTGGATACGAGCGGAATCTGCAACGGTGACCAGTACTCCGCAACCTCCAGTGGAGCGGAAGCGGTCATCGGGCTTGACTTCGGCTGGGTGTCCGGAATGATCTCCGACTTCCTGGAACTCTTCACGGTCGAGCACAATGATGTGGATCCGTGGGACGGAGAGATCTCGACTCCGGATTTCACCGCTTATGACCGAGGACTGACCGGCGCCTCCCAGTGCACCGAGGCGCAGTCACTTCTGGACCTGATCTACGAACTGATCCCGGACACGATCGGGGATGTTTCCGTCGGGTTCAGTCTCGTTGTGGAATTCTCGGTCGGCAAGGACATCCCCAATCCGCTCAAGGCCGGTTTCGCGATTTTCAGCTCTGTCAACAAGTTGATCTGCGTCCGGATGGACCTGGCCAACGCGCTGGGGGACGACTGCAATCTCAACGCGTCGTTTGACATCATAGACATCAAGATCGAGGCCATCTCCTCCGATATCGCGGCCCTCGACGACAGACTCGAAAAGCATGACATCAAGATGACCGCCGAGCATCTGGTGATGACCGATCTCATCAATACGAGGGCGGATGCGATTGACGACGCGCTTCGAAGGCAGCTGGAGTTTCTGGAGCAGTTCCGCGGTCTGAGTGTCCGGTTGGCTATCGAGAAGAATCTGCTGGATGACGGGAACGATGTGATTTCCCTATTCGAGCTCCCGGCCGGTACCTCGCCGCCCGGCGGCATGGACGGTACCGGCATCGAGCTCGTGCGGGAGATCGTCTATCGGGCGATCGAGAACTGCAGGGCCGCCGGACTTCCCGTCTACACCGCGGAGGACGAGTTCGCCAGGGGTGACACTGCGCTGGCCGAAGGCGACTACCGTGCCGCCTTCGCCAACTATCGAAAGGCATATATCAGCGCAGTCAAATAACGACCGTCGCGTTCACTCACTCCCGCCGGCGTTCTCGGCCCGCACGCGGTAGTAGAACGAATCGATCGCGCCGAGGGCGTCGACGTCGACCCACCGCGTGACGGTCGCGGAGCCGGCAGCGGTGAACGGTCCGGACGGCGAAGCCGCCCGTTCGATGTGGTAGACGGTGGGGGCGTCGTGACCGCCGTCGACCAGGGGCGCCTCCCAGGTCAGCACCGCGTGACCACCGGCATCGACTTCGACCCGCAGCGTGTCGCCCACCGGATTCGGCGCCAACGCCGCGGGCGGCGTGTAATCCTGGCACTGGCCCCACACACCATTGACGTGGACCTCGTCGATCCCGCCTTCGACCGGGCCGTCGGTTCCACCATCCTCGACCACGACCCTCAACCGCATGTCGTCCGTCGGTGGGAGCAGGACGATAAGGTCGGCGGTCTTGGTCTGCCATCCACCGTAGCCGTAGACGACAGTCTCGACCGTGGTCCAGTCGAGCCCGCCATTGTTCGAGACCTCGATCCACATGTAATTGCCCGAGCTTTGCGTGTCGTAGAACCAGCGATCGTACGACAGGCCGAGGGACAGGATGTGAGACTCTCCGAACGGCGGCGAGAGCAGGATCACCCTGCCGTCATCCACGTCGTCGCTGTTCTCGTTGCCGCCCGTCGCGTTTCCGGTCACCCAGCAGGTGTCTCCGGGATCGGAAGTGTCGTCCTCCGGGTTGGAGAGCCGCCCCTGGCCGTCCTGGATCCCGTTCGGATTCTCCCGGACCCAGAAGCCCTCCGACGCGGTTCCCGGATCGGAGGTCCAACCGAGGTCCGATTCGAAATCGTCCGACAGCAGCGGCCCCGTCCCCAGCTCGCCGATGCGGATCTGGAAGGTCGATCGTCGCACCTTGCCCGCGTATCGTAGCTCCAGATCGAAGGCGATGACTGATGTGCAGGCCGTGGGATCGACGGTCAGCGAGAAGTGCGGCGTGTTGCTGACGGCGGTGCCGCTCGCTGGGAGAGTCGGATAGGCGGCATGCTGGTTGTGGATCGTGATTCCCGGCGTGGGAGTGGAGAGGATCGCCTCCAGGCCATCGATCGCGACGTCGGTCCTGCTCCTCACCGTGATCTGCAGCTCCACGCGTTCGCCGGGATCGAGCATCGAGTCGCCGTTGCCGGCTTCACTGTCGTCGATCGAGTGGGAGTCGTAGATAACGCCGGACTCCACGGCGAGCACCGCTTCGTAGGCCTGCACCAGGCCGGTGCCGTAGACGTTGTTCTTGCCCGGGTCGCCGCGGTGCTGCGCGGTGTTCAGGATCGCCTCGGTCAGCTCCGCGGGCGTCGCCTCGGGGTTCGACTGCAGCATCAGCGCCAACACCCCGGTCACGTGGGGCGTCGCCGAGGACGTGCCACTGAACGAGCAGTAGTACGGCCCGGGGCAAGTCGTGGTGGTCCCGTTGCCGTAGGCGGAGATGTCGGGCTTTAGTAAACCCATCCGGGCGCCGTTCTCGTAGGGATAGTCCATGTACTCCGGCGTCAGCGGGTGCGGGTAGTCGGGATCGGTGTTGGCGACGATGTCCTCCCACGCCGAGGGACCGAAAGACGAGGACGGCGCGATCACGTCCGTGTTCCACTCGATGTTGGCGACCGTGACGGTCGAGGAGACGCCGCCGACGAGGGTCTGGTCGGGGTGGAGCCAGGGCGGTGGAGAGTTTGCCGGAGCCGAGACGTTGTACGGCACCGCGAGGTCCGGATTGTGACCGTCGTTGCCCGCGGCACTGGAGTGGATCACGCCGGCGGCAAGCTCGGCGTCCGTCTGTCTGCGCCAGCCCTCGAAGTCCGGCGTGTCTTCCGTCCAGGGCCAGATGTACGACTCGGTGATGATGTGCGCGCCGTTGGCGATGGCGTAATCGCTAGCTTCCCACCCGATGGAATCGGGAGGCGAGCAGTTGATCCCCAGCACCATCAGCTCGGCGTCCGGCGCCATGCCGGTCACGATGCCGTCGGTCCCGTCTCCCGCGACTTGGCCCGCCACCTGCGTGCCGTGGTTGCCGCTGATCGGCGTGTTGTCGTTTTCGCAAAAGTCCCAGCCCCAGGTATCGTCCACGTAGCCGTTGCCGTCGTCGTCGAGCCCGTTGTCGGCGAGCTCGCCGAGGTTGGTCCAGATGTGGTCGGCCAGGTCCGGTGTGTCGGGGTAGACGCCGGTGTCGATGACCGCCACGATCACACCGACACCGGTATAGCCCAGCTCGCTCCAGACCTGCGAGGCACCCATGGCGACCACCTCGCCGGCGATCTCCGCGTCCGGGTTGGGGCCAGAGGTGTCGCCGCCGGTCGGGCCCGTGGTTACCGCCGCGTCGGCGCCGTTCGCCGGTCGGCCGCCACCCCCATCGTAGAGCACCCAGCGAACCGCGGGCAGCTCGGCCAGTTGCTCGATTACGAGCGGCGTCGCCTCGAGGGCCACGCCGTTGACTCCCCACAGCACGCGAACGTTGCGGGTCTCGTCTCTCGCATCGGCCAGAACCGCGCGGACCGCTTGCTGGGTCCGCCGCGAAAGAGCCCGCAGCCTGGAGACCACGTGGTTGCGCCGGCTCTCGCGATTGAGGCCGCGTACCTCGGCCATCAGCTCGGCCCGGGCGGGATACTCCTCCATCATCACCACGACCGGGACGAAGTCGTCGGGACCGGCTGAGATTAGCGCGTCCTCGAGATCGGGAGCGATGGAGCCGGCCCAGGCCGGGACGCCCGCTGTGACGACCAGGCAAACAGCCAGGTGGCGGAATGGGCGGTACGGGTCATGCCGGATCGTGCGCAACGAGGTGCCTCCGTCCGTCGAATCCGCGGACATCCTTTCTTATAGGATGAAAAGGAGTTCTCCCGCCTTCAGGAAAACCCTTAGTTCCGGCAGAAAAACGACTTGAGGGCGCCGGCTAGAGTCTTGGTCGACCGACCCCGCTGGCTTTGACATTGGTAGAGTCTTGACGTATCTTGATATGTCAAGATGGCAGCAATCAAGATCAGTTCGAAAGTCGACGAAGTCGCTTGGAACGAACTCCGCGAGCTCGCCCGGGAGTCTCACCAGAACATCTCGGGCCTGCTCAGCGAGGCGATCCGAGAGTACGTGATCCGCAGACGCGTTCGACCGGTGGTCCTGAAGCACCTCGAGGAGTCGATCGCGGACAACGAACGGCTGGGGCGTCTTCTTGCCGAATGATCGCGTTCGCTTCCTGACCGTCGACGAGGTTCTGGCGATCTACGAGCGCCTTATCGAGGTGTTCGGCGGACCATCGGGAGTCCGCGATCTCGGTCTGCTCGAGAGTGCTCTGTTTCGACCCCGGACCGGTTATTACGACGACCTTTCGGCCATGGCGGCTGCCCTCTTCGAATCGCTATTGATGAACCACCCATTCATAGACGGGAACAAGCGCGTCGCTTTTTTTACGACGGACGTGTTCTTGCGACTGAATGGATGGAAGCTCGAGGTCGATCCCGACAAGGCCCATGCCTTCATCATTGGTCTCCTCGAACAGGCCGAGTGCGACTACGAGCATCTACTTCCATGGATTCGGTCGGCGTCGGCTCGTTTCTAATCGTGCGCGTCGCACGTGGTCTTTTTGTTTGACCGACCCGGGGTACAATGGCACGGGAATGGCCTGCCGATGGAGCGGGACGAGGGTCAGATGGGAAAATGTCGTCTCCGTGCTGTCGACCCGGGGGAAGCTTCGGCGGCCTCGAGCCCGACCGCGCCCACCGCATCCGGCGAGGAGAGCCCGGGGGCGGAGCCGCTGAGCCTGGAGCCGTTCCGGCTAGCTGGGGAGCGGGAGCGCAGGCCGTGAACGGAGAGGAACCGTGGGGGCTTCCGGATCTCCTGGGCGTCGTCCTCGACGCGATCCCGCTGGCCGCGATGGTTCTCACCCCCGGCTATCGCATCGTCATGGCCAACCGCGCCACGGTCGAGCTGTCCGGGGAAGGGGAGCCTGTCTCCGGCGATCTCAAGTGTTACGAGCTCTCCCACCGTTGTGACCTGCCCTGCAACGGACCCGGCGAATCGTGTCCCCTGAACCAGGTAGTCGCCACGAAGTCACCGGTGAGACAGATTCACCGGGTGCACGACGGCCAGGGACTGGAACGGCTCACCGAGGTCAGCGCGGCTCCGCTCTTCGACGCCGCCGGCAATGTGACACACGTCCTTGGCATACTCCGCGACGTGACGGACCGGGCACCGGCGGGCGAACGCGAATCCCGACACTCGCGGAGCGCCTTTCTCGAGGAAAGGGTGCGTCGGCTGGGCGGCCTGGTCGAGGCCTACAAGCAGTCCGAGCTGCGGGACCGGAAACGCTTGGCTCTCGTTCTGCGCGAGGAGCTGCAGCAACTGTTGTTCGTCGCCGTGCTCAAGCTGGGCCATCTGCAGCGGGAGATCGGGACCGGAAGCGAGTTGGAAGAAGACGTGCGACAGCTTGCCGAGCTGATCCGCCAGACCATGGAGCTGTCCCGCTCGGTGATCACGGAGCTGTGCCCGCCGGTAGTCTTCGCCGGATCGATGGCGGAGATTCTGGAATGGCTCGCCTCCTGGATGCGCAACACGCACGACCTGGAGACCGAGATCGACGTCGAGGAGGGGGCGGATCCGGCGAGCGAGGAGGCTCGCATGTTCCTGTTCGAGGCGGTGCGCGAGTTGCTTCTCAACGTCGTCACCCATGCAAAGGCCCGCCGGGCCCGCGTGCAGATGAAGCGATGCGGGGAGCGCGAGATGCAGATCGTCGTCATCGACGAGGGGATCGGCTTCGCCCCGCCGAGGTGGGAGAAGGACGAGGTCCCCGCCGGACGGGTGGGCCTGCTCGGCATCCGCGAGCGAGTCCGGTTGATGGGGGGGCGGATGGACATCGTCAGCTCGCCCGGTCGCGGCTCCCGGATCACTTTGACCCTTCCCCGGTAGCCCCCCAAGCGGACCCACGCGGTCCGCTACTCGGGTTGATTCCCTCGCCCTTTGGTGGTAAACGACCGGTAAGACACCATGAAACTCCGGTCACAACGATTCTTGCTGCGGCTTGGTGGAGTTCTTGTCGCACTGGTGGCAGTGGTCGCACTGGAAACCCCTGCTGACGCGGCCACGCTCAAGTCGGAATGGAATAGGTTGGAGAGTTCGAACTTCCTGGTCTACAGCAACGCCAACGACGACACCACCAGAGCCCTTGCCCGGGAACTGGAGACGTTTCGGCAGGCGATGGGCCACGTTCTCCCCGGTCTGGCGCCTCCGCCGCGACAGATCACCGTCCTTGTGTTCAAGAACAGCAAATCGTTTCGGAAATACACACTCAATGACCAGAACGTTATCGGTGCTTTCTACGAGGGTATCTTCGGTGGTGGCACGATCGCCCTGGACGCGAGCAGAAGCAGGGGATTCGCCACGGTCTACCACGAGTTCACGCATTACATGATGCACGAGACCTACTACGCGGTTCCGAGTTGGCTCAGCGAAGGGTTCGCACATTACTGCGAGACTTTTCAGATCAACGGGGGCAGGGTCGAGATCGGTCAGCCCCAGCAGGCAATGCTCGAGGTGGCAGCGGGCGGCCCCTGGGTCTCCTACGCCGAGATTCTCAGCAAGAACGCGACGGCAAGAGAGAAATGGAACCACTCGTTTCGGGCCCAGTCTTGGTTGCTCGTCCACTACCTGCTGACCCGGCAGGGCAACGAATACGCGAAGACGCGTCGCTTCATCGCCTTGCTCGACGAAGGCGTAGCCGAGACCGACGCGTTTCAGATTGCTTTCGGGCTTGATGTGAAAGGCCTGGACGAGGTACTCAGAAGCTATGCGAGGCAGGGAGATTTTCGGAATCATCGGTTTCCGCTCGGCGAATTCGAGACGGCTCAGGAGTTCACGGCGTCGGAGGCGGTAAGCGCGGATGTTCTGTGGCAACTCAGCGAGATCGCGTGGGGACGACCCAAAGGGTTGGATGCGAGCCGACGTTATCTCGAGGAGGCCCTGAGCCTGAATCCGGATCACGTCCCGTCCATCGTCAGTATGATTTCAGGGTACTCTCGCGACATGCCGCTTGAAGAGAAGATCGAGCGCTTGGAACGAGCCGTCCGACTGGACCCCTCGTACGCAGAGGCCCATCTTCAGCTCGGGTGGAAGTTCGTACAGCGATTCCGAAATGAGGATGGCGAAGTGCCTTTGCCGGGCGAGCCAACCTCCGAGTGGATCCTCCGTGCTCGCGAGGCATACCGTAACGCGATCGAGGCAGATCCAGAAAACCTTATGGCCTACGCGGATTATTGTGGCACCTACGTCTATGACGCGGAATCGCCGGAGCCCGGGATTCGACTCGCGAAGAAGGTGCTGGAACGTTCCCCGAACCGGTTTCTGGCCACCGCGCTTGTCCGCCTTTACTCGAGGGATGGCAATCGAGACGCAGCGCTCGAGGTCTACAGCAACTACATCGCTCGGCTCGCCACCAGTCTCACGGAGGTTGAGTGGGAATCGGTGCAGAAGGTGATACTCCGAGCCGACATCTTGTTAGCAGACATGTGGGTGCGCGAGGGTCGGGTCGAAGACGCCCTAGAGGTGCTCGAGGAAGTCTCCGCCAAAACGGAGGAGGAGAAACTCACCAAGAAAGTCGCAGCGAAGATCGCACAGCTCCATAGTCAGCTTGGCTCGGCGAGCGACGACTCCGATCCGCACAGACGGTAGTCGGCCCTATCAATACGCTACATTTCGTCTCCCCGGCTCACCGGGATTTCTTTTAAGGGTTCGACGCCACGACTCAGGAAAAACACGGAAAGTCCGAACACGATAACGAAAGGACCTTCCCAAATCGTCCAGGAAGGCGGCATGCCTTCCGACCAGTCGACAACAAGAAGCACCGCTCCGAACACCGTTATGGCAGCGCCCAAGTAGATCAATACCTGGCGATGCCGACGGAGATCAAAAGAGACGACCCAGAACAAGCCGCCTAGTAGTGCGTAAAAGGCCGAGGTGGATCTGGCGAGGTAGCCGACTACAGGGTCATCGGGTAACCGGCCCATCCCGAGAGACGAGTGTATGGAGTCCATCCATGCATACGGTGCTGCCACAAAAATCAATGCGAATAGTGACGAACTACCGAGAAGCCGAAGAATCAGTTTTAGGGTCTGTTCCGAATTCATTGTCGGCTCCATGTCGCGACTGTCATGATGTGCAAACGCTAGTCGGGACAGTCTTCGCAGCGATAGATCCTGAAGAAATTCTCTGGGATGAAATCATAACTCGCTTCGGGCTCGTATCCGGCTTGGCTCAACCAGCCGTCCAATTCTTCCGTTGAATATTGCATCGAAGGGTCGATGTGCGGGAAATTTCCGTCGAAGTCGATGATGGCCAGACGACCGCCCGGGCGCAGGTAGCGTCGCAACGTCTCGACGTAGGTGTCCCGGTCGTCGATGTGGTGCAGCGAGTCGCAGATGAAGATGACGTCGACCGGGCCGGGTAAACGCGGGTCGTCGGCCGCGGCCCGCACGACACGTACCGTGTCCAGGCCGGCCTCGCGTGCGGTTCGCTCGATGTGCTCCAGCAGTTCGTCGTTGACGTCGACGGCGTAGACGACCCCTTGCCCATTGAGCGCGACGGCGAACGGACGCGTGAACACACCGGTTCCGGCTCCGATGTCGGCGACGGTGGTTCCGGGCTCGATCCCCAGAATGTCGATGACACGATCGATCTGCAGATCCTCGACCCGCCCGCTGGACTCCAGCATCAAGATGTAGGCCCTGGCGATCAGCCAGTCGCGATTGAACCAGGCCAGGCTGGCCATCGCGATTGCCAACGTGACCGCGATCGAGAGGACGACGAAGATACGGCGGACTCTTCGCGTCAAGGTAGGACTCCCTTCAGGCAACGCCGACAAACTCAGGACCTGATATTGCCGGCCCTTCTCGCGGGCCAGTCCATTATGGCCTCGGATCGGAGGAGCCGGCCACCACTTTCAAAGGCGAGGTCCGCTCGACGCGCGACTGATCGTAGAGAACGCACCGGAACTGCATCATTGCCTGCGACGCACTGCTGCGTTAGTCTCGTTGTCATTCCCGATCGTTCGTTCGCCGAGGTGCCTTTGCATGAAGATACGCGCCGCCGTGCTGGAGTCGTTTGGCGAGCCACTGGAAGTGCAGGACCTGGACCTCGGCCATCCCAGGGACGGCGAGGTTTTGGTCAGGGTGCACGCCTGTGGAGTGTGCCACACCGACCTGTACACGGCGAGCGGCGCCGACCCCGGCGGTTACACGCCGTGCGTCCTGGGTCACGAAGGCGCCGGTGTCGTCGAGGCCGTCGGTCCGGGTGTTTCGCAGCTGTGGCCCGGCGACCACGTGATCACGCTGTTCTCGCCGGAGTGCGGCGAGTGCCTCCACTGCAAGAGCGGCAAGACCAACATCTGTCTCGCGATTCGCGAACAACAAGGGAAGGGGTACCTGCCCGACGGGACGCCGCGTCTGTCCAGGAACGGCGAGCCGATGCGGCACTTCATGGGCTGCAGCACCTTCGCCGAGGCCACGGTGATGCCCGAGATCGCACTGGCCAAGATCAACAGGGACGCGCCGTTCGAGAGCGTCTGCACGCTCGCGTGCGGTGCCACGACGGGAATCGCCGGTGCGATGTGGAAGGCCGAGGTGCGACCGGGCTCGACTTGCGTCGTGTTCGGGACGGGGATGGTCGGTCTGGGCGCTGTGGTCGGCTGCAAGCTGGCCGGCGCCGAACGGATCATCGCCGTTGATCTTTCCGAGGAACGCCTCGAGTTGGCCCGCCGCTACGGCGCCACCGATACGCTGGTGGCCGGTGACGACATCGTGCAGCGAATCGTCGACATGACCGGGGGCTTCGGCGCGGACTACACCTTCGAGGCCACGGGCAGTGTGGCGGTGATGGGACAGGCCGTCGAGGCCGCCCGCATCGGCTGGGGCCTCTGCACCGTGCTGGGCGTCGCCGGCAAGGGGGAGAAGCTCGAGATCATTCCCCGCTTCCTCATTACCGGCCGGCGCGTCCAGGGAGGAAGCTTCGGCGGGGCTCGCGGGCGAACCCACGTGCCTCGCCTGGTCGACATGTACCTCGAGGGCAAGATCGATCTCGACGGTTTCGTCTCCCACCGTCTCACACTGGACGAAGTGAACAAGGGCTTCGACCTGATGGAAGCCCAGGACGGAATCCGCTCCGTCATCGTGTTTTAAGAAACGAGGGATGAAGTGATCATCGAAAAGACCATGAGCGACGGATGGCTCTCCAATACCTGGCTCATCGGTGACAAGCCGGGTGGCCGCGCCGTGCTGATCGACACCGGCGGACCGATGGAGCCGATCGTGCAGGCGATCGAGGAGAATCGACTGACGGTGTCGCACGTGCTGTGCACGCACCACCACATCGATCACGTGCAGTACAACGCCGCGTACAAGACGAAGTTCGGCTGCCCGATCTGCGGCCACCGCTCCGAGAACAAGTTATTCGGCGGCCTGGACCTGGAGTTGGCCGACGGTGACGAGCTCGTGACGGGTGGGCTGAACATCCGTGCCCTGCACACGCCGGGACACACGTTGGGGATGCTGGCCTTTCTCGTGAACGAGCAGCGCCTGTTCACCGGGGACACCTTGTTCCGCCGAGCCGTCGGCGGCACGCGC
>Ga0255055_10002294_pt1 | contig 13572 bp, 8 predicted proteins | sample JV7_2_27_MG_FD_188633 | JGI IMG/M metagenome (GOLD analysis project Ga0255055, IMG submission 188633) | Seawater microbial communities from Jervis Inlet, British Columbia, Canada - JV7_2_27 | ecosystem: Environmental > Aquatic > Marine > Inlet | place: Canada: British Columbia | collected...
CTTGCCGGCTTTCATGACGGCCACACAATCATAGTTTTTAATGGTATCCAGGCGGTGAACGACCGATATCACGGTGCTTTTTTTCTTCCAGCGCGTTTCCAGCAGATTTTGAATGCGGGCTTGTGACGTGTTATCAAGCGCTGAGGTGGCTTCGTCCATAATCAAGATTCTTGGATTTTTCAGGAATGCGCGGGCAATCGCCAGTTTCTGTCGTTGGCCACCGGACAATTTGTCGCCCTTGCTGCCCACCTGGAAATACATGCCGATTTCGATGACGGTCTCCAGAAGATCCTCTTCGATCAAAAGCTGTATAATGTTCTGATAGATCTTCTCCTGGGCCTGGGGGTTGGTTTCCTTGGTTTTGCCAAAAAAGATATTGTTCAATATCGTTTGGGAATGGATATATTCCGACAGTTGATAAAACGTCACAGCGTCGGGGTCGTCCTCCGAGATCTTCGCGCGGAATAAGGCCCGGCCTTCTAAAATTAAATCTTCCAATATGCCGGGCAAGGCGACCATTTTATGAACTCCCGGCACAAACCGCAGCGCCAGTTCCAGGAGCTTTTCGCGATCCGGATCGGCTAATTCATGCAGTTTCTTACGCTTTAGACGCTCGGACAATACTTTGAATTCATCTAATTCCTCCGGTTTGATGGGGCTTTGCTCGAAAAAAATGGCTTCGGGCGGGAGGTTGCCCAGGATATCCACGGTTTGTCTGGCCAATTCTGCTCCCAGACTGAATAGCGGCCGGGTCAAATCCGCCTGGCTTAAGAAGGTTAAAAAATATTCATTTTTTGACAGATGGGCGTAACTAAACGTATCTTTATTGGGGGTGCCGAAAATTAAATTTCCGGCCACACTGGAGTAAAAAAGGTATTGGTCTTCATCGAAAAATTCTACGTAATCGGCGAGCTTTTCTCCGAAATCGCGCTGAAAGTTATCGCGGACACGGATAATAACTTCGACCAATTCCTTTTGCTGGTCATGGGCCAAAATGGTGTTCAGACCGAATCGCAATACATCCACAAATATGCCGGTTTGATGAAGCACCGCAATAATATCATCCAGGTTTGGAAGCGCTTGCCCGCTTTGGCCGTTTCCGTCGACTTTGGCCCGGCAGGCGTAAAGGATGTTATCTTCAATGGTCCCGTCAAAGATGAACGGGTTCTGGGCCACAAAGCCCAAATTATTGACCATGTCTTTTTTGGTCAGACCGGCCACTTCTTTTTCTCCGATTAAAACGTGGCCAGCGGTATACTTGTAGAGCTGTCCGATGCAAAGGGCCAGGGTGCTTTTGCCGCTGCCGGAAAATCCGACCAGAGCCAGATGTTCTCCGGAATTTAAGGATAAATTGATGCCGTCAAGTAAGCGGATGCCGCTATCCGTGACAAAAGACATATTTTTGACTTCCACGCTGCCGTCCAAATCAAAAGGTTTACGATCTTTGGGCGCCATGGCATGCTCGGGCATAAAATCGAAAAATTCCATAGTGCGCTTATAGGTCACGGAACCATCCTGATAAACCTGATAAAATTCAATCAATTCTTTCCAGGGGTCATAGAGTTTTTCCTGGGCGGATAAAAATGCCACCAGCGCGCCCAGCTCCAGCTGGCCTTTTATGGTCAGATAGCCTCCCAGAATGAACACGATAAAAGGCCCCAGGCTGACGAAAAAACTGTTGGATGTTTTGACGGCGAATCGGTACAGACTCCAGACGATTCTTATTTTCAGCAGTCGATCCACCAGGCTGTCATATTTTCGATTTTCGATGCTGTAGGCACCATTGCCGTGGATCTCGTGAATGCCCGTAATGGATTCGGCGATACGGCTGGATAATTGTCGGGCGGCATCGACCCGCTTTTTGTTGGCCCGGTTGACGCCCTTTTGGAGCACCGGGACCAGGAAAACGACGATGGGGTAAATGCTCAATGATACGGCCGCCAGCAACGGATTCAGAAAAAAAAGGTAAACGGCAAATGCCAGCAGCGTTAATACATTGGTAACCGGTGCTGTGATGGCCATGCCCGCGAAATTGCCCGGCATTGTCAGTTCCGAGACCAATGAATTGACCACCGACCCCGGTTGTGTATTTCTGAAAAAGCCTAATGGCAGGGTCAGAATATGGTGATACAGCTCTTTACGCATCCTGGCCGTGGTGCGCTGCGTAATCAGGGTTTGTAAAACGTTTGTCAGGTATTTAAGCGCACTGAAAAAAATAACGGCAACCAGATAAATACCGCAGTACCTAAACAGCAGATCGATATTTCTTAAATTAATGGCTTCATTGACAATACGCTTTTGCATTTCCAGGGGCACAACCCTGGCAAAAACCATCACGACAATGATGAACAAAAGCGTTATTTGAAGCTTGACATTGCCGGCAAATACCCAGGAAAAAAGCGATCGTTTGACGACGGGTATTTCAGCTTCTTTCATTTCAAAGCTCCTTCACCCCGGATTAATGGATCATATAAAGGCGTTGAAAGCGGATTTTTTACAAATGCTAAGTCCTACTATTAAAGCTGCCCTTTTGACAAGCAGAAATTCGCAAGATCAGCGATTCTCTAAATGACAAAATCGCCGGGTCTATATGAAAAACTGTATACTCAGGTATTTAGCCTGCATGATCGGTTCACCGAGAATCGCCGGCCCGTTCCAATTTGCTTTGACAAAATATATACTAAAGGATTATAAATGTTAGTTTAATCATTTAACAAGGTTGTAAGATTATTAGATTATAAAATTATCGGAGAAGCGATTATCCCTACCGTTGAAAATTCGACAATCGCCATGGCGTTCAACATATTTATCGGAGACCGGGATCTAACAGCCAATGAAATTTTTTTTATGCGTAATCGGAATGGTGATGATCATTGAAGGACTGCCTTATTTTGCTTTTCCAGGTAAAATGAAGACCTGGGTTGAAAAAATCATCAAATCCCCGGAGAGCTCTTTGAGAAGATTTGGTTTGGTGCTCATGGTGCTGGGTTTGATCTTGGTTTACCTTGGGCGGGCGTAAGGATGCCAATTTGATTTTAGACTTTTTAACCACCTGTTATATTAGTTTTATTGGTTAATGATTATTTGCAAACCAATCGAACCAATCGAACCAATTTAACCAATTTAACCAATTGAACCATAATTTATGTACGCTACATCTGACTATAATTACCAGCTTCCGGTGGAGCTAATCGCCCAGAAACCCGTTGAGCGGAGGGATGAGTCAAATCTTCTGATCATGGACCGCAAGACCGAAAAGTTGTCTCATCATCGCTTTAATGCCCTGGATAATTTTTTAAACTCGGGTGATGTGCTGGTGGTCAATAACACCGCGGTTATTCCGGGACGCCTGCTGGGCAAAAAAGATACCGGCGGAAAGGTCGAAGTTCTCATATACGGTTTTAACGGCAGCTTTAAGCCCCGCACAATAAAAGAGGACCGGGTTTACGAATGTCTGGTTAAGGCTGCCAAACCGCCAAAAACAGGCAGTTTATTTTATTTTGATGAGGGGCTGACGGCCAAAGTGATCGAACGCCGCGATGGAACGTATTTGATCAGATTTTACACTGAGGGTGATTTTGAAACCTTGCTTGACCGCATTGGAAAAGTGCCCCTTCCGCCGTACATAAGGCGCGGTCCGGAATTGGAGCAGCCTTGTGATGATCGGACCGCCTACCAAACCGTTTATGCATCTGAAAAAGGTGCCATTGCCGCTCCTACCGCCGGGTTGCATTTTACATCCGAACTTCTTGAAAGACTAAAAGCCAAAGGAATTACCATCGTTTCGATTACGCTGCACGTGGGTTATGGGACATTTTTACCGGTACGTGCGCAAGATATTCGGGCCCATCAGATGCATTCTGAAGCATATTCGATTCCCGGACAAGCAGCAGATAAGATTAATTCAGCCCGGGCCGCGGGATATCGCGTGGTAGCGGTTGGAACCACCTGTGTGCGCACTCTGGAATATGCGTCTGCTTCCGGAGGGCATGTGCAGGCCGGAAATGGTTGCTGTGATTTGTTTATCTATCCAGGTTACAGGTTTAAGGCTGTTGATGCGATGATTACCAATTTTCATCTTCCCCAATCGACCCTGTTAATGCTGGTTTCAGCCTTTGCCGGACGCGAAAAAGTCCTGCATGCCTATCAAGAGGCTTTAAAACGAAAGTACAGGTTTTATAGCTATGGAGATGCGATGCTTATCTTTTAATTAAGCTATCTCTAAAATAGCAGTTTATCTTCTAAGACAGAGAAAAAAGTTCCAAAGGTGCTCTAAAGTTAGAAGTGCCTAAAATGCCTAAAATGAGCTAAAATGCCTAAAGTTATGGTGTCGCTGCGCTCCATCTTTTATTTTCGTGGTTATCCAGAAAGAACAAGTGGTATTGAATGTGGGAGCGGCTTCCAGCCGCGACAGTTGAGTTCGCGGCTGGAAGGCGCTCCCACAGAGAGTTTATCTAATGGTAACTTGGACTTTCCAGATAAGCAGGTTTATTTTAAATATGATAGAATTCCTCAATTTTAGGCATTTTAGATCATTTTTAATTTTAGCTCATTTGTTGTTATAAACAGCTTAACTTAATTGCTATGTTTGATTTTAAAGTCATTGCCGAATCTAAGACCACCCGCGCCAGAGCCGGTATCATTCAGACCGCTCACGGGAAAGTGGAGACCCCGATTTTTATGCCGGTGGGAACCCAGGGAACGGTGAAATCGCTGACGCCCGAGGAGCTATGGTCGGCCGGGGCTCAGATCATTCTCGGCAATACCTACCATCTCTATCTCAGACCCGGCTGTGATGTCATTGATCGATTTGACGGCCTGCATGAGTTTATGAACTGGAGCGGTCCGATTCTGACGGACAGTGGCGGGTTTCAGATTTTTTCGCTGGCCGGATTGGCTAAAATTTCTGAAGAAGGTGTGACCTTTCAATCCCATATCGATGGAACCCGTCATCTTTTGACACCTGAAAAGGCGGTTGAAATTCAAACCTGTCTGGGATCGGATATCAGCATGTGCCTGGATGAATGTATTCAGTACCCGGCCGAGCACCATCTTGCACGCAAGGCGCTTGAAACCACCAGCCAATGGGCCAAACGTTGTAAGGCTGCCTGGCAGGAGACGGCAAATGGCCACAGGGCCTTGTTTGGCATTGTTCAGGGCGGGGTGTTTAAGGATTTGCGCGCAGCATCGGCGGAATCTTTGATTCCGCTCGACTTTAACGGTTTTGCGATCGGCGGGTTGAGTGTCGGAGAACCGGTGGAGATCATGCTGGAAATCGCCGATTTTACCTTGCCGAAACTGCCGCGTGAAAAACCCAAATATATTATGGGTGTCGGTACACCTGAAAACCTGATTGAACTGGTGGCGTTGGGTGCCGATATGTTTGATTGTGTTTTACCGACCCGTAATGCCCGCAATGGACAAGTTTTTAACCGGCAAGGCACGCTGAACATTAGCAACGCAAAATTCAGGCACGATACGAATCCTCTGGAGCCCGGTTGTCTGTGTTACACGTGCCGGAATTATTCCAGGGCCTATTTGCGCCACCTTTACATGGCCAAAGAACTTCTGGCCTATCGCTTAAATACGCTCCACAATGTTCATTTTTTTCTGAATTTAATGCAACAGGTGCGGGAGGCGATTGTAGCGGATGAATTTGATTTGTTTAAAACGGAATTTTACAAACGCCGGGAAAATGAAAACCCGGTGTAATTTTATTTTGTACTAATTTCTGCAAAGAAATTGCTTTGTATCGGAATGGGTGCGATACAAAATAAGAAATATAAAATCTACAAAAAGGAGATTTTATCATGAGAGAAAAAGTTGAGGAGGCCATTAATAAAATTAGACCCATGCTCCAGGCCGATGGGGGCGATGTGGAACTTGTCGACGTCCAGGAAGGGGTTGTCACTGTACGGTTACAGGGTGCCTGTTCAGGGTGCCCCATGTCGCAGATGACGTTGAAGAACGGAATTGAAAAAATATTGAAAAAAGAAATCCCGGAAGTGGTTTCCGTGGAATCAGCTCCCTAGAAGCTATCTCAAAATTAGCAGTTACCCTCTGAAGACAGAGGAAGTAAGCTTTGAAGGTGCTCTAAAATAGAAGTGCCTAAAATGCCTAAAATGATCTAAAGTGCCTAAAGTTAAGGAATTCTACCTGTTTATGGGTTAATAGTTATTTGTTATTAGGCAATGCCTTTATCTGAATTTAGTTACAAATAACTGATAACGAATATCTAATAACCTGATTTAACGAAGGAGCACACAGTGAAAATCCTAAAGATAGATCATGTGGGAATTGCCGTAAAAAGTATTGACGCGGGCAAAAATTTTTGGGCCGATACCCTGGGACTTGAATTCGAGGGGACTGAAACCGTGGCCGAACAGAAAGTCATCACCGCATTTTTCCCCGTTGGTGAGAGTGAAGTGGAACTATTAGAGTCCACTGCACCGGACGGTCCGATTGCCAAGTACCTTGAAAAAAAAGGCCAAGGAATTCAACACGTCGCGTTTCGGGTGGAAGATATCGAAGCGGCCTTAAACGAATTAAAAGAAAAAGGTGTTCGTTTAATTGATGAAAAGCCGCGGATCGGAGCCGGTGGTGCCAGAATTGCCTTTCTGCACCCGAAATCCACCAATGGGGTGCTTGTCGAACTGTGTGAAAGGGATTAAATTTCTGTCGCTTTAGGGTTCAGAGGTTCAGGGTTCAGGGTTCAAAGGTTGAAGGGCCAGGAGCTCTGTCCTCCGACATCTGGCCTCCTTCTGCAGTTATCTAACCTCTGAACCTCTGAACGTTGAACCTTTGAACCTGGCGACTGACACCTCAGCAGTAATGATTAATTTAGAATTATCCGTTTTGTGGGAAAATGAGTTAAAAAGGAGCAAACGACGATGGCAAAACAGGCGGGAATAAAAAAATGGAAGGATCTGGCCATAAAGGAGTTAAAGGGCAACCCTTTGGAATCCTTGGACTGGAATACAGCTGAAGGCATACCCGTTAAGCCGATGTATACGGCTGCCGATCTTGAGGGCATGGAACATATCGGCACTTTTCCGGGTCTGGAGCCCTATGTGCGGGGTCCCAGAGCGACCATGTATGCCGGAAGGCCCTGGACGATCCGGCAGTATGCCGGTTTTTCTACTGCCAAAAAGTCCAACGCCTTTTATCGCAGAAACCTGGCCGCCGGGCAGAAAGGCTTATCGGTGGCTTTCGACCTGGCGACCCATAGAGGATACGATTCCGATCATCCGCGCGTGGCCGGTGACATCGGAAAGGCCGGTGTGGCGGTGGATTCCGTTGAGGACATGAAAATTCTTTTTGATCAGATTCCGCTGGAGCAGATGACGGTTTCCATGACCATGAATGGCGCGGTTTTGCCTATTTTAGCCGGGTATATAGTTGCCGCCGAAGAACAGGGCGTTGGTCAGGACAAACTTGCCGGCACGATCCAAAACGATATTTTAAAGGAATATCTCACCCGCAACACTTACATCTACCCGCCGGAGCCTTCCATGCGGATCGTATCCGATATTATCGGATATTGTTCTACGCATATGCCCCGATACAATACGATCAGTATCAGCGGCTATCATATGATGGAAGCAGGGGCCGACTCTGTACTGCAGGCGGCCTTTACCCTGGCTGACGGGCTCGAGTATGTTCGGGCGGCCCTTAATGCCGGGCTGGAAATTGATATCTTTGCGCCGCGGTTGTCGTTTTTCTTTGGGATCGGCATGAATTTTTTCATGGAAATTGCCATGCTGCGGGCGGCGCGGTTCCTGTGGCATAAACTCATCAGTCAGTTCAATCCCAAGGATCCGCGATCAACCATGTTGCGCACCCACTGCCAGACGTCGGGATGGAGCCTGACCGCTCAGGACCCCTATAACAATATTATTCGAACTACTCTGGAATGCATGTCGGCAGCTTTGGGCGGCACCCAGTCACTGCACACCAACTCCTTTGACGAGGCCGTCGGGCTCCCCACAGATTTTTCGGCGCGGGTGGCCCGCAATACCCAGCTGGTTGTTCAGGAAGAATCCCAGATTTGCCATGTGGTTGATCCATTGGCAGGCTCTTATTATGTTGAATCTTTAACGGCCGGCATTATTCGTGAAGCCGGCAAAATCATCGATGAAGTCGAAGAAATGGGGGGCATGGCCAAAGCCATTGAAACCGGGCTGCCCAAAATGAGAATTGAAGAAGCGGCCGCCCGCAGGCAGGCGCGCATCGACCAGGGCAAAGATGTCACGGTGGGGGTCAACAAATATCAGATTGAAGAAGAGGTTGATCTGGAAATTCTCGAAGTTCCGGCCCGTGTACGGGATGAGCAGATCGCCAGATTGCAAGAACTGAAAGCCAATCGGGATGCCAAAGCGCACAAACAAGCGCTTGAAAACTTGGCCGGCGCTGCTGAAAATGACGGCAATTTGTTGGAAGCATGTATTCCAGCGGTGCGGGCCCGGGCCACAGTGGGTGAAATCTCGGATGTCCTGGAAAAAACGTTTGGACGTTATGTGGCGACAACCCAGTGTATATCAGGCGTATATGCTTCCGAATACGGTGATAGTGAGATCATTGAATCGATTCGCAAGCGTACCAAAAGTTTTAAGGAAACCGAAGGCCGGCGTCCCAGAATCCTGGTAACCAAAATGGGCCAGGATGGTCACGATCGTGGTGTTAAAATAATTGCCACCGCATTTGCCGATCTGGGCTTTGATGTGGATATTAGCCCCATGTTTCAGACACCCCGGGAGGCCGCACGTATGGCAGTTGAAAATGATGTCCATGTGGTTGGCGTATCCAGTCTGGCAGCCGGTCATAACACTTTGGTCCCGGAGCTTATCGCTGCGCTCAGAAAAGAAGGTGGTGAGGACATTTTAGTGGTTGTGGGCGGGATCATTCCGCCCTCTGATTATGAGTCTCTTTATAATGCAGGTGTTGTCGGTATTTACGGTCCCGGGACACCGGTTACCGAATCCGCCAACAAGGTGCTTAAGGCACTGGAAACGAAGTGATAGCAGAAATATTGAAGTCGGTTTGGCTAGTAAATTATATGATTGATCTTGAAACCCTAAAATAAATCCGAAACTCGAAACACGAAACAAATTCGAAATCCGAATTCTTAAATTTTAAAAACGATGGAGGTCGGGACACAGAGTCGAACGTGTTGTTTTTTATGGTTGTTTTGGTCATTTGAATTTTGAAAATTAGAAAATTGTTTCGCATTTCGATATTCGGATTTCGGATTTTGCTTTGCCACAATGAGCACAAATCAAGGGACAAATAAAGCAAGTTCTAAAATTAGCGCATGGATCCTAAAGACATTCAAATATACATAAAGGGTGTACGGGCACAAGACCGCAGGCTTCTTTCTAAAACCATCACCCTGATTGAAAGTTCGCGTCCCGATCATCAGGAACTGGCCCGCAAGATCGTTGATCAACTACTGCCGCACACCGGAAAAGCCGTTCGTCTCGGAATCACCGGCGTGCCCGGAGTTGGCAAAAGCATGTTCATTGAAGGTCTCGGTATGTCGCTTGTGGATACGGGCCACCGGGTGGCGGTTTTGGCGGTGGACCCCAGCAGTTCCAGAAGCGGTGGCAGCGTGATGGCCGATAAAACTCGTATGGAAAAGCTCGCGGTTGAAGAAAATGCCTTTATTCGACCATCACCTTCCGGGGGCACTTTAGGTGGTGTCGCTCGCAAAACAAGGGAAACCATGCTGGTTTGCGAAGCAGCCGATTTTGACGTTATCATTGTCGAAACGGTGGGCGTGGGACAATCGGAGACGACCGTGGCGTCGATGGTCGATTTTTTTCTGGTTTTGATGCTCTCCGGTGCCGGAGATGAACTGCAGGGAATAAAACGCGGCGTATTGGAGCTGGCCGATGCAATTGCCATTACCAAGGCCGATGGCGACAACATTGAAAAAGCCGAAAAAGCAGCGAAAATATATGAAACCGCCTTGCAAATGCTGCAGCCCACATCACCAAACTGGGATCCACCGGTGCTGACCTGCAGTGCTCTGGAGATGATCGGCATTGTTGAAATCTGGCAGACGGTTATAAAATACCATAAAAAATTTGCCGCCAGCGGTGAACTGGAACAAAAGCGCCAAAAACAGGCGCTGGATTGGTTGTGGTCGCTGGTCGAAGAAGGACTTCGGGAAAGGTTTGATACCAACCCTGAAATCAAAAAACGGCGTCGTCGAATTGCCCGCGCAGTCGAAAAAGGGGAAACTTCACCGACGCTTGCAGCCGATAAATTGCTTTTTTTTCTTGACAATAATCGCTCGGTCTAGAAAGTGGAGAAATAAGCTAAACAGCACGTATTTGGGAATGAAAGGATATCAATAATGGGTGTTGTCAAAGATAAAATTAAAGCGCTTAAAGATCGTGAGATCAAAACCCTTCAAATGGGTGGCGAAAAAGCAGTCGCCAATCAGCATGAGAAGAACAAGCTTACAGCCCGGGAACGGTTAAATTTATTATTTGATGAAGGCACGTTTCGTGAGATCGACATGTTCGTCACCCACCGCTGCGTGAATTTTGACATGGAAAATGTCGACATCCCCTCAGATGGGGTCATCACCGGCCACGGGCGGGTTAATGGTCGACCGGTGTTTGCTTATTCCCAGGATTTTACGGCCAGAGCCGGCAGCCTGGGGGAGATGCATTCCAAGAAGATCTGCAAAGTCATGGATCTGGCCCTGAAAGCCGGGGTACCGTTTGTCGGCATAAACGATTCCGGTGGTGCCCGTATTCAGGAAGGGGTCGATGCGCTTTCCGGTTACGGTCAGATTTTTTTTCGCAATTCGGCCGCCTCGGGTGTCATCCCCCAGATTTCAGCTATTATGGGGCCGACCGCCGGAGGTGCCGTCTATTCGCCGGCCATGACCGACTGGGTTTTTATGGTCAAGGGCAGCAGCTATATGTTTATCACCGGACCTGAGGTAATTAAAGCCGTCACGGGTGAGGAGATTACCTTTGAGGAGCTGGGTGGCGCTAAAACCCATAATGAAAAAAGCGGTGTGGCGCAGTTTGCCTGTGAAAGTGATGCCGATGCCATCGAGCGAATCAAAAAACTGCTTTCCTATCTACCGTCTAACAATATGGAAGACCCGCCCATTAACGATACGGGTGATGATCCTAAACGGATTGATCCGGCTTTAAATTCGATTATTCCAGACAGTCCCAACAAATCCTATGACATAAAAGAGGTCATCAGTAGCATCGTCGATAATGGTGAGATTTTTGAACCCCATCAGTATTACGCGCGCAATATGGTGGTTTGTTTTGCGCGCTTAAACGGCAGGACCATTGGTATTATCGCTAATCAGCCTAAAGTGCTGGCCGGCTGCCTGGATATTGACGCCTCGGACAAAGCCACACGCTTTATTCGATTTTGCGACTCATTTAACATACCCCTGTTAACCATCGCCGATGTGCCGGGATACCTGCCCGGCAGCCAGCAGGAATGGGGCGGGATCATCCGGCACGGGGCCAAACTTTTGTGGTGCTATTCGGAAGCAACCGTACCTAAACTGTTGCTCGTCACGCGTAAGGATTACGGGGGTTCATATCTGGCGATGTGCTCCAAAGATCTGGGTGCGGATATGGCATTTGCCTGGCCCAGCGCTGAAATTGCGGTCATGGGTGCTGCCGGCGCCGCCAATATTATCCATCGCAAGGAAATCAACTCAGCCGAGGATCCGGCCGCGAAGCGCGAAGAAAAGATTGTAGAATATGATGCGTTATTTTCCAACCCCTACCAGGCGGCCAGCCGGGGATATATCGATGCCGTCATCGAGCCCAGCGAGACCCGACCACGCCTGATCGACGCCCTGGAGGTAATGTGTAGCAAACGTGAGACCCGGCCGCCAAAAAAACATGGGAATATTCCCGTGTAAAGTGCCTAAAATGATCTAAAGTGAGCTAAAATGCCTAAAGTTAAAAAGGGAGTTCAAATGGGAGATGTCAAGAAAGCCACTGCCGCAATTTCGGCAGTCTTGCTATATATCAAAGCTGAAGAGGAAGCCATTGCGATGCAGTCTGCTATGCAAGCTCAAGCTGCAGGACCGGGGATGCCGCTGGCTTCGCGGTCACCCACGCCGGTTATGAATCCCTGGGGCCTGAACGGCAGACAAGCGCAAATGCAGATGCGCAATTTAATGCAGCTAAGAACGTTTTTCAGACGATAATACGTGTTTTGTGTTTGGGTGTTTTGTGTTTGGACTGCCTGAAGATTCCAAAAAAATTAAACAGTTCATCAAAAACACAAAATACTAAATACTAAAACCGAAACACTAAATGATTTAGGAGGAGTAACAAAAAAAATGAGCGATGATATTCAAGTAAAAATGACAAAAATGAATTATGACAAAGATCGGCCCCAGGCTCAGAATCCTGTCAAGGTAGAGGATCTGTCCCTGCGCGATGGTCACCAATCCCTGTTTGCAACACGGGGTCGGACTGAAGATATGATCCCGGTCGCCGAGATGATGGATGAGGTCGGCTTCTGGGCACTTGAAGTCTGGGGCGGGGCGACCTTTGACACCATGCACCGGTTTTTAAATGAGGATCCCTGGGAACGGATTCGAACGCTGAAGCGTTATATTAAAAAAACGCCGTTTTCCATGCTGCTGCGCGGTCAGAATCTGGTCGGCTATCGCAATTATGCCGATGATGTTGCCAAGGCGTTTGTGGAAAGAGCCTGCGAAAATGGAATGGACATCTTCCGTACATTTGATGCCCTCAATGACTATCGAAACTTTGAGACCGTCGTTCCGGTAATCAAAGCGTGCGGTAAACATTTTCAGGGCTGCATGTGCTACACCATGACCGAGCCGCGGATGGGCGGAAAGGTTTACAACATCGACTATTATGTCGACAAGGCCAGAGAACTTGAAAAACTGGGTGCGGACAGTATCTGCATAAAGGACATGGCAGGGTTGCTGGCACCTTATGATGCCTTTGAAATGGTCAAAGCGCTGAAGACGGCTGTCAAACCGCCGATTCATCTTCACAGCCACTTTACATCAGGCATGTCGCCGATGACCCACCTGAAGGCCATCGAGGCCGGTGTGGATATCATTGACACCTGCATGTCTCCGTATGCCTATCGAACATCCCATGCCGCCATCGAACCGCTGGTCATGACCCTGCTGGGAACCAACCGCGATACCGGCTTTGATATTCGGCTGCTGGCCAAAATCAATGAGGTTTTCGAAAAAGAGATTCTACCGAAATACAGGCACTTACTGGATGATACGAAGATGTCCATCATCGATATCAACGTGCTGCTCCATCAAACCCCGGGCGGGATGCTTTCCAACCTGGTTAATCAGTTAAGGGAAATGGATGCCCTGGATAAGATCGATCAAGTCTATGCCGAGCTGCCGCGGGTCAGAAAGGAATTGGGGCAGATTCCACTGGTTACCCCCACCAGCCAGATTGTGGGTATCCAAACGGTCAACAACGTTCTTTTTGATGATGAAAATGAGCGTTATAAAATGATTACCGCTCAGGTAAAAGATTTGTGCTACGGTTTATATGGAAAAACCGCGGTTGC
>Ga0255055_10002295_pt1 | contig 13571 bp, 20 predicted proteins | sample JV7_2_27_MG_FD_188633 | JGI IMG/M metagenome (GOLD analysis project Ga0255055, IMG submission 188633) | Seawater microbial communities from Jervis Inlet, British Columbia, Canada - JV7_2_27 | ecosystem: Environmental > Aquatic > Marine > Inlet | place: Canada: British Columbia | collected...
ACTTCTTTTCGGCCCCGGGGATCAAGCATTGCCGTAGGTTCATCTAAAACCAAATAGGAGGAGTGTAGAGCAATTGCTCCAGCGATTGCAACTCTTTGTTTTTGTCCACCTGAAAGTAAATGAGGTTCACTTTCTTTATACTCTTCCATTTCTACAACTTCTAAGGCCCAATCAACCCGTTCTCTCATAAGCTTTGGTTTTATTCCAATATTTTCTAAACCAAAAGCTATATCATCTTCTACTGTGGTTGCGATAATTTGATTGTCTGGATTTTGGAATACCATACCCACTTTTCGTCTTATTTCCCATGTTTTGCTTTTGTCTTTGGTATTCATTTTGTCTACCCAAATATCTCCAAAAGTGGGAAGTAGCAAGCAATTCATATGTTTAGCTAAAGTAGATTTTCCCGATCCATTAGAACCTATAATAGAAATAAAATCTCCGTTTTTTATTTCTATATTAATAGAATCTAAAGCTTTAATTTGATCTTTTTTATGATAGTTATACATGTGACTTAGATTTTTTATCTTAATCAAAATGTTCACCACTTATAATTTCGTATATAATATACAGTACAGTAAAGATGCAAAGATGCGGAATACAGAATTCAAAATCTAAATTCGTATCTCGTGAATCGTATCTCGCATAAAATACAGTAACAAGTAATATATAATGAGTAATAAAGAGCAGGTTTCAGGTTTCGAGTTACAAGTTTATAAAAAGCTCAAAGTATATCGCCGTACGTCCTTTTTTTATAGACAGGCGAGACGCCTGTCCTACGGGAAGGCTGGGGGATGTTTCGTGCATCTTTAGCATTCTTATTTTTTCCGCAATTGTTCCCCGCGTCTATACGCTACCCGCTGTACGCCATACGCTAATTAAATACTAACGACTAAATTAACTAGATAACCAAGTAACCAGCTAACCAAATTATTAAAAATCAAAAGGTTAAAAAGTCTAACTATCAAATAATTAGTTCTGATATAAAACTTTTTAACCTTTTTTCTTTATCCTTTAATTATTCTACAAATTCGATTACAGCCAAAGGAGCGGCGTCACCTTTGCGAAATCCCGTTTTCACAATTCGTGTGTAACCGCCATTTCTCTCCAAATACCTTGGACTAATTTCTTCAAATAGTACTTTGGAAGCTTTTTTATTTTTTATAACCTTTTGCACCTCTCTCTGAGCTTGTAAATTATTAATTTTAGCTACAGTTATCAATTTTTCTACATGCTTTCGAACTTCTTTTGCTTTTGTATATGTGGTCTCAATCTTTTTATGAGTTATGAGTGAAATAGATAAATTGGCCAACAAAGAACTTCTGTGGCTACTACTCCGACCTAATTTACCTTTTAATTTCTTGTGTCTCATCCTAAAAATCCTCCTGGTGAATTTTTTCACCTAAGACAAATCCATATTTAGTTATTTTCTCTTTTATTTCATCTAAGGATTTCTTCCCTAAATTCTTTATCTTTATAATCTCCATCGGAGAGTATTCAACTAAATCCCTCAATGTATTTACATTAGATTTTTTCAAGCAATTGTATGAGCGAACTGAAAAATCTAGTTCCTCAATGGTTTTATTTAAGATTTTTTCTTTTTCGCTCCTTTCTTTTTCTTCTTCTGATATAGGTTCACCCTCCAATTCAACATCTTCGGGAGAAAACTTAGTAAATACCTTCAAATATTTAATCAATATATTTGCTGATTTACTCAAAGCTTCATCAGGCAAAATGCTTTTATTGGTAAATATTTCCAAAGTTAATTTATCATAATTAGAAAATTGACTCAGACTGGCAGTTCCCACATCATAGCCTATTTTCGTAACAGGCGAAAAAAAAGAATCAATAAAGATGGTATCCACTGATTGGTCCGATTTTTTATTTTTTTCAGCAAACGAGTAACCCATCCCCTTTTCCACAACTATCTCCATATTTAGTTTGGCATTTTTATTTAAAGTAGCTATCGTTAAACCAGGATTAAGTATTTCTACGTTAATGTTGGGGGTTATATCTGCTGCAGTCACCTTTTTTTTGCCTTTTGCCTTTAATTTTAAAATCTGTGGCTCATCGATAAACATTTTAACTACTAATTCTTTAATATTTAAAATTATTTCAATTGCATCTTCTTTGACTCCTGGAATAGCATCAAACTCGTGGGTAATTCCTTCAATCCTAATAGCGGTTGCAGCCGCTCCCCACATAGAAGATAGTAAAGTTCTTCTAAGGGAGTTACCAAGAGTAATACCATACCCTTTTTCCAATGGTTCTATGATAAACTTACCATAATTATCTGATAAATCTTCCACTTTAATTTTTATATTATTAATATCCATCACCTTCAATGCTCTCCTTCTTTAGGTATAGGAAACCCAAAAATATTAACGAGAATAATACTCAACTACTAATTTTTCCTCTACCGGTAAATTTAATTCTTCTTTAGAAGGAAATTTTATTATCTTTCCCTTTAATTTCTCAAAATCAAACTCTAACCAAGAGGGAATACTGACCTCTATCTTCCCTTCTTTAATTTCTTTAATATTTTCGATATTCCCGCTCTTTTCTTTGATCTCAATCACATCATTGATATCAACCTGATAAGAGGGTATATTCACTTTTTTTCCATTAACTAGTATATGTGAATGCAGGACCAATTGTCGAGCGTGGGCTCTTGATTTAGTTATACCAAATCGATAAACTATATTATCCAATCTTCTCTCTAGTAATTCCAAGAAATTTTCTCCAGTAACACCTTTTTTCTTTTCAGCTTTTTCAAAAAGATTTTTGAATTGCTTTTCCAATAATCCATAATATTTTCTAAGTTTCTGTTTTTCTCTTAATCTTACGCCATAGGTAGATAATTTTCTTATCCTTGTCTTTTTTGCATTTTTACCAGGTAACGAAGCACCTTTTTCTATTGGACATTTATCAGAATAACACCTATCTCCTTTTAAAAATAATTTCACTGTTTCTCTACGGCACAATTTACATACCGCCCCTGTATATCTTGCCATATATAATAAAAACCTCCTTCTCCCTACAGATATTTAATAATATTTTCAAGATTACAAACTAACTGCATCTATTATTCGAAGGTATCGTCTAAAAACACACCTGCTTCAACTAATTTTTGCAATCCTTTTTGATTCCATAGTTTTAGTAAAACCATATAATATGCAAACCTGATATAATCTATATCCTTCTTTGTTTTGGTGGCCTGCAACCATTATGCGGAATTGGGGTAACATCCTTAATCATATTAACTTTTAAGCCTACCGCTTGTAAAGATCTAATTGCTGTTTCTCGCCCTGGACCAGGACCTTTTACCAATACGTCCACTTCTTTTAATCCTTGATCCATTGCTTTTTTAGCTACTGCTTCAGCGGTCATTTGAGCAGCAAAAGACGTACTTTTTTTACTTCCTTTATAACCCATGCTCCCTGCACTAGACCAAGCAATTACATTTCCGGCTCCATCTGTAATGGTTACTATAGTATTGTTAAAAGTAGATTGGATGTGAACTACCCCTAAAACTATATTTCTTTTTATTTTCTTCTTGGTTTTCTTTATTTTTTTCTTATTAGCCAATCAAATTCTCCTTTCCGTATCTGATGATATTACATACTTTTCTTTTTTCTTGCTCCTACTGTTCTCTTGGGTCCTTTTCTGGTTCTCGCATTAGTTTTAGTTCTTTGACCCCTCACAGTCAGTCCCTTTCGATGCCTTAGACCTCTATATGAACCTATATCCATAAGCCTTTTTATAGAGGTGGTAACTTCGCTTCTACATTCTCCTTCTACTTTATAATTTTTATCAATAATTACCTTTATCTTATTTGTCTCTTCTTCTGTTAAGTCTTTCGCCCTGGTATCCAAATTAACTTTTGATTCTTCTAATATGGAACGAGCACTGGTGATACCAATTCCATAAATATAAGTTAAAGCATATTCTATTCTCTTATTTCTCGGTAAATCTACTCCAGCTATTCTGGCCATAACTTAATATATCCTCCTTTAAAATTATTTCCCCTGTCTCTGTTTATGCTTTGGATTATTACAAATTATTCTTATTTTACCTTTTCTTTTTATTATTTTGCATTTTGCACACATTTTTTTGACTGATGATCTTACTTTCATTTATTCCCTTCCTCCATAAATAGTATATCGTAAAAGAATTTCTATATAGTTCCTAATAATAACGTTTTCTAATGATGATTCTCCTGTATTGCATATTAGAAAATCATATATCAAAAACTCTCTGTCTGATACGATATACGAAATACGATATACAATATACTAAATTATAATCTATATACAATTCTACCCTGGGTTAAATCATAAGGTGATATTTCAACTTTTACTCTGTCTCCGGGTAAGATTCTAATAAAATGCATCCTTATTTTACCAGAAATATGGGCTAATATCTCGTAACCATTTTCCAGTTCAACCCGAAATGTAGCATTTGGTAAGGATTGAATAACTTTTCCTTGCATTTCTATACACTTCTCTTTCGCCATCAATTATTCCTCCGCCTAAATTATTTTCACTCAAACCATCAAACCATTTACAAAGCACTAATTTATTTAAAGAGTAGTTAATATTTCGTTACCATCTGCAGTTATTGATATAGAATGTTCAAAATGTGCTGACCGACTTCCGTCTTCTGTCACAACTGTCCATCCATTATTACAAAGTCTTGTTTTATAACCACCCACATTTACCATAGGTTCGAGTGCTAACACCATCCCATCTTCTAACCTTAAACCAGTACAAGGAACACCATAATTAGGTATTTGTGGTTCTTCGTGCAAATAACAACCCACTCCGTGGCCAACATATTCTCTTACTACAGAAAAATGTGATTTTTCTACTGTCTCTTGAATGGCAGAAGAAATATCACCTAATCTATTACCTATAATAGCGTTTTCTATACCTTTAAACAAAGATTTTTTGGTTACTTCTAAAAGTTTTTGTTCTTTTAGCCCTATTCTTCCTACGGGGACTGTAATCGCAGTATCTCCATAGTAACCTTCTAAATTTGTTCCAATATCTATACTTACAATATCCCCTTCCCTCAATCTTCTCCTTCCAGGAATACCGTGAACTACTTCTTCGTTTATAGAAATACATATAGAATGCTGGAATTTATTTTTTTTTATTCCATAACCTTTAAATGCAGGTTTTGCTCCATGTTTTATTATATAATCCTCAGCAATCCTATCCAACTCTAAAGTAGTAATTCCCTCTTTTATATTTTCCAATATTTTATTTAAGGCGTTTGCTGCTAATTTGCAACTCTTTCTTATACATTTAATTTCTTCGGGGGATTTTAAAATTACCATTAATCTATTTATGCATTCCTCGTAAAACTTTCTTGATCGCTAAAAAAGCATTCTCGCTAAAATTAGCATCTATCACCTTTAGTAATTTTTTTTCTTTATAATATTTCTTTAAAGGAATAGTTTGTTTAGCAAATACTTTCAATCTATTCTTTATGGTCTCTTCTTTATCATCCTCTCGTTGATACAGCTCTCCGCCGCAAAGATCACAGGCATTATCTTTTTTTGTAGGATTAAATGACAAATTATAATTAATGCTACATTTTTTACATACTCTACGGGTAGATAACCTTTGTATTATTTCAGAAAAAAGTATCTCAAAGTAAAATACATAATCAATATATTCATTGAGCTCTTCATTTAATTTCTCTAATGAATTCGCCTGTTCGATATTTCGGGGGAAGCCGTCAAAGATATAACCATTTTTACAATCTTCCTGCTTTATTCTTTCTTTTATTATTTCCAGAATAATACGGTCAGGTACTAAGCCTCCTTTACTCATAATGTTCTCAACTTCTATGCCCAGCTTACTCTTTTTTTCTACTGCTTCTCTTAAGATTACTCCTGTTGATATTACCGGAATATTGAATTCTGCATGCAATCTTTTTGCTACTGTTCCTTTCCCCCCACCCGGAGGACCTAACAAGATTAATCTCATAACTTTCCCTTTCTTTTTATTTAAGTCAACTATCCTGCTTTATTAGTGGTAAGTCATTGGCATTAAATACAGGTTTTCAGTTATCAGTTTACAGTTTTTAGATCTAGATAAAGAGAATCTATTTCTATATTCTGACTTCTGACTTCTTTTTCTTAACCAGCTAACCAAGCAACTAACGGATCAAATAAGTTTATAAAAACTATTTCTTAATAAATCCTTCATAATGCCTCATTAACATATGGGATTCAATCTGTTGAACAGTTTCTAAAGCTACTCCTACCATAATTAACAAAGATGTTCCTCCGAAAATGAAAGTAGTAATACCAGTAATTTTTATTAAAATATTAGGTAAAATAGCAATTACAGCTAAGAATAACGCACCACTTAGTGTAATTCGAGTCATTATATGATCAATATAGACAGTAGTATTTTTTCCTGGCCTAATCCCGGGGATAAAACCTCCATATTTTTTCATATTGTCCGCCATATTGGCAGGATTGAAGGTAATTGCTGTATAAAAGAAAGTAAACACCACAATTAATCCAGCATACAAAATTAAATATAATGGCTGCCCTGGTGAAAGAGCCTCAGACATACTTTTCATAAAAGCTAAATTTTGAAAAAATTGTGCAATAGTAGCTGGAAAAAGTAATATTGCAGAGGCAAATATTATGGGAATAACTCCAGCTTGATTTACGCGTAAGGGAATATGTGTCCCTTGCCCACCATACATTCTACGTCCTATTACTCTTTTTGCATACTGAACCGGTATCCTCCTCTGTCCTTTTTGAATAGCGATAACTCCTCCAATAACAACTACAGAAATTAAAAGTAAACTTATTAGTGGTAAAATTCCTATTTCTCCAACTTGCAAAAGTTTAAAGGTTTGTACAATCTGGGAAGGAATTCTGGCAATAATTCCAGCAAAAATAATTATTGAAATACCATTACCAATGCCAAAATCAGTAATCTGTTCACCTAACCACATTAAAAAACAAGTTCCAGCTGTAAGGGTAATTAACAATAAGAATCTAAAACCAAATCCTGAAATCATTAATACACCCATATTTTGCAGCCAAACGCTTATCCCAAAAGCCTGAATAATAGCCAAAAATACTGTTGCATAACGAGTAACTTTAGTAATTTTGGCCCTGCCTTCTTCCCCTTCTTTAGCCCATTGTTCTAAAGTAGGGACCACTGCGGTTAAAAGATTCATAATAATAGAAGCATTAATATAAGGCATAATCCCTAAGGCGAAAATAGAAAAACGACTTAATGCTCCTCCGGCGAAAAGGTCAAAAAAGCCTAATATTCCTCCTTGAGCAAATAGATTGGCCATTGCTTCTTTATCTATACCTGGTAAAGGCAAATGACTCCCTAACCTAACCACGACTATCATACCCATGGTAAATAATAATCTCTTTTTTAAATCAGGTATTTTAAATAAATTACGAAATGTTTCTAACAATTATACCACCTCTATCTTCCCACCAACTGATTCAATCTCGCTTATCGCCTTCTGGCTAAATTTATTTGCTTTTATGGTTAATTTCTTAGTTAAGCCACCTTTGGCTAATATTTTTACTCCATATCCTACTTTTTTTACAATCCCTTTATCAATTAATTCTTTCGGGGTAACTATATCACCATCCTCAAATATATTTAATCTTCCTATATTTACGATACTATAATCTTTTTTAAATATATTGCTAAAGCCCCTTTTAGGTACTCTTCTATACAGAGGCATCTGACCACCTTCGAAACCTGGCCTGACCCCACCACCAGAACGAGAATTTTGCCCGTTTGAGCCTCGACAGGAAGTAGAACCATGCCCCGAACCACCACCTCTGCCTACTCTCTTGCGCTTTTTAACTGATTTAGGTGCCGGGCATAAATTATTTAATTTCATTGCTTGTTACCTCCCTTGGTTGTAAGTGTTGGCCATACATTTCCATCACACTTTTCCCTCTTAATTTTGCTACCTCTTTTGCGTTCTTTAAATTTATAAGAGCATCCATAGTAGCTTTGGCAATATTTAAATTATTGCTACTTCCTAAGGATTTAGTTAAAATATTTTGATATCCTGCTGCTTCTAATATTGTTCGAACAGAACCGCCAGCAATAACTCCGGTTCCAGGAGAGGCTGGTTTCATAAAGACCTCAGCAGCTCCATATTGTCCTATAATCGTATAAGGGATAGTTCCTTTTTTTATTCTTACCTTTATTAAGCTCTTTTTTGCTTTCGCTGCCCCTTTTTTAATTGCTTCAGAAACGTCTTTAGCTTTTCCATAGCCTGTGCCTACTATCCCTTCACCATTTCCCACTACAACCATAGCGGAAAAACCAAATCTCCTTCCACCTTTTACAACTTTACTTACCCTATTTACAAAAACAACCGTTTCGTTTAATTCCAAACCTTCAGGGTCTATTTTTAACACTTGTCCACCTCCTCTCTCATTTTTTTCTTAACATATGTCTTGATTCTGAATTTTTTTTGCTAAATTTCTCTTATTTTTGGATTTATATTAAAAATATTATTTCAAATAATTTGCTAAACTAAAAAACTACTTTTCCCTTTCTAGTATTCTCAGCCACAGCTTTTACTCTGCCGTGATAAAGGTAACCTCCTCGGTCGAATACTACTTTTTTTATGCCTTTTTCCTCTAACTTTTTAGCTAATAAACTCCCAAGCATTTCAGCAGCCTTTATATTTCCCTGATATTTTCCTTTTCCCTTAATTTCTGGGTCAAGTGTAGATAGAGAAACTAAAGTTATTCCTTTATTATCATCAATTACCTGGGCATATATATGCTTTAGGCTCCTAAAAATACATAGGCGTGGTTTTTCGCTTCTACCAGATATATTTTTACGTACTCTTTTATGTCTTTTGATCCTAGCCAATCTTCTATCTATTTCGGTCAATATTAGCACTCCTTTCCTATAAAATAGTCGTTAGTGAATAGTCGTCAGCTTCAAACACAAAATGCAAGATAAATTAGTTAACTGACTTCTAGTTAGATAGTTAGTTATTTTAATACTAATATTTATTAACCAGCTAACTAAGTAACTAACTAACGAATTAAATCAGTTTATATTGATTACTTTGCGCCAGTTTTACCCACTTTTCTTCTTACTACTTCATCGACATATCTTATTCCCTTCCCTTTGTAGGGTTCTGGTTTCCGTAATAATCTTATTTTAGCTGCGGTTTCACCTACTAACTGTTTATCAATGCCTTTTATTTTAATTATTTTCTGTTTTTCCACTTCGAATTCAATTCCTTTAGGCGTATCAACCTCGATGGGGTGAGAATAACCTATCTGAATGACCATTTTCCCACCTTCAAGGGCGGCTCGATAACCTACTCCCCGTATTTCCAAAATTTTCTCAAAACCAGAAGATACTCCTTCTACCATATTACTTATTAAGGTTCGGCTTAGTCCATGCAAAGATCGATGAAATTTATTTTCAGAAGGCCTGGAAACAAAAATCTTATCTTCTTCTATCTTTACCTGCATATCTGGATGAAAATTTCTCTCTAAGATACCTCTTTCTCCGGATATTTTTATATTATTATTATTTAGTTCTACTTTAACTCCTTTAGGAATAGTTATGGGCATCTTCCCTATCCTGGACATATGAAAACTCCTCTTTTTCGTATTTCGTATTGCGTATTACTTTTAGCGTACAGCATACAGCATTTAGCGTATAGTTTTAGTGTACGGGTTAAATTTATTCAACCCGTATTGTATTGGTAATTTTCTAAGCGGTCTCGTGAATCGAGCCCTTACTTCTTTCTCTCTTATTTTCTTTACTATATACTAAATATTATATACTAAATACTAATTTATATTTACCAAATATAACAAATTACTTCTCCGCCAAGATAGCGCTGAAGGGCCTCTTTACCAGTCATAATACCCTTAGAAGTAGAAATTATAGCAATCCCGAGACCACCTAATACTACTGGTATCTCATCTTTTTTTACATAGACTCTCAATCCAGGTTTACTAATTCTTTTAAGATTATTAATAGTCTTTTCTTTATTAATATATTTTAAATAGATGGTCAATTGACCTTGCTTATTATCCTCTTTGTATTTATAGTCTCTAATAAAACCTTCGTCTTTTAATATACGAGCAATTTCTAACTTTAACTTTGATGATGGTATAATTAAAGAATCATGCCGCACCTTATTGGCATTTCTAATTCTAGTTAACATATCAGCAACAGGATCCGATACAACACTCATATATAATGTCCTCCTCTCTTTTTACTCCAACTCATTATAGATTTCGTTAAATATGTCTTCTACCAGCTTGATTTAGTTATCCCTGGTAACTCTCCATTGTGCGCCATCGTTCTAAAACATATTCTACATATACCAAATTTTCTCATATAACCTCGAGGTCTTCCGCAAATATTGCAACGAAAATATTTTCTTACTTTATATTTGGGTTCTCTTTTAGCCTTTACTATCAGGGCTGTTTTGGCCACACTATTTCCTCCTTCTTAATACATAATATGACTTACTCATAACTCGCGTATCTCGTGCAAACTAACGTATAGCATTTAGCGCGGAGCGTATACATTTGGTTATACAGTTAGTTGGTTACATGATTAGTTAGTTATTTAGATAAAAAATTAGCACAAACCAATTAACTAATTAACTGTATAACCGTTCAACTGTCTAACAAATATTGATTGGCAATAAGTATTTCTTTGATTTATCAAATCTGTTTCAACTCGAATACTTTTAATGCCGAAAATCGTAAAATACATAACAGACATTCTACTTATGATACTATACGCTAAACGAGGTATGCTCTACACTATTTTTCTTCACGCGATACGAAACATAAACTATTTTTTAAAAGGAGCACCCATTAATTCTAAAAGGGCTTTCCCTTCTTCATCATTTAAGGCACTTGTTACAATAGTAATATTCATTCCCAAGATATTAGTTACTTGATCAAAGTCTATCTCGGGGAAAATTAACTGTTCTTTTACACCTACAGTATAATTCCCTCTCCCGTCAAAAGAATCTGAAGGAATACCTCTAAAATCCCGAATTCTAGCGATAGCAATATTAATAAATTTATCTAAAAATTCATACATTCTATCATTCCGTAAGGTAACTTTGCAGCCTACTGGCATATCTTTTCTAACTCCAAAGTTAGATATAGATCTCTTTGCGCGAGTAATGATGGGCTTCTGCCCGCTAATAACAGCTAATTCCTTTACTGCTTCATCCATAATTTTTGAATCTTTTATAGCACTTCCCAACCCGATATTAATTATTGTTTTCTGCAATCTGGGAACAGCCATTACACTTTTATATTTAAATTTTTTCATCATCTCTGGTACAACTTGTTTAAAATATTTATCTTTCATTCGGGGCATAATCCAACCTCCTAAACCTTGTCTATTATTTCTCCACATTTTTTACACACTCTTACTCTCTTGCCCTCTTTAATTTTCTCTCTTCTTACGGCAGTAGGTTTATTACATTTGTTGCAAATTAATCTAATGTTAGAAGCATGCAATGTACCTTCCTGCGAAATTATTCCGCCTTGAGGAGACTTTTGGGTGGGTTTAGAGTGTTTCTTTAAAAAATTAACACCTTCAACTATTACTTCCGATTTCTTGGGGGAAATATTAACAATTTTCCCTTTTTTGCCTTTATCTTCTCCGATGATAACTAAGACTTTATCACCTTTTTTAAAACCAATTTTACTGTTAACCAAATCACTATCCCTCCCTTCTTATACTACCTCAGACGCTAGTGAAATTATCTTCATAAAATTTTTACTTCTCAATTCCCGAGCAACTGGTCCAAATATTCTGGTCCCAACCGGCTCATTTTGATTGTCAATAATAACTGCTGCATTATCGTCAAATCTAATATAAGAACCATCTGATCGACCAAGTTCTTTCCTAGTTCTTACAACAACCGCCTTAATAACCTCACCTTTTTTACAGGTTCCTCCGACTGCTGCTACCTTAACTGAGGCGACAATAATGTCTCCTATCCTGGCGTATCTCCTGCGGGAACCGCCTAAAACTTTTATACATTGTATTTCTTTAGCACCTGAATTATCCGCAACGAATAAACGCGTTTGCATCTGTATCATCTTGGCTACCCTCTCTCCTTAATCATAATTAGTATATAGTTGTTAGTGAATAGTAATTCGTATCGAGTATTGCGTTCGGAGCACGGCAATCTCGATATACAACTAAAAAGTTAAAGCTAAAAGCGAAAAACCGCAATTCAAAACTCAAAACTTTTTTTCGTATATCGTATTGCGTATCGCGTATTGTGTTCAGATTTAAATGACAAAAAGAAAGAGAAAACCGGCAATCTGGAACAGATAACTATTTACTTGTTACATATTACCCATCACTGTTTCTATCTGGCTCCTTACTTCTATTTTCTTCACGAGATACTGGATGCGAATTCAGTTTTGTGCTTTTCGTTTTTCATTTTATTACTAAATACTATTCACTATTTAATCAGTCGTTAGTAATACATTCGTCTCTCTTGTTTATTGTTTAGTTAGTATTACTTGAAATAACCAATTTACAATATTGTCAGTATTATCTGAATTATCTTATTTCGTTTTTTCTAATACTTCCGTAACTCTCCATCTTTTTCTTTTGCTTAAAGGTCGAGTTTCAGCAATTTTCACTTTATCGCCGATTCTACAGATATCTTTTTCATCATGCGCCATAAATTTAGTTGATTTTTTTATCCTTTTTTTGTAAAGAGGATGTGATACCAGGTATTCAACTTTTACAACTATACTCTTTTCCATACTATCACTTACAACTTTCCCAATTTTTGTTTTAATTATTTTCCCGGACAGCATTTAACCCTCCTTTTTATTTCAATTTACCTTATTTTTTTCTAATTCAATTTCTTTTAAAATTGTTTTTGCTCTGGCAATATTATGCCTAACTTCTTTTATTCTCATAGAATTACCTAATTGTCCTGTAACAACTTGAAATCTCAAACTAAATAATTCATCTTTAAAATCAGTCAATTTCTTTTGTAATTCTTCTAATGATAAATCTCTTAATTCACTTGCTTTCATTTATCCCACCACCTGTTCGTTTCTGGAAAAAAAACGAGTTTTTATGGGTAACTTATGGGCGGCTAACCGCATCGCTTCTTTAGCTAAATTTAGTTCAACTCCGCCTAATTCAAATAATACCTTTCCAGGTTTTACTACTGCCACCCAATGGTCGGGGGCTCCTTTTCCTTTGCCCATCCTGGTTTCTGCTGGTTTTTTAGTCGCTGATTTATCAGGAAACATTCTTACCCAAACTTTTCCACCCCTTTTTACTGCATGGGTAATGGCAACCCGTGCCGCTTCTATCTGGGCACTAGTTATCCAATGAGGCTCTAATGCTTGCAAACCAAAATCGCCAAAAGCAATAAAATTTCCTTTTTGGGCACATCCTTTCATGGTTCCTCTATGTGTTTTTCGATATTTTGTTCTAGTTGGTTGTAACATCTTTCCGTGCTCCTTCCCCACTTGATTCTTCTTCCTTCTCGTCAGTTAAAACCTTGTT
>Ga0255055_10002296_pt1 | contig 13571 bp, 14 predicted proteins | sample JV7_2_27_MG_FD_188633 | JGI IMG/M metagenome (GOLD analysis project Ga0255055, IMG submission 188633) | Seawater microbial communities from Jervis Inlet, British Columbia, Canada - JV7_2_27 | ecosystem: Environmental > Aquatic > Marine > Inlet | place: Canada: British Columbia | collected...
TTTTACTCTCTCATTCCATGAAACTTTCTGTAATCGTCGAAACCCAGGAGCCCTGGTTTATCTTTGTGGCGCCCCTGGCGGCATTAATTTTTACTATTTCATCCATGGCAGAGATCGGCAAAGCGCCGTTTGATTTACTGGAAGCGGAATCGGAGCTTGTTGCCGGATACCACACTGAATACTCAGGGATGAAATTTGGCATGTTTTATGTTGCGGAATTTTTGCACCAATTCACCGTTGGCGCATTGATCACAATCTTTTTCCTGGGTGGTTGGACAGGCCCCATGGCTGTTCGTTGGCCGATCCTGGGAGTAATTTATTTTTACAGCAAATCATTTTTTATTTACCTGGTGATTTCCTGGATCAGACTCACCCTTCCCAGAATCCGCATCGATGAAATGCTAAACCTGAACTGGCGTTTCCTGATCCCGGTTTCATTTATTAATCTGGTTGCTATTGCGATCGCTGATAGGGTGATGATGGAATTTACCCTTGCTCGCTGGATATATGTTCTGGTTATGTTTGGCATAAATATGTTTATTCTCTGGGCTGCTTTGGTAATTGCTAACAAGAATGATCAGACTGTTGAAAGGGAAGAGTTTTCTCCCCGTCCGGTTGCTGTACCCCCGGGTACGGATTCTAAATAATCGGACTAGACGCCTATTCTAAGTGTGGATACCTTAGAAATGAATAATTTCCGGGAGTAAAAAAATAAGTTTCCCGGATGGAAAGGAAAAATTTATGGTGCCAATAATTATTTTTGGATTGTCCAGTTTGATTACTCTGGGAGCGGCACTGGCTGTTGTTACCAATAAAAATATCCTGCACAGCGCCTTTTACCTTGTTCTGGCTTTTGCGGGAGTTGCCAGTATTTATATTCTTCTAGAGGCGCCTTTTATCGCAGTGGTGCAGGTATTGATTTATATTGGCGCTATTGCGATTTTGATCGTTTTTGCGATCATGCTCACCCGGAGATTAAGCAGTGGAGATTTGATCCAGAGGAACGCGCAATGGATATGGTCAGCCCTGGGTGCAGCGGGCTTATTTTTGGTCCTGGGCTGGATTATGTACAGTGTAAACTGGCCTGTGGCGAAGCAGATCGTACCTGAAGATACCATCACTATCCTGGGGCAGGAATTGCTCAGTACTTATGTAATTCCCTTCGAGATTGCTTCTGTGCTGCTGCTGGCTGCGCTGGTAGGCTCGATTATTATTGGCCGGGAGAGAGAATAAACAGCCGTCAGGCTGGGTTAAGGAGCGTGGAATGACTATTCCAATCAGTTGGTATTTACTTGTTGCAGCGGGTTTATTTTCAATCGGTTTATATGGTGTATTATCACGCCGCAATGCGATAGCTATTCTGATGGGCATAGAGCTGATGCTCAACGCAGTTAACATTAATTTAATCACTTTCTGGCGTTATATGGACCCGGTGCGAATGACGGGTCAAGTATTTGCTATTTTTGTCTTCACTGTGGCCGCTGCAGAAGTTGCGGTTGGGTTGGCTTTGGTAATTGCGATTTATAGAAACAGGGACACAGTCATTATTGAAGAGATTGATTTACTGAAAGAATAAGTGAGAGGAAACAAATGCAAGATTTTTTCTTCAGCTTAACATGGTTAGTGCCAGTATTTCCTTTTCTGGCGTTTATCATTATTATTTTATTCACCCAGAAGAATAATAAGCTAAGCCATACTATTAGTATTGGCTCTATTGTTTTGTCCTGGCTGCTGGGCTGGGGTGTGGTTTTCAGCGCAATAGCAACCCCTCATTTGAGTGAACATCCAATAACGGATACTGTACGGTGGTTTGAAACTGGTCCAGCGACCTTTAATATTGGCTACTGGATTGACCCCTTGATGGCGGTTGCGCTTTTTATGGTGCCCTTTGTCTGTTTGATGATCTTTATCTATTCAGTTGGCTACATGGGCTACGGCACTGATGAAGTGGATCCTAATTATTCCCGCTTTTTTGCCTACATTGCACTCTTTGCCACAGGCATGCTGGGATTGGTAATTTCTGAAAACCTGCTGACCCTCTTTATGTCCTGGGAAATCATGGGTTTGTGTTCTTATTTGCTGATCGGTTTCTGGTTCCAGAAGAATTATCCCGATCCCAATCAGGTTACACCCCGACAGGCAGGCCTGAAAGCTTTCCTGGTTACTAAAGTGGGCGATTTGTTTTTATTGCTGGGGATCCTTTACTTATATTCCCAAGCTGGATCACTGAGTTACACGGATACATTATTCAACCATGAATTCTTAAAACAACTGGCTTCCACACCAGCATTGCCTATTTTTGGCGGATGGTCCGCTGCTTCCGCGATCGCCGCCTTGATGTTTGGAGGTGCTGTGGGGAAATCAGCTCAATTCCCGCTCCACGTCTGGCTGCCGGATGCCATGGAAGGTCCTACACCTGTCAGCGCACTTATTCATGCCGCGACTATGGTTTCTGCCGGTGTGTTCTTGGTCGCCAGGATTTTCCCTCTGTTGAATGTGGTTGTAGAACTCGAGCACCACAATCCAGTTATGGGGTTAATCGCATTTATCGGGGCCTTTACAGCCATCTTTTCTTCTATGATTGCCATCGCTCAAAAGGATATTAAAGGCGTGCTGGCATTCTCAACCATCAGCCAGCTGGGATATATGATAGCCGCGCTGGGCATCGGAGCTTACGTGGCAGCAACATTCCACCTGATCACCCATGCATTCTTTAAAGCGCTGCTCTTTATGGGGTCAGGCTCTGTAATCATAGGCTGTCATCACGAACAGGACATGATGGAAATGGGCGGCTTAAAAGATAAAATGCCGCGGACGTTCTGGACGTTCCTTGCCGGCGGCTTAGCTTTGTCAGGATTCCCACTCATTACCGCTGGATTTTGGAGCAAAGATGAAATCCTGGCTCATGCCTGGCATGAATTTTTGCACGAAGGTGTAATTTCCTGGCCTTTCTTTGTTTGGCTGCTGCTGACAATTGCAGCCTTCCTCACCGCTTTTTATACCGCGCGCCAGATTTCACTGACTTTCCTTGGAAAACCCCGTAGTCATCACGCTGAACATGCCCATGAAACCCCCAATACCATGACCATCCCTTTGATCTTGTTGGCATTTTTTGCCCTGACTTTAGGATATGTCGGTTTACCGGAGGAAATTGTCGGTCAGGGAAATAACTGGCTGCACAATTTTATTGGACATGAATATCCAGCAACACCTCTCAGCCTTCCAGTCATGCTGCTCTCTGGATCTTTGGCGTTAGGCGGTTTGGGTATTGGCTGGTTGGTTTACGGCCGAAAACCGCTGCTTCAGGGTGAGATGGATCCGTTGGAGCTGGGGATGAAGAAAATCCGCCTGGGCTGGCTGTATGAAGCCATGAGGAACAAATTTTACTTTGATGAACTCTATCAAGTGGTCTTCATTCAGAGTTCAATCAAACTGGCTGAAATTTTCTACAACTTTGATTACAAATGGGTTGTTGATCCTTTTATCAATCTGGTTGCCCGGGTCAGCCGGGGTATATCCAATTTGTTTAACCAGTTCGATGAAAAAGTAATTGACGGTCTGGTGAATTTAACCGGACTATCCGGGATCACGCTCGCAGATCTGAGCGGGGTCACAGATAATAAAGTGGTTGATGGGCTGGTCAACGGCATAGCTGATGTGACCGGCTGGGTTGGAGAAAATGTCCTGCGTCCAATTCAAACCGGAAAGGTCCAGAACTACTTGCTGATTGCGTTAGTATCCATGCTTGCTATTATTGGCATTTACCTGGTCTATTAGACCAAAATGAGTTACGAGGAGAATAATGATGAATTTTCCAATAATGACGGATTTTCCAATTTTAAGTGCGATTACTTTTACCCCTCTCTTGCTTGCCCTGATTGTCCTGATCATTCCGAAATCGAAAGAGAATTTGATTCGATGGTTAACCACAATTCTCAGTTTGATTCCGCTAGCTCTGGCTATCTATATCTATATTGTGGTTCAGGCTGATCCGGGGAAAATGCAATTTATGGAAGAATATTCCTGGATCCCTGCCATCGATGTCTATTACCGGATGGGAGCGGATGGACTCAGCGCGGTCATGCTGGTATTAACTACCCTTTTATCCACCCTCTGTTATTACTATGCAATTTACACCATCAAAGATCGGGTAAAGGAATTTTACTTTTTGTTCCTGATTCTGCAAGTTGGTATGTCCGGTGTATTTGTGTCTCTGGATTTCATTTTCTTTTATGTCTTCTGGGAAATCGGACTGGTCCCCATGTACCTGCTGATCGGTGTTTGGGGTGGAGAACGTCGTATTTATGCTTCCATCAAGTTCTTCCTTTATACATTGGCAGGAAGCATGGCGATGCTGCTGGCAATTATTGCTGTTTATCTGGCAACCGGAACCTTTGATATACTGGAAGCCGCGGCAGCACAGCCTTTTGCGGGTAATTTTGCACTCTCTGCAGCTGCCTTCTGGGCTTTCTTTATTGCCTTTGCGATCAAGGTACCTATCTTCCCCTTCCATACCTGGCTGCCGGACGCCCACACAGAAGCGCCGACAACCGGCAGTGTGATCCTTGCTGGTGTCCTGCTTAAGCTGGGAGCTTATGGTTTGATCCGCATTGTTTTGCCCATGTTCCCCAAACCATTTGCTTACTTCTCATATAATGTGCCGATCATTCCAATCCTGGCTGTAATAAGTATTGTTTACGGCGCACTGGTCTGTATGGCGCAGTGGGATTTAAAGCGTCTGATCGCTTATTCCTCGGTGAGCCATATGGGTTATGTCACTCTCGGTATTAGTGCGGCAGCAGCCAGCCTGGCTCTGCCTGGCGGTGGCGAAGATGCGGTTACCAGCGCAATTATTGGTCTTAATGGTGCATCACTTCAATTGTTTACTCACGGTATTATTACCGGCGGCTTGTTTTTCCTGGTTGGCATGATTTATGACCGGGCCCATACCCGGCAGATTAAAGATTTTGGCGGGTTGGGCGCAAAGCTGCCTTATTACTACGGGATTGTGATGGTTACCGGATTTGCTTCGCTGGGACTGCCCGGGCTGGCTGGATTCTGGAGTGAGTTCTTTGTATTCCGGGGCGCATTCGCGATTATGCCTGTCTTTGCCGCTATTGGTGTGTTGGGCATTGTCTTTACTGCCGCTTATATACTGTGGAAGATTGTGCAGTTTATCTTCCTGGGAGATTTTGATCAGGAAAAATGGGATCGGGTTACCCATAACGCAAAATTAACCGATATGAAGACTTTTGAAAAGGTCACCATGTGGCCTCTAGTGATTCTTATGGTGCTGATCGGTTTATATCCCTCCCTGGTTGTTCGTTTATTAAACGGTGTATCAACGGCTCTGTTTAGCAGTTTTTAACCGTGAAATAAAGAGAGGCTACTTACGTGCAAATCATAATATTTTTTCTCCCACAGCTGGTTCTCCTTTTGAGCATGGTCCTTGTGTTTGGAATAGACCTGGTGGGATCCAATGAGAAAAAGTGGCTGCCTTATCTGGCGCTTGCCGGTTCTGTAATATCCTTGGCTATATCCAGCTATCTTTTTGGATGGGTGGAGTTTACCCAACAATCAGTTTTGGGCGGCATGATCGCCATTGATCCTTTTGCTCTGTTCTTCCAGATCTTTGCTGCGCTCGTAGCCGTAATCATCATTTCACTTTCAATAGAATATATGGAAGGACGGTCCCCTTATAGAGGTGAATACTACAGCCTTATACTTCTGGCAAGTTTTTCAATCTCGCTTCTTTCTGTCTCAGCTGACCTGATTATGATTTTTATTGCCTTCGAACTGCTGAGTATCTCTTCTTATATCCTGACCGGATTTTTAAGGAATGATGGAAAGGGAAGTGAAGCAGCGATTAAATACTTCCTCTATGGATCGGTGGCATCCGCAATGATGCTCTATGGTATGTCACTGCTTTATGGCGCGACAGCTTCAACCAACTTGGGGGAAATTGCCCAGAACCTTTCTGGGATTGACTCTAGCTTGAGAGGGATTACTCTGGTCTTATTAGTGGTTGGTTTTGGATATAAAACTGTCGCTGTGCCATTTCATCAATGGTCTCCAGATGCCTATGAAGGGGCACCGACCCCGGTAACTGCATTTCTTGCAGTTGGCTCAATCGGTGGTGGATTTGCTATCTTGATCAGGGTTATGCTGACCGGCCTGCCTGATTTTCAAGTTAATTGGGTTGCGCTGATATCCGGTTTGTCCATTATGAGTATGACATTGGGTAACCTGGTCGCCATCAGTCAGAAAAATATTAAACGCATGTTAGCTTACTCTGGCATTGCTCAGGCTGGATATATTTTGATTGGTTTGGTTTCCTGGAGCGTTTGGAAAACGGGGAACGTATTTGACGGGTTGAGCGGCATCCTTATTTACCTGCTTGTTTATCTGGTTGCCAACCTGGGAGCGTTTGCGGTGGTAATCGCTGTTGAAAACAAGATTGGATCGAATCAAATTCCAGACTATGCTGGCTTGATAAAAAGGTCGCCTCTTTTAGCAGGTGCCATGGTGGTCTTTTTACTTTCCCTGGTTGGTATACCCGGTACAGGCGGGTTTATCGGAAAACTGATGGTCTTCGGTGCGGCAATGAAAATGGAGTATTATTTCCTGGCCGTAATTGCCATTATTAACAGCGTGATTGCAGGTTTTTATTACTTGAATGTAATCCGCTATATGTTCTTCCAGCCTCTGGACGAACCTGCTCGAGAAAAAATCGAACTGCCGAGATCACTTTCTACTGTGATAGTTTTAACCTGTATATTTACTTTGCTGATGGGTATATTTGCCCAACCGTTTATACAATTTGTCCAGGCATCACTTGGATTGGCCTCTTATTGATAGATCATTCTGGAATTAATTGAATTATTGAAGACCAACTTTGTTTTGTTTCATACATGATTGATTAATAATGCTGAAGTCAGAGAATGACTCAGAATAAGGGACCTTGGTTGACAGCTTTTTGGCTTATGTGTAAAATACAACAGGCGCTGGTTTTCCAAGAGGAGCGATAATTGAATAGCGATCAAGAAGAGACCAACCAGAATTCAGATTGGCAGGATAGGGTATGGGTCCTGGCAGTAGCAGGTCAAGCTGGTCTTTATATCGCTTTTCCAGTATTTCTGGGATTGGTTGTTGGGTATTTCCTTGACCGGCTATTGGGAACAATTATCTTATTTGCTGTCCTCTTCAGTATGGCCGGTTTTGGTGGGGGAGTATTTCTTGTTTATAGATGGGTAAATACAACTGTCAAAAAACGTCTAGCTGAGATGAAAAAGGAAGAATAAATCAGTATGGAACAGGAAAAGAAAAAAGGTAGTGGTTGTTTAGTCAAACTAATCATTGGTCTTGCTGCTTTAGCCCTGGTTGGATACGGTTTGGTCATGCCTGGAAAGGAACTTCCTGCTATTAGTTTGGCAGCCGAGTTAATTCCCTGGCATTTGCCCATCCCAGGATTTGAAGACGGCATTCCCAACACTCTGCCAACTGCAATTGTTACATCTTTGCTACTGATTACAATTGCATTTTTCTATCATCGAGCAGCCAAACGGGCGGAAAAAACAGGGAAAGAAAGCCGCTATCTAATTGCAATAGATGCACTTTATGAAGGAGTATTTTCTTTTATTGAGACTACGGTTGGAAAAGAAAATGCAGTCTTGTTTTTTCCGATTATCGGGTCATTTTTCTTCTTCATCCTATTTGCTAATTGGTCCGGACTTTTGCCAGGTATGGGTTCGATAGGAATCTGGGGAGAGCATCACGGGGAGATTGCCCTGATACCCCTCTTCCGCTCCCCAACAGCAGATCTTTCCACTACTATTGGTTTGGCTATCATAACTCAGGTTGTTGCCCAATACTATGGATTCAAATTTCAAGGAAGAAAATATCTAAAGAAATTTTTCAATTTTAGCGCAGATCCCGATAGTGGGGCGTTAAAACCAGTTCTATCATTTTCTAACGGTTTTGCCGGAATCCTTGAACTCATGGGAGAATTTATTAAAGTTCTCTCATTTGGCTTCCGGTTGTTTGGTAATGTGTTCGCCGGAGAAGTACTGCTGATGGTGATCAGTTTCCTGACCGCCTTCCTGGTTGTTGATGTGTTTATAGCCTTGGAATTATTTGTTGGTGCAATTCAAGCACTGATTTTTTCAATATTGTCCCTGATTTTCTATCAAATGGCAACACAGCACCATTAATCAATGAATAAGTTTTCTTAAAGGAGAAATTTGCATGTCGTATGAAGCCGCAACTCAAATAGCTGCTGCCCTCGCAATTGGATTAGGCTCCCTGGGTCCTGGTATCGGGATCGGTTTGCTTGCTGCCAAAGCCATGGAAGCTGTGGGCCGAAATCCTGAAGCCTCAGGTGATGTACTGACAAATATGATCCTGGCCATTGCATTTGCTGAAGCAATTGCAATTTATGCCCTGGTTGTAGCACTGGCGATTAAGTTCGTGCCGGTTACACCACTATTAGTACATTAAGGAGGATATCGTGGGTGATGCATTAGGAGCTATGGGAATCAATGGTACGTTTTTGATATCCCAGATTGTAAATTTCCTGGTTATGTTCGGTCTTATTACCGTACTGATGTGGAAACCTGCCAGAAAACGCCTGGATGAACGCCAGGCTATGCTTCAGAAGCAAGTCGAGGATACTGAAGCCGCAACGGAAAAGCTTGAGCAAATCGGTCAGGAACGGGAAAAAGTTCTTGCTGAAGCTAAAAAAGAAGGGGATAAGATTGTCGCCCAGGCTTACGAACGGGTTGAGGCAATTAAAAGTGACGCCTCCGAGGAAGCAAAAAAGATCATTCAAAAAGCCAAGGTCGACGCCAAAGAAGAGGAACTGGTTTTGTTAAAGGGTGTCCGCGATAAGGTTGCGGTCCTGGCAATTGCAGCGACTCAAAAGCTTCTGGGTGCTTCATTGGATGAATCCCGACAGCGCGCGTTAATTGATGAGTTCTTTTCCAGTGTTAAAGACGGGAAAGTTGTTGTGCTCGAAGGAGAGGATGTTCAAGGCAAGTCTGCGGTTGTCACCAGCGCTTTGCCATTGGAAGACAAAGAAAAGGCAACCATAAAGAAGGACATTCTCAAACGAACTGCTAAAGATACTGAAGTTGTTTTTGAAGTTAATCCTGATCTTTTGGGCGGACTGTCCATTCGGATAGGCGATAAAGTATTTGACCACTCCGTCTCGTCCCAGCTTGCAGGACTGCGTTCCCGATTCTCGTAAACGGGGAGCGAATAATCTGGAGTAAAATAAAAACGCCCAGCTTTTTTCCCCGGGCGTTTTTGTACATATAGGATAAGGAGATTTTTTTAGTGGACCCGGATCAAAACCGTGAGTTAACTGAAATTTTTCAGGAGATTCAGGTTATCAATATTATTCCTGATGAAAAAATCTTACTGACGGGTATAAGTATTGATTCCAGAAAAGTAAAAGAAGGCAATCTCTATCTGGCAATCCCGGGCACGAGAGTTGACGGGCATGCTTATATTGAGGAGGCAGTGGAGAATGGAGCTGCCGCTGTGGTTGGGTCTAACCCTTCCCGGCGCTACCAGAATCTTCAGGTTCCATATCTGCAAATCGAGAATTCCAGAGAAGGCCTGGCACACCTAACGGCTGCCTGGTATGGGTATCCTGCCCGGAAGCTGATTGTAATTGGTGTCACCGGCACCGACGGTAAAACAACCACGGTGAACTTGATCCGTCAAATTCTATTGTCAGCAGGATTTCAGACAGGGTTGATTTCCACGGTAAATGCCGTAATTGGAGATCAAACGCTGGACACTGGATTTCACGTAACAACACCAGAGGCGCTTGATGTCCAGCGCTACCTGGCAAGAATGGTGAAGTCAGGCGTCACCCACGTGGTCCTCGAAGCTACTTCTCATGGTCTGGCGCAAAAAAGAGTTGCTGCCTGTGAGTTCGACATGGGTGTGGTAACCAACATCACTCATGAACACCTTGATTTCCATGGTGATTACCAGGGATATCTGGATGCCAAATCTGAGCTGTTTCGATTGATCTCAATTTCTAAAAAGGAATCAGCTCCACATGCAAAGTTGGCTGTTCTGAACAAAGATGATGGTTCTTACCCTTCATTGAAAAAGGTTGTCGAAAATACCGGGGTCAAAATGATTGACTATGGCATTATCAGCGCTGCGGATTATCAAGCGAAAAACATTAAACCAGAGCCGACTGGATTGAGATTTACAGTAGAAAAAGCCAGCCAAAAGATTGATTTCCAAACTTCATTAATTGGTGATTATAATGTCTCGAACTGCCTGGCAGCTTTAGCCTTGTGCATTGAAGGACTCGGTATTGATTGGCAGAATGCTGTTGAGGGAATAAAAAATCTGCCTGGTATCCCAGGTAGGATGGAGTATCTTAATTTGGGACAGAATTTTTCCGCTATCGTTGATTTTGCTCATACTCCTAACGCTCTAAAACGGGTATTAACTGCTGCCCGGAAAACAACTTCAAAACGAGTAATAGTTATCTTCGGATCTGCTGGACTGCGGGATAAGGGGAAAAGACGATTGATGGCGGAGGTATCTGCAGAATTGGCAGATTTAACGATTTTAACTGCCGAGGATCCCAGAACGGAATCCTTGGATGGAATCTTACAGGAAATGGCAGATGGCGTGATCTCGAAAGGGGGAATTGAAGAGCAGGATTTCTGGCGTGTTCCGGATCGAGGAGAAGCCATCCGGTTTGCCTTGCAGCTTGCCAAACCAGAAGATGTAGTCATGGTCTGTGGGAAAGGCCACGAACAGTCGATGTGTTTTGAAGAAATCGAATACCACTGGGATGATAGAACTGCGATGTTATCCGCCCTTGGGGAGTATCTGGAAATGGATGGTCCGGATATGCCTTATCTGCCAACGCAGGATCGGTAATATTTAATCTGGAAGGGGGGAATCCTATCTATAGACATTACAGCTATTGACAAAATACAGTTAGTTGGGTAAGCTATAAGCATCCAGCTAGTATTCTGGGTGCAGTGGAGGTAAATATGCCTGGTTATCGGAGAGGACAATCACGACCCTGTCATCAACGGCAGAGAAGGGGGATGCGGTTGATCCTGCGTCCCAGCTTGCTGTTATTGCTTGCCGAGAAAGAATCTCACGGATATGAGTTAAATGATCAGTTATCCGCTTTCGGGTTTGAACCGCAACGGCTGGATTCAAGTGTTGTTTACCGGGATCTGCGTGAAATGGAAGAATTGGGTTTGATTGATTCTTATTGGGACGATGACAGCAAAGGACCCAGACGTAGAGTATACCGGATTCTAGACGATGGCCGAACACGACTGACTGAATGGATAGATGTACTGGACAGCATTCAAGGACGAATGAATCGGCTAATTAATAGACACAAAACTAATATTGTGTAAAAGGAGGGCATTCAATCATGACAGAGGAAAATGAAAGAGGAAATTTAGGGCAGGGACGCGGGTTTGGCCGCGGACGGGGAAGGGGGCAGGGAGGAGGGCGCCGATCCGGAGGGATGAGAGCTGGAGGTTTTTGTGTGTGTCCCTCATGCGGGCATAAAGAGAAGCATCAGGCAGGAAAACCTTGTTTTGAAAAAAAATGTCCTGAATGCAGCACTGATATGGTGCGAGAATAGTTTACTTTCTGATAAATGAACCAGGCAGGTCTTGGATCGAGTTTCAGAAATATAATTTGATCCTGGGTTTTCTTTGATTGAAATTCAAGGGGATGGTTTCTGAATCGGAACTAGTGAAAGGATAATGATTAAAATTACCACAAGGATAAATGATGATAATTGCTATATCTTCACCAGATGGAAAGTTTACTACCGAGTTTAGCCCCCGATTTGGGAGGTGCGATTTCTTCATAATTGTTGACACGGACACACGTAAATGGGAATCGAAGCCCAATCCTGCTGCGAACGCCCGCGGAGGTGCTGGACCGCAGGCAGTTCAGTTTCTCTCAGAGGCTGGCACAGAAGCTGCTATTACAGGGAGATATGGGCCGAATGCTTTTACAACCCTGAAAGCAGCGGGTATCCGTGCTTACATCGCTGATGCTGGAACCCCCGAGGAGCTGCTTGACCGATTCATAACTGGAACACTGGAAGAGGTCACTGCCGCAACTGGCGGGGAATTGCATTAATACGAGAGACAATCTATGAAAATTGCTATCGCCAGCGGGAAAGGAGGAACGGGTAAAACGACAATAGCAACCGCTTTTGCCCAGGCGCTTTCGAATGCGAATAATTCAGTTTCTCTTCTGGATTGTGATGTAGAAGCGCCTAACTCTCATATCTTCATCCAGCCTGAACTTGACCAATTCGAAGATGTAAATATGTTAATACCCAGCGTGGACCCTGAAGCCTGCACAGGCTGCGGTAAGTGCGCTGAAGTCTGTCAATTTCATGCTATTGTGGTTATCGGTGGGCAGACCCTTGTTTTCCCCGAGATGTGTCATGGTTGCGGAAGCTGTACATTGATCTGTCCGGAGAAAGCCATCACTGAGATCCCCAACCGTTTAGGAATCTTAGAGGGCGGTCTTTCCCCGGAAGGGATCAGGTTCGGTCATGGAATATTAAATATTGGGGAGCCAATGGCTGTTCCGGTGATCTCGAAACTTAAGAAGTGGCAGGATCTTATGGATGCGGAAGTTGTCCTGATAGATTCTCCACCTGGAGCATCCTGTCCTGTGGTTGAGTCTCTGCGGGGGGCGGATTATATTATCCTGGTTACAGAACCAACCCCTTTTGGATTACATGATTTACAGCAGGCTTACAAAGTCACCCAGGAGCTTGGAATCCCTGCTGGGGTCATTATCAATCGCGCTGGTATTGGAGATACAGGAGTGGAGCAATATTGTGAGGAAGTGGGTTTGAAGATCTTGATCCAAATCCCGCTGGAGCGTGAAATCGGTCAAGGCATTGCTCAAGGAAAATCACTCCTTGAGATAAAACCTGAGTACGAAAATCGTTTTCTACAATTGCATCTCCAGATTATTGAGGCTTTATCGATTGTGGACAGGTCATGAAACAATTAGTTATCCTTAGCGGAAAAGGTGGAACTGGAAAGACCAGTGTAGCTGCAGCATTTGCACATCTGCTGTCTTTGAAAAATACTCCATTTAAAACTGTTTTTGCCGATGCAGATGTAGATGCCTCGAATCTGGAGCTTGTCCTCTCGCCTTCTGTTATTAGCAGGGAGGAATTTTGGGGAGGATCTTATGCGGTAATTGATCCTGACAATTGCACTGCCTGCGGCATTTGCGCAGAGGTGTGCCGGTTTGATGCGGTGATTGTCAAGGAAGACCTTTATGCAGTGGATCCTATTGCTTGTGATGGCTGTGCGGCTTGTGTTTATCAATGCCCAACCGAAACAATTAAGATGAAGGAGCAAATTGCGGGGGAGTGGTATCAGTCGGAGAGTCTTTACGGTCCTCTATTTCATGCAAATTTAATACCTGCTCAAGAAAACTCAGGCAAACTTGTCACATTGGTTAAACAACAGGCACGGCTTCTAGCTCTTGATGAAGCGTACGACCTGGTTCTTGTAGATGGACCTCCT
>Ga0255055_10002297_pt1 | contig 13569 bp, 19 predicted proteins | sample JV7_2_27_MG_FD_188633 | JGI IMG/M metagenome (GOLD analysis project Ga0255055, IMG submission 188633) | Seawater microbial communities from Jervis Inlet, British Columbia, Canada - JV7_2_27 | ecosystem: Environmental > Aquatic > Marine > Inlet | place: Canada: British Columbia | collected...
TTTGCCAAGTCCATCCTAGATTAGTCAACCTATTCTTAACCTCAGTTAATGGGCAATTAGTCATTTCTCTTAGAACTACCATTGCTTGACTATATTCACTTCCTCTCTTTATTTGATTCCGCCATTTATGTGCTTGATTAATAAGTCGCCGAAGTTCACCATCCATTGATACTACTATTGTATCTTTAAACTTAATATTAGCAATCGTATATCCAAGTGATAATCTTTCAAATAGTTCTTCTTCATAATGTGGGATTTGTAATTTATCAATCATGTCATAGATGCTTTCTTTATAAATGATTTTCTTAACACCAGCGAGTCTGGTCCTTATCTCTTTAACGTCGTCCCTAATATCGGAAAGGCGACCCATCGGCGCGTTAACATTTTTGCCCTCTCGGCGGGCATGACGAATTATATCCTCTTCCTCTCTCGTTGGAATAAAGTATAAAAACATCAAACGTCTACCAAGTCCACTTGATAAATCAAATCTGCTTGGTTGTGAACCCGACCACAGAGTTAGCTGTGTTACATAACGCAATTTCCCCATTGCAAGTCTCTTAATCAAATATCCAGAGTCTAGAGACGTCAACATTGCAGTATCGAGATTAATGCTATGTTCCATCTTCATAGAATTAGACAAACTTGCAAATTCATCTATGCCAAGAATACTTTCTTGATGTTCATGTGCTGCACCATAAATAGGAACCGGTTGGCCGTCGATTCCCTTAATCGTCCCCACATATCCTGCTTCTGTCATTGCGCCTTCTGTTGCAGTTGGAATTTCGGTTGACCCAAACACTGAAAATGGTCCATCGAGCATTTTGTTCAGTAATAATGACTTTGAAAAACCCGGAGGTGCTACAAAAAATACATGAAGTCTTAGATTTATCACCCTACCACCATCTAAGGCAAACTCCCTATGTTGATTCTCCAAGTTCGCAAGATGATTGCAAGCACTTATAGTATAGTAAGGGACGAATCTGTCTGCGAATGCAATTTTACAATCGTCAAAGTAATCTAAGACGTTCTTGTATAGCGTCATCTACAGTCCTTATTAAACAACTTATGTATCTTCTCTGCTGTCTTATCTCCTATACCATCTACAGACGATAACCTATTGACATTAGTAACAGCGATAACTCTTAATGAACCGAATTTGGCCAACATCCTGTCTACCACAGTTGAATTGACACCAGGAACTTGCATTAACACTTGTTTGGGCGAATACCCCAAATACTTAGGACGATTGTCTAGTCCAGTGCCATACTTGCCCTCGCTAACTTTGACACAAACTCTATATGCAACATCAACTAGAGTCACGTCGTCCGGGAACCATGCAACTTGGATTCCTCCCCTAACCATCAACGACGAAATCGAACCATAAATGACATTGGTATTGACTCTCAATTTCATCTGACCCATACGTTGCAAGTAATCTGCGATACTCCCACTGATAAACAACATAGGAATTCTATATCGTCTCGTCATCCTTTCGCATTGATTAAATAATCTTTGTGACTGTATCGATTGCACTAAGTCCTGAACTGATTTCCTTTCAATCCCGACAATAGTCTCAACTGGAGGCGTTGTCTTCCTAAGTGCAAAGTCACCAGCAGCTAAGGCAGTAATACGATGAGGTATACCTTTTCGCTGAACGATAGCCTTTACTATCTTCTCCTTCTCTCTACTGTCGACCAGGAACTCGTACCCTTTTTCCATATAATCAATACTCCTCTATCATACTCAACGTAATTAAATTGATGATATCCATGACGTCTGATTACAAACGTAAACAGGTCATTAAGCAAATCAATTTCCTCACGAGTATATCCTCTGGTGGGACGAGCCTTTGATGGTTCCACAACTAATTGATGGATTATATCGGGCTTGTAGGCAAAAAGATTGGTCAGGCGACAAATGATTAGAGGTATTGATGTTCCCATCTTTATCGACCACAGATGTCCATAAACTTCAGCGTCTATATAACATCTCTCTAACATTGCGTCTTTCATCCTGTGGAGTTTAGCAAATACCAAGAGCTTTTCAGCTGCCATAAACAATTCATGTAATATCCTCGCCCCTTTACTATCCCCTACTTTCCAGTACCTTGTTTTGGGAATCGCGTGCATTACAGGTTTGCTAAATCCTTTACAATAATTCGTTTTGCCAGAACCATCAGGTCCTACAACTGCGATAGTCAATGACAGTGACCTCCAGAGTTCAATTCAACATCGCGTTCTTGGTATATAAAGGTTGCGGATTGGCGAATCCCCTAAATTTGTAAATCCCATACCTTTATATATATATGAATATATCCAGATATGGTAGTAATTATGGATGGCAACGAGACACAAGTCTTTGACTCAACTCTATTGCCTAACGGCCAAATAACCGTGAAAAAGTCGGTACGTGACGAACTGGGTTTGGAAGCAGGTGACATCATCTTTCTGGAAGTAAAGAAAGTTGTTTCCAGTCAAGGTGAGGATAAATATCCACCACCAGACCCGAAAACAAGTCCATAAGGGAGGTCATTAATGACTGATATAGAAAAACTTTTGGAAAAAGCAGAAGGCTCCGCGGCTGACGTCGAGGAGCAATTGAATGCACTTGCAATAGCATGCGAGGAGAAACTGGGAATACCTCAAGAACAAGTGTTCAAGAGGTATGAGGAAGAATACAGTAGTTTGAAGAAGGTTCTTGCGACAAAAGATGAGAATGTAATCATCCTAAGAACTTTCGTGAAGATAAAGGGATTTTATGGTCAGGAACTTCGTTCCCCCGCCCTAATCTTCGAAGGTTTGACTCTGGGAGTCACCGAACCATTCGACATGGTAAGGGGAGCTAGGCAGTTAGCAATGGCTGCTTGGCAAGAGGACCAGCAGAAAGCCATTGCGGAGGGTATGTGTGATGTCAACGGTATACCGTTAGACACCAAGGCAAACTACGCAAGTGGTAAAGCAAACCCGAACTTCGGAAAGCCTCTCCCGGAGCACGCGTACATCAGGAATGTCATGGGAATCGTTGAGCACGATGGACAGATGAAACTGTTCTCAATGCCGCTCGGCGACAGACACATTGACGTCCCTGTACTGGGTATGATGCCGTATACATTCAGAGCGAATGTTGCGAACAAGCAGAACGACCCGGCTGTATTGTCGTTGAACCCATATTCAAGAATCGAGTTTTCGGACTTCGACCTTAGCATGGGAGACGCATTACAGGATAACACTGAGATTATCGAAGGTCGCAGGATGACTCTCGATGAGATACAGGCTTATCATGGACGTGTAGCGAACGACCCCCAGAGGTTCTGTATTGTGGAAGCCGATATCATGTATATCGACCCACAGCCGAACCCAAACACAGGCAACCGAATGGTTGTTCTGGGAGACGAGACGCTACCTCCGGACCACCCAGGCGTTACTGCATGGATGCCAGAGTCAATACCTGTTGACTTCGGTGCCGGCTCAAGAGTTGTGATTTGTGGTCAAACCACAGAGACAACTTGGCAGGGCGGCGGCGATGAAGGCGGTTTGAACTACATCATCAACATAACTGGTGTCTACGCTATACCAGAACTCAAAGTGCCGGCAGAAGAAGTGCCTCAATCTGCAGTCCGTAGGGTAGGATAACCATGCAAGGACCCGGCAGTGGTGGAGGGAGTAAATCTTTTGGTTTACTCAAAGGCAAAGGCGACCAGCCAGAACCTGAAGTCTTCAGTAATGAAGACGTAAAATCTTGGTTAGACAGAAGTATCTCTGTTCAGGAAACTAACTCCAATATCTGCATGGTTCTTTATGGTGATGATGGAGTCGGAAAATCAGGAGCGGTTCTTGATTGTCGTACTGACGAGGAGATTACAGAAGGCAGAAAGGTCATTGTTATCGACATTGATGCTTCCTGTGCTCCTCTCAAAGCAAAGTTTTGGAAAGACGACGATAATGTAATCATTCTTGACCCGACTACACTCCAAGCGGACGGTACCATTGACTATGTGACTACGTATAATAAATTGTTGGCTTTGATTCGTTATATCACGGATGAACAGGACGAAATGAATCTTCAGGCTGTCGTTCTCGATGGTTTGGACTCATTATTGAAAATGTGTGAATACGTGATGAGATACGAAGACCTCAAAGTTGACCCTGATACGCAGATTAAAGACCAATGGCAATGGACCCGCAGAAATAGGCGCTACAATACTGTCGTCATCTTGATGAAACATCTTCGTTGCGATAGATATTTTACAACGCACCTGAAAGAGATAAAAGAGTATCGCGGCGGACAGCTTTCAACAAAAGAAAAAGTACCTGACTGGGAAAAGCAGACTCCAGGAATTATGTTCCAAAGGGTTCTGCTGACACGTACCTCCAGTGAGGGTGTTACTACTTTCACGGCTAAAATCGAAAAGGCCAAAGGCGCATTAGAGTTGGAAGGCAATGAGTATCTGGTAGCAGAAGTGCAGAAAGGCAAGGCAACCTGGAATGGCCTTAAGGAGCTGTATAAGGACATAAAGGGGTAGTCAAGTGCATTACTACACAATACCTCCGTTTGAACATCTAGGGCTTGATACCAAAGCTCAACATTATTTGGTTGTAGCTCAATGGGTGGAGCAATCGGAGGCCCTTTTAATTTTTTATCGAAAACGTATTCAAGAAGGAGCGAAAGTAATATTGGATAATGGAGTCCACGAATTTAGGGAAGTTTATCCGATAGATAAGTATTTGGATATGGCTAAAGATTTAGGGGTTGAAATCCTCGTTGCTCCAGATGTTTGGGGAGATGCTGATAAGACAGCTGAAGTCGCTTTGGACTTTTGGCATTCGTTATCAAAAGAGGATAAAGAGCAGTTTGACATAATGGGAGTACCTCATGGGAGGAATTTGAATGAGTTTAATAGATGTTTTCAGGAGTTGGAGGAATTTCCAATTATCGGACTCGCGAAAGACGAATGGGGAGATAAGACAGGGTATATAAGACCTTGGATGACACGTTGTTTAGATGATGAAGATGATAATTACGATAGATTTCACTTATTAGGATTAACGCATGTGAACGAATTGACCTGTTGTAACCCGAGGACTACTAGGTCGTTTGATACTTCGATGCCGTACAAAGCAGCGATGATGGGTTGTGTGATTGATAGGACTTCGGAAGTCAGTGGAAAATATGAAGTTGATGGGGTAATGACATTTAAGCAGAGGAAGGCTGCACTACATAATTGTAAGGCACTTAGACGATTGGCTGATGGCCCTAAACGTGAACTATGGAGGAATATAGAATGATAGAAACGAAATTTGTTAGAGTATGTAAACACGAAATAGAAGAGCAATATTGTAATGAGTTATACGCTTACAGTGAAGCTATGCTTGTGGGATATGTTGAAATGTCCAAATCTGGAAAACCAATAATGCATAATGGTATTCTTGGTAATGATTCGGTTATCGAGATATTTGTAGAAAATCTGGATAATGAACTCATAGCATTATTAAACGAAAAGGTTATAATAATAAGATTTGCGGCTGGAAAAATTGAGTTTGAGCGCAAGGCAAATGTCACTATTTACTTTCATCATTATATTGAAGACTTTGAATCATTTCAAACGCAAAATATGTGATATTGGGCAAGACATATGACTTACATGCTTACAGCGGCAGATTATACTGTCCGTAGGGATATCCCTTTGATTAACCTCATGGCGAGGGACGCTAACGGAAAGAGAGAACACTTTCAAGTGGATAATTTCAAGCCTTATTTTTATGCACCACTTGGAGAGGTAGTTGAACCGTTGGATGTTATGGAGTCTGTTGACCATAATCAAGTTTCGAAGGTAATGTGTGATTTGCCCAAGCATGTGGGAAAACATCGCGAGCACTATTCAAGACACTACGAAGCGGATATCCTATTCCCATGGAGATTCCTTATCGATAAGAATATTCGTGCTGGATTTGATGTGAAAGATAATATACTAGTTCCGGCACCTGATAATGGGTCGAAATTAACTAAGATGTACATGGATATTGAGGTGGAAGTCACTGACAAACCGATTGACCCTGTTGCTGCTATGGATATGGTATTGACAATCGGATATAGCATCAATGGAGAGGAGCCAACTATACTTGTAGCGTATGATGAACACGAAGAAATAGATATGCTCAAACACTTTACTCGTATTGTTCAGGAAACAGACCCAGATGTAATGACTGGATGGAATATCTTTTATGATTTGGCTACGATTATTGGGAGAAATCGCAAATATAACATTAATCCACATGGTATGAGTCCATTGGGATATGTTGACATAAGGTATCCTCATATTAAGGCTCACGGTAGAAATGTGTTTGATTTGTTGGCCGCTTTCAAACAGTACTATCAGAATAAGGTGTTTCCATCGTTCAAACTGGACGATATTGCAGCGCGAAAAGAATATGGATTTGGATATACGAATGATGAGTACTTCGATTATAAGAATCATATGAACCGCGACCATATGGATAAGATTTTGCCATATAATAAGGAAGATGTTCAAAAGCTCATCGATATTGACAATCATTTGGAACTTATCGACCACTTCAATGGTCTGCGAAAAACTGCAGGATGTTCACTTGATGACTCATTAACGATTTCCAGATATGCTGGCATTATGTTTCTACGTGAGTATCACGGTCATTATGTAGTACCAAGTGGAAGACGTTATACGAAAAGGAAGAAGTTTGAAGGTGCACACGTTGTTCAACCTCAAGTGGGTATATTTAATTGGGTAGCGGCTCTCGACTTCGCCAGAATGTATCCGAGTATTATCATATCGCATAATATGAGTCCCGAGACTTTGGTTAGGAATCCTGAAACTTATCACAAGAGTGAGTTGTACGAAATTGATGGTATATTCTTCTTACGAGAACCTATTGGTATTGCAGTTAAGATGTTGGAACGTCTTAATAATGCAAGAAATGAAGTCAAAGCAAAAATGGAAGGATTATCGACTGATGACCCAAGATATAAGGTATTTGACGAACAACAATATTCGTTTAAACAGATGACAGCTGCAGTTTACGGTTACTTTGCATTTCCAGGAAGTCGAGTGTATTGTCCTGAGATATCGAAATCGACTACGTTCATTGGGAGACAATTAGTACATCAATGTATTGATTATATCAATAGTATTGGACTTAAAGCACTATATGGCGATACAGATTCCGTGTTGGCGAGTATGCCAGTAAATAATATTGAGGATGCAGTAACCCAATCGACTGAATTAGAAATTGGTGTTAACGAACTATATGTTAAGTTGGCAGAAGAAGAAGGATGGAAGTTGCCTGCTGTAATGGAGTGCGAACAAATATATAATCCTCTGTTATTCAGTGGCGTCAAGAAACGTTATGCAGGTAAAGCAGTATGGTACAAGGGAAAACCCGCAGATGAAGTTATCATTAAGGGATTTGAAGCAAAGAGAAGTGACTCATCTACCGAGACGCAATTCATACAGACAGAGGTTCTGGAATTAATTCTCAATGGTCATTCCGAAAAGGAAATAAGAACATCGGTATTAGGAGCTTTGGGTAAATTCAAAAAGAAAGGAATTACTGAAGTTGGAATTCCGAAGCCGCTTAGGAAAGACTTGAGTGAGTATAAAGGCAATTCACTTACGGATAGAAGGGATATTCTGTATGCCAACATCTATATGGGGAAGAATTTTACCGCAGGAACTCGACCATATCGATTTGCTGTGAAACATATGCCCGAGGGAATGCCAACAAGTATATCGATTAATGGTAAGTGGAAGAAGATGATAAATGTCGCTTTAGAGGAGACAGATGATTTGTCGGATTATGACGACATCATCGATTGGAATTTGCAAGGTATCAAAATTATCGAAAAGAAAGTAGAACCAATATTACGCGCTTATGGTTTGAGCGTCAGTGAAGTAAAGTCTGGGCAGAAACAACTTAGGATGAGTGATTTCAGATGAAAAAGACGAAAGACTTAGATATCAGGGATTATGAGCAAGATATAAAAGCATTCAGTATAAAACTAATGGACACCAAGAGAGATTGGGATATAATTATAGGTATAGGAAGAGGTGGCCTAATTCCCGCTGTATATGTTAGTAAGTTCCTGAATAAACCTTTCGGAGTTATTATTGCGGGTCGATATATTGGAGATGACCAAGAAGGCGGAAAGATTAAGATTAGTTCGCTTGCTGTACTTCCACATCATTGTGGACCAAAGACAAGTATACTTGTTATTGACGATATCGCTGATAAAGGGATTACACTTCATGCTGTCAAGGATGTATTGAAGAATATGTTCGACCACGTTGACTATGCGGTTTTGTATTATAAACCAAGTTCAACGTTTCTGCCTAACTATTACTTGGAAAAGGTTGATAATGACGTTTGGGTTCAGTTCCCACACGAGAGGGAGGTGATTTAATGGAAGATACACGCGAATTTTGTGTAATATGTTTAGAGGAGGCGACTGATGAGTGTAGGGCCATAGGTCATAATATACATGCTCAAAAGAAGGTGCCTGTAGGTATCAACCAGACTTGGAGATGGGATACAGTTCGTGATTTCGATGCTTTGAAGGACATATATGAGAGAAATTCACATCTGACTAAATTTCTAAGGGATAATGCACCGAGAGAGGATATGCCTGAAGTTTATATCAAGAAGGCATTTGAAGCAGGAGTAATTAATCTTGAGGAATGTTCAAGAGCAATTACAGAATTGAATACTATTAGGAATACAACAGCTCTCTATGCTGAAGTTGCTGAGTATAGTGATGAGACCGCTTTTAAATGGTGGGGTCGCGGTGCCTGGGAAACACAAAAGGGAAAAGCGGGTGAGGAGCTAATTGACATATTACACTTCCTATTGATTGCATTTGAGGATTTAGGATTCACAGCAGAAGATATTCATCAAATGTACTGTGATAAGAACCGCAGTAATTGGCAGAGGTTCAAAGACAAACTCGGATGGAAGAAGCCACAGAGGTGATGAAATGGATAAGACTAAATTATACATCAAGATGTGTGACAAGACGACTAAGCTACAGGAATATTACTTCACAAGACGAGACGACAACTTTAGTCTACTTCCATCATACGTATTCAGTCGAAGGAACGATATTTTGACAGTTAGCATCGAGATTTGGACTCCAAAGCTGTTGAAAGAGATTCTTGGTAACAAATATGATGCTCTCGTAGTGAACACTGAATATGATAACGACAAGATGGTCGACTTACCCGAGACCGACAAACTGGCAATAGATTCACATACATGGCTTCCTATGCAAGACCAGTTACAAGAGATGTTAGACTTGCCTAAATCTTCAGTTCATGCACAACAACTATTTGAGAAGATGATACAGTTCATGACAGATGACGATGGAACAATGAACACATATGCATCGAACTTCACAACACCAGAGCAACTATGGTTAGCTCTTTTGATGAAGGAAAAGTACAATGAGGTCTGGGACTTCGACGAAGCGGATTGGGTGGAGAAATAAATGCCAAGAGTATATTATTGCAATTTGGACTGCTCCAAGAAAACCTATAAAGGCTGGTGTAAGGACTCTATGGCTAAAATAACAGAAAACGAGGATGGTACAGTTACTTGCGATAGTCAAAAGGTACCTGTGAAGAGGGAACAACAAACACTATTTTAGGTGATACTATGCCAGTTGGAATGAGTTTAAGTACAGTGAGGAATTGCACACTTGGTTGTAAGCGATGTGTCTTAGCGAAGACTAGAAAGGGTACTGTCCTAAGTAGAGGACAAAACGTCTATGACAGTCCAGTAATGTTCATTGGAGAAGCACCTGGCAGAGAAGAAGATGAAACAGGAGAAGCTTTCGTTGGTGCAAGTGGTAAGTTACTTGACCGTTGGATTAAGCGAATGGGAATCGAGAACTACTACATCACAAACATCGTAAGATGTAGACCCCCGAACAATCGCAAACCATTAAGGCATGAGATAAACAGTTGTATTGACTTCCTTCAATGGGAGATTAATGCTATTAAGCCCAAGGCAATAGTAACACTTGGTAGGACTGCCGAAAAAGAGTATCCACAAGGATTCAGTGGTGGATTACCAGTGTTTTTCATATATCATCCGTCTTATTACATACGTCTGGGTAATCATGAAGAGCAGTGGGGTCCAGCTGTTGATAAACTGAAAGAGAACCTCGACAAATATGAAGAGGACTTGAAAAAGATGTCTGGTGTTATGAAGAAGGCTACTAAAAGTGCGCGTAAGGCAAGAAAGAAGTTGTTAGATGGTATAGAAGATTGAGGAGGAATAGTTATGGAACTAAGTGATAACGCTAAAATACTACTTGAGGACAGATACCTCAAGAAAGATGAAAAAGGGGCAGTAACCGAAACACCAGAAGACTTGTTTAAGCGTGTTGCAAATAATATTGCACAAGCTGACAAAAAATATGGTGCGAAGAAGAAACAGGTCACAAAGACCGAGAAGGAATTTTATGAGGTCATGACTAAGTTAAAGTTCTTACCTAATAGTCCAACGTTGTTTAATGCTGGGCGTAAGTTCCAACAATTATCGGCTTGTTTTGTGTTGCCAATACCTGACTCAATGGAAGGTATATTTAAGGCAATATACGATATGGCCATGATTCAGAAGTCCGGTGGAGGTACTGGGTTTGCTTTCAGTAACCTTCGACCAAGTGGTGATATCGTTACGTCATCAATGGGAAAATCTTCAGGACCCATTTCTTTCCTTCATGCCTTTAATGCAGCGACCGATACCATAAAACAAGGTGGAATGCGTAGGGGAGCCAACATGGGAGTTATGCACATATCGCATCCAGATATTGAAAAGTTCATTGACGCCAAGATAGTCGAAGGAACAGTTTCAAACTTCAACCTGTCAATTGGTATTTCTGACGAATTCATGCAAAAGGTAAAAAGCAGAGAGAAATTCGCCCTTAAGAACCCGAGAGATGGTACAGTATCCGGTTTTGTAGAGGCAAGAAATTTGCTCGATAAGATTGCTCTCAATGCTTGGAAGACTGGCGAACCGGGTGTAGTATTTCTGGACTTAATTAACGAAGGAAATCCGCTACCAGAAATGGGAGAGATTCAAGCTACAAATCCATGTGGAGAGCAGCCGCTACTACCATATGAATCGTGTAATCTCGGTTCGATTAACCTTTCGAAATTTGTCGATGACAAAGGTGAGATTGATTATGATGAATTAAGGGATATAGTCCATACTGCCATTCATTTTCTGGATAATGTTATCGATATGAATGAGTATCCAATTCCTGAGCTTGAAGAACTACCAATAGCAAACAGGAAGATAGGATTAGGAATCATGGGATTCACTGATATGCTTGTCAAGATGGATATTCCATATGATAGTGCCCAAGCAATACACATTGCAACTGCTGTTATGGACTTCATCAATACTGAGGCGTTAGAAGCAAGTTGTTTGTTGGCTCAAGAAAGGGGTCCATTCCCGAATTTCGATAAGAGTATCTATTCTGACTGGGACGAACCACCAAGAAATGCAACTCGAACGACTATCGCTCCTACAGGAAGTCTCAGTATGATAGCCGACTGTTCAAGTGGAATTGAACCTTACTTTGCTCTTGCTTACAAGAGAAATGTGCTGGATAAAGAACTTACAGAGATGAATCCATTGCTGGAGGAAGTATTAAAGAAGAGGGGATATGAACTTGACGTTGATGAACTCATTGAGAATAAAGGGAATGTACAAAAGATGAATATTCCCGATGAAGTCAAACGTATCTTCAAGACATCGCACGACATCAAACCAGAGGACCATATCAAGATTCAAGCCGCTTTCCAAAGTAATGTGGATAATGCTGTGAGTAAGACAATCAATTTGCCCAATCAAGCAACAGTAGAGGATGTTATTGACTCATATGTTCTCGCCTGGGAACAAGAGTGTAAGGGTATTACAGTATATCGTGATGGTTCAAGAGTAGTACAGGTATTGTCAACCGGCACCCCGAAAAAGAGACCAAGGAAAATGAGCGGGACGACCTTGAAGTTGCAAACTGGTTGTGGGAGTCTCTATGTAACAATCAATTCGAATGATAATCAGATATTCGAAGTGTTCGCAAACATCGGAAAGAGTGGTGGGTGTGCAATTGCCAACACAGAGGCACTTTGTAGGACTATCTCTACTGGTTTGAGAGCTGGTGTACCTGTCGATACGATTATCAAACAGTTGAGAGGAATTCGATGTCCAAGTCCAAGTATGGATAAGTCTGCGATTTTGTCTTGCCCCGATGCCATAGGACAAGCACTACAGGAATACTCTGAGGTGAAAGTGAAGGAGAAGGTAGGTGGGGCATGTCCATATTGTTCGGGACAATTAGTATTCGAAGAAGGATGTGTTCATTGTTTAGGTTGTAATTTCACAAGGTGTGGATAATGGCATTTATGAGAGTTAAGAAAGCAAAGACAAAACCTTGCATGAATTGCGGCGGTATGGGGTTAATACCTAAAAATGGAAGTCCTGGAAATTGGGACGGCTGCAAAAAGTGTGATGGTAAAGGATTTCATGAGGTGAAAAAATGAGTAAACAATGGATTGGAATCAAAACACGTGAAGCTGGTGATTAAAGATGAAACCTGAAATGACTGACGAAGAGAAAGTAGAATGTGCTTATCACTGGGACAAGTTTCATACAAGTCTACTATCAGGTGGACCTATACACAAGATTCCAGATAAATACAAGTTAACAATGGAAGAAGCAACTCAGTGGGCCGAAGGCTTATGTGAATCCATGAGAGCAATAACTATTACTTTCGACGAAGCCGCAGAGGCTTTCAAATCATTAGGGAGGGCCTTAAATGGACTCAAAGAAAAAGAAATCGGAAAAAGTGCAACTTAGCAACTGTACAGTATATAACGACATCAAGGACATGCCAGAGACCTTAGGTCTCACCCATGAAAAAGCGTCTATGGAAGCATTAAAGTCAGTAGTACCTTTGACATTGCTCCAAAGATTCTGGTTCTGTCGTTCAATAAATGTCTTTAGATGTGATGACACAAAATGTATTGCACACATTGACTATAAAGAAGAGTGATAATATGGTTGACATAAATACAGATGAATACGATGCCGTCACAAGAGGACTGGCTGAACAAATCAAGGACATCCGGAATAATGACCCGTTGGCTATGGTACAACGACAGTTACCACTGGAGTACATGCAGAATGTCGTAAAGTCTGATGATACATTGGAGATTGTCTTCAAATTCAAATTTCCCGCTAAGAACATCGTTAAGTATGTAGAAGAACAGAGGGCGAAAAAATGACACTATTCGTGATAGTAGGAAATAGGGAGGAGTCTGACGAGTATAATGCCAAGAACAAAGGCAAGAAAGGGTTTTATGTCATCATCAGTCCTAAAGCACTCAAGGATAAGATAATTGGACCCAAAGACAAGATACTATTCTATGGTTCGGCAATGAAACGCAGAGACATAGGTCGCATCATGAAGGAGATTGACAAGTGCAAGAAGAGGTTCGGGAATCACTAATTGGTCCTCAACCTTTAATCATGG
>Ga0255055_10002298_pt1 | contig 13566 bp, 12 predicted proteins | sample JV7_2_27_MG_FD_188633 | JGI IMG/M metagenome (GOLD analysis project Ga0255055, IMG submission 188633) | Seawater microbial communities from Jervis Inlet, British Columbia, Canada - JV7_2_27 | ecosystem: Environmental > Aquatic > Marine > Inlet | place: Canada: British Columbia | collected...
CCGCTATAAAGATATCCCGACAAGCGCTACAAAAGTTGCTGATGAGCAGTCAGCCTTCATGAATGGTCCTTTTTCAGAAAGGAAATTAAAATGATTGTTGGAATTCTAAAAGAGATCAAGGCTGAAGAAAATCGTGTGTGTATGAGTCCGGGGGGAGTTGAATTCATGCGGCAGCATGGACATCAGATCCTTGTCGAGAAAAATGCCGGCAAGACCAGCGGATTCGGCAACGTTACCTATAAGAAAGCCGGGGCCGAGATCGTCGATTCTCCCAGAGATATTTTTAAACGGGCCAAAATGATCATGCGTGTAAAGGAACCCCAGCCCTTTGAGTTTGAGTTGATTCGTAAGGGTCAGATCTATTTTTCCTATCTCCATCTGGCGGTATCGGAAGATTTAACTCGCGCGCTGATCAAAAGGAAGGCTGTATGTATTGCCTATGAAACCATTCAAAAGGCTGACGGGTCCCTGCCGCTGCTGACCCCCATGAGTGAAGTGGCCGGTCCCATGGCGATTCAACAGGGAGCCAAATACCTGGAAATGGCGCAAGGCGGCCACGGGGTTTTGCTGGGGGGTGTGCCCGGTGTTGATCCGGCCACCGTGGTCATTATCGGAGGCGGTGCGGTGGGCATCAATGCCGCCAAAATGGCCAGCGGACTGGGAGCCAAGGTTTACATCCTCGATATCGATCTCGATCGGCTACGCTATTTGAGCGATGTGATGCCGGGCCACTGTGTCACCCTGATGTCCAGTCCGGCGGCCATTCGCGATGTTCTGCCGAAAGCCGATGTGGTCGTGGGAGGGGTACTGGTGCCGGGAAGCAAAACGCCCACCCTGGTTACCCGGCAGATGCTAAAAACCATGAAGAAAGGTTCGGTTCTGGTGGATGTTTCCATTGATCAGGGCGGCTGTTTTGAAACTTCCAGAGAAACGACACATGCCGATCCGATCTATAAAATAGACGGCATTGTTCATTATGCCGTCAGCAACATGCCGGGGGCATTGCCGCGCACATCCACACTGGCTTTAAACAATGCCACCCTGCCGTATGCGGTGGAGATTGCAAATAAGGGGTGGAAAAAGGCCATGCAGGAAAATCCTGAAATCAAACGCGGCGCTAATGTGGTCAGCGGCCACGTGACCTATAAAGGCGTTGCCGATACGTTCGGCTTTGAGCAGGTCAATATCGATAAACTGGTTTAGAAAAGCATTTTTTCAGGCAATTGTTTATGAAAGTGGTTAGCCATCTTCGATCATCGATTAATGATAAAGGAGCCAGCAATGATTGTAGGCATTTTAAAAGAGATTAAGACTGAAGAAAATCGCGTCTGTATGACCCCTGCCGGTGTGGAGGTCATGAGACAAAACGGCCATGAGGTATTAGTTGAAAAAAATGCCGGCATAGGCAGTGGGTTTGATAACAAAGCCTATCAGACAGCAGGTGCAGAAATCATCGACACCCCCAAAGAGATTTTTAAACGCGCCAAGATGGTCATGCATGTCAAAGAACCCCTGCCGGCCGAATATGACCTCATCCGCAAAGACCAGATCATATTTACCTATTTGCATCTGGCGGCAGCGGAAGAACTGACGCATGTGCTGATCAAAAGCGGATCGATCGGTATTGCCTATGAGACGATTCAAAAAAAAGATGGTTCCCTGCCGCTGCTGACACCGATGAGCGAAGTGGCCGGCCGCATGGCGATTCAGCAGGGCGCCAAGTATCTGGAAATGGCCCATGGCGGTCATGGTGTTTTGCTGGGCGGCGTGCCCGGCGTTGATCCGGGAACCGTGGTGATCATCGGAGGCGGAGTGGTGGGCACCAATGCTGCCAAAATGGCCTGTGGTCTGGGTGCCAAGGTCTATATTCTGGACATGAACCTGGAGCGTTTGCGCTATTTAAGTGATGTGATGCCCAGCAACTGCTTTTTACTGATGTCGAAGCCGACCACTGTCCGCCGGCTCATCAAGGAGGCTGATGTCGTTGTCGGTGCCGTTCTGATCCCGGGCGCCAAGGCTCCCCGGCTGATCACCCGGGAAATGCTGAAAACCATGAAGAAAGGCGCGGTTTTGGTCGACGTGGCCATTGATCAAGGCGGATGCTTCGAGACGTCAAAGGCGACCACCCATGGCGAACCGATTTACACCGTTGAGGGTGTGGTCCATTATTGCGTGGCCAACATGCCCGGCGCGGTTCCCAAAACATCCACCCTGGCCCTGACGAATGCCACCCTGCCATACGCAGTTGAAATTGCGAACAACGGCTGGAAAAAGGCTATGCAGGAGAATCCTGAAATTAAGTTGGGGGCCAACGTTGTTAGGGGTAAAATTACTTACCAGGGGGTCGCAGATGCGTTCGGACTCAGGTACACACCCATTGAGAGGTTATTGAAAAATTAGGATCGTGGAATTGTTCCTTACGCTTTAGGTTTCAGGTGTCAGGTTTCAGGATTAAGGAGTAAGAAACGCGATAGTAGCCAATTGAAGCCTGCAATGTGACACATGTGAACTGCAAATATTTTTTAATTAAAGTTTGAAAAAATTTAAAAGGAGAAGGAAATGAAAAAAGATCTAAAAGATTGGGTCGTTCCCTGGCTGTATACGTCAAGAGAGTACAATGTAGGTATTCTGGATAAGGCCATGGATAATCCCGATACTGCCCGCCTGATGCTCAATGAAAACCCCATCCCGCCGTCGGAAAAAGTCATCGAGGCGGTAGCGGATTCACTGCGACACGGCAACTGGTACCCGGACAGTTTTTTACGGTTGAGGACTAAAATCGGTAAAATGTATGGACTGGGCCCGAACAATGTTGCCCTGGCCAACGGATCTTCGGACACCATCGACGCCATGATGCGCATGTTTCTGCAACCCGGAGATGAGTTTATGCTGTCCACCCCGACATTTGAGCTGTTTCCGCCCCGGGCTGAGCTCTGCAATGCCAAGGTCGTTCAGGTTCCGGTTAGAGAAGATAACCTGAATTACGATGTGGATGGAATGCTCAATGCTATCAATGACCGGACGAAACTGATCCTGATCATCAACCCTAACAACCCCACCGGCGTCTTTATCGATGATGCGGATCTTAATCGGTTTTGCGAGACAGGAGTGCCCATTTGCGTGGATGAGGCTTACCTGGACTACAATCCGGACCGGCCGTCGAAAGTAGATCTGATCAAAAAATATCCCCAGGTGTTTTTGTCGGTGACATTTTCCAAGGCCTATGGATTTTGCGGTATCCGATTCGGGTTTGTACTGGGCACCGAAGAGATGATTGTGGCCTTCAATCGGATGTTTCTGCCCTGGAACGTGAGCCGGATGTCTGCGGCTGCCGCTGAAGCCATCATCGACAACCCGGATGAGGTCAAAGCGAAGGTGGCGCACAACAACCGGTGGATGGCTATTTTTACGGAAGAGTTCAAGAAACTGGGTCTTAAACCGTACCCGGCGCATGGCAATTACATGCTAATCGACGGCAGCATGACCGGCAAAACCACCGAAGAGATCCTCAAAGCCGCCCTTGAAGATAAAATCTATCTGAAAAAGATCGGAGAAATCCACGGCAAGACCGGCTATTTCAGGGTCACACCGGGGGTCGATGAAGAAAACGAGCGCTTTATAAAATTTATCCGGGAATACTTCGGTTAAAAAATTACAGGCAATTTTTTAAAATGAAAGACAGCGCTCAGGTCGTAATTATCGGCGGGGGTATTATCGGCTGCAGCACCGCCTATCATCTTGCCAAAATGGGCTGGCAGGATGTGGTCCTGATTGAAAAAGGCGAGTTGACCAGCGGTTCCACCTGGCATGCCGCCGGCCTTGTGGGACAACTGCGTTCGGATCGTAACCTGACACGCATGCTGCAATACAGCGTCAGCCTTTATGAGCGACTCGAGGAAGAAACCGGTATTGCCACCGGGTGGAAGCCATCAGGCTGCCTGCACCTTGCCAGCACCCGGGAGCGCATGTTCGAACTCAAACGCGGTGCCACCACCGCGCGCAGTTTCGGACTGGAAATGAGCCTGATTTCCCCCAAAGAGGCCTTCGACCTGTGTCCGATTTTATCCCTGGACGGCATCATCGGGGCGGCATATATGCCGACCGACGGGCAGGCCGATCCGGCCGGAATCACGCAGGCGCTGGCCAGAGGGGCACGCAGTCAGGGCGTCAAAATCCATCGCCATACCCTGGTAACCGGATTTGAATTCGGCCGGAATCGGGTCTCGGCCGTGAAAACCACCCAGGGCGACATTCAGTGTGAAATCGTTGTCAACTGCACCGGAATGTGGGGGTACCAGGTCGGCGAGATGCTGGGGGTCAATACGCCGGTCGTTCCCTTTCAGCATCAATATATGGTTACCGATCCGATTGAGGGGACACCCAAAAATTTACCGACCATTCGCGACAAGGACAATTTGATTTACTACAAAGAGGAGGTTGGCGGTCTGGTGATGGGGGGCTATTAAAGAAACGGCATTCCCTGGGCCATTGATGAAGTTCCCAATGAGTTCACTTCGCGGCTGCTGAATCCCGATTTTGATCATTTTATGCAACTTTCTCAACCGGCCATGCAACGCACCCCCTGCCTGAAAGCGGCCGGCATTTCGGAGTTAATCAACGGCCCGGAGGCCTTTACGCCCGACGGCAATGCCATCATGGGACCGGCACCCGAACTGGATAATTGCTTTGTTGCCGTGGGCTTTAACGCCTTTGGCATTGCGGCCGGGGGCGGCGCCGGAAGAATGATGGCCGAATGGATCATTGAAGGCGAACCCAGCCTGGACATCTGGCCGCTGGATATCCGCCGGCTGGGTCCGCATCACCGCAGCCGCTCGTACAATGTTGAGCGCACCCGTGAAATCTACGGCAAACATTACACCATCCACTGGCCCCATGAAGAGCACGATTCGGCCCGGGGGATTCGCCGCAGTCCGCTGTATTATCTCCTCAAAGAAAAAGGGGCTGTGTTTGGCGTCAAATACGGCTGGGAGCGGCCCAACTGGTTTGCGCCCGCCGGGGTCGAACATGAAGACGAATTGACTTTTGAGATCCCCAATTGGTTTAAGCATGTCGGCAGCGAACACAAGGCTGCGCGTGAAAAAGTGGTGTTGATCGATCAGTCCTCTTTTTGCAAGTTTGAAATCGATGGCCCCCAATCGTTGGATTTCCTGAACCGGCTGGCAGCCAACAATATCGACAAACCCGCCGGCAGCGTGACCTACACCCAGTTATGCAATGCGCGCGGCACCATCGAATGTGACCTGACCATTGCCCGTATCACTGATGAAAAATTTTTTCTGGTGACCGGCACGGCTTTCGGCCGCCATGATGCCGAATGGATTAAGAAACACATGCCCACCGACGGCAGTGTTTCGTTGCGGGACGTTACGTCGGCGCTGGCGGTGATTAATGTGATCGGGCCCCATGCCCGCAAACTCCTTGAGAAGGTCACCGCAGATGACATCAGCAACCAAAACTTTCGGTATGGCAAATGTAAAGAAATCACCGTCGGCTATGCGCCTGTCGGCGCACTGCGGGTTACCTATGTGGGCGAGCTGGGATATGAGCTTTATATTCCGGCGGAATTTGCCTGCTATGTTTATGAGACCCTCTGGAATGCCGGCCAGGATCTGGGTGTAACAAATGCGGGTTACCGGGCCATCAATTCACTGCATTTGGAAAAAGGCTATTGTCTGTGGGGGGCCGAATTGACGCCTGAATATACCCCCTATGATGCCGGACTGGGATTTTGCGTGGCCTTAAACAAGGCGGATTTTCTTGGGCGGGAGGCTTTAGCCAAAACCAAAGCAAAGGGTCCGCAGTGGAAACTGTGCACCTTTACGATTGACGCTGATCAACCGGTTATGCTGCGGGGTAGTGAACCGATTCTTCACAAGGGCAGGGTCATCGGTGTCACCACTAGCGGTGGATATGGATATAGTATCGAGCAAACCATCGCCTACGGGTATGTCCCCATTGCCGAGGCCGAACATTCCAATGACTATGAAATAGAGGTTTATAGGGAGATATATCCTGCCAGACGGGAGCCCAAGCGGGCGCTGTATGATCCCGAACGCAAGAAGATTCTCAGTTAGTTGAGAATCGGAATTGAGCATTTTCTCTAAACGTTTCTGATATGGTATCACACAAAAATTCGTTTGAACTCAAAAGCGATTTGTCTGAACTGGAAACCTTATGCCAACATTTGAATAAATTTGGTCATGTCACCGGGCTATCGGAAGCTTGCATAACCGATATTAATATCTGCTTAGATGAACTGTTCACAAATATCGTCTCTTATGGTTTTACAGACGATTTGGAGCATATAATTAAGTTCACAATCAATGTGGATAACAATGTGCTGACTTTAACTATTGAAGACGAAGGGATCGCTTTTAATCCACTTGAAAAGAAAGATCCAGAAATCCCTGCTGATCTTATTGATGTCAGAATCGGGGGCCTCGGAATTCATATTGTCAGAAAACTTATGGATGATATGAGCTATGAAAGAAAGCGAGGTAAGAACAAGTTGACAATGAAAAAATTTATCTAAACAAACGAACAAAGGATTTAAAAATGGAAATTACGCACAGGGTGGAAAATGAAATTCTGATTATTGCAATCAAGGGACGGCTAGATGCGGCAACGGCGCCAATAGCTGATGAAACCATCAAAAAAACGCTGGAGGAAAACACCAACCGCCTGCTCTTTGATTTAGAAGGTCTGGAATATCTTAGCAGTGGTGGATTACGCGTTATTCTGAGTGCTGCCAAAGAAATCAGACGCAGAGAAGGCAAAGTGGCGCTCGCCAACTTAAAACAATACGTTTATGAAATTTTTGAGGTCAGTGGTTTCACAGCAATGATTCCCATCAAAGAGACTGTTGAAGAAGGCCTTAAAGATCTCGCATTGTAAGAAAGCAAGATAAATATCACCAGGCCCTTTGATCCGTACCAACTGTTCACCATACTGCTGAACAAGAAAAGGCGCCATCTGTGAAACAGCTGAATCAAAAATTAGCGGTGCATTAGATGCGTGCTAATTATCCAGTAATGATATTAGTTGCTTAAAGTCCTTGATGATGTAATCCGCTCCGGCGCGCAGGAGTTCTTTTTTTAGGCTGGTTTTGTCAGGGGCTGATAGGAGCAGTCCAACCCCTTTGTATGCGTCCTTTGATTTTTTCGCAGCCACCATGTCGTCCGGCATATCGCCGATATAAAAATATTCAGTGACCGGATTTTCTTGGCGGGCTGCAATGGCATCGAGCATAAAGGGGTCGGGTTTGCTCAGTGAACCCTTTGTCCCTTCTTTTTTTAACATCCGCGCCTCTTCCTGAAGACAGTCCTCTAAAGCCAGAATCTGTGTAAAAAATTTTCTGATACCAAAATGATCCAGCGGGTAATCCGCCTCGGCCTTGGGCCTGCCGGTGGCGATTGCCAGAATATTATTTTTTGTGAGTTCCTCAAGAATGCTTTTATCTATTAGAAGCTGCTCCCGGTGGATAAAGCCATCCTCATGGTAAAACTGCGGGGACAGACCATAGGTGGTTTCAAACAGTTTTTTTCCTAAATATATTTCCTGAAAAATTTGTTTGATAATATTTCCGCTGCCCACGTCACCCGTGTATAAGCCATAAACAAACGGATTTTTGGTTTTACCGACTTTCCGAAGTAAAGCCGACAAGGGTTTCGGGCTTGATTCCAGAAATTCGCACAGAGCACTCACCTGGCACTGGCTGATCGTCTCCTGATAGCGGTCCCAGGGGTCTTTGCTTTCATAGACCGGCGGTTTTTCGATCAGGTTAAACAGCAGGTTAATAATTAAACAGGACAAATCCCAGTCGTTATTGAGACCGCCGCTTTGCTTGACCGCTGCCAGATCAGCTAGCGGAAAAAGGGGCTCCGGCAATTTTTCAAATGAAGGGGCCATTTTGAAAAATAGTTTCGCTGTTTGGCGAACGGTATCGCGATACGACTTTGAGACATCAATTAGAACCCCATCCATGTCGAAAACGATCAGTTTTTTATTTTTCATAAATTATTCCGTTATCTTTTTAGTCGTAGGTTGGGTTGAGACCGTTTAATCTGATGTTGGGTTTCATCCCTCAACCCAACCTACTAGAATCGTCGCTGTGTAATGCCCGTTGAGGCGCGGTCGAAACCCAACATGAATATTGCCTTTGTTTAGATTATCGGTTCGAAAATTTTTGACACCGATTCCGTTTATCTTCTTAGTCAATATTTCTATAAAAATAGAAGACTATCTATCTAATATCAATTTTAAAATACAGATTGACTTTTTGCCGAAAACTTGATTTTTTGGGCCTGCAGTTGGCCTTAAAAAATACTCCTTTCCTAAATAGCTGACAAAGCCAATTAATACAACTTTTACATATAAAATAGAACTCATATCAAGAATGTGGATCAGGGCTCATGGCAAGGCGCGGGACGGCGAAAAAGAGGAGCATACACGATAGTATGTGAGCATTTTGAGCCGATCCGCAACACCGCCATGGGCACTTAGACGCATTTTTGAGATGGGTTCTAATAAAAGCTGCTGGCTTCACTCGCATATTGTTTTCAACCCATTATTGGATTGCTGTTCTGAATCGGGGATGTATCAGTAATTCGGTCTTGATTTATTCCAAATTTTTTAGTGTTTTTTCATTTCTGTTCGTGGGGAAGTTTCAATCATTATTAACCGGATTTCAACTTATTGATAGGAAAGGAGCACAATTATCATGAAAAAGACATTATTTACGCTTTGCTTGGTTTCTGCTTTTCTGATTGCTGTCATAGGCAGTGCATATGCAGCCGAAACACTTTCTTTGCTGACCTGGAAAGGCTATGCGCCCAAAAACCTGGTTGAGAAGTTTCAAAAGGAAACCGGCATAACCGTTAAGGTGACTTATTCCAGCAATGAGGAAATGATTGCTAAGCTGCGGGCAACTCGCGGGGCCGGTTTTGATCTGGCGCAACCCAGCCAGGACCGCATCTCTTCGGTACAGGAAAAGTATCAAATTTACCAGCCCATTGATCTGTCTAAAATAAAAACCGGGCAAATTATTTCTTCTATGTTGGAGGCCGTAAAGTTAAACACCATGGTAAACGTTAAGCCTCACGCTGTGCCGTTTTGCTGGGGAACATCAGGTTTAATTGTAAATCGTAAATTTGCCGCTGATGCGAAGGACTACTCGGATTTGCTCAACGAAAAGTACAAAGGCCGAGTCAGCTATCGCCTGAAACGGCCGACGCTGCTCGCGTTAGCATTCGCCATGGGAGATGATCCATTCGCCAAATATAGTGACGTGAATGCTTACCAGGCGTTAATGGACAAAGTCGGGCAGGCGATGATCGATGGCAAAGGTATTGTTAAAAATTATTATACCAATGGGGATGCCTTATTGCAATCCATGCGATCAGCAGAGGTGTATCTGGCAATGGCCTGGGATAATGGTGGCTGGAAATTGCACGTGGATAATGCTGATATTGACTTTTTAGCTCCCAAAAGCGGGGCGCTGGGGTGGATTGATACCTTTGCCATTCCTGCCAAAGCCAAAAATGTGGATGCGGCTTATAAATGGATTAACTTCATGCTGCGTCCGGAAAATGCTGCCGCATTTACGAATATGGAAAAATATGGGACGGCCTCCAAGGGCTCAATCCAGTTGACCAATGTCGACATACGCGGAAATTTCCAGCGTAGCTTCCCACAGGCTGCCATCGACAATATCAAATGGTATCCACCGGTACCGGCAAAGCTGGAAGCTATTGAAGGCAAGATTCTGGATAAGGTCAAAGCTGCCAAATAAATATCCGGAAAAGCGCATTTAGTCACCATATCAAAGATCTGAAATAGGGGGCTTTTCTGGTACCTGCTGGAAAGCCCCCTTTCTTCTATTAACGAAAATAGCCATTTACTCTGAGATACTTATGCAGATTGATCTAGCGGTTCGAAATGTCACCAAAAAGTTTAAAGACTTTATAGCGGTGGACAATGTATCGTTTGAGGTCCCGGATGGTCAGTTTTTTTCTATTCTGGGCCCATCGGGTTGCGGGAAAACCACATTGCTTCGCATGATTGCCGGCCTCACCGAGCCGACGGAAGGCAGCATTGAGATTCGGGGTCAAAGTATGCTCGGCATTTCCCCGAATAAACGACCCGTAAATCTGATTTTTCAACATCTGGCCCTCTTCCCGATGATGAACGTCGCGGAGAATATTGCATTTGGTTTAAAGCGGCGCGGCGATAGTAAAACGGTCATTAACGAAAAAGTGACCACCATTTTAGAACGGGTGGAGATGATCGGATTTGGGGATAAAAAAGTTGATCAACTCTCAGGCGGTCAGAAACAGCGCGTGGCTATTGCCAGGTGCCTGGTACTGGAGCCTGCTGTTTTGCTGTTAGATGAGCCGCTGGGTGCCCTGGACCTGAAACTACGGGAACAGATGAAGGTCGAATTGAAAAAACTGCAGGCCAAAGTCGGCACGACATTCGTTTATATCACCCATGACCAATCCGAAGCCCTGGTGATGTCCGATCATGTGGCGGTGATGAACAAAGGGGTGTATGAACAAATCGACACCCCCCAAAATTTGTATAGCGACCCGCAAACACCTTTTGTCGCTCAATTTGTTGGAGATAACAATGCGTGGTCCGGTCGGATCCGCCAATCTGACGATACCCGCGCTGAAGTTGAAACCACTGAAGGGCCGGTATTTCGCACAAAGGTTCCAGAAAAAATTCCGGCCGGAGCTGAAGTCGATCTATTTCTGCGACCGGAAGCCATGCTGATTCAACCGGATGCGAGCCTAACCGATCTGAATCGGTTTGAGGTAATCGTCAAGGATATTCTTTTTGACGGCGCCAACAGCCGGCTGCTGGCCCATCCGCTTGATGCGGAGACGGAATTGCTGATCGCCTTACCCCAAACCCGGCAATTCGACTACATCCAAAAGGCTGATAAAATTGAGATCGGATGGGACGAACAGTCCGGCATCTGCTTTTCCAGAAAGGAAAATCAGGACTGAGTGAACAGGTTCAGAGGTTCAAGGGTTCTGGGTTCAAAGGTTCAAGGTTTAACCGTTCGGCGTCAGACATCAGGCAAAATTTTTGCTCAGTCCTCAGCACTTATTGCTTTTTTTCAACCTATGAACCTCTGAACGCTGAACCTTTGAACCGGGTGACTGACACTTGACACCCGAAACCGTTAGCTATTAGCCAGCAAACCTTAACTGAGATTTATTGCCATGAAAAGTCAAAAGCGATGGGGCTTGTTTTTTTTCTTAGCACCGGTTTTACTCTGGCTGCTTCTGATGATCGTTTTGCCCCAGATCGATTTGCTGGTCATGTCTTTCCGTCTCGAAAATGATGATGGCCAGATGGTATGGGGTCTTGCCAATTATTTAAATTTTTTTGAGGAACCCATTTACTGGCTGACATTTGTCCGTACGGCGATTTATTCTATCCTGGTAACTTTCCTTACCTTTATCATCGCCCTACCGGTTGCCTTTTACATTACCAAAGTCGTGGCCCCAAAATTCCAGGGATTTCTGCTGGTCTTACTTTTGCTTCCGTTCTGGGTCAGTGAACTGGTAAGGGTCTATGGTTGGATGATTTTGTTGCGGGAAAGCGGCGTCATCAATCATTTTCTGATCAAATTGGGTATCCTGGGGCAGCCTGTCGAAATGCTTTATAAAGATTCCACGATGATATTGGGGCTGGTATACACATCCATGCTCTTTATGGTGGTTCCCATCGTTTCCGTACTGGAGAGCCTGGACAACAGCCTGATAGAGGCGGCCTATGATCTGGGGGCCAATATGTGGACCATTATGTTAAAAATCGTCATTCCGCATGCTACCTCCGGTATCGTATCCGGTTCGATCGTTGTTTTTATGCTGACGCTGGGGAACTATCTCACCCCTAATCTGATGGGCGGCAAGAACTCTCTGTGGTTTACGGAACAGATTTACAACCAGTTTATCGCCAGTTTTAACTGGAACCAGGGATCGGCCTTCGGGTTTCTGTTACTGATTCTGGCATCCATTATCGTCTGGCTGGGATTAAAGCTGACCCGACAAAACCTCAAAAAGGTCGTGCAATGATACGAACACTGCCAACCTCCAAAACCTACAATCGGGTTTTTAAGCTCTATTTGGTTCTGTATTTTACGTTTCTATTTGCACCGCTGCTGGTGACTTGCGTACTGGCGTTTAATAATTCTCAATATCCATCTTTGCCCTGGCAGGGGTTCACATTGGAATGGTTTACAGCCGACCTACCGTCCCGGGTCGGTATTTTTCACGATCAGATCAACCTGGACAGCATTTGGGTGAGTTTCCGGGTGGCATTTTTTGTTACCTTGCTGTCGATGGCTGTGGGAACCTGCGCTGCTTTTCTGTTTGAGCAAGAAGATTTTCGTTTTAAACAAATTCTTTATTTTCTGATGCTTGCTCCGCTGGTTATTCCGGGGGTCATCCTGGGAATTTCTATCCTTCTGCTCAGCAATACGCTGGGAACCTATTTCGAGACGAGTTGGAATATTGATGTGGAGCTGTTTCGTCCGGGCTTCTGGCTGGTTGTGCTGGGCCAGTTTTCATTCATTGCCACTTTGGTGACTTTGGTGGTATCGGCCCGCTTACGCAAATTTGATCACACTTTGGAAGAAGCGGCCCTGAACCTGGGGGCTAACCGCTTTGAGGTGATCTGGCATATCACGCTAAAGTTTTTAAGGCCGGCAATTATCGGAGCGGGAGCGGTGGCGTTTCTGATGTCCTTTGAAAACTTTAATACGACCCTTTTTCTGGTGGGATATGAGGCGACCCTGCCGATTAATCTCTATCTTCAGGTCAGAGACGGCAGCACACCGGTGATCAATTCGATCTCTTTTCTGTTGATCGTCAGCACATCCCTGCTTGCCCTGGCCAATCTTTATTTCAGCCGTAAATCCGAATAATTATAGAAGAAAACACGAAATTGGAATGCAATTTTTCATGTCTTCGTATTTTCGTGGTTTCGTGACATATTGACATTTGAGTAAAAGAATCCCTGCCAGCTTATAGTGGTTGTCAAAAAACGTTTCGGTATTCAAACGTTTTTTTCTACAACCACTTATGCCCCAATTCCGCAATTCGGAACATTATTATGGAAAGCGGTATAAGCCGGAAAACGACGGTTCAGGGTCCCAGGAGGACGACTCAGGCCGGAAAACGACAAGTCTTGCTGGGACAGACACTTTCTGTCGATCAATTCCTTGAACAACTGGAAGAATAGAAATAAAAATTTCCACTGGAAAACAATATAATGACCGGAGTGAAGCATATTGGCTTTGCTCCGGTTTTTATTTTCACGAAATACACTCATCAATTTCGAAAACTAAAAAGTGGGGATTCCCAGATGAAATTTATAAGAAAACAGGCGAGTTCAGTAATTGTTGGAGCAGGCACGAAGTCCACTCGCGCCAAGATAAACCCAGATCGTTGGGATTGGAGTCAGCTCCATGAAATTCGATACGGTTACCCAGTGGGTGATCGCATACCGCGAGAGTCCCACCTGATCAAAGCT
>Ga0255055_10002299_pt1 | contig 13566 bp, 14 predicted proteins | sample JV7_2_27_MG_FD_188633 | JGI IMG/M metagenome (GOLD analysis project Ga0255055, IMG submission 188633) | Seawater microbial communities from Jervis Inlet, British Columbia, Canada - JV7_2_27 | ecosystem: Environmental > Aquatic > Marine > Inlet | place: Canada: British Columbia | collected...
AGGTTTCTTGGAAGCAATAGTGCGTGCAAGAGCAAGAATTGCTTATCTACGAGTAATATTTGAGGACAACACCGAAGTAGAAGAGCTATTGATTGAAGCTGAGGGATATCTTGAAACTGCAGAAGAATTATTTAAAACTGATTTATCTGAAGCTACCTATAATCTCCGACAAGCAAATCAGCTTATATCCGAAGTACATGCGCTTTTGAAAGAGGAAGCGGTTCTTTCTAATGAATGGAGACTCTTTGAATACTGTGAGAGGACAAGAGAGAGAACAAGAGAGCGATTTCGTGGTGGATGGGATCAAGGGATTAACGTTGATGCGTTTTTGGAGTCTTTAGGTTATCAGAGTGAGAATCAGTTTATGGAAACTTTGGAAGGTCTTATTCAAAATGCTAAAAATAACTCGGAGAATTTTGGTGAATCTTTAGAGGTTTTGGAAGCTATTGGTAATATGGTTCGAGAAATGGATGGAGAGCTTACTCAAGAAATTAACAGACATCAAAATCGGTATGGATCTGGAAGTAGCGGTACAGGTAGTTCTAGTGGCCAAAACGGCGGCAGCCCCTAAATATCTTTTTTTCTTTTTTTTAATTTTGTTTTGAGGTTTTCTTGAATTTAAAATCATTTTTTTTGTTATATTTTAAAGATTAAGGTATAGATTGTTTACACATTTTTCATTAATGGAATTGTGGTTTGATGTTTTGTTTCCAATTTTGAAACGCTTGTTTCATAATGTCCCTTAAACCATTCGACGCGTATATTAAGTGTGGTGATTTGCGATGAGTTTGATTAAAGTTGGAAAAAATAAAACCAGAATTTTTATCATAACCTATCTATTGGCAACAATCTTTATTCTCCCAACTATAGCCTTTGCAGGAAGTGAGACACCACAAGAAAACGAACCTCAAGGCGTTGGTAATGTACCTGAGGTTCCAGGGCTTTCCGATAATGTTATTCAATATAATAGAACAAATATCACTCCATTTGAACAAAAGGAGCAGTTATTGGCTGGTGAACCTGCTCTTTTTGCTTACCAAAACACAACAATGCTGTTTAATTCAACGATGAATTGTGATCTAGTTATAACTGCCGAATCCAATGCTAGCCCAAAAATATTTGCATTATCATTAGACTCCAATCAGACCATGACACTAGCAATAAACATAAGTAGCAATCCACTTCAAGATGAAATGGTCAGAAATAAAAACCTGAATTTTTATGCTAGCATTGAACCCAATGTCACAGTCCAATTAACAGCTCAACTAAAAAGTTATATTAACCAAACTGAGCTTCGCCAAGAAGTAAATTGGGAAGTAAATGCTTCTAAACTAACTTGGATGTACTGGAATGGTACTCAAAATGAGTGGGTGAAAGTTCCAAGCTTTATAGATCAAAACGGATACCTAGTTTGTAACACAGATCATTTTTCGATATGGACAATCGGAGAAACAGATGATCTTACTGAAAAAACACAGGCAATTATAGATATGGCTCTTATCTACGGAGCTATCGGTGTAGGGTTAGCAATCATTCTTGCAATAGGAATAACTGTATTTAGTAAACGCAGATAACTTAAACTCCCAATATTTTTTTTATTTGAGTTTTACTTGATTTTCAAGTCCAATTTTTTTAATTTCAACAATTTCAAATCTTTCAAGTCTTCTAGTCAACCTCCAAAGACTGGTTCTGGGCATATCTGGAAAAGTCTCTCTTATTTCAGCTTCAAATGCTTGACCATCATTTTTAGCTAAAAAGCGTATTACTGCCTTATCCTCTTTAGACAATTGAGGATACTCTCTAAAAATTTTCTTAATATTTGTTTTTCTGTTTTTCTTAAAATAAAATAAAAATATAATTGTTATAATTATTGCTCCAAGAGCAATTATAAAATATTCTACTGGAATCATATTTTGACTCGTTTGATCACTGGGCGTTTCGTCTATTGAACTTGGGGACAATAAGTAGCTTATTTCCCACTGATTGGGATGTAGGGTAAATGTGATTATGTTATCTTGTGTATCAATGGCATTTGGCATTTCACTTAAATAAACTACTGTTGAATTTTTTGGTAAACAAACTAAAACCTCATATTGGTTTTCAAAGTTCGTGCTCCAGACTTCGGCTTCTTTATTTGTTAATGTCAGGGTGTCATAATCGATAGAAATTTGGGTTGCCCCTAAAGTAAAAATGGTAAGATTAAAGTTGTTGATTTCATAATCTACTGTTTTTTGGTTTTGATCAATAATAATCAAGTTTTCGATAGATGAAGATAGCAGGGCAACTGTTATTTGTGGATAAAACTCTTCAATATTCAATATTTGTTTTATATTAACTAATCCATCTCTGTAAATCTGCAAGTTGGTTGATTCTATTGTGAATCCTGAATTTGCATATACATTCAAGAAAGTTGACGTCTGCAAAATAAGAAGTAGAATAACCAAACCTACTTCTCTGACGTAATGTTTCATGAGATTTCATAATATTCTAGGACTGTTATAATTAAAATCTTTATGTATCCAGAATACTCTTTTGGTTTTGATAGGTTTACCTCCTTATTTTTTTTATTTGTTCTAAATGTTCAGAAATTAATGCTATATTATTATGTTATTAGTTAGATTGTTGTGGTTTACTGCTTGTTTCCAATTTTGAAACGCTTTTCCCATAATGTCCCTTAAGTTACACTTTCACATATAGTGAGTATGATGATTTAAGATGAAAACAAATAGGTTAAGGAAAAATAAATTAAGTGTACTCTTTTTGACTTTTTTGATTGTGGCAAATTTTGCGCCATTTGCCTTAGTATTTGGCGAAAATGCCCCCCTTGAAAACCAACAACCAACAGATGTTGGGAATATGCCTGAAGTTCCAGGTCTTCCTGATAACGTTGTTCAATATAACAAAACTGATGTTGCTCCAGTAGCTCAAATGGAAAAAGTATTGGCTGGTGAACCTACTCTTTTTGCTTATCAAAACACAACAATGCTCTTTAACTCAACAATGAAATGTGATCTTGTAATAACCGCTGAAGCTACAGCTAACCAAAAAATATTTGCGCTATCAGTAGATCCAAACCAAACAATGACATTAACTATGAATCTTGGTAGTTCTCCACTTCAAAGTGAACAGGATAGAGACAAAAATCTAAACTTCTTTGCAAGTATTGAGCCTAATGCAACAGTGGAATTAACTGCTCAATTAAGACTTTATATTAACCGAACAGAACTTAATCAAGAATTGGGTTGGGAAGTGACTCCTGAAAAGTTGACATGGATGTACTGGAATGGTACTCAGAATGAGTGGGTGAAAGTTCCAAGCTTTGTCGATCAGGATGGGTATTTGGTGTGTAATACTGATCACTTTTCAGTGTGGACAGTTGGAGAAATTGCAGATACAACAGGACAAACCGAAGACGTTGCTGATATGACCTTGATTTATGGTGGTATTGGAGCAGCTATAATCGCAGTTGTTGTCCTTGGAATAGTATATAGCAAACGAAGCTAGAATAATTCCATAATGTTTTTCTTTTTTTTCTTTTTTTTTAATTTTATTTTATAGTAACTAGTCTGTCTCTGAAAATGAATATGTTAAAAGTAATATTGAGATCTTAGAGCTCTCTACCCAAGAAAACTTAGAACCTATGTTATTTTCTCTTACCTTTTTTTCTTAAAACCTTCATTCCAATAGCTATAGTTTTAGCTTTTCCAGTTATTCCACCCTTAAAACTAGCGTTTACTAAGTCCCTGTAATCTTCTTCAGATATTGGAACATCACTAATAGTTCTCATCAGCTCAGATGAGATTACTCCATTAACCAATTCAGCGCCTGCCTTTTTGATAGCTTCTAGATTTTCATTATATAATTTAGGAACATTTGCTGCTCCAGCAGCTGGTATTAAGACTTCACCAGCCCAAGTTAATCCGGAATGTGTTATCCATTTTTTGAAATGTTGACTTAGTAGCGTAAAATTCTCCATATCAGGGAATCCACAAGAAGAAACCAAGACACATTTGGTTTTAGGAGTAAACCGGTGAGGATGATGAGTTATTTTATTATTTGTTAATATTTGGGAGGATTCAAGGTTTACAAAAAACCTGTCTATCAAATTTTTTACTGTTGCAGTATATCCATAAACGTACACTGGAGTAGCTAGGATAAAATAGTCACATTGTTTGTAAATATTGAAGATTTTGTGAAAGTCATCTTTTTGAATGCATTCTCCTTTGTTTTTTCCTGTCCAACAACTCCAGCAGCTTGTGCATGGTCTAATATTCATTTTGTGAGGATAGAACTTGTGTAGGTTTATTTTGCCTAGTCCTTCTAGTAGGGTGTCTAGCATTTTTTCTGTGAAGGAGGGGTTTCTGTGTGAGCCTGATATGGCTAGAACTGTTGGTGTTTTTGTATTAGAAATTTTTATTCATCTTCTTTTTGGTTTCTTTATTATTTCTGATTTTTGTTATAAACATATTGTATTCATTTTATTTTGAGAGAATTTTTTTATTAAATTCAATATCTATCTTAAAGCGAATACTAAGATTTGGAGAATATATATTGCTAATAAAACCAGTTATATGAATCACTTAATATCAAATATTATCCAAAAATTAACTTCAACAAATCAACTAATGAATTTGAATGCACTATGGAACTCCATATTTATCTCTTCAGGCATGGTGAAACCCATTTTAATAGAAGCAGAAGATTCACCGGCAGGATAAATTCAAGATTAACCCCTAAAGGAATAACACAAACAAATTTTATTGCTAAGAAATTAAGGAGTAAGAGGTTTCAAATGGCCTTTAAGACGAGTCTATCTCGTTCCTCAAATAGTCTAAAAATAGTTCTAAGATATCATCCTGAATGCAAGAGTGTGATTGTTGATGATAGAATAATTGAAAGGTCTTATGGAGATCTTGAGAGGAGAACACACAAAACTGTAATCAAGAAATATGGTAAAAAACAATTCAATCTTTGGCATAGATCTTATAGTGTTCCTCCTCCTGGTGGTGAATCAATAAAAATGGTTGAAAAAAGGGTTTTGTCTTTTGTGAAAGATTTACTTATGCTGATGGAGAGGAAGAAAATTAATGTTGCGATTTCTGCTCATAATAATTCTATGAGGCCATTTAGGAGATATTTTGAAAATTTAACTGTAAAACAGATGATGGCACTGGAGAATCCATACGAAAAATATTTCGATTATGCTATAGCGTGTTAATTTCTTTTTTTAAAAAAAATAAGGGAATGAACTGGTCAATAGTTGTGGTTTATTCTTCTTTTTCTACTATTTCTGCTATTGCAGCATTCTTCTTAACTGAGTTTATGCCATTTACACAGCCTGCTTTAGAACTGTAACCTTCACTTCTTGCTATTATCTCGCCGTTTGCTGCTTTAAGATTAAATCTGAATTGACCTGCTTTATCTGTATACCACTCAAAAACTGGGTTTCCCATATTAAATACCTTAGAAATACTTATTCAACATAAATAATTAAGATTCTTGTTTTTGAACCAAACATGTTTTTCAAAAAAAAAGGTTACACTTTAACTTAAATACCAATTATTATTTTAGCAACCCAACCAATAACAAAAGCCAAAGAGCCAACACCAACCATAATCCCAACCATAATTGGAAACATCGATCTAACAGATAAATCCTTAATCACAGAAACATAAAAAGTCAAAACAGACAAAATAGAAAAAGCGCCAACAGCAGAAACAAAAAAAGCAACCCAAAAATCACCCAGAACAAAAAAAGGAAGAATCAAAAAACCCACAGTAACCAAATACACCACACCCTCAAAAATAGACGCCTTAAGAGCATTTCTTGTTTGTTCATTTTTCCTTGAGAGATAAATTTGCATCTCAGAAGCTGAACTTGAAAGAAACTGAGCCATACCTGCAATTAAACCAGCAAACCCTATTAGCCTGGGATCTTGAAAAGCAAAAGCAAACCCCGCCAATTCTCCAACAAGCTCAATCCAAGCATCATTTAAACCTGAAACAATAGAACCAAGATAAGTTAACCTTTTTTCGTCCAACATTCCAATAAGCGCTTTTTCATGTTTGACTTCTTCTTGAATATGAACTTTAGCCACGGGTATTTTTGTTGCTACTTCATTGTAGGCTTCTTGGGCTTTACCTTCAAGACCTTCCATTATTTTTATTGAAAAAGTTAAACCAAAAACAACTGACAACAACAAGTATTTAAAAACAACAATTTTGTTTGGAGAGAGATCTTTTTTTGTGTATTGTTTCCAGAAGTTGTAGTGGCGAAGCTCGTCTTGAGATATTTTGGTTAGTATTTCAGAGTTTTTTCCTTTTGTTTTTGTGGAGAGGTAATTGTAGATTTTATGTTCATTAATTTCGTTTTGTTGAAATATCAAAATTTTTTCTACAAGATTTTTTTCCAATACCAATCTACATCTTGATTTTATAATATATTAATTAATAATATTTTTCTTGTTTTGATATTAAAGCTAAGAGTGACAAATATTATTGTGACATTTTTCTTCTATATATTAGAAGCTTGCAACTCCTTTATGTTTTGAAGAATCATACCACTTACCTAACTCGTTAACCGCTTGGTTAGAATAACCTTGATTTAAAAGTGCAGCTCGTAAAGAGTCAGGAATTGCTTTCTTACCCATAACATCTCTCTTAAAATATTGTAAATAAGGATTCTGTAATTAAAATAATGTTTCTGTCTATATGTTCAACACAAATACACATCTCTCAAAACAATTTACTATCAAGGAAAACGAAAAATCAATAGTCTTTTAAAACAATTAGAATTACGATTAGAAATTATTAATTAATATAATCAAGAAAAAAAAGAGAAAGTATGGTTAGTCCATACCCATTTTCTTAGCGACTTTAACCATAATAAAAATTACAAAAGCCACTATAATGAAGGTTATCAAAGCCACCAAAAAGTTACCAACGCCAAAAGTCTGCTCACCTACAACAGAAGTCAACGAAGACAAGTCCCCCAACCCAGGAAGAGCAAGCCCAATAACAGGCAACAACAAATCTTTCACAAGAGACTGAATAAGACCACCAAGATAAACACCCATAATGAAAGCAACAGCGAGCCCAAGAACCTTAAACTTAATCAGAAAATCCTTAAATTCGTTCCATAGCCCCTTTGGCGGAACTACAACCACCTCAGGTTTTGGCGTTAGCAGCGCTCTGATCTTTTCGAGTTCTTCTATCATCTTTTGTTCTTTAGACATAGAAATCAAATATTATATATAGTATAGTTTTGAATTTAAAACAATCGATACCTACACGAGCTTAAGAAAAAAAAATAAAAAGGGAAAATAAGTAGCTAAGAATTGATTGTTATGTAACTGTTAGAACGTTTTTCTTGCTACATGTTGGTTTCAGATCATCTTTTTCTTTGAATAACGCGTAGACTTCGACTGTGTTATCTATCCAGTCCATATGTTTAGCTATCCAGTCAATGCTAAAAGAACCATCTTCTGCTGTAGTTCCGAAAGCCATAATGTCATCTTTCATAAATGATCTATCAGCATCCATGATCTCCACTTTAGCGCCTGAAATCGGTTCACCAGAACTTTTTGTTAAGAGTTTGCCTGTAAAGGTTACAGTTGATCCTTTCTTGACTGTTTTTGGTGGAGAGAAATCAAGTCGTGTGGCACCAGAAATAACAGTTCCTTCAGCTTCAACAGGTGTAGCCATAATCGTTTCGTATGGACTTTCTGGCTCTGGTTGAGTTAGGGTCATATCCTCAATTGTAGCGTCACAGCTTTTCTTAACGGCTTCAACACCATTCATAACACCTGCTTTGGCCTCGTAGCTTTCACTTGCAGCTATTATTTCTCCGTTTGAAGCACTAAGATTAAACCTGAATTTAGAGTTGTCATCGGTAAATACTTGATATTTGGGAAAGGTTAGTTTTTCTGATCCAATTGTTTTGTCTTCGATTTTTGATTGACAGTTTGCTTGAACAGATTTTACTCCGTTTATTACTCCTGCTTTTTGTTCGTAGGCTTCGCTTACTGCTACTATTTTGTTGTTTTCAGCTCTTAATCGGAATCTGTATTTTCCTGCTATGTCTTTGAATATTTGATATTTTGATGGCATTTAAAATCATCATTTGAGTTATTGTTTTATGATAAGATAACGTTTTTGGCGATTCCTGTTGAATAAAATTGAATATGTATTTTGCTATTGGTTTGCTAATATTGTTACAATTAGTAATTATCATTTCTTTAAGGATAATTTAACGTAATTTTTTCAAAAACTCTGAAAAATACTTGAACAATTACCTTTGTCTATTCATCCAAAAATAATATAAGAAAAGTGTAAGATACTGTGATTTATGAATTCTACAGAAAGACAAGAAATTATATCAAAATCACCAATTTCTTTTGCTTATCTAAAACGCTTTAACACAGCAGCTGGAATCCTACATTTAATACAAGGAATATTAATGCTAAGCTTAGGAACACTGTTGGAGTGGGAACGAAACCTTTACACTTTCTATACAAAACTTACAATAATTGAAGGTCCACCTTTCCAAATAAATGTAACACCAGACCCACAACTTCTGACCACAATTGGGTACATTGGAGTATTAGTAGCATCATTTCCTTTAATTTCAGCGTTTGCTCATTTCATCATAGCTTTTGTTAAGAACAAACAATATACTGAGAACCTCAAAAAAGGTATGAATCCGTACAGATGGTATGAATACGCGTTTTCAAGCTCAATAATGATAGTGTTAATTGCTCTCTTTATAGGAGTTTGGGATGTTTGGTCTCTAGCTATGATTTTCACGTTGAACGCTTTGATGATTATGTTCGGGAACTTGATGGAGAAAATAAATCAGAAAACCACAAAAACTGACTGGAGTGCATTCATTTATGGAACCATTTCTGGTGGCCTTCCATGGGTTGTCATTTATGCTTACTTCATAGCTTCAGTATTATCAACAGGGTTAAATCCGCCAACATTTGTCTATGCAATTTTATTTGTGTACTTCATAGTTTTCAATATATTTGCCCTTAACATGGTACTGCAGTATAAAGGGGTTGGACGTTGGAAAGACTACCTTTACGGTGAAAGATTCTATATAATTCTTAGCTTTGCAGCAAAGACAATCTTAGCTTGGTTAGTATTTATTGGTATATTTGCCCCGTTCTAAAAAAAATTATTTTCCCTTTTTCTTTGGAATTAAAAAAATAGATTGGGAAATCTACTTATTTTATTCTTTAAAGAGTGATGAAATCCTTTGTACAATTACACCTATTAGGACGCACCAAACAGGAATCATAGCTGTCAATCCAAATTCTGTTAAGCTTACTAGTAAAACTGAAAGTAATGCAAAAAGTTGGGTAGCTTTTATACGTGACAGATGGAGTGTCTTGTGGTTTTTATCACCCTTTGACTTGATATCTCTAGTGAAATATACAATAAATATGAACATAATTGAAATTGTTAGAATGCTTATTGATTGAATCATTGAAAAATTTGATAGATCAACGATTTGATTATTTATAATTACAAAAATAAATACTGATAATGTGCTTAAAGAAGCAAATAATAATTGAAATTTTTGTCCATCAATTAATGTTGTATCCAATAAGAAAACTATAGTTGTTAAGAATCCAAAAAAGGAATTATAAAAAGAAATCAGTAAAACACTTATTGCAAAAAGCATTGCTGAATCTAGAAATCTTGCAGGTAATCCTGTTGTTCGATTTATTATACGTAAAGAAATCAATAACCAAAGCAAAATCACAATGTTGGTTTCAGACCAAAAGAATAAACTGAAAAACAAAGGGATTAAACCAATAAAGGCAGAAATTGCGTTATCTGGATCTATTTCTCGTGAAATGGCCCAACTTAGGAAAAAGGTTATTCCAAAAGATAACCCCAACAAAATAACATTAGGAATTTCAAGTTGTTTTGTGATAGCAAGTACAATTCCAATCGTGATAGTTATTGCTGTGATGATTGCTATCGCTTTATTTGTTTTATAATTGAAATCAAGAGGTCTTCCAATGGAACTTATTTTGTCAATTTCCAATTGCAAAACTCCTAATATATATTCACATAATATGATATAAAAACCAGTTTTAGGATTTTAAGCAATAATCTAATTGTGCGAATTATCTAAAAGCCCTACTTTTCACATCTTAAAGATTTTTTATAAAATTTTAATACTAAATTAAAGTTAATTTTAAAAATCGTGTATTGTATAGTAGTCTGAACAAAGAATAAGGTGGAAGATAATGGGATTATCAGAAAAGTATAGACAAATATTGATTCAGATTCTTTTCTGGTCTGGTTTTTTAGCGGCGTTGCATGGTAGTGTGGAGCAAGCAATATTTTTTGCTGATACAACTGGGGGTAGTGCTTTGTGGTCTAGTTGGTTTGGTCCGCCGATACTTCATCATTATTTGATTGGTTTTATTTTGATTGCAGTTGGATGGATAATTTTTTCGTGGTCAAAAAAATAATTATTAACTTGGTGATATTTAGCCAAGGCTTCAGAGGATACTGTAACTTTTGATGGAGTTGATACTGTTTTATTCTGAATGTCAATCAGGAGTTTTCTGGAAAAAATAGGTTAGTTCTGAGTGAACTCCTTGGGTTTTCAAATGGGATCGCTGGTATTCAAACTCTACAATATGGAGATATTACGCGTAAAAACTTGCCATTTTTTTTATTTTGTAATAATAATATTGCAGTTTCTTAATTTGATTATACATCCCGGTGTTAATTCGCCTGTGGATGCCTTCGAACCCTGTACCAAGTGGAGATATCACCCGCGACCCCCCTCCATTTTTCTGAGTAAATAAGAATTAGTCCATTACAAAGTCGTTATTACCCAAAAGTCATTCTATCAACTTTCTAAGCTACCAACTACCATTTGAGGTCTACAACTATTTTTGTTATTAAAAATATTTTACAAAAGAATACAATATAACAATTTTTTTTCACTAAAATGTTAAATATGAACAAAAAGAGAAGAAGCAGTTACTCATATTATAGGAGAAAAAAAATGAAGAAAAATAACAAATCAATAGTAACTACAATTGCTTTAGTAATAATACTTATGGGAATTCTATTAACATCAACTATGAAACCAGCAAATGCTGCAACACTAGAAATAGACACATACCTCTTTGTAATGGCAACTCCAGATCCAGTTGGAATTAATCAACAAATCCAAGTAAGCTTTCAACTCGACAAAATCTCACCAACAGCCGTAGGAGCCTCAGGTGGAGATCACTTTGAAGGGTTTAGAGTAACAATAACAAGGCCAGATGGAACTACTGAAACTAAAGGTCCATACGAAGCTTGGTCTACTTCAGGATTCTTTTTCATAACCACACCAACACAAATAGGAGAATATAGCTTTCAAGCTTCATTTCCTGGACAATATGTAAACACGACACTCTTTGATTACTACTTCAAACCAAGCAATAGTCCTACTATTACAGTCACAGTACAGGAAGATCCAATACCTAACTACCCGGATGTTCCGCTACCAACTGAACCATGGACAAGACCTGTTTATGGCGAAAATAAAGGTTGGGCAGAAGTCGCTGATAACTGGCTAATGAGACGATATGATCGACCAAGTCGATTTTTCAGTGGAGATACAGCTTATGCACCCTACACCTCAGCTCCAAACAGTGCACACGTTCTATGGAAAAAACCAATAATCTTTGGAGGAATAGGAGGTGGACCATCAGGAGACGAAGTCTTCTACATGGGACTCTCTTACGAACAATTCTACAATCCACTGGTTCTGAATGGAAGAATAATTTACACAGATCACACTCCAACATCATATAATGATATGTGGGGTGGAAGCATTGACCCATTTGGTGCTCCACCGTTTGGTACCCGTTGCATGGATCTATATACCGGAGAAGAAATCTGGTATCTAGAAAACATAAACATAATGTTTGCTCAGGTATATCAAATCGAAAATCCAAATGAACACGGTCTCATTGCCCATTTATGGGAATTTGAAGATGCAGGTAATGGTATGTCAAAATGGAACATGTACGACGCATTTACAGGTAACTACTTAATGTCAATAGATAATGTTCCAAACGGCTGGAATTCACGTTCAGAAGTAATGATTGCTGGCCCGAATGGTGAAATTCTGTTCTGGTCAATTGATGCTGTAAACGACAGACTGATTATGTGGAATTCAAGCAAATGCTTAACAGGCTTTTTTGTTGACGTTTATGCTCCAGAAAGATACAACCTCCGCCCAGGTGCAATAGCAAATGGTCTAATGGGAATTCAATACAACGTTTCTATACCCGATGTTCCAGAAGGAACTGCATTAGAAATGGTAAGTGAAACAGACGGAATTTTAATAGCTCAATGGGACAGTCTAGCAGACGCTTGGAGCCAATTTACTGAATACCCGATACGAATAAGAGAATGGGCATATAATACTGAAACTGGGGTTCAACTATGGGAGAAAACTCGAACTGGTGTTCAAGGTCGATCCTTCTATAGCAATAACGCCGATAGTGGAGTATACACTAGATATGATAGTGCAACATTTAAGATCTATGGATATAGTGTAACAACTGGACAAGAACTGTGGGTAACCGATCCAATATCGACTAATGGTTGGGCTTACTTTACTTACATGCATCATTGTGCTTATGGTAAATTGTTTAGTCAAGGTTACGATGGAGTTTTTCGTGCTTACGATTTAACTGATGGGTCTCTTGCTTGGAGCTACGAGTTTGGTAGTGCAGGCTATGAAACACCTTACGGAACATGGCCAAGTTATGCCGGATTTAACATTGCAGATGGTAAAATCTTCTTAACTAATGATGATCACTCTCCCGATTCGGTTCCATGGAGAGGAGGCAAACTATGGGTTATTGACGCTGAAACTGGGGATCTAGTCTGGAGCCTTTCAGGTTGGATTCGTCATGGAGCTATATCTGATGGAATATTCACAGCATTAAATTCTTTGGATGGTCAAGTGTATACTTTTGGAAAAGGTGCAAGTGCTACTACTGTAACTGCGCCAAAAGCAAGTGTTACACTTGGAGATACAGTTGTTATTGAAGGAACTGTTACTGATCAATCACCTGGACAGCCTGATACTGCTTGTGTTTCTGATGCTAGCATGTCTGGTTGGATGGAGTATTTGCATATGCAAAAAGAATTCCCAACGACTGCTACTGGTGTTCCAGTCACTATTGATGTTCTTGACTCTAATGGCAACTATTACAATATTGGCACCGCGACTAGTGATACAGCTGGTAAGTATAGTCTTGTTTGGGAACCTCCCATTTCTGGCGAGTTTTCTATCTTCGCTACTTTTGCTGGCTCTGAATCTTATGGTAGCTCCTTTGATTCTACAGCTATGTTTGTTGCTGAGCCACCAGAACCAACAGCCGCACCAGAAGCAACACCCGCACCAATGACAGACACATACGTACTAGGAATGGGCGCAGCAGGCCTTGTAGCAATTGTTGTGATTGGCCTTGTGCTAATCATGATGATGCGCAAAAAGTAAACGCAAAAAAACAAAATTTAATCTTCCCCA
>Ga0255055_10002300_pt1 | contig 13559 bp, 12 predicted proteins | sample JV7_2_27_MG_FD_188633 | JGI IMG/M metagenome (GOLD analysis project Ga0255055, IMG submission 188633) | Seawater microbial communities from Jervis Inlet, British Columbia, Canada - JV7_2_27 | ecosystem: Environmental > Aquatic > Marine > Inlet | place: Canada: British Columbia | collected...
CAGTCAGCTTTCCCTTTTCATGCTGTTTCGCCACCTGGGCCTCACCACCCATATGGCGAACGAGAGACATTCTCTTATCAAGATCACTATTCTTCTCAGAAACCTTTCCCATAACTCCTCCATTACTAGAATGCAGAATTAACCGGTATGATTCGTTATGCAAGGCAAAGAGAGGCGCACATAATAGTACAGAATTATTAAAAAAGTGTCAAGCCTGGGCAGGACGTGAAACTACCTGTCGCTTAAACTCGTTGCTGAATGTTCTTCTGGTATGCATAAGACAAGATCTCCTGGGGTCGTCTTGTCGGAAGTATAACTAATTTGGTGTCCAGTTGGAAGGGTGCAGTTCAAACCTCCGTACTTATCATCGCTTACAATTTATTAATCACAGAGTCCATTATGATATTGGTATTGTTTCAATATATCTCTTTTTTGAGTTCTGTTCCCTCTCCGCATTGGTATTCATCATTGGATCACGAAAGCCAGGCTTGTCAATGGATCTCCTGCAGAATCCCGTTGGCGGCTCGGATTCCGCTCGCCCATGCAGCCGTGATACCACGACTGGTCCCGGCTCCGTCTCCGACAAGATAGATTCCGTCCGCCGCCTGGAAATATTCGTCCTTGAACTGGGGCTTGTTAGCATAGAGCTTTATCTCAGGATAGTACATTATTGTAGAGGGGTGCATCACTCCTGGAATGATGGTGTCGAGAAGCTTCATCGACTTCCAGATACCTCTGAGAATCTTTGCAGGCATGGCCAGGCTGATATCTCCCGGAGTGCATTCCTTCAGAGTAGCCTCGAAGTCATAAAGATCCCCTGTGAAGCTCACCGTTTTCGAGCGTTTCCCAAGACGGAAATCCCCGACCCTCTGCATCATGGGCTTTCCGCCTCCCATGAGCATGACCATCTGGCCCAGCATCTCGCCAAACTCCTGGCCGCTGGCAAGAGGCTCTGTAAATCGCACGGTCTTGAGAAGGGCGAAGTTAACGAGACCGTTGCCGCTGCCCTTTTTCGAGAAGGCATGCCCGTTGACACTACAGTAGGTTTTTCCGGATCGGCTTGTGTACTCCTCTTTTACAACATAGGCCTGATTGCTGTTCGTACAGAAAGTTCTCACCCTATCTGGAAAGAGGAACTTGGGATCATAGTAGTCCCTGACTACCGAGTAATTCTCGGTTCTGGTTTCGACACGTATTCCGATATCTACAACGTTGTCAACGTATTGGATCCCCAAGCTGTTCATGATCCGTTGAAGAAAGCTGAAGCCCATACGGCCCGGAGCCAGGATGAGTTTCTTGAATCCTATTTCCCGGCTATCGGTCAGGATGCACTGATCGGTTTCTTTCAAACTCTCCATCCGTTCTTTCAGGGCAACGATCACTCCCCTATCCCGCAGCTTTTCCATTAATTGATTGATAAGGTTTATTCCACCGTCAGTTCCTAAATGTGACTGCTGAATCTCCAACAGCTCCACCCCGAGCCTTTCCGCCCTCCTCCGGTAGACTGAGAGATTGTGCGAGGCGAGCAGCGGTGTTTGCAGATGCTCCTGAACCTGCCGTATCAGTTTCCCGGCTGTTTCCCTGGTCCAGTTTTCCAGAGGGAAGCCGGTGGGGAAGGTGAAGTTCAGCTTGCAGTCGTTTCGGAGTCCCCCGGTGCACATCTCCTCCTGATCGAGAAGAAGCACCTTCAGGTCGGGTCTCTGATCCGTGAGGCGGAAAGCGGCACCTAGCCCGGCCGGACCCGTTCCAACTATTACGCAGTCGAATCTGTCCATAAGCACCTGACTAGTATTATATTACTTTTTTTCACAGATGGAGCATTAAAACGTGCGGAGATGCCGAGGCTATAGAGTCTCGAGCGCTTCAACCAGCCACACAGGGCCGTCAAGATCTCAGTCGACGGTAGCTACACTTACTCTTGTAGAGCGTCCATCACCTCCTTTAAAAGGAGGCGGCTCACTATAATCCTTGAAGGAAGGTTGTTTCCTGTAGACCAACACGGCTGCCTGATGGAACTCATGCGGCACGCCCGCCGCCTTGAACATCTCGGAGATCTCCCGAGCGGCAATGTTATTTTGAGGATATATCGATGAGATATTGAACTATCATCTCAAAAGCTTTTTTACCATGTTCAGCACTGGCATCTTTTGCGTCCTCTGTGAACCAGAGCCCATCTCCTTTGAGAAGGTCTGTGTTAACCTGGTCGGGGGCAGCTGCAAGCATAAGAGAAGTTTCAAGTTTCCCCGCGTGATCATACCCCATCTTTTTTTGAATTTCAGGACTCATCATCGGTACAACCTGAATCCAGTTAAAGGGATTTTCATCCTTTTCCAGGTTATCATAATAGGTTTTATTCTCTTCTGATCCCCACCAACCCCTGCCTCGCTCTCCTTCAAGCAGTTTGAAAATCAGCGACGACGCGGCTTTTTTAAAAGCCAGCGCTTCAGGCATCAAATTCCCCATCTCATACTGATGATGAATGACAATAAATATCTTTCTGAACCCGTTTTCGAGCAGTCCGGCCAGCACATCAGAAACATGCTTTTCAAATCTATCCGCGTTGACATCTATGCTTCCCTTCTCGGGTCCCGCAACAGCGTAGCTTGACGGCCCGTACCATACCGGCGGAGCGGTAACACAATCGATCTTTTTCTCTACTTCTTCCAGTGCCTTGATAACAGCGATAGTATCGACACCCAACGGCAGATGCTCACCATGGTACTCGATAGTTCCGGCAGGTATGAAAAGCGGCCATTTTTCTCTCTTTGCCTTTTCACACTGCACGGGGAGCATTTTGTACAGTTTCATTTTCAACCACCTTCAGAGTTTTTACCCCACAAAGGCCCGGACCAACAGGGGCTATTAAAGCTCGATGATCTCGCTTCTTTTATCTGAAAAGGGTTCACACCCATCCTGAGTTACTTTAAACCCGTCCTCCCACCTGAAACCGTAGTCCTCACATGTGAAAAATGTGTCCGCCATAAAGGTCATATTCCTCTGGAGCAGGTATTCTGAGGAGGTTTCGAGCCAGGGCTTCTCAACTTCTATTATACCGGTTCCATGACATGGACCGTAGAGGTAGTAATCACCGTAGCCGTGCTCTTTAAAGTACTCAATGTATTTTTCTGCGACGTCTTTTGCCGCAATTCCTTCTTTTACCCATTCATAGGTTTTTTTATGAACATCCAGTCCGAACTGCACATGTTTTTTCATCTCGCTGGGCATCTTGCCAAAAATAACCGGCCTGCCCACAGAGGACGAATATCCGCCGTAGCGCGCTCCCATGCAAAGCTGTATCAGCTCTCCCTTTTTAATCGTGTCATAGGTCGCCCTGGCAATCGCGTTGCTGGTTTTTTTACCGCCGAAAACATAATTCGGGAAACCCTCACACTCGGCCCCGTTCCTGTAAAGAGACTCGTATACGATGCCCAGTGCCTGTTTCTCGGTCATCCCGGGCTTCATGGTATTCAGCAGATCTTCAAGCGCAAGCTCACTGATCCTGTGCGCCTCCTTTATCATGGCGATTTCATTTTCAGATTTCACCGTCCGCATATCCGAGATGATCCACTCGGCTCGAATTATTTCACCATTGTCCCCCAATGCATCTTTTACTCCACTGTAAACAGGCATCGGTAAGATCGAATAGTCGCCGAGCGCAAGCTTTTTAATTCCTTTCCTGCCGCTAACCTCGCTAAAAATTTCCGTGAACGTGGAAACAGGAATATCGGGATAATCAGGCTCGGCCGATTCTCTGTATTCAACCATTTTTCTGATTTTCTTGATCCTGCTCCTATCAACCGCAAAAGGCTCAGCTTCAGGACCTATGAGCAGGATCGGCTCACCTTCCCTCGGTACGATTACACCTGCCGTTTCAAAGATCGGCCAGTGATCACTCAGATACCGTACATTTGCCTGATCAGCCTCGTTGCAATGAACGAGGTAGGCGTCGTAATTATTTTCAGCAAGTTTCTCCTGTATTCTTTTGATCCTCTGCGCAAATTCATTGTCTGGAAGTTCTCTCATCATTCTTGAGGCTCCTTATAATTAGTCGCTGGTGGACAATTCTTACGAATTGTCCACCAGCTCAAGAATTAGTTTTTAACTCTTTGTATTATTAGAGTTAATATTTAAGTCTCATGTTGCTTTATTCAGATTGCGAATTATTGTCTAAGAACTAATTAGCTTCGTAGATGACGGAAAACATTACAAACATGTCAACATATTCATTAGAATGTAAAACACATTTCCTTCACAATAACTCTGAAGCGACCTTTCTAAACGCTGTTATCACATCCTCGGCATCCTCGTCGGTGAGGAGAGGAGGAATGGTCAACATCATCGCCCTGTCAAGTATATCATTGCTGCGGGGGAGCATGTCCGGGGAATATTCCATATTGGATTCCCGGTTAAAGGGGCACGTCCATGGACAGCCTCTTGTTGTTACTGCTTTTTTTGCCATCAGAGTTGTCATATACCTGTACTGGTGCACACCGCCGGGCGGGGTTGAAACAGGTATACCTTCCGTATTCATGGATTCTATGAACCGTTTTGCCAGATTCTTATCGTCAAAGGACCACCCCAGACAGAAGCCGCTGTCCCCTTCCGGGTTTATGAATCTCCGCCACTTAATTTCAAGGATATCCGATAAGGCAGTTTTGATATACTGCTGATGTTTTCTCATTTTACTGCACGTGGTAGGCAGCTTTTTCAGCTGTACCAGACCAACCGCCCCCCTGATCTCGTCCATCCTGCACCCGATCCCGTAACTTTCAATGGGTGTGTCTTTCGGCACAGATATTCCGTCTGCATCCCGTTCAAATCCAACGTCATGAAATGAAACACATTTCCTGTATAAATCCTTGCTGTTTGTTGCTACCATGCCGCCTTCACCGGTGGTGATATTCTTGTTGTACTGAAAACTGAATGTAGCAATATCTCCAAAAGATCCCACGCTTTTGCCTTTGATCTTCGTTCCAGACGCTTGAGAGCAGTCCTCAAGCACCGGAATATTATGTTTTTTGGCTATAGCGCATATGGGTTCAACATCCGCAGCTGAGCCTGCCATATGAACAACTATAATTGCGCTGGTCCTTGTCGTGATACACTTCTCGAGGCTATCGGGATCCATGTTCCAGGTGTCGTTTATATCGCACAATACCGGAATTGCCCTTATTTGAACCACCGCATTCACATCCGAGATCCACTGCAAAGCAGGCAGGACAATCTCCGTACCGGGCCCTGCCCCAAGAGCTGACAGGGCGACCGAAAGGGCGGTGCTTCCGCTTGATACACCCAGCGCGTACTTCACGCCCAGATAATCAGCCATGGCTTTTTCAAAGGCTTCAACCTGATGCTGAAGGTCGAATCCGTAGTACCTGAAAGGCGACTGAGCCTTCAACACTTTGATAGCCGCGTTAACTTCATCTTCGTCATACATCGAACCTCCGGGCCACATGTCAAGCCATGCTTTCCTTCGCACTGCTTTCCCGCCGTTTACAGCCATTCCCTTTCCCATTCTTTTCTCCTTACTTAATTACATCCGCAGGACCTTCTGATACAGAGTCTGGCTTTTACATAGTATTCGTCCACATTCTCTATATCCTTGTTCCTGATCTTTTCAAGCAACACACTGGATGTAATCCTTCCTATTTCATCCTCAACCTTATCCAGTGTTGTCAAAGGGGGGTCAATCGCCTCAGTAAACTCAAGATTGTCATAAGCAACCAGTGCAACATCATCGGGCATTTTTATGTTGAGTTTTATAAATGCTTTGTAAACACCAAGGACCATAATGGAGTTGCTGCAAAATAATGCCGTGGGCCCTTGATCTTTATAACTCATCAGCTTGACCGCCGCATCATATCCGCCGTCAACTCTCCAGTTCGATACCTTTATAAAACGATCAACAACTTCTCTGTTGTATTCCTTTAATGCTTTTTTATAGCCCTCAAGCCTGTCCCGCGCGGAGGTTTCAGCCAGAGGGCCTGTAATGCAGCCTATACGTTCATGACCGTGGTCAAGCAGATGTTTTGTCAGGAGATAAGCCCCGTTTATGTTGTCATGAAGGACCAGGTTTGATTCAATCCCCTCTTCTTTGTTATCAATAACTACAACAGGCACATGGAAACGATTAATAACTTCTTTTAAAAATTTCCCTGTTGTGCCTACCGTTGCAAGCACGATCCCGTCAACCCTCTTTGCTAGAAGCAGTTTTAAAGAATTAATCTCGTTTTCTTCAGATTCTTCCGTAAAACTGATTAGAAGGCTGTATCCATGCTGACGGAACTCCTTCTCAATTACTAAACCGATTTTCCCATAAAACTCATTGGTAATGTCCGGGACTATATAACCGATAGTAAAAGCCTTTTTTGTACGAAGGCTTTTTGCAGCCAGATTAGGATAGTATGAGCACTCCTTTGCGACGGACAATATCTTTTGGCGGGTGGTTTCATTTACATCAGGGTGGTTGTTTATAGCTCGCGATACAGTTTTAATAGAAAACCCTGTTTTTAGAGCTATATCCTTTAAACCAATGCTTTTTTTTGTGGTTATCATATACGGAAACCAGGTAAAATCACATTTTCTTAAATAGAATCAATATCCTTAATTGTGTTTTCTATACAAACTTTTATTCTGTTCAGCCTTCCGGCATCATCAAATCCATTTCCCAGTTTATTCAGATCATTTAAAATGTCTTTCAATTCATTTTTATAACCCATCCTTCCTTCAGGTGTCATATGAATAACCAGATAAACAGGCGGGCCGGGTATATTACCCTGTATAGGTTCAAGCATTAATTCTCCGGGAAAAGCCCTTTCAGATGTTTTTTTTGACCACTCGAATATATCATCCAGGCCATCGGAATATTCTTTCGGGATCCCGGTCAATCTATCCTGTGACCAGTTATTAAAAAAGACATCCTCTGCCCTTGTAAATATTTCCACGAGGTCACCCAAATCACCGCTGCTTTTTGGTTTGTATAAACTACCAACAACCTCTGTTAAAATATCCTTATTGTCACGCTCAAGATCCGATAACAGTAGTCCATTAAAAAAAATATTTGCTTCAGTTCCGGGATTTACTGCAGGTCCCATATAAAGCTCACATGTTCTTCCACCATCATTATTCAGTTTTTTAAGGTGCTCGGCATTTCGGTTCATATGTGGTATGAACCATCTCAATCTGTCCCACCGCTGAGGAGGATAAATCCAGAAACCTCCTGACGTACCATAATCACACTCAAATTCAGGAATGAACTTCTTTCTATCCTCTTCCCTGATAAAAAGCCCGTGATTGCCGCCGTCAATAAAGACATCAATATGCTTCCCCATTTCATACAGATACTTAAAATCTTCCTCCTTAACAAAATCTCCCCATGGCATATAGCCGCATGTGTTCACTAACAGGAGACTATCAGGCGATTTTTCTTTTATATACTGAGCAGTCTGGGAATTGATCCGGCTGTAATATTGAACATTGTTCTCCTTTGCACAATCAGGGCATTTACACCTCCCCTGATCTGCAACTTCCAGGTGAAAACCATCAATATCAAAGTTATCAATAACAAAATCTATTACTCTCTCCTGCCATTCTTTTGCCTTTGGCTTGGAGCCGCACATCGCCGATGGATTTGTCCCCCTTACCTCAGGATCTTCATTTATAATTTTATCAAAACCCCAGCTGTAAACGCCGAGTCCATAAATAATTTTTATATCGTTATTATGTGCGGTTTTTATCATATCTTCAACAAGATGTTTTCTTTCGGAAGTGATCACACTCTTTATATCCAAGGGCCAGTTATGATTTGTAAGCAGTCCAAATATATCAAAAGCATTGTATCCGGCACGTTTCAGTAAAACCATCATCTCCTTATAATCATCCAATATTCTTTTATCAATAATAACAGAGGGCCAGCTATCAATTATGGGCTCATTTCTTATATCATTAATCCATACGCAGAACGCGATGCGGTTTTCGAATTGATTTTCCTTCATTTTGACCCCCCTTCTCTATTGATGTGCTGTTCGATTTTCGAATGCCTGAAAATGATGTTTTTATCCGGATATTTTTTCCTTTAACATTCTGTCGAGCAGCACTGCCCCGATAAGTACAGCCCCCTTCAATATGCTCTGATAGAATGAATGAATACCAAGGAGATTAAGCCCATTTGCTATAAAACCCACAATAAATGCACCTATTAACATTCCAAAGACAGATCCTTCGCCCCCGGAAATGCTTGTCCCGCCGAGTACAGTCGCGACAATTACATCAAACTCAAATCCCTGTCCTACCATTGACTGGCCGACACCAAGCCTGGAAGCCATGAGGATCCCTGAAAAACCTGCAAGTGTTCCTACCAGGATATAGAGCAATATTATATTTGCATCAACATTGATACCTGACAGCAAAGCAGTCCTTTTATTGCCGCCGATCGCAAATGCATATTTGCCGAGGATTGTCCTGGTCTCGATGAAATAAAAAAGAAAAATTATAAAAATTGTTATGATGATTGTAATCGGCACAGGGCCAAGGTACCCTCGTCCTAGCAGCGTAAAATTCGGTCCCAGACCAAGGTGAATACTGTGACCCCCGGAAATTACCAGAGCCAGGCCGCGTGCCGCATACATGGTACCGAGAGTCGCAATTATGGAAGGTATCTTTAATTTCACAACCATTACGCCATTTAATAAGCCGATTGCAGTACCGATAAGGACGGAAATAATTATTGAAAACCAGAGCGGAATACCAAGCGGAACAAAATATGCAGACAGCATACCTGTCAATCCCATTATACTCCCAATTGAAAGATCGAAATTCCCTGAAATCATCAGAAGTGTGACGGCACACCCTGATATTATAACAAATGAGACCTGCCGGCTTACATTATTCAAATTGGTAATGGTAAGAAATTTATTCGATAAAATAGACAGAATGATACCTATGAAAATGAGTATGCCTACTATTACCAATTTTTGAAGTACTTCTCTGCCAATTTTAATTTTCATCCTTAACTCTTTTATCTTGGGTTATGATGCCCATTATTTCCTCAACACGGGCATCCCTGTTGTCCACTACTTTCAGAATCTCCCCCTCACACAAAAGGAAAATTCTGTCACAGAGATTAATAATTTCAGGATACTCAGAGGAAAAAACGATAATTGACGTTCCCTCCTTTGCCAAATTTCTGATAACTTTATGCATCTCCTCTTTGGCACCAACATCTATTCCTCTGGTTGGTTCGTCCATTAAGAGTATTAGAGAGTCTGCATTAAGACATTTCGAAACAACCACTTTCTGCTGATTCCCTCCGCTCAATGTTGCCACCCGCTGTTCTATGCCTTTTGCCTTTATATTCATCTTATTTACATACTCTGCAGCAATTGCCTTCTCTTTTTTTGAATCGACCACAAGGATTTTCGATATCTTTTTAAGATTGGTAATTGAAATATTTGAGCGAATCGACAGCTTCATTATCAGGCCTTCCGATAACCTTTCCTCAGGCACCATAGCTATCCCTGTTCTCATTGAGTCCTTCGGGATTTTACAACTAACAGCCTCTCCATTTACATTTATCTCGCCATTGTTAATGGTATCAAGACCGAAAAGTGCCTGTGCTATCTCCGATTTACCAGCCCCCAGCAAGCCATAAAAACCTATTATTTCCCCTTTACATAAATCGAAACTTATATTGTGCAGTTTATTTGTAGTTAGATTTTTAATATCAAGAACCTTTTTTGTATGATCAATATCACGAGAAACATAGTGTTCAACTACTACCTTACCAACCATCATTTTAATGAGCTTATCCGTTGTAATTTCGGATACCTTCTCCGTACCGATCACGTTACCATCGCGGAATACTGTTACATAATCTCCAATTGTAAAAATATCGTTCAATATGTGGGAAATATATATAATTGTTATATCCTGATTTTTTAACTTATTAATCACAGTGAAAAGTCTTTTTTTCTCATGTTCAGAAAGAGCGGCACTGGGTTCGTCCATAATAATCAAATTTGCATCAACACCTACTGCCTTTACAATCTCGATAACCTGTTTCTCCGCATAACTCAGTTTTGAAACTTTTGTCCGCAATGATATATCAGGAGCAATTTCATTTAACATTGCAAAAACTTTATCGGCCCTGTCTGTTTTTCTTAGGATTCCAAACTTTGTTCGCTCTCTTCCCAGTGTTAAATTCTCCTCCACGGTCAATTGATCAACAACATTGAGCTCCTGGAAAAGTGTGCTTATTCCCATAGCCATCGCATCCCGGATCGAATGAGGACGATATGCAATGCCTTTGTAAAATATTTCACCACTTGTCCGCTCTTCCGCGCAGGTCAATATCTTTATAAATGTTGACTTCCCGGCGCCATTTTCTCCAACAATACAGTGGACTGTATTTTTAATGATGTCCAGGTCTGCATTTTTTAATGCTTGAACACCCGGGTAATTTTTACGGAGATTTCTTACTTTGAATATAGTTTTTTCCATATTAATACTACGTTGGATTTTTATAACCGGGGAGCAGGATATTTAACTCCCCGGGGTTTTTCTATATACTACGTTATTATTTAATTTGCAATCTCTTCTCTCATGTCTATCTCAATGTTCCACTGATCCTTTAAAAAGAACTGAATTTCGTCAATGCTCATATCCCAGCCGTTCACAACAAATGAAACAACAGCTTCATTTTTATTCACTTCATACATATCCAGCTCGCCGTTTATAATTGTTATGAGCATGTCCACGCATTTCCTTGCACCGGTTTTGGGCTGTAAAGCCAGTGTAGCTTTGAAGGATGAATTAGGGTCGGCTACCTTTATTATTTCCGGTACAGAACCGTCAACTCCCGCAAAAACTTCTTTCAAAGGCACTTTGTCCTCTGCCTTTCCCCTGCCCGCAGCTTCAAAGGCCGCAACTGCCCCCAGAACATTTTCTGCATTATATCCGTACATGATATTTACATCAGGATGTCTTTGAAGTATATCCTCTGATGTTGCGTATGCGACTTCCCTGTTGCTTTCCCCTCCATTAAAGACCCATTCGGCATCAGGGGCAATATTCTGCACCCCCTTAATAAATGCCTGTGTTCGCTGATCATGCGCCCATTCGATGGAAGGATCACTTATTGAAGCGATCTGAAACTTTATTCCGGGATAAAACTCCATCATCTTTGTTGCCAATAGCTCTCCCATTGCTATTGAGCCTGCCCTTTCTTCAATCATCATGGTCGGGTATTTAACCTTTCCGGAAGATACATTTACAAATGACACTACCGGAATACCGGCCTCCTGAGCAGCCGCGATTGAGACTTCCATTGTAACCTGATCGTATGCCTGGCAAATAATACCATCAACCTGTCTTGCAATAAGGTCGTCCATGGCGGCAGCCTGCACCTCGGGTTTCATCTGTCCGTCCATTGGCAAAAACTCGATCCCAAGTTCTTCACAATAATCTGCTGCGGCCTTTTGATGTGCCTGCTGGTATGAATCATGGAGGCCCCAAAAAACTTCACCGAATACTAATTTTTCTTCCTCATCCCCCTTTCCTCCAATAAATAGAAAAACCGAGCCAACTAAAAAGACACAAACAGCAACCAACAGCACCTTTTTCTTTTTCATCACACTCCTCCTTGTCTTGTTTTTAAAAATAAAGTTATCGTTGGGATTGAATGAAAAATTATGCTATCACCTCCTCTTTTCAGGACTTTTAACCCTTCTTAAATGGATAGTAAACGTTCCCGACAACGTTTACTATCCATTTTTACTCCTTTTAATTTTTTGTCAACAATTTTTTCACATCTTGTTATTTAAGATTGAAAAGTGGACAAATTGAGGAGGATTGAAAATTGAAAACCGCTTTTAATAATGATAATAACATACACCCTCATATGTTCCTGCATAAACCTTTGAATTATTCAAAGGATCAATCGCTAACTTATAAGCATCTAGTTCCTGGCTGGAAATAGACCAAGTCGCACCAGCATCTGTACTTTTATAAACGCCGGTATATGTACCGGCATAAAGTATGAGGGTGTTGGAGGGCTCTATTCCCAATGACTGTATAGAGATATCATCAATACCGTTATTAATGGCAGTCCAGTGAGCACCGCTATCGGTACTTTTAAATACCCCACTCGATGTACCAATATAAAGGGTATCAGTATTAACGGGATCAAGTATTATCGCTGAGATACTCAGGTCAGTAAGTTCTTCATTGATGTATAAGAAAATGAGGATCAGCAGGCTTTTGTGACCACCTTATCGAAGGGTGATGTATTGTTTCTTTTGAGGCATTTAAGTATTTTGTTCACCTCTTGAAGGTCAGTAATTATCGCAATGACTTTTACCACAGGTAATCCCCACAAAAGGGACTCCCTCGTTTCACTCGGTCGCCTCCGGTACCAGTGGCATCTTCGACATTTCTCCCCCACATTTTGGACATATTAGAGGGTCCACCTCATAAACCTTTCAGTATGCATTGTATTTCGTTTTGTAAATGATGGTGCCGTTTGAACATGCGTAGAGGATTTGGATTCCATCTCATCAGGTCGCCGAACGACTAGTATGAAACAACAATCCCTGTTTTAAAATAGTTGTTGCAGTGTTTGAAGCAAAGGAAATTGACTTATATGTGTGTATTGTGTATTATACATCAGAGGTGCTATTATGAAAAAAAGAATGCAAATTACAATTTCAGAAGAAATCAAAAAACAAATGGATGATGCAAGGGAATTTTACGGCGGTTACTCAGGTCTAATCGAAAAAGCAGTCGCTGAATTCCTCGCTCGTCCAGTAGAACCATACGAAGATGATATCAAAGACATTGAAGAAGCTAAAAAAGCAAATGACTGGATCGACCTTGCAGCCCTGAAGAGCAACCTTCAACAACAATGAAGATACTTTTCTCAAAGAAAGCTGAGAAATATATAGCTTCACTCCCACCAAGAATCGCTCTTAATATCTTGAACCGTATACAAAAGATCCCTGAGGGTGATATCAAACCTCTTTATGGAAGAAAGGGAGAATATAGACTACGTGTTGGAAAGTATCGTATCATTTTTTATATAGAAAACGAAGACATATATATCGTTAAGGTAGATATTCGCGGTGATATATATAAACATTAGGATTTCTGTTGGGTCGGCTTTCGTATTAGGTACCCGATATTACCGAAGCCTGGACAGCATTTGATTTATATTCAGTGGGAAAATATCCAAAAAAGTATGTATACTCTTTGATAAATAAAAACAAGGAATTCAATTTAAAAGAGGGAAAGGTATCAGAGGTTAAAACTCGATGCCCTTCTGGGCCTTGATACCGTTCTGCATCGGATGTTTAATCTCTTTCATCTCGGTGACCATATCAGCTATCTCAATAAGACGCTCTGGTGCATCTCTGCCGGTGACCACAACGTGTAGGTGCTTTCCTCGCGTACGAAGCACCTCGCATACATCAGACTCATCGATCATCTCAAAGTTGAGCAGATAGGTGAGTTCATCGAGTATGATAAGGTTGTATTCACCGGATTGGAGCATCTCTTTTACAAACTGC